>WNGE01007781.1_pt1 | contig 11594 bp, 6 predicted proteins | sample 5400651 | NCBI WGS metagenome assembly WNGE01 (sample SAMN13153370, study PRJNA577476) | soil metagenome | isolation source: 60 cm soil or saprolite under grassland replicate 2 | place: USA:California | collected 2016-06-15 | reverse complement strand
TCATAACCGTGACAACAACGAGTTTGCGCTCGACATCTACCTTCAGGATCCTCCCACACTGCAAGACGTGTCTTGCGGCTCTAGGAATTTTCGTCTCTTGCTTTAGATTCGGGCTGGATTGCCTGTCGAGTATTTTTCGAATCCCATCGTAAAGGCTGATAACTGCTTCGTTGTCGGTGTCGAGCTCCTTTGGCTCCTCCCAGGCCGTCAATTCGGCTCCCCTTCAGCTGGACAGCTCCCCGATAAGTGATCTAGAACAAACGTCTGAGAAATTGACCGTTCCTCCCATTGGACCTTATGATAGCCGAGAGGGGTTGGCAAATTGCTGGTCGTTACCGCCGACCCCTTCATGAAGTGACTCATAATCGGGCTGCGATAGTCTTCGAAGGAAATCTGGTCTACTTCTTATTGAACGTCGCCAGTATTACCTCATCGGTATGGACTGTGGTTACATAATGACAGTAACAGACGCACTGGCAGAACGTTCCTGGCTTTGATCATGCAGGCGATCTTGAGATTGCTTCCAACTTCTTTGAAACGGTGTTCGAGAAAGCGGGGCTGTGTCGTTTGACATTAGTCGATCTTTTGATCTCTGTCGGGAGTGCAGGGTTAGCTGTTTTCAGCTTGCCGACGGTGCTTAACAAAGACTCTCAAGTTCCAAGGAGAACAGCTAGCATTCCGACAGCGGCTATCCTGACCTACTTCGTTCCGCTGTTCGCGATCAGCGGATTCGTCCTTACTTCGATAACAATTGCGGGTCAGGCGCTCGTGTGGTGGTTGATCGTGGCCTTCCGGCCCGTCAATAAGCACGAGTAGGTGTCGGAAGTGGATTGTATGTTTGGATCGGTTCTATTTTCTGTGCGATCTATGGCTTAGGGCGAGCCGCGGGTCCAATTCTGGTCTTGGGTTGATGAAGACTTGCTTTGCTTCGATCTCCGCTGTGGCGCTTTGAGAATCATGAACGCCACCGCTGCGATTCCAGCAGCTATTCCAGCCGCGACGAGGATGTAGGTCAAGGTGCTGATAGATGTCAGCGAGGTTGGAGCGGACACTGTATAGGCAAAGTAGCCTCCACTGTTGTTGTTTAAGTTACTGTTGCCTGTATTGTCAAACGCGATGATGTAATACTCAACATGAGCGCCTGCAGCAAAGGCCGGTATTCGGCCGGTGGCAGTTGTCGTGGTCGCATTGTAAGTAGCGACGATTGTAGTGTTTGTGGACATCCAGTTATCGGTGGTGTAGGTAATGGTCACATTCTTGATGGTGGAACGCGCGCTTGTCACATTCACTGAGACAGTAACAGCGTCGCCGAATGCTGGAGATGTCGGGTTAATGACAGGTGTACCTATCACTGGTGCTTGTGACGGAGGAGCGTGTGCAAGGGCGACAGAGCCAGCAACCAAAGCTAGGGTCAAGAAAAGTATTGGTAGACTTCGTTTGGTCGTCATGTTCATCACCATAATAACCGAGGGAGGGCTTGATTTCGATGCTGTTACCATCATGCTTTGGAACGTGTTAGTCTTCGCTCACGGAATGAACCGCCTCACCGTCGGGCGCGCCGAGAAATAGCCCAAAACGCGGCTAGATACGGGCGAGCGCCTAATTGGAGCCTCGGGCGGGGTTTGAACCCGCGACCCTACGGGGCATGGTTTCTGCCATTCCGCTTACGAGGCGGATGCTCTCTGTTGCGAGATGCATCTACCAGGCTGAGCCACCGAGGCACCGGCCGAGCCCCGTTCACAGCCTTGACTTAAAGCTCTACGATTCCCGGCTAGAATAGAACGGGCATGGCCAAGACTGGTCTCACAGAACGCGAGATCATCAGAATCTTCAAACGACGTTTCGATTCAGGGCCAAAACTCCCGCTGGGATTCGACGACGATGTAGTTGCTTTCCCAATGTCCCAGGGAAGACTCGTTGTATTGAAGACTGACATGCTTGTTGGGAGCACTGATGTCCCGCCGGGCATGACACTTATACAGGCAGCAAGAAAGTCAGTGGTCTCTACCGTTAGCGATTTCGCCGCGAAAGGCGTCCAGCCTAGAGGACTCCTGGTATCTCTCGGCCTGCCTCCTCCTGTAAGACTGTCGAGTGTGAAGGAAATCGCGTTGGGTCTCAAGAGAGGCGCAAGCGAATACGGATGTAGAATACTCGGTGGAGACACGAGTGAGACCCATGACTTTGTTATCGACTGTATCGGGTTCGGATTTGGGGGGACTGGAGGGATCCTCCGTAGAGATGGCGCAAGACTGGGAGATGTGGTAGCAGTGACCGGGGAATTCGGAAAGACAAGCGCTGGACTCCGAATATTGTTTGGGAACAAGAAGCCTTGGCCTCGGCGATTCTCGAAACTCGTCCATTCGGTTCTCCATCCGGTGGCAAGATTGCAAACTGGCCTCAAGCTAGCTCGGTCGGGGCTCGTGAGCAGTTCTATTGATTCAAGCGACGGTCTTGCCTGGAGCCTTCACGAAATAGCTCGGCTAAGCGATGTGAATATCGTCTTGGAAGAGATTCCGGTCGCGCAAGAGGTGAAAGTTTTCGCTAAAGAGAACGGTCTCGTCTCGGAAGAACTTGCGTTATTCGGAGGAGAGGAATACGAGCTCGTCTTGACAATCAAGAAAGACCGATTTGTGAGTCTCAGACGGAAGATTCCTTCCCTTCGAAGGATCGGAAATGTGGAGAGCGGTCCCGGGGATGTGATTGCTCGTTTCGGTGGAAAGCCTAGGAAAGTTGAGCCTCGCGGGTATGAGCACTTCACGTAAACAGTGGCGTCCTTGAGCCCGTGAAACTTAGGTTAGTCTAGCTTTATTAGGTTCTACTAAAACACTATCAACTGTGTTCCGTCAACAGCGCCCGGCTGGTGTTTTTCCGTATGACTGAGCTTCTAGAGGCTCCTCTGCAGTACAAGTCACGGAGCTTCATACGTAACCTCGCCGTCTACTTTGGACCCGCTCTCGTCGTAAGCGTCGCTTACATGGACCCCGGAAACTACGGGACCGACATCGTAGGAGGATCATCGTTCGGCTACACTATGCTCTGGGTAGTATGGCTCGCTGGCATCATGGCCATGCTTCTCCAATATCTCTCAGGAAAACTGGGAATCGCCACCGGGCATTCCCTGCCAGCTATGATACGACTGCACCTGAAGGCGCCGCGCTATGTTATTCCCTACTGGCTCGCATCGGAGGCGGCCGCTGCAATGACGGACCTGGCAGAGTTTCTAGGAACTGTCATAGCTCTGTACTTACTCTTCGGGGTTCCCTTGATCTACGGAACTTTTCTCTCGGTCTTAGACGTACTGTTGATACTAGGTATCACCCGAGGGAAGGCCCGAAGGCTCGAATATGCATTTCTCCTCTTTGTTTCAATTATCGGATTCGGATACCTATACGAAATCTTCCTGACATCTCCAGACACGGCAGGGATTCTGAGAGGCTCAATCATACCGACTCTTAGCACGGTACCCGAACTCCTCCTTGCGGTCGGAGTCATTGGAGCGACGGTCATGCCTCACGCCGTCTTCCTCCACTCCGCACTCACGAATGATAGAGTAACCGATCCGAGGGTGGAAGTCAAGAAGTACGTATTGCGTCTTCATCAGGCAGAGAGTATCATTATGTTCACGATGGCGGGTCTGGTTAATGCGGCGATAATGATAATGGCTGCCGCGGCGTTTTATCCCAAGATATCCGTTCCGACGATAGACATAGCGTACAAGACACTCCTTCCCCTCTTCGGTCCTCCAGCCGCAGTTATCTTTGGAATAACCCTTCTATCATCTGGATTATCCTCATCGACAACAGGCACATTGGCCGGACAAGCAATCATGGAAGGAATGCTCGGTAAGAAGATTAATCCATGGATGAGGCGGCTCGTCACGAGATTCGTTAACACCATCCCCACTACCATCGCGATCCTTCTTGGATTGAACCCGCTCATTATCCTGGTCTACAGCCAAGTCGCCCTGAGCCTCCTGCTTCCTCTCCCTCTCGTACCTCTCTGGTGGTTTACTCGGAATAGGAGTCTGATGGGAGTATTCACAAACCGGCTAATAACAACGATCTTGGCAGGAATCTTCGTTCTTATCATAATCGGGCTCAACATAATGCTCCTTTACTTCACTTTCACCGGTGCCTCATAGGAGGTTCTCTAGAGAGTGATTGTATCGCCGGCGATTTCGACCAAAGCATAAGCCACAAGAAGCCTGCCTGTAGGCGTTCTCGCAATTTCCTTGACGAAGACTGCGGAGGTTTACAATGTTCCTCGGGGCACAGCCTATCTTACTAGCCAGCAGGTCCTCCTCTACATTACCTATCTAGTATTCTACGTTCTGCTAGCCCGTATTCTCAACAAGACAGAAGTAGGCGAGGTCGCGGTCCTTGCCCTAATTCAGGCGCTTCTGACGGGACTAATTTCCGGGTCATTACCTCTCGCCGCAACCCGCTTCATATCCAGAAGCATCGTTGCCGGAGATACTCAGGCGGCTGCCGGAGTAGCCAGGGTGACTCTGAGACTGTCGCTCGCACTAGCTGTGCCTGTGGTTGCACTTGCCATACTTTTCTCGCCCTATCTCAGCGGCTTCCTTCGAGGCGCCACAGACCCTACTAACTTATTGCTTGTGACATTCATTGCTTCCTTCTTCCTTGATCTAACGCTTCTCTACACGGCATTCTTCCTAGGGGTTGGACGGTATGCGCAGACTCTCTATCAAAACGCCCTGTTCGTTCCTCTCAGCCGTGGACTCGGGCTCGTGCTAGCTTACTACGGCATCGGAGTCTTGGGCTTTGCTCCCTTACGAGTCCTTGGCATTGCGACAGGCTGGGCCGTTGGAGGAATCGCGACCGTACTTCTATCCGTCTACCTCTGGCATGGCCAGCTTCCTAAAGGGGGCAGCTATCCTCTGCGACCCATATTGGTCTTCAGTCTTCCGGTATTTGCATCTGCCCTGATCACTTTGGGCCAGCAGTGGGGCGACCTAGGCATAATCTATCTCCTCCTAGGCGCAACCATTCTGGGACCTTACTACCTTGTAGTGTCCAGTGTGAATTTCTTGTCAGTGCTCTGGATGCCGGTGAATCAGGCGATCTATCCCGCGCTCTCCGCGGCTCACTCAACGGGCGAGCCCAAAGAGGTCTCGGACAGATTAGCCACTGCTTTCAGGCTGATCAATTTGACGGTTCTTCCGATTGGTTCTGCTCTGGCTGCAATAACTCCAACCGCTCTTGACATCGTATATGGCGCGACGTACGTGGGTGAGGCCTTGACGTTATCGATTCTCTCGCTGTCTTCTATTTTCGTGGCCCAAGGGGTCTTGTTGGTCACAACTCTGCAAGCTGTTGGTCATACCAGGCGATACTTGGTGGTCACTCTTGTATCGACTATCGCGTTTATGGGATTCGTGGGGTTTGCAGCCCTCCCGTTGGGAACGCTTTCCGGTGCCATCGGTCGGGCCCTACTTTCGATACTAATCGTGGCGCTTGCGAGATTTTCGCTTCGCCATGAAGTCTCAACGCATATCGATTCTGCGTTGTCGAAGGCCATTCCATTGGCCGGTGGAGTGGGATTGCCGTTGCTGGCCCTTGATCAGTTCTTCCTCCTGTATCACCCTGTTAGACCGGTCTTTCAACTGGTCATCCTCTTCGGCCTATTCGCGGTGTTGTACGGCGGGATCAGCCGGCGGCTCCGAGTATTTCATTACGGAGATTTCGCGATGCTCCACGATGCGCTCCCGAGAATACTACGGCCATACCTGAAAATGATTCAAGGCATCATCGTTAGCAGCGAGAGCTGAGTCGCGTTGGCGGCAGGAGCGGGCCCGGAGGGATTTGAACCCTCGACCTTCGGCTATCCTCTATTGATAGAGGGCCGACGCTACTGTCCGTGCTGAGCTACGGGCCCGAGCGGTTGCTCAACTAGGCATTGTACAAATAGCTTTACGAAAAAGAGGGGTATCCCTACCCTACGGCAGGGAGAATTTACTTCTTGGAGAGTTTGCCGATTCCCATGAAGACAAGTGCGAGCATGACAACAGCGATGCCAAGCAGAACTATCTCAACGATCTGTAGCACCGAACTAGTCAGACTGAGAGGCTGGTATGTTGCGACTGCATATGCAATTGTGGCTGATCCTGAGGAGTAACTACCGCCAGCGATGTCTGTCCCGATTTGGAGTGAGATTGTTCCTCCGAATATGTTCGAAGCTCTCCCGTCCGTCGGAACGGTAAACGTGTATTGAGTGTTGTATGTCTGTCCCGCTGCGAGCGCTTGAGTGATGCCTGTTATTGTGGTGTTGCCGTCCCAATGATCGGTTATGAAGGCCTTCCAAGGGTAGGTAATGCTGATATTCTTCACTGCGAAAGCTTGGGTTCCCGAGTTCCGGACTGTGATGAACAGAGTTCCGGTATCTCCAGGAACATAGCTCGCCTTGTCTGTGTGCGCGTAAATGTTGACGACAAACGAAGCGTGGCTCGGCGTTAGCATTATGCCTGCGAGGATGCTGATAGCTAGCAGTGTCAATGGTACGCTCTTCATTTTCATGAGAGCGCTTCGCGTCTCTAGGTCGGTAAAAGGTTAGTTGTTACTCCCGATATGAATTACTGCGGGTTTTCTCAGGAAAGCTTGATACGGAATAAGATTGGCGGTGTCTCAGGGGCTCGTCGTCTAAGACGCTTCTCAGCGTCGGCGAAGCCTGGTTAGGACGTCGCCCTGACACGGCGAAGGTCGCAGGTTCAAATCCTGCCGAGCCCACCAGCTTCATCACAGATTTCTGACTGGTTCAAGATTGATGATCCGAACAATGCTTCGATCCTTCGGGCGAAAATTCTGTAGGTTTCTTGCTGAGAATAGAGCATAGTCTCAGTTGATGTTAATGAGATGTGGGTATACGATAGAATTGGGTCTCTGAGACGGCTTTCAACCTACGCCGTTAATTGTGCCCTTACGCTTCGACGAATAAGCCATAGAGACACAAGTGCTGTCACTACTCCATAGACTAGGTGGAAGATGAAGCTCCCGCCCGCAAACATGAGATTCGACAAGTCTGTGGGAGCCAGCAGGTCAGCAACCGGCACATAGACGACGATCCAGATCGAGATCCCTCCTAGCAAGCCTACCCAGAAGCTCTTTCGGGTCGTGTCAAGGGCGAACCTCTTGAGCAAGGCGGTAATTGCGATGAACACTCCTCCCGCCACCAGACCTACCAGGAAATGTAGCGCCCAGCCTGTCAAGACCGGAGAGGAGAAACCCAGCTTCGCCGCGATCGTCACATAGAAGACCTCCTGGTCCAAAACAAAGGCGCTGAGGCCAGCTAGAAGCCCTAGAACCGCCGCCCCAACCAGACCACCTAATGCACCTGCCTTCAGCCCTCTGAGCGCGGAGTAATCGATTGACCTCATGACTCCTGTCAGGAGTCTCTAATTTGAATAATAAGAAACTGGAACCGTTCTGAATATCTTGAGTTACAGAACTAATGGCTAGCCTGTACAGTTGCAGGCGTCGCGCTTTCGACCAGACCGTTCAACTCTGCTTCGTGAGGGCTTAGGATGTAGCCATCATTGTCGCAGAAGTAGATCTTCAATCGTGGTATCCATCGCATCTCTCTACCGCAGCGAGGGCAATTGACCTTCTCCATTTTTCTTGCGTCTCAGAGTGAGGATGTAATTCGGGGTTGACTTGTGAACGTTAGTCTATCAAACTATGCGGGTTCTGTTGATCTTCTTGTTCTGCCAAGAGTATCTTCGCAGTGTTGTCGTGGCTCCGAACCCACAGGCGGCGCACCGCTTCTTCCTGACGTGGTAGGAATGGCGGCCGCACCTCCGGCACCGGATGTGGGTTCCCTTTCCCCCAGCCTTGCCGAATGAGGTGGTCCCTTTAGTCATAGGTAGAATCTCGTCCCATGAGGAAAGGGTTTCAAGATAAAGTCTTCGAGAAACAAACCCTTTCTCCCCTTGTTTCTTGGGGCTTCCGCCCTACGGACCGCGTGAAGATCGGCACAAGAACCAGGTGAGTTTCATCCTGGTTCAATATTGCCTTTGAGAATCTTCAGACTATAGTAGTTCTCGCCGGGAACTCGCTCAAACAAACAGAGTCTGGTTCTTCGCTCCGACACTGAAAGGATCCCTCGCCAATAGTGTAGGGAAACCGAGACCGATAAAAATAGGATTGGAACAACATGAGCTTAGTCCATAGTCCGTACCATGTAGGTTTAGCATTATTACTCGTAACTCTGTCAGTCTTGAGTGTTACACTCGTCACATCGATGAGACCGGTCTCAGCCGCCCCGACGGGAACCTATTTTGATCATATTGTAATCATAGCAATGGAGAATACCGCATACGCTTCCGTGCTCGGATCTGGAACGGTCTCATCATGCCCTACAAGCAGTGCTCCGTTTCTTTGCGGCATGCTTCCGCTCGGCTCAACCCTGCCCAACTACAATAGCTACGGCGCGACGGCTGCTGACACTAACGACTTCAACGGCTGTTCTGCAGCGTGCTACGTCGGGTTTATGCTCGGCTACACATATGGTATCAGCGATGGTTATTCTTTCAGTTCAGTCAGCGGTAATCCACAATTTGTAACGAGTCTCGCATCAGCGGGTCTCACATGGCAGGCTTATTGCGAGTCTGGTTGCCCAAGAGGAGACGACCACTTTCCATTCTCCGGCGCAAATACATTTGCCAGCTCTTCAGTTTCAACAAGTAGTTTTGTTACTGCTGCCAATTCTGCCACGCCTCCAAACTTTCTCTGGTTTACGCCAACTGACAGCCATAACATGCACGATGTTAGCGTCTCTACGGGAGACAATTACCTAAAGTCGTTCCTCGTAGGATCAGGTAGTATGGCGAGCCCTGCTTCAGGCTCCCTGTTAGCTTCTAACGTGTTCACAAATGCAAATTATCGTACCCTCCTCTATCTTTGGTGGGATGAGTGTGGTGGGAGCAATGGCTCCTGTGATGCCAATAATGCCTCCCCCAACCTGCTCTATGGCACTCCAGTCAAGAAAGGCTATGTCTCCCCGGATCTTACTGGAATAGATGAGTATGCAGCGGTTAGGACCATAGAGAGCAACTGGGGATTATCTCCCCTAGCCCAGGGGGACACTGCAGCTTCCGCTGGAAACTACGTATTCAATGACATCTTTGGAACAGTCACTCCTCCTGCACTATCTGCAAGCTTCGCTTATCTGCCAACTACGCCGATAGCCAGCACCGTTGTCAGCTTCACGGCGACAGCGTCCGGCGGCACACCTCCTTACGCGTACTCATGGAGCTTTGGAGATGGGACCACAGGCACCGGTCTAACTACGTCCCATACTTACAGCTCGTCTGGGAGCTACACCGTCACGCTGACAGTGACGGATTCTGCTGGTGGATCTGCCAAGTCTACACAGGCTATCCAGGTCTCCCCTGTGTCTGCTCTTGTTGCTAGCTTCACGTATAGCCCGTCTCAGCCGTTGTCGGGCCAGTCAGTCACGTTCACTGGATCAGGCTCAGGCGGTGTTTCTCCGTACACGTTCAGCTGGAGCTTCGGTGATGGAGGCACCAGTACCAGCCAGTCTCCGAGTCATACTTATACGACCTCAGGCAGCTTCACAGTCAGTCTCACTGCTGCTGACAGTCTGGGAACGGTTGCTACGATTTCACATTCTCTAACAGTCTCTGCCCCCGGAGCGTTGACGACCAGTTTCACTTTCAGCCCGGGCGCTCCAGTTTCAGGGCAGACCGTCACATTTACAGCTGCTGCGTCTGGTGGTACGAGCCCGTATAGTTACAGCTGGAATCTTGGGGGAACAACCAAGACCGGCAATACCGTAACACAGTCGTTTACTAATGGGACCTACACAATCCTGTTGACAGTTACTGACACCGCCAGTAGGACTGCTACTAGCTCCCAGTCGTTGATTGTTCTGCCAGCCCCGACCGGTGGTGGTTCTGTGCCGGTGCTTGTCGGCTGGGGTGGTGTCCGTATGGACGAGTCAGTAGCGAATAGCGGTGGAGTACCATCCGCAGTCTTCCCCGGAGAGTCTGCCTCCGACATGGAACTGTTACTGATCAAGTTGAAGGTTGCTGGGTACAATACTGTCAGAGTCGACTTTGACCCAAACTGCAGCGACACTGTTGATTACAACTACATGAGTGTATACTCACAGACCAATGCTCAGAGGGCGGTCGAGATAGCCCAGCACTATGGCTTCTGGATAATAATCGACTATCACGGCTACTCGGATATTTTCAGGAATACTAGTTGCTGGCTCAACTACTGGAAGCCGATAGTCCAGAATATCGGACCATTATACTCAAAGATCATCTGGGAGCCGGAGAACGAGCCAACCCTCGACTGTACAAACAGTCCCTCATCGTGTCCAACCGCGTCCTGCTCCAGCGACACATCATGCGTCACCGCTCTCAGTAGCGCCTACCAGCAATGGATCAACCAGGCCAGAGCGCTAGGCGATACTCACTGGATCGTGGTCCAGAACCTCTGCAGCTATGGCTGCGGACTAAGCAACATGGCCGATGGCTATCCGACAGTAACGGATCCGCTGGGAACCTTCTCACAGGGGGGAAAGATCTTCATCAGTCTTCACAGCTACATGGACTATGGACAGAACTCCGGCTCGTGGAACAGTGCGACCGCAGACTCGGTCGCTCAGCAGTATTATCAGGCTGTAGTATCCGGCGTCTCCAATACCGGCTGGCCCGCGTTGAATACTGAGGGTGGGACAGACCCACTCTGCTCTAGCTGTGCTCCAGACACAATACTGGACGGAAGCGCAGGCTACACCACAACAACATTCGCCTTCATACAAGCACTGACGAATCTCTACGATAGTAATACTCCTCAGAGGATCAACTGGGTCTGGTGGCCCGCAGGAAGCTGGACAAACACGCCCGGAGCGGGAACGTATGGAGCGACGCAGTGCAATAGCAACCCCATAGGCTGGGGCTGCCTACTGACATTCATACCCCTAGCTCAGCCCGGTCCCGACTTCACCATCTCGGCAACTTCGCCCAGCGCGGTCAACACCGGCCAATCCGCCAGCTCCACAATAACCATCGCCTCGTTGAACGGCTTCAGCGGGACAGTCTCTCTCACTGACACGATCCCATCAGGACTAAACTGTGGCACCATAAGTCCAACAACCCTATCAGGCTCCGGGACGGCGACTGTGTCGTGCAATGCGAGCGCGGGAGGCACTTACACACTGACGACAATCGGAACCAGTGGTTCTCTAATCCATTCAGCAGTCGCAACTATTACCGTAAAACAGGCAGACTTTACCATAACCGCTTCAGCACCCGCGGCCGCTAGTGCCGGCCAATCCAGTACGACGACTCTCACGATAACCGCAGTCAACGGCTTCACGGCCACCGTAGCCTTGACGGACACGGTGCCGAACGGTCTCAGCTGCGGAAACATCAGCAGCACGAGCATAGCCGGATCAGGAACCGCCTCGGTCTCATGTAGCGCAACCAACGCGGGCAGCTACACACTAACAATCACAGGAACAAGCGGATCACTCACCCATTCTACAACCACGACCTTCAACTTCCGCGACTTTACTGTGACCGCTTCTTCGCCCGCGTCTGTCTC
>WNGE01009082.1_pt1 | contig 11595 bp, 15 predicted proteins | sample 5400651 | NCBI WGS metagenome assembly WNGE01 (sample SAMN13153370, study PRJNA577476) | soil metagenome | isolation source: 60 cm soil or saprolite under grassland replicate 2 | place: USA:California | collected 2016-06-15 | reverse complement strand
GTGCAATGCCGTTTGTGCGACGCGGCTAGCATTCGCGCACGCGGCTGGGACCACGTGACCTATGGCGCATTCTCGACCGCGCTCGCGTCGGCCAAGTTGATGAAACTTGATCGGGAAAAAACGCGACATGCGGTCAACATCGCGGGCGTGGCCTGCGCGGCGATGCGACAGGCACGGGTCGGTGAGCTTTCGCATTGGAAAGGCGTGGCATTCGCCAACGCAGCGCGGCACGGAGTTTACTCGGCATTGCTCGCGCGTGCGGGAATGACCGGACCGGCGCCAATTTTCGAAGGACAAATGGGATTCGAGAAAGAACTCGGCGTCTCGCTGGGTAACGTTGGTGAAAAATTCGCGGTGCCGTTTCCACAAAATCCGCAGGGGCCAGCGTCGATGATTTTGAACACGAGCATCAAATATTGGCCGGCCGAATATCACAGCCAGAGCGCGATCGAAGCGGCGTTGTTTTTGCGCGAAGAAATCGGCGACGTCTCGCAGATCGCCTCAGTTAACATCGAATCGCACGACGCATCGGTCGATATTATCGGAAGCGAGCCGGAAAAATGGAGACCAGAAACGCGCGAAACCGCCGATCACAGCCTGCCGTACATTACCGCGATCGCGTTGATCGATGGCCAAGTGACCGACAAGCAATTTCAGCCCGCGCGATTTACCGATCCGGCGATTTGGAAATTTTTGGAGAACGTGAAAGTGACACGCAACGCCGAGCTAAGCTCGCTTTATCCAGGGGCGGTTGCGAACATCGTGAGTGTCACGTTGAAAGATGGCCGCACCCTGGCCAAACAGGTCGATTATCCGCTGGGCAACGCGAAAAATCCGGTCTCGGATGTCGAGCTAGAGCGAAAATTTTTGCATCTGGTCGCGCCAGCGCTGGGACGGGATCATTCCGCAAAAATTTTGGACCAGGCTTGGTCGCTCGACCAGCAAAGTGGTGTGCATCATCTGATGAAAGTTTTGCGGATGCCATGATGAAAAAGCCCCCGTCATCCCGAGCGAAAATGCCAGTCCGGCTCGGACCGAGGGGTCCCGATCAAGCTGCCTTAAGGGTTTCGCCGCGGGATTCTTCGACTTCGCTCAGAATGACAAAGGTGAAACGATTGCGCAAATTGATCGCGAAGAATTGCGTGGCGATGCCGGGCGTGCCGAACGCGTCAATCGCGCGACAGGTGGAGCGAGCGGGATTTGATGTGGTTTATATCAGCGGCGCCGGACTGGCGAATTGCACCGCGGCATTGCCGGATATCGGGTTACTGACGTTGACTGAGGTCGCGATGTTGGCCGGATTCATCGCGAAGGCGGTGAAAATTCCGACAATTGTCGATGCCGACACCGGATTCGGTGGCGCGGAAAACGCAGCCCGGACGATTTATGAATTGGAAAGGGCGGGATTGGCCGGTTGTCATCTGGAGGACCAGGAATTTCCCAAACGGTGCGGGCACCTTGCCGGAAAATCGCTGATCGCGTCAGCCGACATGGAGGAGAAGATTGCCGCAGCGGTGGCGGCGAAACGCGATAAAGATTTTCTATTGATTGCGCGGACGGATGCACGGGCGATTGAAAACTTCGGTGGCGCGGTGAAGCGGGCACAGGTTTACGTCGCTGCCGGCGCCGATGCGATTTTTCCGGAAGCGTTGCAAACGAAACAAGAGTTTCGCGATTTCGCCAAGGAAGTGGAGGTCCCGCTGCTGGCGAACATGACCGAATTCGGGAAATCGCCCTTGCTCTCGTTCGATGAATTGCGCGAGCTGGGTTATCGGATGGTCATCTTTCCGCAAAGCGCCTTTCGCGTTTCCATGAAAGCGACGGCGGAATTTTTGCGCGATCTGAAAGCACGCGGGACTCAGCGCGATTGGCTGGAGAAAATGCAGACGCGAGAGGAGCTTTACCAATTGCTCGATTACGATCCAAAGGCGGCAATCTGGTCCGGAGCGCGTAATCCATAAATGGAGGGCGCCGGGCTGCCTGCCACGCCATAGCCGTGCGACGGCGGGTCGGCGCCCAAAATTTGGGACACGACGGCGCGTGTCCCTCCAATCGCCAGCTTCCATCTTGGCCGTTGAACGTTGGCCGTTCACGAGTAAAGAAACACCTCAAATGGCGGCTAAAGAAACGAAACCAGCTTACAGTCCGGGCCTCGCCGGCGTGATTGCAGGCGAGACACAAATCTGCTGGGTCGATCCGAACGCCGGCCTGATGTATCGCGGCTACGACATCCACGAGATGGCGGAGAAAGCGAGCTTCGAGGAGGTCGCGTATCTCTTGCTTAACGGCGAGCTGCCGGACGTGGAGCAGCTCAATAAATTTACATCCGAAATCGCCATGGCCCGCATGTTGCCGAAGCAGGTGCTGGATGCGCTGCGATTGATGCCGAAAGAGACGCATCCGATGGACATGCTGCGTACGGGCGTGTCGATGCTGGGGGCGTTCGATCCGGAACTGAACGACCATTCGCACGCGGCCAACATTCGCAAATCGATTCGATTAATCGCGAAGGTTTCGACGTTGATCACCGATGGCTATCGCATTGCACACAGCGAACCCCCACTACCGGAGCGCGAGGATCTGACCCTGGCGGGAAGTCTTTTCTACAAATTGCGCGGTGAAGTTCCGCAGGATTGGCAGATCCAAATGATGGACACGATTTTCATTTTGTATGCGGATCATGAGTTCAATGCCTCAACCTTTGCCGCGCGGGTGACGGCATCGACCCTGGCGGATATTTACGCAGCGGTGACAAGCGCGTGCGCCGCCTTGAAAGGACCGCTGCACGGCGGCGCGAATGAACAATCGATGCGAATGCTCGATGAAATTAAAACCCCCGAACGCGCCGAAGGTTGGTTGAAAGATCAACTGGCGAAGAAAGCCAAGATCATGGGATTCGGTCATCGCGTTTACAAAAAAGGCGACTCGCGAGTGCCGACGATGCGCGAAATCGGGCGCGATCTCGGCAAACGCACCGGCAAAGAAAATTGGATTCCGATTTGCGAGAAGCTCGAGCAAACGATGGAGCGCGAAAAACATTTGTGCGCCAATGTCGACCTTTACGCCGCGCCGGTGTTAACAATGTTGGGATTCGATCCGGCGCTGAATACGCCGATCTTCGCCGCCTCGCGTGTTGCTGGCTGGTGCGCCCATGTGGTCGAGCAACAGGACAATAATCGTTTGATCCGGCCGTTATCACTTTACACTGGGGCAGCGCCGCGCCCTTACGCTGGCGTATCAAAAAACGGCGCTTGAATTTGAGTCTGTGGCGGCGGTCTATGACCGCCGAGCTTTGTTAGATTCGGCGCTCATAGAGCGCCGCTACAATGATGAAAAAGTCACTCCAGGAAAAATACGCGCCAAATAATTCGTGCTGGGGTTGCGGACCGGCTAACGCCGAAGGCTTGCGCATTCGTAGTTTTCCGAAGGGCGAGGAAGTCGTCGCGGAATGGAAGCCGCAGCCCAATTATGAGGCATTCCCCGGTGTATTGAACGGTGGCATCATCGGCACGCTGCTCGATTGTCATTGCAATTGGACGGCGGCCTGGCACTTGATGAACAAAGCTGGCGCAGATCATCCGCCCTGCACCGTTACCGCAGATTACGCGATCAAATTACTGCGACCGACCCCGACGAAGGGACCGGTCTTTTTGTCGGCGAAAATTGTCGAATCAACCGATGATCGCGCGACGGTGGACGGGACCTTGAGCGCCAACGGAAAAGTTTGTGCAACCTGCCGCGGGACATTTGTCGCGGTGAAGGAAGGTCATCCGGCTTTTCATCGCTGGTAATCGATGTGCGTCCGAGTGAAAGTCTGACAACACGCTCGCATTACTTTCAGCGAGTCTTATATTCTGCCATGGGCCGAATTCCACTTTTGTTGGCGCTGGTTATCGGACTTCTTTTAAATCCCGGTAGTGCGACGGCCCAGCGGCCGGACAAGACAACAGCGCGAACCGGTAAAAACGTAACTAGTTCGAAGGCTGGTCGAACTTCGCATACGACTTCAACAAAAAGTTCCTCCAAAACGTCCAAAGCGGCATCCAAAGCAACGTCGCCCGCTGTAGCCACATCAGCGGTGATTTCGGATGAAAGTGCCAAGGCGTTAGAAGCAATGGAAGTGGAGCGGGTAACGAGCTTGGAACAGGAACGCATCCAGGCTGACCTTAAAAAGGACAGACGTTGGTTTGAGGATTGCTTGGGTGACGATCTAACAAGTGCGACCTCTGAGGGTCGTTTAGAAAACAAGGCGCAACTAATTGCGCGCCGGCTTGATCCTGGCAACATTGTGGAATCTGAGAAGTATGACGAGCTAAGTGTGCGAGCGTATGGAGACGTGATAATTGCAACCGGCAGGCTCTCGCAGATAGGGAAAGACAATAATGTTCCGTACAGCACTCAAACACGATTTACTGATGTCTGGGCGAATCGAGGGGGAGTATGGAAGCAGGTCGCGATCCACGTATCTTCCATTGGAGCGGGTGATGTGGCGAGTCAATCCGCCACGCCTGCGGCCAGCCAGCCGCAGAGTACGAAAGCCGGGGCTGCGTCAGAATTACAATCGCCTGCTGCTACTCAAGCACCGCAATTGACTCCCCGGCCGACCGCTTCGGCGTCACCGACACCTTAACCAGCCATTCGTGCTGAGGCCGTCAGCCACTGTTCGGCTATTCGATTCGAGGCCTTCAATTGGACCGAAGGCTGGCATTTGATCAACAAACCTGCGCCTAGGATCCGCCCCCACACCGTCACCGCCGACTATAGTTGGGGAGCGGCGAGGCCAGCCGCTTGTTGAAGCGGATTCGCAAAATGGAAGCCGCCCAATTCGTCCGGCGTGACTTCAGGCTACCACCATCCGCATTGGCACGCAGGGAACGCAGAAAAAGACGTTTATCGCCGGAATCGCCGGCACACCGTCATCCGGTAACCAAGTAGTAATTAGCTCAAAGGGCAAGCTGGGCGTCAATACTTCTTCTGCTCGCTTTAAGGAAGCGATCAAACCTATGGATAAGGCCAGCGAAGCCATCCTCGGGCTTAAGCCAGTTACCTTCCGCTACAAGGAGGAGGTTGATCCAGATCCTACTCCTCAGTTCGGCCTAGTAGCTGAGGAAGTAGAGAAGGTTATGCCTGACCTGGTAGTTCACGATGAAGAAGGCAAACCATTCACTGTCCGCTACGACGCGGTGAACGCGATGCTCTTGAACGAGTTCCTGAAGGAGCACCGCAACGTTCAGGAACTAAAAGCGACTGTCGCGCAGCAGCAGAAACGGATTGAAGCTCTCACTGCAACCGTGCAGAAAGTGAGCGATCAAATCGTCCTCGGCAAACCTGCACCACGGTTAGTCGCCAACCCTTAAACAGCCTCCTGTTCAGTAAGTGTAACTTTGCGCGTGATGCGCTTTCCTGACTTTCACCTATTGTGGGTGCCAGCGATGAGTGAATCGCTGGCACCGCAAGGAGGAGGGACGGATAGCGTCCTACGTTGCGAGCGTCCAGTAAGAGAATGTTCGCATTCCTTGCCCACCGAGCCACTCTCGAACCTTGCCAGTTTCGCGTAGTAGCGCACGAATCTGATAGAAGCTAAGAGTGCGCGAACCGTGGAACTTCTGCGTTCCGCGCAGGTCGCTTGTTCTGCAAGCGCCGTGCGACAGTATCTCAAGAAGTTCCGCTTTAGCCTGTTCCCGTTGTGATTTCGTTAATTTCATAAGATAGTATCCTTTCATTTTGTTTCATTTCTTAGGCATACCGGTTCCGGTTTGCCGAGGGCGTCGTGCCATGAAATTTGCCGTTCCTTTCTCCCTCGGTGGAGTTAAAGGCTGACGCGACAGAGGCTCTAAGGCCTTACAACCGCAACACCAATTCTGATGTCGGGGCTAAATTGACTAATCTGATGCGGTGAGTCAAGACTCTTTTTCTCGACACGCCATGCAATCGAACCGCAGCAGCAGAAGCAGATTGAAGCGCTCACCGCGACTGTGCGGAAAGTGAGTGAGCGAGTCGAGTTAAGTGCACCTGCTGCGCAAATAGCAGCGAACGAAGACTGAGGTTCCGTCTGTCAGCCAGCCCAAGCGCTGCTCCGCCGACCTCGGGCCAAGCTGAGTACACGCGGTGTAAAAATTCTGCTGTTCTGAGTTTCTATTGAGCATGGTGTTTGAGCCTTGAGTCCGTACCTCGATTGGCGTCGGCTGTTGACGACGTAATCAGGGAGTTGGCGTAGGCGTAGGACGCCCATGATGGCCCTTCCCACGTTTCTTCTTTGGCGTCGGTGTCGGCGTAGCTGTCGCGTCTGGTGTTGAAGCAGGGGTTGCGGTTGGCGTGGGAGTGGGAGTGGCGGTTGGAGTGGGGGTAGGAGTTGGAGTTGGTGTCGGACTTGGTGGCGGCGTTACGATTGGAATCGGGGTTGGCGTTGGTGTTGGTGTCGGAGTCGGGGTTGGCGTTGGTGTCGGAGTTGGAGTTGGCGTTGGCGTTGGCGTAGGAGTAGGAGTAGGCGTAGGCGTTGGTGTTGGAGTTGGTGTCGGCGTTGGCGTTGGGCTAGGTGTGGATGTCGGCGTTGGGGTAGGAGTAGGAGTAGGAGTAGCTGTAGGTGTGGTGGTGGGAGTAGGCGATGGCGTGGGGGTAGCCATTGGGCCGATGTATTTCGTAGCTATCACCACATTGTCATACCACTTCTTGTTCACGCGTTCGCTGTGCGCGGCGTGCAGCCCGATGTGCGCGGCGTCGATCTTGAGCGTGCTGATTGAGCGAATGTTAAGGTCAGGAAAGTCGCCCACTACTTTGCCGTCGATCCAGTATTTGACCTCGCCGTCGTTGTCGCCCGGCGTGTTCGCTTTTACCATCAGTTCGTAGCAATACCATTTCCCGCGTTCCGGTTGCCAGTTGGGTAGTGGCTTGAAGTCTGGATACTGGCTTTGGATAAGCCAGCCACTCGCCTTGGTTTCCGGTGCTGCCCGGAGGCACGACGAACCCATCTGAGTACCAATGGTCGCCGTAGTCAGACCGCTGCTTGGGCCAATAGGCGTAAATGTGGCAGTAACCCAGCATGACTTCGCCGGGACGCCCGCTGCCTTGGATGTTGTTCTGCAAAAGGAACAGGAAGAATCCCGTTCCATCAGCAGGCGCCTTGATGCCTGCACCCGGATATTTCGCGGACAGTCTTAGGCCGTTGTGGTTCGACGTGCTGACTGAATAACCGGCATCGAACTTGGTGTAGGTGCGGATAAAGACGGTGTCTTGCGTCGTCGCGAGCGTTTTGGTGCAGGCGTTGGAGATTTCCGTGGTGCTGACCGGCAGAGTCATCTCCAATGATTTTCCGTCTGCGTAGTAGTTGCCCTGTTCTGTTGCGAGGCGCAGATTCGGCAAGCGATAGGCGCTAGTCCACTTGCTCGTCAGTTGGCTCGGCGAAGTGTAACCCTCGAAGTCATCAAATAGGATGACGGCGGGGTCGCTCGCGATGTCCTTGTCGCCGGGGTAGCGCGCAGCGATTCCGATCTCTGCTGGCGCTGTTGTTGACGTTGCGATCGAAGTGAGAAATGTGATTACAGCCGAAAACGACACGAAACCGCTATGTCGGATTACTGCGAACCTCACGAATGCGTTTGCGCAGCTAAAAGCGCGCCACAACATGTCGCAACGGACACCAATGTAGCGTTTTTATTTTCCGCCCGGCGAGAGGGATTCCGGGACTTGCTGATTATTCGTCCACGCCAGCCTTCGTCAACCTCGGGAGGTACGATAACTCAGCCCAAGCGCTGCTCCCCCCGACCTCGGACAAGCTGAGTACACGGGGTGTAAGAATTCTTCTGTTCTGAGTTTCTATTGAGCATGGTGTTTGAGCTTGAGTCCGTACATCGCGATTGGCGTCGGCGTCGGCTGTTGACGAGGTAATCAGGGAGTTGGCGTAGGCGAAGGACGCCGATGACGGCCTCTCGGATATTTCTTCTTTGGCGGCGGCGTCGGCGTAGCTGTCGCGTCTGGTGTTGAAGCAGGGGTTGGCGTGGGAGTGGCGGTGGGAGTGGGGGTAGGAGTGGGGGTAGGAGTTGGAGTTGGTGTCGAACTAGGTGGCGGCGTTACGATTGGAATCGGGGTTGGCGTAGGCGTTGGAGTTGGAGTTGGAGTTGGAGTTGCAGTCGGAGTTGGCGTTGGTGTTGGGGTAGGAGTCGGGCTGGGCGTAGGTTTAGGGGTAGAAGTTGGTGTCGGCGTCGGTGTAGGCGTGGGTTTCGGGGTGGGAGTAGGAGTAGGCGATGGAGTCGGGGTCGGGGTCGGGGTGGGGGTTGGAGTCGGAGTCGGAGTAGGAGTAGGAGTAGGTGTAGGAGTAGGTGTAGGAGTAGGTGTAGGTGTAGGTGTAGGTGTTGGTGTTGGTGTTGGTGAAGATGCCGGCGTAGTGCTTGTGACCTCGTTCGAACGAACGCTCTCAAGACTTCCTTTGTAGGCCACTACGGTATAGTAATACGTGCTGCCAGCCGCAGCGTTCGAGACTGTTGCCTTCGTTGCCGTGCCGAGGACATCCACATGCTGGCTATAGCTTCCGGAGCTTGTTCCATAATAGACTCGATAGCCATCTATATCTGGGCTTGAAGGGCTGGCCTGCCACGTCAACGTCAATGTGGTTGCAGCCGCCGCCTTCTGAAGGAGGAGCCCGGTGGATAGCAGCAGAGCTGCTGCAAAGGCGGCCCCGTCCAAGATTCTACTGCGAATTACTAAGAACCTCACGAACGCGTTTGCGCAGCTAAAAGCGCGCCACAGCGCGTCGCAACGGACACCAATGTAGCGTTTTTATTTTCCGCCCGGCGCAAGGGATTCCGGACTTGCTGATTATTCGTCCACGCCAGCCTTCGTCAACCTCGGGAGGTACGATAACTCAGCCCAAGCGCTGCTCCCCCCGACTCTGGCCAAGTCTTAGTAGACAAAGCTGACACATCGCGCGCGTGCGCGCGCACTGAAGGCGGTCGCTCGCGCTCGACATTCGACCGGGCGTTTCCGACTCAATAGTGGCCTTTTAAACGCGCCCGCGAGCCGTTCCTATAAACGAATCGGCAACGCAGCGGCAACAAAGCAGCATTCCATCGTGCAGCAACGGATTTATAATCCGTGGGTCGGGTGTTCGAGTCACCCCGGGCGCGCAGCTTCGCTTTGAGGGACGATTCGCTCGAGCAAACGATTGCCTTTCTCTTGCGTCGAATCCAGACCCGCCGACGCTACCTTCATCCGCAACGGGCAAGCGCATACCCCGCAAGAAGCAGTGGCGCACGTCCGCGCCAAGTACGAACATTTCAAGGGGCAGATCAAAACGCCGGAGGATTTTATCCGGCTGGCAGCGACTAAGAGCTTGCTTACCGGTCAGCCTTATCTCGTCCGTACCCGCGATGGCAAGGAGATGCCGCTCAACATCTGGTTGAGCAACGCCCTCCGGGAACACCGAGAAAATGAAGTCAGGTAATCTTCATTCCCGCCACCAAAGTCCGTCTTGGGAACGAAGTTAGCTACAAGCATCACCGCAATGAACCTAAATAATTCGTGGGCGCGCATTTTTGCGCTTGCGACTGCTTGCGGGTTTTTGCTCTTCGACGGTTGCGCTCTCAAGATGGGGAAGCAACCGCGTCAGGAAATCGCGCCGCTTTATTCGGCGCACTCGCCCGAGTTTCGGCAGGCTGCCGGATCATTGCTCGGACCAAATTTTGTTCCGGGCAACAACATCACCACTCTGGTTAACGGGAATCAGATTTTCCCGGCTATGCTCGGCGCAATTCGATCGGCCAAGTATTCGATTAACTTCGAGACTTATACATTTTGGGACGGCGAAATCGCGCATCAATTCACCGAGGCGCTGGCCGAGCGGGCCCAGGCCGGAGTGAAAGTAAACGCCATCCTCGATGCTCAAGGCACCCAAAAAATGGGCCGGCAAAATCTGGAGCGATTACGCAACGCCGGAGTTGAGGTTGCGAAATATCATTCAGTTCTCTGGCCCGATCCACGTCGCTACAACAACCGCACTCACCGTAAGCTACTAATTATTGATGGGAAAATCGGCTTTGTTGGCGGTGTAGGAATTGCCGACCTATGGACTGGCAAAGCCGACTCCCCGCAACATTGGCGCGACAATCATTACCAGATCACTGGCCCGGTCGTCGCGCAGCTCCAGGCAACCTTTGCAACCAGCTGGTATAGAGCGCATCACCACCGATGGCCGTGTTGCTGCTGCCGCCCTCTGTGTTGCTAGAGAGCGCATTAGCACCGATGGCTGTGTTGGCGGCGCCGAATGTGTTGCTCAAGAGCGTTTGAGAACCGATGGCGGTGTTGTTGTAGCCATCTGTGTTGTTTAAGAGCGCTTGAGAACCGATGGCTGTGTTATCGTCGGCATTGTTGTCGCGGAGCGCATTGGAACCGGTGGCCGTGTTCCTGGTGCCCTCTGTGTTGCTAAAGAGCGCACCCACTCCGGTGGCTGTGTTTTCGCTTGGCATTGAGCGCTGCAGAACCGTAAGCCGTGTTTCCCTCGCCTTCTGTGTTGCTACGGAGCGCATCAGCACCGTTGGCCGTGTTGCTGTTGCCGGTGGTGTTGTTATAGAGCGTCCGATAACCAATTGCCGTGTTGTAGACACCGGTCGTGAGACTGAAAAGCGCATCCTCCCCTTCAGCCGTGTTGGAGCCGGGATAGCCCCCGTCCGGTGCTGGGAGAACCGCTCGCGCCGTTGGCGAAAGCGCAAAGCAGGCGAGGGTGAGGGCGATGAGAAGAACACCGCGCCGCAAGGGCGCGTGATTAACCAAATTTCTTAGGGATAGAGTTGTCATATTTTTATTTTTTAGACTGGCTTGTTGAACTGCATTGACCGCAATCCAGTTCCGCGCGGAACTAGGAATCATCCTCATGAGGCGCTTTGAACAGCGGCCTCACACCGGCGCTGACTCACGGCTGCAGTTGGATCTGGAGATCGCGTTAAGCGGTGTCTCAGCGAAAATCCAGCCCCTGCGGCTTATTCAGCCGTGCCGAAGATAAGTTGAAACGTCGAGTGACGTAATCGAAGGCACTTTTACCAGCACTGCCGAATGCCGTATATAGGACTTTAGTCCTATGGGTTTAGGAACCGGCGTCAACGACCCGACGCCAGCCATCTCGGGTTACGGCCATGATGCAAAACCGGCCAAAATAGCGTCATTCTACGAGGGAAAACCGCCTTCTCAGAGGGGGCGCGCCCGGAGTGACTCGAACACTCGACCTACGGATTAGAAATCCGTTGCTCTATCCGGCTGAGCTACGGGCGCAGTTGCGCAGCGAAGTTGCCGCCAGCCAGTGTGACGTGCAAGTTTTCACGGGCAGCGTGCGATGAAATCGATCATGTTTGCAGTCGGACTTGCAGGGATTGGGCTGGCCGTTGCCTTTGCCTTGTTGCGCACGGAAAATCGAAAAGAAAACGATGCAATGAACTCCTTAATGGTGATTGTGCCTTACAAGTACGAAGGTTTGTGGGTCTTCGATGATGCAGCGGTTGGGCTAAGCAAGGAGCCTTTCATTGCGGGAATTGACACGCTTATTGATAAGGCAACCGCGAACATTCCGGACGCGCAGCACGGCTTTCGCGCGATCTTTAGCGGCACGCAATT
>WNGE01008289.1_pt1 | contig 11596 bp, 12 predicted proteins | sample 5400651 | NCBI WGS metagenome assembly WNGE01 (sample SAMN13153370, study PRJNA577476) | soil metagenome | isolation source: 60 cm soil or saprolite under grassland replicate 2 | place: USA:California | collected 2016-06-15 | reverse complement strand
CGCGGGATCCGCGCGTTGTCGGCTCTGCAAACGCAAGGCGCCACGTGGCTTGGTAGCGGGATCGAACCTGCGGCCTTGGGATTAGAAGTCCGGCTCGGCTAACTGCAACGAGCTGCGCGAAATGGAAACGTGCTGCAAATGGCGTCACTCGTCGATGCAGCAAACTGCAGCGAAATGCACCGTGCGGAGACAAGCCTGTACGCGCATTCGTACGCGCAGATGCTGTCACTATTGGCAACAACTCGTTCGATTTGCAGATCGCGAGGATAGGTCACGAAGGAGAGGGCTTCCACCCGTCGGAACTCGCGTCGGTCGCAGACCACATCATCGCGGCGACATCGAAGCGGTTGTGGCGAGACAGCCGCCCGCGGTCTGCCGAGCCGCGGCTGTGCGGACATTGTGGATGTTGACGTCGGTCGATGAGCCGGACTCCGCGCCGGTAGCAGACGTGACTGCGCCGCTCAACGCGGGTGGATGTTGACGTCGGTCGATGAGCCGGACTCCGCGCCGGTAGCAGACGTGACTGCGCCGCTCAACGCGGCCGTCTCAGCTCGGCGGCCAGCGATCGTTCTCGAGGCCGGCGAGCCAGCGCGCGTAGCCGATCCCGCGCTCGCGGTCGTACTGGGAGAGGATCGTCAGCTTCTCCGCTTCGATCGATCCCTCGGCATGGACCGCAAGCACGGCCTGGTAGCCACCGTATTCGCCGGCGGTGAGGTCGCTGATCAGGTTCATGACCCGCAGCCGCTCGCTGCCGGACGCGCCGCCCGCGGCCTCGAGGTACCGCTCGAGCGCGGCACCGTACTCCGGGTGCTCGAGGTCCTCGGGAGAGGGATACGTTACGAGCAAGCCGCCGGCGACGTCCTGGACGTACTGGAACGCGGTGTGGATGCCGAGCGCGAACTGGAGCTTCGCCACGTTGACGAGGAGCGTGTCCGGGACGGCGATGTCCTCGATGAGCCTGCACCGCTCCGCTGCGTGGTGGGTCAGCGCGCGCAGCGTCTCCGCGTACGAGATCAGCCAGGAGAGCTTGTCGCGCACGTGCCCCGCGCGCTCGAGTCCGTTCACGCGCGCGGCCAGGAGACCGGCGCCGACGAGCGCGTCGACGAGCGGCAGCTTGTACGAGATGGCCGTGAAGCGGTGGAACTCGACGAACCCGCGCGCCAGCTCGCCCGCGTGCTCGTGCTGGCCCGCGAGGAACACGCGCTCGGCCGGGACGAACACGTCGTCGAAGAGCGTCGACGTCTCGACCATCTTGCGTTCCGCCGAGAGCGGGAACTCCGCCGCGCTTTTTCCCTTCGTCGACAGGTACGGGCTCGCCACCAGCGTCAGCCCCGGCGTGTCGAGGGGAACGGCGAACGCAACGGCGTAGTCTGCGTCGTCCGCCCCCATCGCCCGCGTCGGAAGCACGATCATCTCGTTCGCGTTGACCGAGACCGACGTGTGGACCTTGGCGCCGCGCACGACGATCCCGTCCGGCCGCCGCTCGACGATCCGCAGGTACGCGTCGGGGTTCTCCTGTTGCGACGGCCCCTTCGACCGGTCGCCCTTGAAGTCGGTCTGCGCGACGCACAGCGCCAGATCGCCGTCGCGGCAGCCCTCGTAGAACGCCTGGATCCGCGAGGCGTACGGCTCGCCGAGCCGTCGCTGCAGCGCGAGCAGGGAGAAGAGGGCGTCGCTGCCGATCTCCTTGATCAGCACCACCAGCGTCTTGCCGGCACGCGTCGCGGCCTCGATCAGCGCGCTCCGCGCGAGCAGGTCGTCCGACGAGCGGGGAACGTGGAAGTAGCGGCTGTAGCCGTCGGCCGCCACCGCCAGGTCGCGCTGTGCCGGATCGTGAGCCATCGCGTAGTCGAGGGACGCGTGCTCGACCGCGTGCCGGAACACCGGGTGCTCCGTCACGTCCCCAACCGGCTCGCCGCGATAGAAGACGCGGCGGCCGTCCCGCAGGCTCTCGCGATACTCCTCGGGGGAGCGGAGCCGCCCTTCTCTCGCTGTCGTTGCCATCCCGGGTCTCCTTTCCGATCTGCGAGATCTCTCGCGTGTGCAAGTCAGGAAATCGACTGGCCTCCGTCGATCACGAGCGTGTGGCCGGTCACATAGTTCGATGCCGGCGAGGTCAGGAAACGACCGCTCCTTTCAGGTCGTCGGCGGCGCCGAACCGACGCAGCGGGATGCGCTCGAGGAAGACCGCGCCGGAGCGCCCCAGCAGCACCTCGGTCATCTCTGTCGGGAACCAGCCGGGCGCGATCGCGTTCACCGTGATATCGAACCGCGCCCATTTCGCCGCGGGGTCACGCGTGAGCGAGACAACGCCTCCCTTGGACGTGTTGGGGCGATTGCGTCCATCGCCTCCGGCGGGGCGGGTCGAAAGGCAGCCACCGACGCGACGTTGACGATCTTGCCGCCTCGACCCTGGGCGATCATCTCCCGACCGACCGCCTGCGCGAAGATGAACGAGCCGGTCAGGTTCACGTCGATGACCTTGCGCCAGCCCTCGAGCGGGTACTCGGCCACCGGAGCACCCCAGGAGGTGCTGGCGTTGTTGACAAGTATGTCGATCGACCCGAGCTCGCTCTTTGTGAGCTCGACGACGGAGTGGATGTTGTCGGGCTCGCGCACGTCGCTCTGGACTCCGAGCGCCGTCACTCCATGCGCACGCCGGAGCTCAGGGGCCGCCTCCTCGCAACGGGCGGAGTGTCGCGCGCAGAGAACGAGGTTCGCGCCCGCTTCCGCAAGGCCCTCGGCGAAGTGCCGTCCGAGCCCCGAGCCGCCTCCTGTGACGATTGCGTTCCGTCCGGACAGGTCGAAGAACTCGCCGAGTGCCACGGGGGAACGATAAACGGACGAGGAGCGCTTGCGGCTTCTCGCCTTCAGTGCCCGTTTCCGCCCGGCCCACTCTCGTACGACGCGCGCTGCACGAAGCGGCGGAACATCGCACTCAGCTCACGGTGCGGCGTGGCGCCGACCGAGGCGGCGAAAGAGGCCTCGACGATCGCGTCGTCGTCTACGACCCCTCCCGTCGTCCACGCGCGCGACTCCTCGAGCGTGGGGGCGGAGAAGAAGTCCTCGAGCAACGGCAGCGCCGCGCTCTGGGAGTCGTACACGACCAGGTGGCCCTCGTCTGCGAGGACTTGGACACGGCTGTCGGGCAAGAGGCGCGCGAGCTGCAGAGCGTTCGCCGGCGGCACGAGATGGTCGCCCTCGCCGTGCAGGACGAGCGTTGGCACGCGCACCGACGGCAGCCACGTGAAGCTCGACCACAGTGCGCCCGCCCACAGGTGCGCCAGGTATGCCCCCAACGAGGGCGGGTGGCTGAGGCGCGCGTCTGTGAGTGCCGGCTCCCTGAGGAGGAGCGCCCTGTCGGCCGGACTATGGAGCCGGCTGCTCTGCTCGTACAGGTGCCGCGAGTAGTAGCGAAGCGGCGTCGCGATCAGCGCCATGGCCTCGAGCGTGCCGGGCATGCTGCCCCAGCCGCACGCGGTTGCGACGAGTGCCATCCGCCGAACGCGCTCCGGGGCCTCGTGCGCGAGCTGCTGCGCCACGAGGCCTCCGAGCGAGAAGCCGAGCACGTCGACGCGCTCGTAGCCGAGCTCGTCGATGACCTCGGCGGCGAGCTGTGCGAGCGACGAGATCGTCAGCGGCCAGAGCTGGTTCGGCGAGCGGCCGGTGCCGGGCGAGTCGAAAGCAATTGTGCGCGCCACCTGCGCCAGCCGCTCCTCGGTCGGGCCCCACATGTCCACGTTCCCGCCGAGGCCGTTGATCATCAGCAGCGGCCGCCCGTCGCCGCGCTCACGCACGAACACGCCGACACCGCGTGCGTGGACGAGCGTCTCACGCGGAGCTGCGCTTGCACTCATTGCTTCTCTCGTCTCCTTGTCGTCGTGTCGTGGCCCCGCGCTTGGTGATCGTACGCCCGGCACCGGTCGATCACGATGCCCCGATCGGGTGCCTGCAGTCGTTCGCATAATGATCATGTGCGTGGTATAGTAAGCAAGGTCAACCAGAGGAGGCACGCATGAGCACGACAATGGACTTCGCCGAGCTGGCGCAGAAGAGCCAGGAGCAGTTCCTCGAGACGGTCGGCGCGAATCAGCAGGCGATCGTCGACGCGGTGTCCGCATGGTCACGGGCGGTGCAGGCGTACGCGCCGGCGACGCCGCCGGTTCCGGATCTCGACGGGCTCCCGACGGCGGAGCAGATCATCGACAACACCTTCGGCCTCGTCGAGAAGCTGGTCGCAAGCCAGCGCGAGTTCGCGCGCAACCTGGTTGCCGCCGCCGCGCCGGCCCGTGCGGCGACGACGTCCGCGCGGCCGACGACGTCCGCGGCGGCACCGGAGACGCCCGCGCCGGCACGGAAGACGTCCGCGCGGAAGACCTCCGCGCGGGCGCGGAAGTAAGTTGGCCGATCCGATCCGGGATGCGTGGAGGGCGCAGCTCCTCGCGCTCGGGCAGGTCATCCGCACGCAGCGGCAGCTGGCGAAGCTGTCGCTGCGTGACCTCGCCGGGCTGACCGACGTGTCGAATGCGTACCTGAGTCAGGTCGAGCGGGGGATGCACGAGCCGTCCGTGCGCGTCCTCCGCGCGATCGCCGAGGCGCTCGACGTGCCGGCCGACGCGCTCCTGCGCGAGGCGGGGCTCTTCGACAAGGACTCCGGGGAGCCGGCAGACGCCGTCTCGCCGGAGGCGGCTATCCGCGCGGACCGCAGCCTGACCGACGCCCAGAAGGAAGCGCTGCTCGGCGTCTACCGCAGCTACCGCCGCGAGAACGAGTGAGCTCGCCACGCGGCGGGCGGCAGATGTCAAGGTCCTAGCCGTGCAGGATCCGGTCGAGTACGAGTCGCGCGGGCAGATCGTCACGCTCTGGCTGAACCGGCCTGAGGTCAAGAACGCATACGACCTCCCGCTTCTGCGCGCTCTCGACGCCGGCCTCACGCGCGCCGAGGAGGACGAGGAGAGCCGGGTGGTCATCGTCCGCGGCCGCGGCGACTCGTTCTGCGCCGGCGCCGACGTCTCGATGCTCGCGGGCGACGTTGCCTGGTCCGAGCTCGGCGCCGCCGTCTCGCGGATCTTCTCCCGCATCGCCGACTCGAGGCGCATCACGGTCGCGGGTGTGCACGGATGGGCGGTAGCCGGCGGCTTCGAGCTGATGCTCGCGTGCGATCTCGCGGTCGCGGCCGAGGACGCGCGCATCGGCGACTTCCACATCCGACACGGCCTCTTCGCCGGCGCGGGAACGATCTACCGCCTGCCGCGGCTGGTCGGTCTGCGCCGCGCGCGCGAGCTCATGCTCTCCGGCGACGTCCTCGATGGACGCCAGGCGAAGGAGTGGAACCTGGTCAACGAGGTCGCGCCCGCCGGAGAGCTCGACACGCTTGTCGAGCGGTTCGCGGCGAGGTTCGCCGACAAGAGCCCGACGGTCGCGTGGCTGACGAAGCGCGCCGTGAACCGGAGCCTCGACGCCGACTACGAGACGCTCGGCCTCGTCGAGCGCCTGACGAGCGACGCCGTCGCCGCGACGCCCGAGGCGCGCGCGGGCGTGGCCGCGTTCCTCGAGCGCCGCGGTGGCTAGGCGCGCCGTCGTCACCGGCGGAGCCGGGGCGATCGGCGCTGCGATCGTGCGCGCGCTCGCCGCTGCGGGCATGCACGTCGCGGTGTGCGCCCGCACCGCCGACGACGCGCGTTCCGTCGCCGAGGGCGACGGGGCGTTCGCGGCAGACCTCGCCGACCCGGCCTCCGTCGAGCGCATGGCCACCGCGATCGCCGCCGCCGGGCCCGTGGACGTACTCGTCAACTGCGCCGGCTGGGGCGACGTCCAGCCCTTCCTCGAGACGACGCCGGAGACGTGGGACACCATGCTCGCGGTCAACCTGCGCGCGGCGATCCAGCTCAGTCACGCCTTCCTGCCCGGGATGGCGGAGCGCGGCTGGGGCAGGCTCGTCTTCATCGGCTCCGACGCCGGCCGCGTCGGCTCCCGCAACGAGGCCGTCTACGCCGCCGCCAAGGGCGGAGTCAACGCCTTCTGCAAGTCGATCGCCCACGAGGTCGCGCGCCGCGGCGTCACCTGCAACGTCGTCAGCCCGGGCCCGACCGAGACCCCGCGGCTGGCCGCATACCGCGAGGAGCATCCGGAGAAGATCGCGCCGCTGCTGCGCCGCATCCCGATGGGCCGCGTCGGCGCGCCCGAGGACGTGGCCGCGCTCGCCGCGTTCCTCTGCTCCGACGCCGCGTCGTACATCACGGGACAGGTGATCAGCGTCAACGGCGGCCTCCACATGCCGTGAGCGCGTGATCCACCGGATCTCGCTCCCGCTCGAGCGGACCGTGGCGGTCAACGTCTGGCTCCTCCGCGGCGAGCCGCTGACGCTCGTCGACACCGGCCCGATCTCGCCGCCGGCGCTCGCGGCGCTCGAGGCGGGGCTTCATGAGGTCAGTGTCCGCATCGAGGACCTCGAGCTCGTCCTCCTCACGCACCAGCACGCCGACCACGTCGGGCTCGCGGCGACGATCCGGCGCAGGTCCGGAGCGCAGGTCGCCGCGCACGAGGACCTCGCGCGCTACCTCGAGCGGTTCGGCGAGCGAGTCGCCGCCGAGAAGGCGTTCTTCGGCCGCTTCCTCGCCGAGCACGGCGTCCCGGAGCAGCTGCGCGGCGAGGAAAGCGGCTACTGGGGGTGGCTCGAGCGCTCCTCCGAAGACTGCCGCCCCGACGTGAGGCTGCGGGACGGCGCGACCGTGCGCGCGGGCGGCCGCGACCTGCGCGTGCTCCACCGTCCCGGGCACAGCGAGACGGACACGCTGTTCGTCGACGAGGCGACGTCGCTGGTCTTCGTCGGCGACCACCTCCTCGCGACGCCAGCCATCGCCGAGATGGGCCCGGACCGGACGCGGCCGCTCGTCCGCTACCTCGCGAACCTGCGACGGCTTGCCCAGCAGGACCTCGAGACGCTCCACACCGGCCACGGCGACGACGTGCTCGACCACCGGGCGGCCGTCGCCGCCCGGCTGCAAGCTGCGGACGCGCGCTGCGAGCGCGTGGTCGCGGCGCTCGGCGAGGGGCCGATGACGGCGTTCGCGATCGCGAGCGCCCTCTGGTCGGTCGAGCGCGTCGAGTGGGACCCCGTCCTCGCGGTGTCGGAGGTCGTGGGGCACCTCGAGCTCCTCGGCGAGCGTGGCCTCGTGGTGGAGGACGAGGGCGCCGTTCGGCGCTACCGCGGCGTTGCATAAGCTCCCGCCCGTGAGCGCGAACCGAGCCGAAGTCACTTCGGAGGCGGCGCCGAGCGCGCACCCCCTGCTCCCGCCCGAGCTCGCGTCGGAATACCGACGCCTCGGCTACTGGGATGACCGGACCCTCGCCGAGATCGTCCGCGACTGGGCCCAGCGCGATCCGCACCGGCTCGCCGTCACCGGCCCGCGCCCGTTCACATACGACGAGCTCTGGGGCTCGGCGCGCCGCCTCGCGGGTACGCTCGGCGAGGGAGTCGCTCCGGGGGAGTTCGTTCTCGCCGTGCTCTCGAACTCGTGGCAGGGCGTCGCCCTCAGCGTCGCGGCGTCGATCGGCGGCGTCGGGCTGGCGCCCCTCTCCGCCCGCGTCTCGCCGACGCTCGCGCTCAACATCGCGGAGCAGGTCGGCGCGCGCGGCGTCGTGCTGCAGTCCGATCTCCTCGAGCGCGAGGGGTGGAGCGAGGCCCTCGCCGCCCTGCGGGAGCAGGTCGGCGCGGCCCAGGTGCTGCTCACCAACGGCACCTTCGAGCAGGCGGTCGAGACCGGGCCCGAGATCGACCAGCGGGCGTGGGACCCCGGTCGCGGATGCCTCGTCCTCTCGACCGGTGGCACGACAGGCCGGCCGAAGAGCGTTCTCCTCTACGAGAACGCGCTCGTGTGGGCGGCGAGGGAGATGTCGGTCGCGTGCGAGTTCACCGAGGACGATGTGCACGTCGCGTTCGGACCGTACGGCCACGCGAGCGGCTCGCTGTTCGAGATCTACATGCCGCTCCTGGCCGGGGCGACGGTCCTACCGATCGCGCGCTGGCGCCCACTGCCGGTCGCGGAGGCGATCGCCCGCTACGGAGGCACGTACTGCATCACCGTCGGCACCCACATGTTCGACCTGCTCGAGCTCGAGGAGGGTGCGGAGCCGCTGCTGGAGTCGATGCGGCTCATCCTCTCCGGCGCTGGGCCCGACCACCTCTACGAGAGCGTCGAGCGACGCTTCGGGATCCCCATCGTGCGCTGCTACGGCCTCTCCGAGTGCATGGGCCACGCAGTCTCGCCGGTGCACGACCCGCCCGAGCGGCGACTGCGCTTCGACGGCGTCGTCTTTCCCGGCGTCGAGTACCGGATCGTCGACCCCGCGACGGGCGAGCCGGTGCAGCCCGGGACGCCCGGCGAGTACGTGTGCCGGGCACCGTCGTTCTTCATGGGCTACGTGGGCCAGCCCGAGCTGACCCAGGCTCGTCTGACGCCGGACGCCCTCTACAAGACGGGCGACCTCCTCGTCGAGCACCCCGGCGGCTACCTGCGCTGGGAGGGGCGGATCAAGGAGATCGTGCGCCGCGGCGGCTTGATGATCGACGCGATCGAGGTCTCCGACCTGCTCTCGGAGCATCCGCGCGTCGCGGAGGTGATCGTGGTCGGCACGCCCGACTCGCGTCTCGGCGAGCGCGCCGTCGCCGTCGTCGTTCCGCGCCCCGGCGAGCGGCCGGGGCTCCCTGAGCTGTGTGCCTTCCTCGCCGACCGCGGGCTGTCGAAGGAGGTGCTGCCGGAGGCGCTCCTGTTCGCGAAGTCGATCCCGCGCACGGAGTTCGGCGAGTTCAACCGCGGCGAGGTGCGCGCATGGGTGGCCGACCAGTTGGAGGAGGTGCGACGGTGATGCCGGCGTTCGACCAGATCGGATTCGTCGTCGACGACCTCGACGAGGCGCTTCGCTACTGGGTCGACGTGATCGGCGTGGCGCCCTTCTTCGTCTACCGCGACTTCCGGCTCGCGGAGTGCTTCTACGAGGGGGAGCCGATCGAGTTGACGATCTCCGTCGGGTACGGCCAGGCCGGCGACGTTCAGGTGGAGCTCATCGAGCAGCACGGCGAGACCCCTTCGACGTATCTCGGCCGGGCGTCCGGCGACCCCCATCACGTCGCCTTCTGGACGCCCGACTACGACCGCCACGTCGAGACGTACCGGTCGCGCGGCCTCGTCGACCTCATGTGGGGCAGCGCCAGCGGCAAGCCCGACGAGCGGTTCGTCTACCTTGCGGCGAACGGCCCGGGCCCGATGATCGAGGTCACGGAGGTGCATCCGCCGAAGGCGGAGATGTACCGCGGAATCGCGGACGCCGCGCGGGCGTACGACGGCACCGACCCGGTACGCGAGGTCTCGGTCGCCCGCGGCTGAGGCGTCGCGGCGACGCCGTCGCGCCCCGAGTTGCGTAGCACGCGAGTGCGTGGTATACTGATCACACCCTACGGAAGGAGTCCTATGAGCACCACCATGTACGACGCAGCGCGGACGACGCAGGAGCAGTTCCTCGCAACCGTTCGGCAGAGCCAGGACGCCGTCGTCGAGGCCGTCGCCACGTGGGCGAAGGCCGTCGAGAAGCTCGCCCCGCCGACGCCGACGCTGCCCGGGTCCGAAGACCTCCCGAAGCCGGAGGCCGTCATCGAGGGTGCGTTCGACTTCGCGCAGAAGCTGCTCGACGCGCAGCGCGACTTCGCGCGCAAGGTGGTCGCGGCCGCCGCCCCCGTGCTCGAGAAGTCGAGGAAGAGCCCGAGCTAGGCGCCCGGCTGAGCCGGATCGAGCGCGGCTTCCGCGAGCCTCCCGCTCGCGGGCTGCGCTCGATCCTCGTCGGAGCGCGTCACCGTGGTGGCGACACGAGTTCAATTCGCGTCGTAGTATGCGCCGGCTGAGGACATGAACGACGCCACCGCACCGGCGTACCCGCACCTCTTCACCCCCGGCAGGATCGGCAACGTCACGATCCGGAACCGGATCGTGCAGTCGCCGATGGGCACCGGCCTCATCGAGCTCGGGCGGGTCACCGACCGGGAGGTCGCCCTCCAGGAGGAGCGCGCGCGCGGCGGCGTCGGCCTGATCGTGACGGGCGGCACCGGCGTGCACGAGACGACGCGCTTCCCCGCACGGATCCTCCTCGAGGCCTGGGACGAGGGCGGCATCGAGATGATGCGCCGGCGCTGCGAGGCCGTGCAGCGGCACGGCGCCCGCATCTTCGGGCAGCTCGTCCACCTCGGGCGAGAGTCGCCGGGTGGGACGACCGACTCGGTGCCGATGGGCCCGTCCCCGATCCCGCAGCCGCGCGACCCCGCGCCGCCGCACGAGATGAGCCGCGGCGAGATCCGGACGATCGTCGAGGCTTTCGGTCGGTCGGCCGCGAACATGAAGGCCGCGCTCTACGACGGGGTCGAGATCCACGCGGCGCACGGCTACCTGGTCGCGCAGTTCCTCTCCCGGGCGTCGAACCGGCGGACCGACGCCTATCGGGGCGACTCGCTCGAGGGCCGGCTGCGCCTGCTCGTCGAGGTGATCGAGGAGATCCGGGCCCGTTGCGGGGACGAGTACCCTGTCGGCGTCAGGCTGAGCGGGGACGAGGGCACGCCCGACGGGATGACGATCGACGACACGCTCGAGATCGTCGACGCCCTGCAGACGTCGGCACCCGCCGACTACCTCTCGATCACCCACGGCATGCGCAGCTCGTATGTCAAGGACTCGACGTTCGACGAGGGCTTCGCGCTGCCGCTGTCCGAGCCGGTGAAGCAGATCGTGGACGTGCCGGTGATCGTCGCCGGCCGCTTCCGGCATCCGGGCCTTGCCGAGCAGGCGCTCGCCGCCGGCCAGGCGGACTTCATCGCCCTCGGCCGCGCGCTGCTCGTCGACCCCGCCTGGCCGTCGAAGGTGCGCGAGGGGCGCGTGAACGAGATCCGACCGTGTCTCGGCTTCGTCCAGGACTGCCGACGCACCGAGGCGCACGTCGCCTGCGCGGTCAACGCCCATCTCGGGCGGGAGCTGGAGTGGGGACCTCCCGCCCGCGCGACGGATGCCCGCCGCGTCGTCGTCGCCGGCGGCGGGCCCGGCGGGCTCGAGGCGGCGCGCGTCGCCGCCGAGGCCGGCCACCATGTCGTGCTGTACGAGCAGTCGGACGTCCTCGGGGGACAGCTCCGGCTCGCAGCCGCCGGCCCGGCGCGCGAGGAGCTGCTCGAGTTCGTGTTCTACGCCGAGCGGGAGTTGAAGCGCCTGGGCGTTGAGGTGCGGCTCGGGACGACGGCGACGCGCGACGCGGTCCTCGCCGACGAGCCGGACCTCGTCGTCGGCGCCACGGGGGCGACACCGCTCGCGCCCGAGTTCCCGGTGGACGGCGGCGGGACGGTCGTGACGATCTGGGACCTGCTCGGCGGCGCGGTCAAGGACGTCCCGTCCCGGGCGGCGGTCGTCGACGACGGCGGCGGCTTCTGGCACGGCGTGAGCGCCGCCGAGTACCTCGCCGAGCGGGGCGCGGCCGTCGAGCTGATCACGCCCGCCCGCGCCGTCGCGCTCGCGATCCCGCACGAGAGCGTCGCCAACGTCCACCGCCGGCTGCGCGACAACGG
>WNGE01018289.1_pt1 | contig 11597 bp, 10 predicted proteins | sample 5400651 | NCBI WGS metagenome assembly WNGE01 (sample SAMN13153370, study PRJNA577476) | soil metagenome | isolation source: 60 cm soil or saprolite under grassland replicate 2 | place: USA:California | collected 2016-06-15 | reverse complement strand
CGCGACGCGATCCGCGCCAGCCGCGCCGAGAGCCGTCGCCGCTCTGCCGGCGGCGCCGCGGCGACCAGAAGCCGCGTCTAAGTCCGAATCTGCGCAGCCACATCCGCTGCGAGCCGCAGGACGATTGCACGCGCGACTGCGCTCCGCCCGCCGTCGCGCGCGAGCTCGGCGAGCGCGGCCGCGGCGCCGGGCACCGCCGCGTCGCGGGCGCGCCGCACCGCCGCGAGGCCGGCTCCGCGAGCCCTAGATCCGGAGATAGCGGCTCAGGCCGCGGCCGCGAGCACGCGCGGCAAGGAGTCGAGCAGCAGCTCGGCTCTGAGCCTCCCCGCCAAGCGCTTGTCCGAGTCGATGCGGTCGCAGGCACGCAGGAGCGCCGCCGAGGCGAGCGGATGGTCGGGCTCGGGCAGGCAGGACCGGAGCCGCGCGACAAGCACGTGGAGCCGCTCGCGGTGCCAGGCGGTCGCGAGTCGCTCCGCCTCGGCGCGGAGCACGACGTGTGCCGGGCCGCGACCCGCGGCGTCCACCGCCTCGACGGCGAGCCCGCTCTCGATCACGCTCCAGAGGTCGTTCGCGTCGAGCGTCAACGCGAGCGCCTCCACCGGATCGGCGCGGGCCGCTCCCTCGAGCTCGAGGAGGTCGAGCGCCTCCGGGTCTGGCCTCCGCCGCCGCTCCTTCAGACCCGCGACGACGGCGCCGCCGAGGACGAGGTCGACCGCCAGGGTCTCGTTGCCGAGATCCGAGATCACGCTCGCCCAGGCCTCGGGATACGCACGCCCGAAGCCGTCGAGGATGCGCTCTCGCTCGTGCGGATCGAGCCGGGCAACTCCGTGACCGACCGTGTCGCGGGTGAGGCCGTCGGGTGCCGTCCGCGCCCATGCGTCGAACTCGGCCGTCGCCGGGCGGTAACGCGGGAAGTGGAACGCGAGGCTGAACAGCTCCGCCGCCGCGTCTGCATGACGCCGGACGCCGTCGACGCCGCAGCACCGCTTCACCTTGCGGCCCGAGCCGCACGGGCACGGGTCGTTGCGCCCGATCTTCACGGCACGGAAGCGTACGCCCGGGGCCGGACGCTACTCGGTGATGCGATACGCCATCAGGATCGCGTCGACGTCCTCCCCGGCGCGGTGGTAGTGCCCCTTCCGGAAGCCCTCGCGCTCGAAGCCGAACCGTTCGTAGAGCCGAATCGCGGGCTCGTTCCACGGGAACACGTGCAGCTCCAGCTTCCGCACCCCGGAGGAGCGCGCCCAATAGACGGCGGCTTCCAGCAGCGCCCACCCCACTCCCTTGCGGCGCGCGTCCTTCGCGACCATCAGCCCCACGTCGGCGACGTGGGCGCTCGCGGGATGCGTGTCGCGGGCGACGCTCAGACGGCCGACGATCGCGCCGTCCACCGAGCGCTCCGCGACGAACACCGCGGCGTGCTCGTAGCGGCGCACGGCCCTCAGGTAGCGCCGCTCCTCGCCGACGCTGCGCCACTCGCCGTCGGCGGAGATCAGCCACCCCTCCGGCTCGGCGCTCACCGCCTCTGCCAGGCGCGTCAAGGCCTCGGCGTCCCCAGGTTCCGCCGGACGCACCACGAACTCCGAACTCATTCGACCACCACGGCGGCGCCGCCCCGGCGCGGGTCGCCCGCCGCCGCGAGCGTCCCGTCGGCGAGCAGCTCCACGGCGCTCACGCCGCCGAAGTAGAGGTTCCGCTCGCGCCAGCGGACGACGGCACGGCCCTCCTGCTCGAGCGCGTCTGCGACGCCGGGATCCTCGCAGTGCACGACGTGCTCCTCGGCGTGGACGCGCGGGGCCTCGACGGCTGCCGCGACGTCCAGCCCCTTGCCGACGACGTTCGCGACGACCTGGAGGATCGCGCCGCGGAGCCGGGCGGAGCCGGCGCTGCCGAGGACGAGGCGCGGGCGTCCCTCACGCAGCACCAGCGAGGGCGCCATCATCGACGTCAGGCGCTCGCCCGGCTTCGAGGCGCCGGCGAGGTCGGCCTCACCGAGCATGTTGTTCAGGTGGATGCCGGTCCCGGGCACCACCACGCCGCTGCCGCTCCCGAGTGAGGCGCTCACGGCCGCCGCGTCGCCGTTGCCGTCGACGACGCTGATGTGCGTCGTACCCGACAGCAGCCGCTGTGCGATGCCGCCGCGGTAGAGGGCACGGGCGAACGCGGCGTCGCGCGCCGCCTCCTGCACCTCCATCGCGGCGGCGATCGCGCTCGCAGCCGGCTCCGAGTCGCCGAGCGCGCGCAGGCCGAGCGCGATCAGCACACCGCCGCTGGACGGCGGCGGGTTCGAGCGGAACTCGTGGCCGCGATACGACACGGAGATCGGGCGGCGACGGATCAAGCGGTACGACTCGAGGTCCTCGAGCGTCATGCTGCCGCCGCCGGCGCGGACGTGATCGACGATCGCGTGCGCGAGCTCCCCGCGCATCAGCACGGAAGCGCCTTCCTCGCCCAGCCGCTCGAGCGTCGCCGCGAGGTCCGGTATCGCAAAGCGCTCTCCCGCCTCGAGCGGCCGGCCCGGCCCGTACATCGCGTCGCCCTCCGGCGAATGTCGCAACAGACCGTCCAGGATCTGGTGCAGGTACGCCTGCATCGAGGTCAGCGGCATGCCCTCCCGGGCCAGCCGTGCGGCCGGGGTGACCAGCTCGCGCCACGGCAGCGTCCCCCACTGTCGATGGGCCGCCTCCAGCCCGAGGGCGGCCCCGGGCACCGCGACCGCCGCCGCCCCCGTCCTGAAGAGCTGCCGCGTGTCGCCGTCGAAGTCGACCGCGAGCTCGAGCAGCTCGCCCGAGCCGGACGCGGCCCGTGGCACGGCCACGAAGAAGTCGAGCACACGCGAGCGCGCCGTTGCGGCGTCGTGCACGAGCATGAAGCCGCCGCCACCCGGCCCCGTCAGCGGGCTCTCGCAGACCCACGAGACAAACGCAGCCGCCACGCACGCGTCCACGGCGTTGCCGCCCGCCGCGAGCACCTGCGCGCCCGCCTCCGCCGTCAGCGCGTGACCGGCTGCGATCGCGCCTCTCATGCCGGTGTGAGCGTACGCGGGATCCCGGATTCAACAAACCACTGAAGCCGTTGGACGTCTGAGCCGATACACGAAGGGGATGGGAGTCACCTTGCGGCAGATCCGGATCAGGCTCGGCAATCGCGGCCTCGCGGCCGCTGTCGGGCTCCTGCTCGCGCTCGTCGTGCTCTTCGCGACGCCGCAGCTGCTCGGGACCCGCGTCGCGGCGGCCTTCGGGACGCTCGACCACGCGGACGCGAAGCTGCTCTGGCTCGCCGGCGTCGGCTTCGCGCTCGCCGTGGTCGGGGCGGCGGGGTCGTGGCGCTCGGCGATCGGGCTCTGCGGCGGGCGCCTCTCCCTGACGGACGCATGCGCGCGCTACGGCGCCGGCTCGCTCGTGAACACCTTCGTGCCCGCCCGCGCCGGCGATGCCGTGCGAATCGGGCTCTTCTCCCGCGTCCTCCCGAACCGCGAGCGGCTCTGGACGACCGGAAGCGCGTTCGCCGCGCTCGGCGCGGCCCGCGCCGCCGTCATCGCGGCACTCGTCGTCGCGGGCGCGCTCGCCGGGTTCGTCCCGGTCTGGCCGCTCCTCGTCGCGCTCGGCCTCGTCGCGGTCGGCGTCGGAGCCGCACTCCGGGCACGCAACAGTCAGGCCGGAGGCCGCCTCTCGCATCTGCTCGACGCGTTCCGGGAGCTCGGCCGCCGGCCGAGCGGCGCCGCGCGCCTCGTCGCCTGGATCGCACTCTCGACCGCGGGCCGGCTCGCCGCCGCCACGGCCGTCGGCGCCGCGCTCGGGATCCACCAGCCGCTCGCGGCCGCGGTGGTGATCGTGCCCGCGCTCGACATCGCCGGGATCGTGCCCATCACGCCGGGCAACTTCGGGGTCACGAGCGGTGCGATCGCAATCGCCTTCCACGCGAACGGCGTCTCGTTCACGCACGGCCTCGCCGCCGGCATCGCCTTCCACGCGGTCGAGACCGCGGTCGGGATCATGTTCGGGCTCGGCAGCCTGGTCTGGCTCGCCCCCTACCCGACCCCCGCCTTCCGGCGCGTCGCACTGCTGGCGACGGCCGCGAGCTGGAGCGTCGGCATCGCCGGCGCTTTCAGCGCCACCGTCCTCGTTCCGCTCGTGTAGGGCGACAGGAACCGGGTAGGCTCAATACTCGTGAACGCCGCCCGCGCGCTCGCGCTCGCGTGCCTGCTCGCCTTGCTGGGCGCGGGCCGCGCGGACGCACACACCTCGTCCGACTTCGCCGGTCACCACCGCCAGGTCTTCCGGGTCGTGGTCGTGCAGGGTCTGACCGTCGCCGATCTGCCCGAGCTCGCCTCCGCGGGCGCCGTCGGCCTGGTGGTGCCGAACGCGGGCCCGCGCACGAGCGCCGGCGCCGCGTTCGCCGGGATGGTGCGCGGCATCCTCTACAACGCCCGCCTGCCGCACCCGCACGGAGAGATCGTGCTGATCCACGTCCAGTCGGCGCGCTCGATCCCGCTGAGTGGGCCCGCGATCGTCGTCGGCATGCCGCCGGCGAGGAACGTCCCGAACGAGCGCCGCTACCCGATCGCCGTGATCGGGCACGGCTTCCGGCCCGGCAGCGTGCTGCGCTCGAGCCTGACTCGGGTGCCCGGGCTCGTCTCGATGGCAGACGTCGCCCGCACCGCGCTCGAGGCCGGGCACTCCCTCGGCTGGCAGGCCGATCCGAATGCCGTGCGCACGCTCGAGCGGCTCGAGACGAGGATCGAGGTCGCGCGCGACTCGACGATGGCCGCGGGGGTTCTCGTGCTCTCGCTGCTGGTCCTCTTCGCGCTCTTCTTCCCACTGGGCACTGCGCCCGGCCTCGCCTCGGCGCTCGCCGCCAACCTCGCGCTCGGCTGGATGCTCGACGGCACCGCCGGCATGCGCGTCACGTTGCTCGGCGTGTGCACCGTCGCCGGAGGGATCCTCGGCGCCCGCTTCCTGAGGGCGGGGCCCGCGCTCGGCCTCGCGCTCGTCACCACGGTCGCCGCCTACGCCGTGACGATGGCCGTGCAGCCGTCGGTGCTCTCGCTGGCGCCGATCGGCCCGGAGCTGACGAGCCGCTTCTTCGGCGTCTCGAACCAGCTCGAGACCTTCCTGCTCGTGCCCGCGCTGCTCGGCGCGCGGCTGCTGTTCGCACGCTTCGGGCCTGCCGCATTCACGGCCGTGGCCGTGCTCTCGCTCGTCACGATCGCCGAGAACCAGCTCGGCTCGGACGGCGGCGGCGCCATCGTCGTCGGCGTCGGCTTCGCCGTGCTCGCGGTGGCGATGGCCGGAAAGGGCTGGCGGCTCGTCGCTCCTGCGCTCGCCGGCGCCGCCCTCGCCGTCGTCGCGCTGCTGGACGTCGACGCCGCATCGAGCAGTCCCGACCACCTGCGGGGCGCGCTCCACGGCGGCATCAACGGGCTGGCGCAGGTGGCTGCCAACCGCGTTCCCCTCGCGTACGACCGCGCGCTCGAGCAGTGGTGGCTCCTCTTCCCGACCGTGCCGGCGCTCGTGGTCGCGGTCGCCTTCGTGCGTGCGATGCGCTGCGGCCGCGAGGCCGCGGTGATGCTGTCGCTGCTCGCTGCGCTCGCGGCCTCGCTGCTCGTGAACGACTCGCCGGGGCCGGTGATGCTCGCCGGCCTCGCCGCGGTTCTCGCCCTCGACGGCGGCTTCGTATACCGCACCCTGACGCTGCCGATCGTACGACGGCTCGGGTCCGTAGAGACGACGGTGGGGCCGGCGAGACCGCAGGAGTAGGTCGTGGACGTGCGCTTGCGCCATCCGCTCGTCCGCGAGGCGTTGCTGTCCGCGCTCGCCGCCGCCTCCGTCGCCGCGCTCCTCGCCTGGCTCGGACCGCCGGGGAGCGACCTCGCCGCCCACGCCTACCAGCGCACGCTCTTCCTCCAGCACGGCTTCACGCTCTGGAACAACTTCTGGTACGCGGGCCGATACAGCTTCGTCTCGTACAGCGTCCTCTACTACCCGCTCGCCGCCTTGCTCGGGATCCGGCTGCTCGCGGTCGCGACGATCGCGCTCGCGGCGCTCGCCTTCGCGGTCGTGCTCTGGCGCGAATGGGGACCGGCGACGCGCTGGTCGAGCCGGACGTTCGCGGTCGTCTGGGCTGGGATCGTGCTCTCCGCCGCCTTCCCCTTCGCCCTCGGGATCGCGTTCGCGCTCCTCGCGATCTGGACGCTCCAGGCGGGCGCGCGCTGGCGCTTCGCGGCGTTCGCCGCCCTCACGCTCGCGGCGAGCGCGGTCGCATTCCTGCTGCTCGTGGTCGTGCTGGCGGGAGTCGCCCTCGCGCGGCGGACCTCGCTGCCGCGCGACTGGCTGCCGGTCACGACGATCGCCCTGGCCGCCCTGACGGAGCTCGTCCTCTGGCGGCTCTTCCCCGGCGGGGGCCGCTATCCGTTCTCGCTCGCGGAGGCGGGGGTCGCGGTCGCCTTCTGCGTCGTCGGGCTCGTCTTCACCTGGCATGTCGAGAGCGCCCGCGTCCTGCGTTTCGTGTTCGCCGTCTACTTCGCCGCGTGCCTCGTCTCGTACCTCGTTCCCTCTGCGCTCGGCGAGAACGTCGCCCGGCTCCGCTACGCCGCGGTCCCGCTCGCCGTGCTCGTGTTCTCGCTGCGCCGCTGGCGACCCCGCTTGGTTGGGATCGCAATCGTCACGGCCGACATCCCGCTCGCACGCGGCTGGTTCCGCCAGGACGACTTCCCGCAGAACGAGGTGCTGTACAGCAAGCTGGGGCGCCCGGCCTACCTGCACTGGCTGCGCGCGCTCGGCGTCCGTTACGTCGTCCTCGCCCATGCGCCGCCGGACTACAGCTCGCGCGGCGAGGCGGCGCTCGTGCGGAGCGGCCGGGCCGGCCTGCGCCCCGTCTTCCACTCGCGCCTGCTCACGATCTACGCGGTGCCGCGGCCACGGCCGATCGTCACGGGCCCCGGCTCGCCGGCGCTGCTCGCCCTGACGCAGTCGCGCATCGCCGTCCGCACCCATCGTGGCGGGACGTACCGGATCGCCGTCCGCTGGACGCCCTACTGGCACACCTCCGGCGGCTGCCTCCGCAAGAGCAAGGACGGGATGCTGCGCCTGTGGACGCGGCGTGCGAGGCACGTGCAGATCGTCTTCCGGGTCGACGCGTCGAGCGCGCTTCGCCAGCTCGCCGGGCAACGCGGGCGGTGCGCCCTCGGCGGTCGTTAGACCCGGCGGACGAGCTCGTCGAGCGGGCGGCGCTTCGCGCGCGCAGACCACTCCTCGGGGTTGCGCGACCGAGGGTCGCGCGGACGGGCGGGATACCCGAACGAGAGGATCATCCGCACCTCGCCGCCGCAGATCGCCGCGGCCTCGTCCGGGTCGCGGACGCCGTTCGGGCACGACGCAACGCCCTGGTCCCAGGCCGCGAGCATCATGTTCTGCGAGCAGCGGCCGACGTCGAAGGGGCGGGCGTCGCCGACGATCGCGAGCACGAGCGCGGCCGTCCGGACGTTCTCCGGGGCGAACACGGCGTCGGCGAGGCGGCTCTGGGCGTCGGCGACGACGACGAACTCCCACAGCTGCTTGTTCTGCGAGCTGCCGGAGAGGCGGCCGGCGTCGAGAATCCGGTGGACGACGTCGTCCGCGAGCGGCGTGTCCGCGTACGCGCGCTCGTCGCGCTTGCTCGCGATCGTGAGGAACGTCTCCACGGCAAGATCATGCCTGTGCTCGAGTCTACGAGACTCATTCGCTCACCACGGACAACGAGGACGGCATCGCGACCGGCTGGCTGCCCGGCCGGCTCTCCGCGGCCGGGCGCGAGCAGGCGCAGCGCCTCGGCGAGCGGCGGCGCGACGACGGGCTCGCCGCCGTGTTCGCGTCCGACCTCGCGCGGGCGGTCGAGACTGCCGAGCTCGCGTTCGACGGCTCCGGGATCCCATTGCTCCTCGACCGGCGGCTGCGCGAGTGCGACTACGGCGAGCTGAACGGCTCGCCCGTCGAGCGGGTGGCGGCGGTGCGCCTGCAGCACGTCGATTCCCCCTTTTCGGGCGGCGAGAGCTACCGGCAGGTCGTCGAGCGCACGGCGAGCTTCCGCGCCGAGCTACGGCGCGGCTGGGACGGGCGCCGGGTCTGCGTGATCGCGCACTCGGCCAACCGCTGGGCACTCGACCACCTCGTGCACGGCACGCCGCTCGAGGCGCTCGTCGAGGTGCCGTTCGAGTGGCGGGAGGGCTGGGAGTACCGCTTGTAACGCCGGCGAGCGAGCGTGCGCCAGGCACCGGCGCAGCGGCCGGGGCCCTGTCGGACACCTGGGGCCAGGCCCGGGCCAGGCACCAGGTTGAAAGGGTCACGGAAACGTCAACGATCTCGCGGCAGCTGCACCGGACCGCCGGCTAGGCGCGGCTAGTCCGAAGTTACCCGGCGTAGCGCGCGGGTTTTCGGCTCCGAGTGGGCGTTTGGCGCCGTTTGCGGGTGTCTGGTTCGTGGCTACGCGTGCTTGGGGACGTGTTCGAGCAGTTCGAGCGCGCGCGCCTGGGTGCGGTTGGGATCGGTGACGGTGTCGAAGGTGGCCGGCTGGCCGCGGACGCGGTTGGTGTTGCGGACGATCAGTGCGAGCTCGGCGAGCAGGCTGCGGAAGGAGTGGCAGGTGTCGCCGCGGGCGGTCTTCTGGGTTGAGGCCTTGCGCTTGGCGGCCTGGGAGCGCCGGGCGCCAGCGACGGGGTCGGCGGCGAGCGGTGGCCGCTCGTCGACGAAGAGCAGCTCGGCCCAGGCGTTGCGCAGGTGCCACTCGAGGTAGTAGGCGAGCAGACAGAGGAAAGCGTGGGCGCGGACGCGGTCGGCGCGGCGGTGGCGGATCGGCCGGATCTCGAGCTCGGGGCCCTTGAGGGTGCGGAAGGCCTGCTCGGCGTGGGCGAGCTGCTTGTAGGAGCGGACGACCTCGGGGGCGGCGAGCGTGTCTTGGGCGAGGTTGGTGCGTAGCACGTAGAAGCCGTCGAGCGTGGCCTCCTCGTCGATCTGGGCCTGGTTGCGCTGGTAGTGGAAGCGGTCGTCGGTGATCTCGAGCTGGAAGTGCTTCTTCACCTTGCGCTTGCCGATCACCTGACCGACGGCGAGCGCGATCTCGGCCGCGCCGTGCAGCGTCCCCTGCTCGACCCGCTGCCGGATCGGGGCGAGCTGCGCCTCGGTCGCGACGAGCAGATCCTCGCGCTTGCGCGCCCGCTCTTGGGCGACGAGCGGGTTGCGGCAGACGACCAGCCGCTCGCCCGGGTAGTCGGGGCTCTCGATCTCGGCCAGGTTGGTCTGGTCGAAGAGCGACAGCTGCAGCGAGCCCTCCTTGACCAGCTTCTTCACCTGCGGCGCTTTCAAGGCCGTGATCCAGCCCGCTCCTTGCTCGGCCGCGAGCGCCTCGAGGTTGGCCTTGGTGACCATGCCGCGGTCGATCACGAGCACGACCGCCTGCAGGCCAAAGCGGCGGCGCAGCTTCTCGATCTGGGCCGGCAGCGTCTTGTGGTCGTGGACGCCGCCGGGGAAGACCTCGATCGCGATCGGGCGGCCCTCACGGTCGCAGAGCAGCCCGTAGACGATCTGCAGTGAGCCGCGGCGGCCGTCGCGCGAGTAGCCGAAGGCGAGCAGGCTGCAGGTGCGGCCCTCGAAGTAGGAAGAGGAGACGTCGTAGAGCACGTGTGAGTCGTCGGCGAGGTGGCGGCGGGCGAGGCGCGCCTCGACCCGCTCCTGGCGTTCACCCAGCCAGTCGAGCGCCGCATACAGCTCGTCGGCGTCGACCGCCCCGAGCGCGAGTTCTTCGGCCAGTGTCGACTGCGCAAGCTGCCGCGTGCAGGCCAGCTTCGAACCAGGCGCGAGCACCCGCTGCACGACCATCGCCAGCGCCAGCGAACGCTCCCGCGAGGGCGACCGATCGAGCAGACGCGGAAAGCCGAGCCGACGTGCCGCGTCAAGCACCGCCCTCACGTGCCCATGCGGCAGCGAGCGCTCGGTCCCAAACACATCGCCGGCCGCAACCAGCGCCTCCCCCGCCAGCGCGTGCCGGAGCGCCTCCCGCGCCGACGCCGGCAGCTTCGAGACGTTCGCGATCGTCTCGTGGCGGACGCGCTTGCCCTCGCGAACGCTGCGCCGCACCAGCCAATACGTGTACACCCGCCCGCCATGACGACGCTCAATTTTGGCCACGTGCATCGCCGGATGACCGCGCTCCACAACCAAGAGTATGACAGCCCTACCGGACGACACTCTTGGCTACACACGCCAGCACAAGAAGCACCGCAACCCCGCACCACAAGCCGGATCAGGCGCTCAACCGGCCGGGTAACTTCGGCCTAGCCGTTGGGCCGGAGCATCGACGCCGCTCCGTCGCGCGCGTCGCGGTTCCAGAGTTCACACAGCGACTCGCGGCCGGTGTCAGGCAACGTCGAGGTACTCGCGCAGCGCCTTGCGGATCACCGACGAGGTCGTCTCGTGGTCGCGCCGCGCCCGCCGGGCCAGCGCCTCGCGCAGCTCGGGATCCAGACGAACCGACTCGACGCTCGCGGCGGCCGAGCCGATCGGTGGGCGTCCGCCTCGGCGGCGCAAGATCTCATCGACGTCGTAGCCGGCCTCGGCCTTCTCGGCCAGCTCGGCGACTAGCTCGTCGGTGATCGGCACACCGCTCGCCGTCTTGCCATGCGTCTTCTTCGCCATCGTCATCCTCCAGGCAGTAGTCGCTGGTACTTCGCCCGCATCTTCATCGCGTGGATCGCCAGCTCGGAGCCGTCGTCGCGCACGATCGTGACCACCTCCAGCAGGTCGGCGCTGCGGGACGGCCCAAGATAAAGCCGGTGTCGTCGTCTTGATCTTCGATCGCCGTCGCGTGTGCCGCCGCGTGCTGGATGTCCTCGTCGGCGATCCCGTGCTTGCGCGCCGACGGGTGAACCTCCACGCGAGAATCGTACTACAAAACCTCGGGAGGTCCGACGACGCCGACCGGCGCACTCCGGCGATTCACGCCGCCGCCGAATACCGATCGCGCAGGCGATCCACACGGCACGAGCTGCCGCCCCCCGTAGACCCTGTAGACCCCTCCAACCCAACGCGGCGAAATCGAAAGGGCCGCTCGGGCCAGGAAACCCCGGAAACCGTGAGAGCCGACGCGCGGATTCGAACCGCGGACCCCATCATTACGAGTGAGGCGCCGCTAGGCGCCGAACGCCCTGCAAAGCGGGTAGTTTCGCGTTTAGCGGCGAGGCCGCTGGTCGTCGCCTGCTCGTCGCGCGCGCACGGAACGTGTCTTCCGGGCTTGCGAGAGAGCCTCGAGCGCGGCCGCCTGGTCGGCCTCTGTGACGTGCTGGTAGGTACGCAGGAAGAGCGCCCATCAGCGAGAGCACGTGCGGCCACGGGCGGACACCCGCGACACACGCGAACGACGCTGATTTGCAGGACAAATATGCTCGTGGATGACCGCGCGTGCACGCGCGTGACGCTCCCAAACCTCCATGGTAAGGAGTAGCCCCGGCGGCGCTGGCGCCGTCACCGCCTTGGGATGAGAATGCCGGCGCCGTCTTGGTCGACGCCGGCATTCCCCTTGCTGCTTCTAGCGCGTTAAGGAGTATGGCGCGGGGGCCTGCGGAACCG
>WNGE01018194.1_pt1 | contig 11597 bp, 11 predicted proteins | sample 5400651 | NCBI WGS metagenome assembly WNGE01 (sample SAMN13153370, study PRJNA577476) | soil metagenome | isolation source: 60 cm soil or saprolite under grassland replicate 2 | place: USA:California | collected 2016-06-15 | reverse complement strand
CTTCCTCAAGGGGTAGGGTGCGGGCGCAGTCAGCTTCCCTGAATTCCTCAAGCACGGTCGGCGTCGTACTCGTAGAACCGTTCAACGTCGTGCGGGCGGGGCTCGATCTTCTGATCTCTTCGGCGTCCGGCCTGCAAGTCTTGGCAGAGACCGGCGACGCGGTCCATGGGCTCCAAGCGATCAGGCGGCTCCGGTCTCGAGGAAAGCTCGTTGCGCTGGCCGGGTTGGAGCTCATCGGGGAATTCGACGCGCTGTGGCTGGTCCGTGCGATCCGGGAGGAGTTCCCTCAAGTCGTCGTCCTGGTCACGGGAACCGATGTGGACAGGGTGGCCATCTCTAGGGCGCTGTTCGTTGGGGCCGATGGGTTCATCCACAAGGACTCCCCGCCCGAGCGATTCGTCGAGGCCATCCGTAGGGCAGCTTACGGTGAGATCGTCCTCGAGGGACTTCCTCGCGGCGCGCTGGGCACCATCGTCGAGGGCTTCGACAGGCATCGGAGCACCGCATCCCTTCTCACCACACGAGAAGTACAGATCCTCGCCGTCGCCGCAGAGGGGATCACGGCGCGAGAGATGGGCCGGCGACTCGGCGTAGCCGAGTGCACGGTGACCACCCACCTGAACAACATCTATCGGAAACTAGGAGCGAACGGCCGAATGGCGGCGGTCACCGCGGCAGTGCAGGCGGGGTTGCTTCCTGGCCAGAACGGCCTCGCGGGCGTCCTCCGCCTTCCCAACGCGTCCGCTCTTCCGTAGGTGCGCTCAGTTTCGCTTCGGCTGTGTACGTAGGAGTGCGTAGGCTCGCCTGGAAGTAAGTCCCGATGGAACCTCCGCATCGCCTCCCCCTAACGTCGTCCGGGTATGGACCGTCGCGTGGCTCGGACATCGAAGAGCGGGGACCGGTGCATCACGACCTCCGCCGGCCGATTCCTGGCCACCTCATGTCGGGGAGGAGGTGACAACCGAATGCTCCTTCGTTCGTACGTGAGCGCCAAGGTCGGGTGGGGCGACTTCAGGGTCCGCCTCCACGATCGCCTGGTGGACCTGGCCGGGAGCGAGCGCGGCGGCGTCGCAGCCGAGTACGCGCTGCTCGTCTCGCTGATCGCCATCGTGCTCGTGGTTGGCGCGTTCGCGCTCGGGAACGCCATCAACAACAGGCTCTCGGACACGGCTGACTGCGTGAGCGGCGCGCCGTCCGGCACCTGTTAGTGGCGCAAGCGGCCTCACCGGCCGCTCGCTCACCAAGGAGCGAGCGGCCGGTGACGGTCCTCCGCCAAAACGTCGAACGAAGTTCGAGCACGGAGTTGGGAATGAAGAGTCCTTCTTGTCTGATCCGGACGCGCCGATGCGAGGAAGGCGCCGTGGCGGTGGAGTTCGCCATGCTGCTCCCTCTCCTCATCGTGATCCTGTTCGGGATCACAGCATTCGGCCTCGCCTTCAGCCGATTCGTGACCTACATTTCGGCCGCGCGCGAAGGCGCTCGGTATGCGGCCGTCCATTGCCAGCCCGATGCCGGTACCTGCACCGCCACGCTGATCTCGGACCGGGTCAATCTGGCCGCTGTCGGCTACCCCATCGGGCCGGGAACACCGGCCGCGACCATCGCGGGTAGTACGAGCATCGATTGCGGCGTGAACCCAGGCAAGCCTGTCACCGTGAGTTGGCTCCAGAGCATCCCCATCCAGATCCCGCTCCTTCCAGATCTCAGCCGGGACGTGACCATCAAGGGGGTGTTCCGATGCGAATGATGGTCCGGCTTCGGGAGGAACGCGGTGCGAACGCGGTCATCGTCGCGATCCTTCTCGTCGCCCTCTTGGGCATGCTTTCCTTGTCCGTTGACGGCGGCTTCCTGTTCCTGAAGTACCGGGCTATCCGGAACGCGAATGACGCAGCGGCATTGGCCGCTGCACTCTCCTGCGCGAAGGGTGAGGGCCTGGTCACTGCCGACACCCAGGCTGACACCCTGGCGACGGAGAACGTGAGCGATGCGCAGCGCGTGTCGGATCCCTTGTACACACCCAGTTGCATGCCAGCTGGCGGCAAGGTCACCGTGCACTACAAGGGCGTGCAGCAGCTCTTCTTCTCACAGGTGGTTGGAGTGAGCTCACCCAAGATCGCCTCGGCCACCGCGACCGCGACCTGGGGCAAGGCGGGCGGCTCGAACAACGTCTCGCCCCTGATGTTGAACATGAACCGTCTCAGTAGTTGCAACATCCCGGACGGACCAGGCCTCATCGTTGGGGTCAGCCAGTGCGCGTTCTGGTGGGACAACGGCCAGCTCGGCAACGCCGCTTGGGGCCTCATGAACCTGGACCAGTGGAACGTCTCGCCCACATCCCACTGCTCCAACGCTGGTCAGTCCTCGTACCGAAATTGGCTCGAGTTCGGCTACCCGAATGCGCTTGTCATGAACAACCCACCCCCAACGTATGCCTGTCGAGACTCCGGATTCTTCGGCGGGGCGCTCGACAATGACATCGAGAATGCCATCGCCACGGGACATCCCTACGCGTTCCCGGTGAACGATCCCAGCAAGCAGATCGACAGCAACGGGAATCTGTGCCCCGCGCCCAGCTGCAGCGCACCGGACAAGTACTACATCGTCGGATTCGCGTGGCTCAAGCTGATCGATCTGTGCAGGGGTTCCGGCAACGGCACGTGGCATTCCTGCAGCCCCACCAGCGTCGCGCTGTGTGCGCCATATCTGGCTGATTCCAACTCCAGGTGCCTGGTCTCCCAGTGGGAGGGGTTCACGACGAACGGCCTCGAACCGGGCGGCGGAGGCACGTTCGGCAACGTCATCGCGGTTGCGCTGACCGGGTGACGACAGACGGAAAGGAGTAGAGCGATGAAGCGAGGAAGCGTGGCCCTGGTAGGAACGGTGCTGCTCGCCGCGGCGGCTGCGGCGGCAGTCTTCTTGTACGTCACGAACGTGAGGGAGCATGCAGAAACTGGCGGCGCCACGGTTTCCGTCGTGGTGTCGACGCAGGACATCCCGGCGAGCACCGACCTCGACCCGCTGATCGATGAGCAGGCATTCACCACGAAGTCGGTGTCCAGCGATGATCTGGTGCAGGGCGCAGTGACCGACGTCTTCCAGCTGCGCGGCCAACGAACGGCCTACCCGGTGCTGGCCGGCGAACAGATCTCGGCTGCTCGCCTCCAGGGCAAGCTTCAGGCCGCCGGCGGGCTCCTCGGGATCCCCGATGGGGGACAGGCCCTCGCGTTGAGCCTGGAGTCGCAACGTACCGTCGCTGGAGTGCTTCAACAGAGCGACCACGTGACCATCTACGGCACGTTCACTCGACCCAATGGGGGGCAGATCACCAGGATCTTGGTGCCGGACGCATTGGTCCTGTCGGTCAATACTGAAACGGTCACCTTGGCCCTCGATCCTCATGATGCCGAGCTGGTGATCTACACGCAGGAACAGGGACATGTCTGGTTGACACTCCTGCCTCCGAACCAGCCGGGCGTCATGGTGCCGCCCGTCGTCTCGGTCGAGGCTCGATGAGCGCTCGACGTGTGATCGCCGTCGGGGGGCCCCCCACGTTCCGGCCTCAGGTGGCCAGGGCGCTGTCGTCGCTGCCGGATGCCATCGAGTGGATCCCGACGGTGAGCGGAGCTGAAAGCGCCCTGCTCGCTACGGCGGAGCCCTTCGATCTCGTCGTCCTCTCGCCCTTCGTGAAGGAAGACGATGCAACCGGGGTGGCGCAGTTCGTCGCCCACCGTTCCCCCACAACTGCCGTGGTGGTGGTCCGAGACTATGTCACGAACGGTACGCTTCCAGGCCTGATCCGAGCCGGCGTCCGCGATGTCGTCGATCTCTCACGCGGGAGCGACGATCTCCGCGACGCTCTGGAGCGGGCCCTCGAATGGACCGGGGGCCTCCGCTCGGGGAACGGGGACGGTTCGAGCGGCGGGGAGCGACGGGGCCGGGTCATCTCGCTGTTCTCCACCAAGGGCGGCACCGGCAAGACGTTTCTGGCGTGTAACCTCGCTGCCGCGCTCGCGTCGCGTACGAACGAGCGTGTGGCTCTCCTCGACTTGGACCTGCGTCTTGGAGACGTCTTCGCGTATTTCGGCGCCGAATCGAAGCGACCGATCAGCGACCTCTTGACACTGGAGGAAGGATCGGACCGCGACGCCGTCCAGGCGCTGGGAACTCCGCTCGCCGGCGGAGTCGTCGGGTTCGGTTCGCCTCCGGACCCCGGGGCGGAGTCCATGGGTAGCGAGCCCATGGGGACCGTGCTTCGATTTCTGCGGTCCGCGTTCCCCGTGACGATCGTGGACGCAACCTCCGCCTATTCCGATCACGTGCTGGGCGCGCTGGAGCTCTCCGATGTGATCTACCTGGTGACGGGCCTGGACGTGATCGGCGTCCGGCATCTCTCGCTCGGGATGCAGACGCTCGAAAATCTGGGCATCCCGCGGGAGCAGTTCCGGATGGTGCTGAATCGAGCCGACAGCAAGGTGGACCTCACTCCCGAGAACATCGAGCGAGTCCTGGGGATGAAGGCCAGTGCCAGGATCCCGTCCAGCGTCCTCGTGGCCAAGTCGATCAACCGATCCCGGCTGCTGCTGCTCGAACAGCCGCGATCGCCTGTGGCGAGGAGCATCATGGCCTTAGCAGACGGGGTCCTTGCCCAGACCCGGCCGGCTTCCCTCGCCTTCGCTGCCCCGGCCCGGAAGCGTCGGTGGAGGAGGTAGAGGGAGATGTCATTGGCTGAACGACTGTCGAAGATCGATCGTCCAGATCGGACGGCCGAGGTCCGCAACAGGGTCCAAGGCCAGCTCGTCGAATCCTTGGGACCGAAGTTGTACGACGCCACCCTGTCCGATAAGGATCTCCAGGAGCTCGTCCACCGACGCCTCCGGGAACTCCTCGACGAAGAGCGGATCCCGCTCTCGGTGCAGGAGAAGGCCCTCGTCATCCAGCAGATCGGTGACAACATCCTCGGCCTCGGACCCATCGAACCGTTCATACGCGACCCGGACGTCACAGAGATCATGGTGAACGGCGCCGGCGCCATCTACGTGGAGCGCGCGGGCAAGCTGTACGAGGCAGGAGCGAGCTTCCTGAACGAGGAGCAGCTTCGGCGGACGATCGACAAGATCGTGAGCAAGGTGGGGCGTCGCGTCGACGATTCCTCGCCATACGTGGACGCACGCCTACCGGACGGCTCGCGGGTGAACGCCATCATCCCGCCGCTCGCCATCCACGGCTCGGCGCTGACCATCCGGAAGTTCTCGGCCGACCCGTACACCTCGCAGGACCTCGTCCAGTTCGGCACGCTGACACCGGTCCTGGTGGAAATGCTCGGGGCGTGCGTCGGCGGTCGGATCAACATGCTGGTGTCCGGGGGGACGGGCGCCGGGAAGACCACTACCCTGAACGTGCTGTCCTCGTTCCTCCCCGAGGACGAGCGCATCATTACGATCGAGGACTCCGCCGAGCTCCGCCTCCAGCAGCCTCATATCGTGTCACTGGAGTATCGGCCGCCGAACATCGAGCAGCGGGGCGAGGTCACGATCCGCGACCTCGTGCGAAACGCACTCCGGATGCGACCGGATCGTATCGTCGTCGGGGAAGTCCGGGGTGGTGAAGCGTTGGACATGCTTCAGGCCATGAACACCGGCCACGACGGATCCATCTCGACGATCCACGCGAATTCCCCTCGCGACGTGCTTTCCCGTCTGGAAACGATGGTGCTCATGGCCGGGATGGACCTCACCATCCGGGCTGTCCGTGAGCAGATCGCGTCCGCCATCCACCTCATCGTGCACGTCGCCCGGCTCCAGGACGGCAGCCGCCGGGTGACCCAGGTGACCGAGGTGGTCGGCATGGAGGGTGACGTGATCACCCTTCAGGACCTGTTCCTCTTCGACTACTCACCCGGCGTCGACGAACGAGGCCGGGTCCTCGGCCAACTTCGGGCGACGGGTCTGCGCCCGAATTTCCTCGAGCGGCTGGCCGATCGAAACATCAGCCTTCGATCCGAGATCTTCTTGCCGGCACCCGGGAGAGAACCCTGGTGAGCCGCCGGCTCCTCATCGTTGCCGTTGGCCTGGGCCTTACCGCTGCATTCGCGCGGCCGGCGCTGGCCGATCAAGCCGTGCGAATCCGGGGCGTCGAAACTGGTGAGTTCCCGTCCGTGGGGATCACAGTCTCGGTCGAGGGGTCCGCCGGAGTCGCCACCGGGGACGTGCGCGTGCTCGAGGACGGCGTCCCCGTGGCCGTGACCTCCGTCCGACCGCTCGCCTCGAACCAAGGTGTCCAAGTCGTCTTGGCCATCGACACATCGAACAGCATGGCGGGGACACCCTTGCAGACCGCGTTCGCTGCCGCCCGCGAGTTCGTGTCTCGGGTCCCCGAGGGAGTGCAGGTAGGGCTCCTCACCTTCGCGGACCAGCCCAAGGTCATCGATGCGATGACGTCCGACCACGCGGCGGTGCTTGAATCGCTCGCCACCATCCCCGCGACGGGTCTTGGGACGGCGCTCTACGATGCGGTCGCGGCGGCAACCACCATGTTCACAGGAACCGCGCAACGAAACCTCATTCTGCTGACGGACGGTCGCAACACAAGCGGTTCCGTCGATCTCGAGACGGCTGTGGCCTCCTCGCGCGACGCGAGGCTGACCTCCGGCTCATACGCCTCGGCTTCGCCGGACGATGTGGGGGCGGCGTATCGCTCGTTGGCCCGCCAGCTTTCGCAGCAGTATCTGATCACGTATCGCTCGAAGGCGCCCTTCGGTACCCAAGCAACCGTCACGATCCAGCTCCCGGTCGGCGAGGCGAGCGCGGGATTCCTCGCACCTCCTCCCCTCCCCACCGTGCACGCGCCTGGCCCGCCGACGGCACTGGCTCGCTTCTTCAGTAGCCCGGTAGGTGTCGCGACAACAGTGGGACTCACCTTCCTGGCCGCCTTCAGCCTCATCTCACTCCTCATGGGCCTCCATGTCAGCGGCCGCCGAGAACGCCAACTGGCACAGCAGATCCCCGTGCCTCCTCCCCCCCGATCCAGAACCAAGGCGAAGCCCGAGCGAAACCCACTCACCGCGTGGATTCCTCAGACGGTTGTGGGCGCAGCAGGCCGCGTGGCCCAATACACGGGCCTGGCAGCCGCACTGGATGCACGACTCGAACGAGCAGCACTCGCGATGCGGCCCGGCGAGTTCCTTACCGCGATGGCCCTGAGCGGCGTGACCGGAATCGTGGCCGGCGGAGTGATCGGCGGAATTCTGTCCCGGGCTCTTCCGGGAGCTCTCTTTCTGGGGGCCGTTGGTGCACTCCTTCCCTGGGTGCTGCTCGCCGCCGCCGCTCAGAAGCGCACGCGCCAGCTCCAAGCCCAGCTTCCCGACGTCCTCATGGTGATCGCGAGCTCACTGAGGGCTGGGCACAGCTTCTTGCAGGCGCTCGACATGGTGACCAAGGAGGTCGGGGACCCGTCCGCACACGAGTTCAACCGGGCCGTAACCGAGATCAGACTCGGTCGTCCAGTACAGGACGCCTTGGGCGCGATGGCCGGACGCATCGGGAGCGATGATTTCGAATGGGCGATCATGGCTATCAACATCCAGCGCCAAGTGGGCGGCAATCTCGCCGAACTCCTCGAAACGGTGGCAGGGACGATCCGGGAACGTGCGACGCTTCGCCGTCAAGTCCGGGTTCTTTCGGGCGAGGGCCGGATTTCGGTGACCATCCTCACGGTGCTACCGATCCTGCTCGCCACGTACATCTTCCTTGTCGTTCCCAGCTACATCCAGACATTGTTCGACAAGACCATCGGCTGGATCCTGTTGATCGGATCAGGGTTCCTGATGGGCCTGGGGTACTTGTGGATGAGGAGGATCGTGAAGCTCGATGTCTAACCTGTACCTCGCCTTCGGTGTGGTCGCAACGTTCGCCTCGGTTGTGGCGGCAGCCCTTACCTTTCGCGTCTCGGCGCAGTCTCGGAGGCCGGTCGAGGTCTTGGAGACGGAGCTCAGGCACGTGGGTGTCAGCATCAGGCAGCACACGCTGCAACGGCCCTTCGTGGAGCGCGTCATGGACCCGCTCGTCTCCGCGCTTGCGAGGATGGCCGGCCACCTTGCCCCGGCTGGAGCCCGAGACCGGATCGCGATGAAGTTGGTCCTTGCCGGGAGCCCTCCCAGCTGGACGCCGGAGCGCGTCCTGGCATTCAAGGGCCTGGGCCTGATACTCGGCGCGGCCTTGGGCTACTTCGTCGGGGTGGTGGGAGGGCCGAATATCCTGGGGATCTTCTGGACACCTCTGTTGGCCTTCACCCTCTTCATGATCCCTGGGGCCGCCTTGGGACAAGCCGTCACCCGCCGCCAGGAAGCCATCCGCCGGGCGCTCCCCGACACGATGGACCTGCTTACCATCAGCGTTGAGGCCGGACTGGGCTTCGATGCGGCCTTGCTCCACGTCCGCCGGCACACGACAGGACCACTGGCCCAGGAGATCGGATGGATGCTCCATGAGATGCAGCTGGGCGTGTCGCGAGTCGATGCCTTTCGGCACCTGTCAGAGCGGACGAATGTGGACGAGCTCAAGGGATTCGTGCTCGCCATGATTCAGGCCGATGTCTTCGGAGTGAGTGTCGCAAGCGTCCTTCGTGCCCAGTCGCGAGAGCTACGGACGCAGCGGCGACAGCGGGCGGAGGAGAAGGCCATCAAGGTCCCGGTCAAGCTGCTGTTCCCGATGCTCCTCTGCATCATGCCAGCCCTCTTCGTGGTTCTGATCGCGCCGGGGGTCCTCAAGATCGCGGAAACGCTGTTCGGGCCAAGTGGTGTCTTCAGCTCGGGAGGCTCCGGCATCCCCTAAGGACGGCGCGTCAACAGGAAACATGCTTTGCCGGTGTCTGGACCTGGGTTGTCCAGGCGCTCGATGTCGAACTCGCTCCCGAATAGCTCTGTCTCCTCCCCTGGGAAGACCACGAACGGCGCGAGGCGCGAGGGTCCTCGGTAGCTCACCAGGGGCAGATCTCGCAGGGTGGCGTAGTAGCACCACAGGACCACCGCCGACCCAGGCCTGCTGAGTCGCCGAATCGTCGCGGCCATTGCCGGCCGATCTTGCTTCCTCAGGTCTTGGAGGGTGTTGTAGGCGACCACCAGTTCGAAGGGTCCATCTGCGCCTGGGATGCGCTCAGCGCTCACATCGCCCACCACGAACCTCGCGCGATCGGCCACGCCGCCTTCGCGCGCCGCGCGCTCGGCCTGCTCGACAGCTACCGGGGAGAAGTCCACCCCTACCGAGTCGAAGCCGTGCTCGGCGAGGAACAGGACGTTCGCTCCGCTGCCGCAACCCAGGTCCACGGCTCGCCCGGGGGGCAACATCGAAGGGCTGAGCCGCCCGGACTCGACCAGGTCCACGAGCTCCGGCCCGACCCCCCGGTCCCAGCCGCGCCCCCACCTGGCGGCGCCGATCCGATACAGCAGGTCATAGGTCCAGCGCCCCGGCACCCTTCGGCCTCCTTGATCGGCGGCGCGTGCCGCCCATGCACTTTAAGATGACACATCGTGGCGAAGGACTTCTCGTTCGACATCGTCTCCCAGGTCTCGATGCCCGAGGTAGGCAACGCCGTGGACCAGGCTCGCAGGGAGATCCAGCAGCGATTCGACTTCAAGAACACCGGCACGACCATCGACCGCGACGACACACTCATCGAGGTCCGTTCCTCCACCGAAGACCGGTTGAAGGCCGCCGTCGAGGTCCTGAAGGAAAAGGCGGTCCGGCGGGAGGTGCCGATCAAGGCCTTGAAGGAGGGGTCGGTCCAACCCGCGGCGAAGGGAACCTACAAGCAGAGCGTCCACGTCAACGTGGGCATCACGGACGAGAAGGCCAAGGAGATCGTTCGGTTCGTCAAGGGCGCGGGTGTGAAGGTCCAGAGCCAGATCCAGGGCGACCAGATCCGTATCTCCGGCAAGAAGAAGGACGATCTCCAAGAGGTCATGCGAACGGTGCGGGACCATGACTTCGAGATCCCGCTCCAGTTCGTGAACTTCCGCCCATAGGGGCGTTTCGGTAGGCTGGCCAGCTCAGGAGGTGGACGCGTGGATGTCGAACGGCTGAAGGCCCGGGCTGGGGAGATCGGCGAACGCGAGGAGCGGCGGCTGCTGGAGCGCACCTCGGCGTCCGCGAAGCTGCACAAGCGCGCCGTGCGGAGCTTGCCAAAGGGAGTGGCCTCGAACTTCCAGGCCAACGACCCCTACCCCGTGTACCTGGACCGGGGAAAGGGCTCGAAGGTATGGGACGTGGACGGGACCGAGTACGTCGATTTCCACGGCGGCTTCGGGGTGAACGTGGTGGGCCACGCCCATCCCAAGATCGTGGAGGCCATCCGCAAGGTCGCCGATCAGGGGATCCATTTCGCCGTGACGACCGAACCGACCGTGGCTTTGGCCGAGGCGGTCTGCGAACGGTTCCAGCTGGAGCAGGTTCGGTTCGTCAACTCCGGCACCGAAGCCACCATGGACGCCCTGCGGGTAGCCCGGGCCGCAACCGGCCGGGACCGCATCGTGAAGATGGAGGGCTCTTATCACGGCCACCACGACGCGGTGCTGTTCTCGGTGGTACCCGAGTCAGACGTCCTCGACATGCGGTTCAACGTGAGGGGCGAGTCGGCCGACACAGCGGGCTCGGCCTACACGACGCAGCCGACGTCGAAGGGCGTGCCCCGTTCCATGTGGCACGACACGATCATCGTCCCTTTCAACGATGCGAACGCGGTGGAGGAACTCTTCCGGGAGCACGGGAGCGAGATCGCCGCGCTGATCCTGGAGCCGGTGATGATGAACATCGGCATCGTCGTACCCCAGCCCGGATACCTCCAGGCCCTCCGAGACCTCTGTGACGCACATGGGGTCGTGTTGATCTTCGACGAGGTCAAGTGCGGCGGCACGATTGCCTATGGCGGCGCCACTGAGAGGTTCGGGGTCCGGCCCCATTTGGCGGCGTTCGCCAAGGCCATCGGAGGCGGTGCGACCATCGGGGCGTTCGGCGGTGAAGCGCGGATCATGGACTCCGTGGCCAAGGGCGTTGCGGTGCAGGGGACGTTCAACGGCAACCCCCTGTCGGTGGCCGCCGGACTCGCCGCCCTCACGGAGGTCCTGACGAAGGACGCCTACGACGACCTCGGCAAGCTGGGGACCATGCTGGCGGAGGGATGCCAGGGCGCCATCGACGACACCGGCATTCCGGCCCACACGGTCGACCTGGGGGCCAAGGGCTGCGTGTCCTACCGCAAGGAGCCGCTCGAAAACTACCGGGACTTCCTGGAGACGATCCCGGAGCTCTTCTACGCATCGTTCTCCTGGATGATCAACCGCGGCATCTTCATGACCCCCGGCGACGAGGAACAATGGACGGTCTCGGTGCAGCACGACGAGGACGACGTCCAGCGGTACGTCGACGGCTTCACCGAGTTCTGCGGCGAGCTCGTGAAGTAGTCGAGTCCTCTTTCAATCGAGCCACCAGGGGCGGGGGCGGAGGAATCAGGGCCGCCTCGAAGCTCGACACGGTCTCGCGCAGGTCGGGAGCCGTAGAGCTGGGCAGAGCCGCAAGTCGTCAGGTTCCTGACGACTTGCGGCTCTG
>WNGE01013189.1_pt1 | contig 11598 bp, 6 predicted proteins | sample 5400651 | NCBI WGS metagenome assembly WNGE01 (sample SAMN13153370, study PRJNA577476) | soil metagenome | isolation source: 60 cm soil or saprolite under grassland replicate 2 | place: USA:California | collected 2016-06-15 | reverse complement strand
GTTCGTTTGGCTGTAATTGTTGGTGTATATCATTTATTGCACTCTGCCGGGTAGAATTCTTTAATGAAGTGGCAGATACATCAATATCACTCTGTTGCACAAAGGTGTAGGGCTGTGCATCCTGTCCACCAGTAAACGCGGCGGTATTCTCGACTAATGCGTAGCCATGTAATTGTGATAGTGGATAAGCTGTTATAGCAGAATGAGACTGAGCACCAGTAATGCTTAGAGTTGATGGTTGCTTTGGACAATCTGATATATACTGATTACCCAAAGGTAGATTGATATCCTCCGAGGGAATATTGCCATTTGAGCCGGGATTAACAGCTTGAGCTGTTGCTGGAATAGGGACAATTAATTCCCCAGCTACAAGAGAAACGTTTTGAGTAGTTTGTACAAACACTCCACTCTTTCCTTGAAACTGTGCTCCCGCTGGAATAAAAAAGCATTGACTGGAAGTGTTAGTGAAATTCAATTGACCCGTTGCGCTTGTTGGATCGGTTTGACCAGAACCCGTTGCCTTTACCGTTCGTGATTGCGTTTGTGTAGATGGTATCTGACGTTGGACAGATGTTGGAGTTGGCGTCGGGGTTGGAGTTGGCGTCGGTGTCGGTGTCGGACTCGGTATTGGCGTAGCTATTACGTACAGCTTGACACTTACCGAAACATTCCCACCATTTGAGATTAAATTGATGGTAGTAAAAAAATTGTGGCCTGCTGTTAATGTGGTCGTATCAACTTTCACATTGATACTTTGTGGAATCGCTCCTGCCGCTATCTTTCCACTATACTGATCTAACGTCAACCGGAGTGTCTTTCCCTTGTCTACCGACCAACGGAGTTCCTGCCCTCCGCTATTACTCACTGTTAGAAGCCGTGTCTTCTGAATCCCCACAATTTGCGAACCAAAATCGAGCAGAAGGGGGTCGACGTTGAGTTTTGCTGGGGGTGGTGTACTTCCTCCTCTTGCCCACACGTACACTATAAGAGTGCCCCCAAGAAGAAGAATTACAGTTATAATACTGACGAGAATCACTAACCAAGGATGCTTCTTGGAAGGAGCGGTAGGAGTAGTCGGGGAAGGCGCGAGACTAGATGGAGGTTGTTTCACTCTTGCCATAAAAGTGTTTGGGTGCCATCGCAGGTTAAAGCGCCGTTTCTGCTTCTTATTCTCAGGTTCCACAGGGTGTCCACAATAGGGACATTCACACATATCATCGGGAAATTCCCACTCACATTGTTTACACTTCTGCATGTTGGACCTCCATATTCAATTGCGGGTATTACCGGAGATACCTGGCATAGTAATGCGATGTTTCAGGAGCAATCTCCTAAGGCCTTCAGTGACTCAAACAGCGTGTTGTAGAGCCGTAGAAGCTCGAAGAAACTCGCTGCAGAAAATTGATGATACATGGTATCGTCTAGAAGCATTTGCTGGATCTTCTGAACAGACCTTTGCTGTTTGTCCTGGGGTATCGATGTGCTGTGTTGCAGCAGCATTGCAGCCCCTTCACAGATTGATGCTTCATGAGCGTCTAAAGCCGCCAGCACCATATCCAGCGCCTCTTGATCTAAGAGTAATGGTTGATTAAGCACCTTCCACGCCATACTTTGGACTGTATCTACGTCAAGTTCTTGTTGCTTGCCTACAGTCAAGAGCCGTGTATCGGTACATGCTGTCAGGAGCTCTTCAACGCATTGCTTTGTCAGGCGCGGTTCTTTTAGAAGCGCCTGCAGGTTATATGCTCGCTCTTCTGGTTTTACCTGGGCCAGCCGGTGCGCAGGTGACCACCCTCGAGGAGCAGGTTTATCACGCCGACGGGAGAGTCCTCTGAGAAGTATCTGCCTGCTTTTGTACGACAGCAAAAGCAGTAGCGGTTCATGCCAGTTGAGCGCATGGTAGTGTTGTACAACAAGCTGAATCAGTTCCTCTTGCGGCATACGGAGCAAGTAGAGGACGACGAAATAATCCTGCAAAGGACGGTTGGCGAAGTAGAAGAGATCCTCCCCGCCTTCAACAATCAGCCCGCTACTTCTGCGCAGCGTTTTAATGAACTGTGTAATGTCACTCTCTCTGACCTCGTTCAGTTGCCGCTGATAGAAAGCCGCCAATGTTTGACGTGTTGTCATCGCTACATCATATGCTGTAAGCATACCGTCATTCTCCTGAAGTTGGTACGCAAGATTGCTTAACAGTTGCTCTGCCAATGGCAATTCTTCGTCTGTAAACATCGTGCGTCCGCTCTCTTGATTCCAGGTGTCAAGGAGCGTCCGCGTGATCATCTGATAGAGTTCCATGCGCTGAAGCGGTAGCTTTCTACCGCTGGCCTGGAGTGTTACCATCATCGTGAGTGCCATTGGAATCATGGCTATCTGCCTAAGGTTAGGATTGCTCCTGATGATGCGCGACAATTGTACCTGCTGTTTGGTGCTTGCAGCCTTCGCTTCTGCTTCCTCTGGCTCGGTAAGAGGCTGCCCTCCCTTCACGGAGATAGCCCAGTAGCGCGCAAGTGTGAGATACCAATTGGCCATGATTTGATCAATCCGCTGCTCATCAAGTTCAAGGAGGGTGTAATGCGTATACCTGTTGAAGGCTTCATGTTCCCTATCAGCAATGCGTGAGGCGATGATGAAGCGATTGTAGATGTTTGGGTCCTCTGAAGAGTAGTCTGAGATGAACCCGTTCATGGCATCGAAAACATGTCTGCGCACGCTCGCGCTAGCTCCCTCGTCCAATCCATCGAACAGGATGAGACAATGACCTTGCGCCAGTTCGTCGAGCAGTTTCATTGCTATGTTGGGATGAATTCTGTTCCATTGTGTAATGAGAAACTGTTTAAGTGGGATGTATTCTTTCTCAAGCCTCTCTGCGTAATCATTCATCTGGATCAATAGAGGAACCTGCGGACGTCCAAGGCCATGGGGAAGGGAATACTTGCCATGGGCAAGGCAGGCACGCGCCATGTGTAGTGCGAGCCAGCGGAGATAGGTGGTTTTGCCAGAACCTGGCGTCCCTAAAAGAATCGCAACAGGGCTTGTTGAAGTGAAGCGTTGTAGCACCTCTGTGAGGAGCAGTGGCTGCTGCACTTTTCCCTCACTCACTTCCCACCTCAGTTGTGAGCGCCAGATGATGCGTAGCCGTTGCAGATAAGCTTCGCGTTCTTCATTGCTCAGATCGGTGCGTTGTCGCATCGTTTCAAGCTGCCTCTGCTGTTCACCGGGCGCATCATACACGGGTTCGTCTGCGACGACGTGTATGTCCACAAATGTTCCATCTTGTGGAACATCAGCGTTTCCTCGACAGCACGTAGATACGCTATGAACGCTTCCTTTTTCCTATCTTGCCGTAAATCTTCCTTCTGTTTCTTTGCCTCCATGTCATTTTTGATGTAATCAAATACGGCCTGTACTTCGGGAGGAGGAGCGTATTTTGGCTCATAGCTTTTGAATATTACGGTGAAGATTCCTGAGATAAGGGCGAGAAGCGTCAAGAATACAATCGCACCAATAGTGATTAGTTGGATCGTACCAAGTATAGTGAACCAATTAACAATCCCATTGAAGGCGCTCTCAACAACACCTTTCGCTGGCCCCGAGATCAGAGCTGAAGCAACACTGACGAGAATGGCAACGACAATGACTGTCCAAACCCATTTGGCACCTTTCCAGATACCACCGGCTATGACATATAACGTGCGCATGATAACATATTCCCTCCTGTAATTTTAGAGGCTTACAGATGGACGAGAAGCGTGCACATCTCTATACAAAGAACATGTAATCTTGGCTACAACGCTCAAACATACCTTGGAGAAGAATACAAAGCTACTAGTTGGAATACAGTTTATGCAATTTGGGAGGCAATACTGGTTGTAAACACAAAGGTGCTAGCTAATTTGGTTATTCACCTTTAAACGATAAGAGGCTTGTTTTTTGGGGCAAGTAGTTTCAACCTCCCTCCATACTCTATGTTTGCACTTTTTGAAAAGGGGTAGCAAGAAAGAACACCATGTGGTATCTTTGCCTGGCCAGGATGACCAGCACGGTTTTCGTGGTCCCTGTGCCAGCTGAGAGGAGCATCATTCCCATCAGCCAGGAGGTGATATCAGGTTGGTAGAGCAGCATGACCGACCAGGGAGTATCTAGCAGCAGCGGAAGACCGAGCACGAGCACGAGCGGGACGACGATCTCCCATACCACTGGCAAGAGGGCATGGGCGAGCACAACGCCTGGATGGCGCTTGAACGGCTCGACGCGCTTGCGCCACCAGAGGACCTTCACCAGCAACCACATCTGCAGTGCTGAAAGCAGCAAGATGGCGAGATCAATGGTGGTGTAGAGCAGCGAGAAACTGATCCCCTCGGTCGGCGACTGATGTCCCACCAGCAGACTTGTCACTCCCTGCGTAATCTGGTTCAGCGCCGTTGAGAAGGCGATGAAGCCATAGGCATTGATCAGGATCACGAGGCCCCAGTCCGAACCCGGGACCAGGACCATCTCTGCGCAGAAAGTGGCGGTGTAGCCACTGTGTGAGATGGTCTGCACCCCACCGGTCGCACCAATGAACCATCCCATACCGTAGTAAAGATCCCCCTTCTTCGAAGAACTGACGAGGGTAGAAGTCTCATGCAGTTTGGCCATCCCCCAGCGCGAGAGGACAGGCGTGCGACGGGAAGAGCCGTCGGTGAGATGGGCAATCAGGTAGTGGGTCATATCCTGGGCACTAGAGATGAGAAAGGCCGCCGGAAGTTGATCAGGCAGATAGGGCACCGAGGCGGGAAGCGGAACCCCAAACCACCAGCGGTATCCCGTTGCCAGGCCATCTTGTGTGGCCTCAGCCAGCGAGACGAAACTGTGGTGCATCTGCAGGGGCGCGAAGATGTGCTGCCGAATATAGGCACCGTACGACTGTCCCGAGACGACCTGGACGAGGAGCCCCAGGACGAGGTAGTTGGCGTTGGAGTATTGAAAGGTGGTGCCGACCGGCTGCGTGAGGACGACCCTGCTCAGTTCGCGCACGCGTTGTTCCAAGCTGGCCTCCCCTGTTCCTGCCATGGCCTCCTCTCCCGCTGTAGGTGGCAGGCCACTGGTCTGGTGCAGCAGCTGATAGACCGTCATCTGGGCCGACGCGTTTCTATCAGCCACGCGGAACCAAGGAAGATAGCGCTGAACCGGTGCCTCGAGCGCCATCTTGCCAGCGTCAATCAATTGCATAATCGCCAAAGCGGTAAAGGATTTACTCAATGAGCCGAGGATGAAAGGGGTTTGGGGCGTGACGGGTTGCCCAGCGGGGTTAGCCACTCCAAAGCCCCGCAGGTGGACAATGCGGTCACCGTGTACAATACCTAATGCCAGACCAGGAATCAGGGCCCCGTGCATCTGCGCGGTCACATACCTGTCAATCCCAGCAAAATCAGGGGTTTGCCTCTGTGAGAATGCTTGTGTTGGCAGTGGACTGGCGGCACCTACTGCCAGAAAGCTTAGTAGTCCACAAGTAACTATGACCTGGTAAATGTGTGCCTTTGATCGCCTCGGTGATCGTGGGAAGAAGGTCACCCTCGCTGTTTGCTGCTCGCTCTCCTTGGCGGTGTCCATATGTCTTTTCTTTCTTGAAGAACCATTCATGAGATGGTGCTGGAGATACTATGGTGCTCAACTCTTCATGAGAAGTGAACCGTGCGATCACCACACCAGGAGTTTGCCAGAGGATGTCCTCAGCTACCAGGATTTGCTTGGACACGTTTTAGATTTGTTTTGACAAGTTGAGCCCTTTTTGCACTTTTCCTCGGTTTCTTGTATACTTTGTTCAGGTAAAACTGCGTCGAAGTGTCACAAGAGGAAGTGCGTGTGACTTGTGATCCGTCTGCATGGTTGGGGAGAGAACCGACTCGAGGAGCAGCTGCCGCAGAGGTCAGTGGTTATGCTATTTGAAGAACATGTTCCCAATGAGCGGCTAAGACGTGCCCGCCACCTCCAAGGATGGACGCAAAGTGAACTCGCGGAGAGGATAGGCACGGATTTCGAAACGGTCAGTCGCTGGGAGCGTGGGATCACGCAGCCCAGTGCCTACTTTCGGGACCGATTGTGTAGCGTCCTGGACAAGCCCCCCCAAGAACTTGGGCTGATCGCCGACCGCCCTGAACCGTTGGCCCCCTCCACGTCTGCTTGTGTGTTTCTCGCTTCTTCCTATGCCGATGCCGAGTGTGGGTTCGTGACAGCCCTCCGGGCGCATCTGCAGGCGCGAGGTATGACCGTCTTGAGCACCCGCACGCTGCGGAGGCAAGGGGCAGAGAACCAAAGAAAAGCACAGCAAGAGGCTCTTCGGACGGCGCAGGCAGTCCTGCTGATCGCTTCTCCTGAAGCACGTTCCTCCCGCCATGTGCAGAAGGCGCTGCAGCTTGCTGGGATCTATAAGCGTCCTCTCTGTGCGGTCTGGATAGATGGGGAGGACTGGCAGGAGTGCGTTCCCGCTGACTGCGGCGAACTCTTTGCCACGATTGACGCACGCCAGAACCACGATCCTCGGGTGTTCGATGAGATCATCGCCAAGCTTGAGGAGGTCCGGCTTGCCTCCAACGCACCAGCCGTCTCTCTCCCCACGACCAACGCGTCCGCAGAACCGCCTTGCGAACCCCGCAACCCCTACAAAGGCTTGCAGGCGTTCCACCGGGAAGATTGCCACGATTTCTTCGGGCGTGAGGGGTTGGTTGACGAACTCGCAGGGGCGCTGCAGGCCTTGCTGCTCGCCGATGAGGAGCATGCCCTGCATGCACGCCTTTTGGCCGTGGTTGGACCGAGTGGATCAGGCAAATCCAGTGTCGTGATGGCCGGGTTGCTTCCTCGTCTGCAGACGGGTGGGGTGCCTGGCAGTCAGGACTGGGTCTATCTGGATCCTCTTGTGCCAGGGAGCCATCCCCTTGAGGCGCTTGCCGTTGCGCTTGCCAAGCACGTGCCTGATCGGAGTTTCACAACGATTCGCGACGACCTGCAAGACGCCTCAGCCTACGGGTTGCACCTGCTAGCGAGCTGCCTGGGAAAGGTGCCAGAGAGGCGCGTGGTGCTGTTCATTGACCAGTTTGAGGAAGTGTTCACGCAAACCATCTCAGAAGAGGAGCGCCAACACTTCATCGATCTGCTGGTGACGGCCGTGACCGAGCCGCGGGGCCCAACCATCCTCATCCTGACGCTACGTGCTGACTTCTACGACCGGCCGATGCACTACCTCGAACTCTGCAAACTGATCGAGTCCAATCAACGACTGGTGCCTCCAATGGAGCTCAAAGAGCTACAGGAGGTGATCGAGAAACCGGCTGAGTGCCCGATGTCCAGTTGACGTTTGAGGGCGACCTGGTGAGTGAGCTGCTCTTGGAAGTGCAGGAGCAGGTGGGGGCCTTACCGCTCTTACAATTTACACTCGATCACCTCTTTCAGCGACGCCGTGAGCACCACCTGACCCTCGAGGCCTATCACGAGCTTGGGGGTGTCAAGGGTGCTGTGGCAAAACATGCCGAAGCCACCTACGCCTCTTTACCATCCGAGGAGCATCGCCGGCTGACACGTGTCCTGTTCTTGCGCCTGCTCGAGCCGGGGGCGACGATGCAGGAAACCACACGCCGCCGCATCCCGCGTTCCGAACTGCTGTTGTCCAATCCGAAAGAAACGGTCCTCATTGAGGAGGTGGCTCGTGCCTTCACTACGGCGCGTCTGCTCACCACCACCACGGTGGCGGGAGTCGCGACCGTGGAAGTCAGCCACGAGGCCGTGATCCGTGAATGGACGCGCTTGTCCGAGTGGCTCGAGGAGGCCCGGGAGGATGTTGAGCGCCAACACACCCTCAGCGAAGCTGCGGCCGAATGGGCGCGGCATGGCCACCCACGGGATCGCTTGTATCGTGGCACCCAACTCAAAGAGGCCCAGGTGTGGGCCAGGCGCAACACTCCAAGCGGGAGTGAAGCGAGGTTTCTCCAAGCGAGTGCTGCACAGCGGACACGCTCTCGCCTTGGCGTGGTAACCGTTTGCATCCTGGTGGTGCTGTTGCTGCTCTTCACAGGCTTCCAGAATCGAGAGGTCTTCTTTCCCCCAGATCCCACTCTCGTCACCACCCTTGCTGACAATGGGCCAGGGTCGCTGCGTCAAGCAGTTCTTACAGCGAAATCTGGCAGCACGATTACGTTTGATCCTCTCTTGAGGGGGGTAATCAAATTGGTGAGTAATCTCTCCATTGACAGGGACCTGCGTATTCGTGGTCCAGGCGCAGGGAACCTCTCAATCCGTGGGAGTGGTGACTTTAATGTCCTTTTAGTGGAGCCATGGGCCTCCGTAACCATTTCCGATCTTGCGTTCAATGGAACCAACCAACGGCAAAAGGGGTTCGGGATCATTATCAATGATGGCACGCTCACTCTCACCAACATCACGGTTTTTGGCAACATAACCTATAATGGCGGCGGTGGGATCAGTAATAGAGATACAGGGACACTCTTCCTTAACAACAGTACGATCTCTGGCAACGAGAGTTCGACCTCTAAGGATACATCCATAGGTGGGGGTGGAATCAGTAATGAAGGTACGCTCATCATCAACAAGAGTACGATCTCTGCCAATATAACAAATAATGGCGGCGGTGGGATTAGCAATACGGGCACACTGACGCTCACGAACAGTACCATCTCTACGAACGCAACGTTATCTAGGGGTGGTGGGATCGGCAATTACGGAGGTTCGCTCACTATCCGCAAGAGCAGAATCTTTGGCAACACGGCATTTGCTGGCGCTGGTATTTTCAATAATGCCGGTTCTCTTACACTGAGCGATAGCATGGTCTCTGACAACGTAGCATACTATGGTGGCTATGGCGGGGGCATCCACAATGTCAATGGTGGCACGCTGACGCTTACGAACAGCACAGTTTCTCACAACACAGCACGCTACGGTGGGGGTATCAATAACGGTTACAGTGATGGCGTATTAGCTCCTGACGACTCGTTGAATCGAGGGGGCCCGATCACGCTGACCAACAGTACCATCTCTGACAACACAGCAGCTGAGGGAGGCGGCATTCTAGCGAATGGAGAGAGTCAAGCCACCATCACCTTCTGTACCATTTATGGGAATGCTGGGGTGTGGGACGGGGGTGGTATTGCAATTGTAGCTTACAACTCTAACCGACCGAGTCAAGTGGAGATGAAAAACAGCCTTGTTGCTCTTAACCATGCTGACACTGGCCCAGACATTGCGGGACCGCTCACCTCGGATGGCTATAACCTGATCCAGAATGTTTCCGGTGCCACCTTCACACCAAACAAGCAACATTTCACAGACGTGTCGGTGGATCCCCATGCTGACCTGAGGATTGATTCTGCGCTGAGTGGGAACCTGCCCCAGATTCATGCCTTGCTCTCGGGCAGCCCAGCGATCGACCGGATTCCACTTGCCGCCTGTCTTGTCAATGGTCTCTCAACCGACCAGCGCGGTGTGAAACGACCGGATGCACAGGAGCGGTCCTGCGATATTGGAGCCTACGAGTATGTGGATGAGCCTGCTTAATCCGCTCCGATGAGAACAAAGTCTGAGCCTGCATCCTTTTTGGAGCGGGTGCGCGTCACTTTTTTGCGAGGGGGATAGGATAGGCAAGGACGAGAGGAAGTGGTAGGAGAGAGGAAAAAGCCCAAGGCACTGAGCTTGCCAGGAGGCCTCAGTGCAAACTCCCTCAGAGAAACTAGCGAAGCAGTACTAGAACATCACAAGCTCGATCAAGATGGTGAGATTCGTGAATTGGCCAGCGTGGCAGCCTTGTTGAGCGTTGTCTGCACATCGGCACCTTTGAGCCAGATCGCATCGATCACCGTCTGGAGGTCCTGGGCCAATCCTGGATAGCGACTCTCAGAGGGGAAGATCGCATAGCCGATGTTACGGGCATCCAGGAAGACTTGCGCATGAGCAGGATTGTTCCCTTGCAAGACAACCTGGTCGGACCCCTTGATTGAAGGGACAGCGTTCCCTCCCCCTGACAAGCGAAAGGTCTGCCCCGCCGCAGACACGAAGTTGGTGAGAAATTCGAATGCCTCGTTCGGGTGCTTTGTGGCGGCGTTGATCACCAGGTATGACACTGGCACAACAGTGGGTTCAATGGGCTTGCCCGTATTTGGTGGAAAGGGCACGATGTCGTACTGTAAGCCAGAGACTTGCTTGAATTCCGGCAAATACCACCGCCCTGCATCCACAAAGGCGACCTGCTTGGCCATAAACGGAAGACCAGGGTCTTGCCCTTTCGGCAGAGTTCCAGCGAAGATCATGTTCTTTGCTCGAACATTGTCTGCCAGCCACGTGAAGGCTTCGACTGCCTTGGGGTCTTGATGGGCAACGAACTTCCCATTCCCATTGTTGTCGTAGAACGTGCCACCGTTGGTGGTGACCCAACTGTACCAGACGAAGTTCCAGTCATCGAGGATGTAGCCATATTGCCCCTTCCTGTGGACCTTCTCGATCATACTTTGGAACGCATCCCTGGTCCACTTGCCTTGCGTATACAGGTCCATTGGCATCGTGCTCACGCCGGCCTGGTGCAAGACTTGCTTGTCGACCCAGAGGATGAGTGGGTTACAGTCGTTGGGGACCCCATAAATCTTGCCGTCGGGAGTCTTGACCACCCCCCACAAGCCAGGATAAAAATCATCCGGTTTCGACTGACTATTCGGTCCATTCAAAAGCGAGGTCAACTCCAAAACCGTGTTATCCTTGATGTATCTTGCTATGTCCTCGTCGAAGGCATAGAACAGATCTGAAGCCTTGTGTGAGGTGATTTCAGTTAAAATCTTTGCCGAATAATTAGTGACATCGGGAATCGGAATGAGTTGGGCCTTGACATCCGAGTGCTTGGAGTTAAAGTCGGCGGTAAACTTGTTGAATCGGTCGAGTTCGCCAGGGCTGCCCCAGGTAGTCCAGGTCACAGTCGTGGCACTAGGAGCACCACCCCCGCCGCCCCCACACGACTGCAGAATCGCTTCAACGCCACTGAGCGAAACCCCGAGCGCAAGTGCGCGGGTAACAAATTCACGGCGGCCAATTTTACCTCGTAGTAAATCTTGCGCTAAGTCATGCGTGGTACTCATGGACGTGTCTCTCCTTCATTCGTTTGGGCTGCCTGCCCTGCGAATGTACATGGTTCTTCATCTGGACGAGTACAAATGTACCTGCGAGCGAGAGCTTTCAGATACAACTTCCTGCGTAGGTCATATTTTATTATATGTCTGGATGCCCAGTTGCGCCACTTTGCCGAGCAATTCCGTGAGCTGTTCACCAAGCCGCAGTTCAAGTACTTGGTGACCGTACTGCTGGGGCTGATGCTCCAGGATCGACCTGATGCTCGAGTACATAATGAGCAGCAGAGGCATCAAAACTGTTCTACAAAAATCCCTCACTGCCAGCGTCTATCAGTCGGAAATGGAATTTGGTTATCATAGTGATAGCCAATACTACTCAGAGCAAAGGAGGGAAACCATGCCTGAGAACGCTTACAATGCTCCCACTGAACCCCAGGATATCCCCGACGACTTGAAAGTGCCGGATGGAAATATTCTGCTCTTGCAAGCATACGGC
>WNGE01007775.1_pt1 | contig 11600 bp, 13 predicted proteins | sample 5400651 | NCBI WGS metagenome assembly WNGE01 (sample SAMN13153370, study PRJNA577476) | soil metagenome | isolation source: 60 cm soil or saprolite under grassland replicate 2 | place: USA:California | collected 2016-06-15 | reverse complement strand
ACGGTGCCGCCCGCGCCCTGCGACGCGTGCGCCCCGTCTGTCGGGCGAGGTTTGCCCTTCAGAGCGGCCTGGTCCGCGCGGTCCTGGTGCCTGAGAGGTTCCGGGGTAGTTGCCCCTTCGGCGCCGACTCGGATCGACCGAGCAGGCTCTCCCACGCGTGTTCAGCAGCCGGGTCCGACGGTACCAGCCGGCGCGCGAGAGTCGGATCAGGCGCTGGCGGTGCGTTGCTGGCGCCGCTGTGACAGCTCGTCGGTCACCGGCGCCCGCTCGGCCAACTCGTGGCCGTCGGCGCGTTCGCTCGGCAGTTGGGCCAGCGAGCCGACCAGTTCGCGCAGCGCCCCGCTGACGGCAATGCCGAACACGCCCTGTCCGCCGCGTAGCAGGTCCACGACCTCTTCGGACGAGGTGCACTCGTACACGGTGGTGCCGTCCGAGAGCAGCGTGATCTGCGCCAGGTCGTCGACCCCACGGGAGCGCAGGGCGTCCACGGCGGTACGGATGTTCTGCAGCGAGACGCCGGTGTCGAGCAGCCGCTTGACGACCTTGAGGACCAGGATGTCCTTGAACGAGTACAGCCGCTGGCTGCCGGATCCGGTCGCCGAGCGGATGGACGGCTCGACCAGCCCCGTCCGGGCCCAGTAGTCGAGCTGGCGGTAGGTGATCCCGGCGGCTGCACACGCGGTCGGACCCCGGTAGCCGACGTGCTCGTTCGGCGCTCCGGCCGGATCGGCGAACAGGGTGCCCTGCTGGGGCGCCTGCGGTCCGACGTCGGGTCGGGCGTCGTCGGCCATGGTGGCGCCTCCTCGCGGATCGGCGTGCGACGGGGTGACGGGGAGCCGCCACGAAAGTCTGTCGATAGGGGTGACGGTAGGTCCGTCGATGGTGGCGGTCAACGCGACGCGCCGGGTGTCGGTCACCCTCACCTCGAGGTTGAGATCAACCCGAGGCAAAGTCCTCCGGCGAGACGTTGTCCAGGAACTCGCGGAACCGCTCGACCTCGTCTTCCTGCTCGTCGGGGATCTCGATGCCGGCGGCATCGAGGACGGCGTCCGAGCCGAGGATCGCCACCTCGCAGCGTAGGGCCAGCGCGATCGCGTCCGACGGCCGGGCGCTGACGCTCACCCCGCCCTTGAAGCGCAGCTCGGCGTAGAAGACGTCGTCGCGCAACTCGGTGATGTGCACGGCCTCGAGCCGCACGCCGAGCGCCTTGATCAGGTCCCGCATCAGGTCGTGAGTGAGTGGCCGGACGGTCTGCACGCCCTGCTGCTGGAACGCGATGGCCGACGCCTCGACGGCGCCGATCCAGATGGGCAGGTACCGCACACCGTCCTCTTCGCGCAGCAGCACGACCGGCTGATTGGCCGGCAGCTCGACTCGCACCCCGACGACCCGCAACGGATGCACGACAGTTCCTCCTGGCAGCTGGATCTGTGCCCGTTCGACGCTACACGCAAAGGCCGTGCATCGCCGTGGCCAAACCCGGCTCAGGCCGAGCCACCAACCACGTCGCGCAGCCCGATCTGCACAAGTGCCGCGTGCAGCCGCACCGACAACGCAGCCAGCTCGCGGACGGTCTCCTCGGCGCGGGCCTTCGCCTCGGAGCCCTTCTGCCGGGCCAGCGGTCCGACGACCTGCGAGAACAGGCCGATCTCCCGATCGGCGGCGGTGCGGAATGCGCGCAGGTGCCGCCCCTCGAGCCCGTACCGGGCGAGGTCGGCGACGACCTGGCCGACTGCGAGCGCGTCGTCGTCGTAGTGCCCGCCGGTGCGCGACGTGATCATGCCGAACTGCTCGAGCTCGTCGAGCTGCTCGGCGCGCAGCCCGGTGGCGTTGAGTAGCTCGTCGCGAGACAGTCTCAGTGTCGGTGTGACCGGTCGGAAGTGCTCGGCGGTCGGGGCGTTGTCGGCGATGGCCAGGTGAGGAACCCGCGGCACGCCGCCCGGACCGGGAGGGACCAGTCCGCGGTCGATGGCGTCGAGCTGGTCCTTGATGACGCGCAGGGGCAGATAGTGGTCGCGCTGCTGGGCGAGGACGTAGCGCAGCCGGGACACGTCCGCCGGCGAGAACTTGCGGTACCCCGACGGGGTGCGGTCCGGGCGGACCAGCCCCTCGGTCTCCAGGAACCGGATCTTGCTTATCGTGATGTCGGGGAAGTCGGCGCGCAGTTGCGTCAGCACCTCCCCGATGGACAGCGTCGCGTGAGTTGCCGCACTGGTCGCCGTCACGAGGCGGCTCCGCGGCTCACGCCGGCTGTCCTGCCCCGACCCCTGCTCGGACGGCGGCGGTCAGGTACACCAGCCGGAACTTGCCGATCTGCACCTCGTCGCCTCCCGCGAGCGGGGTCGCCTCGATGCGTTCACGGTTCACGTATGTGCCGTTGAGCGAGCCCACGTCATGGACGGTATAGCCACTGCCCTCGCGACGGAACTCGGCATGCCGACGCGACACGGTGACATCGTCGAGAAAGATGTCACTGTCCGGGTGCCGGCCGGCCGTGGTGACGTCCTGGTCGAGCAGGAACCGGCTACCGGCATTGGGCCCGCGTTTGACCACCAGCAGCGCCGAGCCCGGGGTGAGCGCGTCGACCGCACCCTGATGGGCTTCGGGTGAGAACTCGCCCTCGGTCTCCGACAGCCCGCCGGTCGTCGAGATCACGCTCGTGGCGTCGGGCGCGTTGGCGTAGCCCGCTTCGGGCAGCGCGGCGCCACAGTTGGAGCAGAATCGGCCACCAACAGGGTTCTCGGCGCCACAAGCAGTGCAGAACACTCCGGTGCCCCTTCCTATGCGGACGATGCGAGCGGTGCGCGAGCCATAATCGCGTGCTCGAAAACGCTCGCGGTCGCCGGGGGTTGCGATCGCGCGCAGCGCCAGTCTTTCGCGCTGCCCGACCGGTGCAGCGAGCCTAGTTTGCGCAGCGGGCCGAGGGCAATCAGCTACGAGCTGAGGGTGCCGTAAGCGGCCGCGTCGAGCAGTCCCTCGACCTGCGCGGCGTCGGCCACCTCGATCTCGACGATCCAGCCCTCGCCGTACGGGTCGCTGTTGATGAGCTCGGGCCGCGACTCCAGTTCGTCGTTGCGCGCGGTGACGGTGCCGGTGACCGGCGCGTACAGGTCCGACACGCTCTTGGTCGACTCGACCTCGCCGAACGCCTCACCCTGGCCGATCTTCGCGCCCACCTCGGGCAGCGACACGTAGACCACGTCGCCCAGCGCCTCCTGCGCGTAGTCGGTAACCCCGACCCGGACGGTGCTGCCACCGACTCTGGCCCACTCGTGCTCGGCGGTGTACTTCAGGTCGTCGGGAACGTCTGCCATCGCGGGACCCTCTCACGATCGGTGTGGTCGGCGCCGAAACACTACCGCCCGGCCGGGGCCGCGTAGCGGGGGCTGGGGACCGAACTGCGGGCGGTGATGTCCACCTGCTGCTGCTCGACGATCTGCGCGTCGCCGCCGGCATTGCGGGCTGTCGCCGCCACCCCGCCCGGGATGTTGAGCGCGGTGTCGAGCGTCTTCGGATCCCCGATGGCCAACACCCGGTACGGCGGATTCACCGCCTCGCCGTCGATGTTCACGCCGTCGCCCGCGTCGACGAAGCTCGTCGCGGTCGTCACGCGTACCGGCCCGAACTGGATCGACTCCGCACCGGCCCCGCGCAACTCCTCGACGACGTCGAGCAGATCCTCGGCCGCGAGCTTGTGCTGTGGATCGGTCAGTTCGACCGCGACGCCGGGCCCGGTGGCCGGCACGGTACCGAGCAGCACCTGTAACGACTGAAGCTCGCGTTCAGCTTGCTGCTGCGCGACCGCGTCGCTGTTGCCGCTGCGCTGCAGTTCGTCGAGCGTGTTCTCCAGGTCGGCGATCTGCTGGTTGAGGCGTTCGGCCCGCGCGTTCTGGTCGTCGAGAATGCGGATCAGGTCGTCCTCGCGCGCGTTCTGCAAGCTGTCCGAGGACGAATTCGAGTGGACCTGCACGGCGATGGCGAATCCGAGTATCGCGACGAGCACGCCGATGAGCACGCCCGCCCTCACATGCCGGCGCCGGGGCTTCGGCGGGTCCTCGGGCACCTCGTTGTGCGCCTCGTCGGCCTGCTGGTCTTGCGTCTCGTCCGGCGTCTTGTCGGTTGTCGGCTCGTCGCTTACGTCGGCGGTCGGGTCCTCGGTCATGCGCGGAACACGTGCCGCCGGATTGCGGCGGCGTTGCCGAAGATGCGGATGCCGAGCACGACCACCACGGCCGTCGACAGTTGTCCACCGACGCCGAGCTTGTCGCCCAGGAACACGATCAGGGCCGCGACGACCACGTTCGACACGAACGACACGACGAAGACCTTGGCGTCGAAGATGCCGTCCAGGCGGGCTCGGACGCCGCCGAACACCGCGTCGAGCGCCGCGACCACGGCGATGGGCAGGTACGGCTCGAGGACGTGCGGGACGGTGGGCCGCAGCACGAGCCCGACGACGACGCCTACCACCAGGGCCAGGCCGGCGATCATCGCGAACCTGTCGCCGGGCTGGCATACCTGGGCGTCGCCGGCGCGGTGGCGGGCAGGTGCAGCTTGTGCTGCTGGCTCCAGGAGAAGCTGATGCCGTCCGCCGATGCCAGGGTGTGGTAGCGGCTAGCCACGTCGCTGTCGGCGAAGCTCGTCACGAGCACGTCGCTGTCTCCAATTGCATCGATCGTGTACGGCGAGGTTATGGGCGCGAAGTCGACCAGGACGGCCTGCCCCGCGAACCGGATGGCGGAGGTCGGGGTGAGCCGCACGCCGTTCACCGACATCGCCTCGGCGCCGTCGTGCCACAGCTCGTTCACGACGCTACGCACGTCGCGATCGGTGAGCACCTGCGCACCCCCGATCGGGGTCGTACCGCGGGGGTCGTTGTCCGGGCTGGTCGTCGGCCGGGCCGGATTGCCGAGCTGCACCCGCAGTCCGGGTCCGACGGCCGCCGTGGCCCCGGCCAGCAGTTCGGTGCGCCGCAACTGCGCGCCGAGCGACGTTCCGGGCAGTGCCTTGTCGCGCGCTTTGTTGATCTCGAGGCCGAGCTGCTGCGCTCTGGCCTCCAGCGCGTTGCCCGACGATTGGGCGGCCTCGACCCGAGCCACGAGATCGTCGTGCACCTTGGCCGCGGTGGGCGCCGACCGGTGCGTGTGCACGTACGCGATCGCAAGCGTGAAGCCGACCAGCAGGCAGCCCAGCACGATCGCGGGGCGGTCGAACCAGCGCGGCGGCGCATCCGGCCCGCGTCGCGCCGCTGCGTCGGCGTACGCGTGGTCGGCAGTATTGGTTACCAAGTCGACAAGGAGATCCGTCGCTAAAGTGCTAGATCGAGATGTCACGGCGCCACCACGCGGCGGCGGGTCAGCCGGCTCACCTGGACGACGTACAGCGCTCCCGCCCACAGGTAGAGCGCCGTCCCCCAGATCGTGAACGCCCAGGCGATCGGCCGGGCCACGTCGGCCACGGTGCCGGGCCGCGCGGCGAGCAGCAGCAGCGGGAAGGCGTAGAGCAGGTTGAAGGTGGCCGCCTTACCCAGATAGTGCACGGGCGGCGGCCCGTAGCCGTGCCGGCGCAGCACCGGCAAGGTCAGTGACAGCAGCAGGTCGCGTCCGACGATGATCGCTGCGAGCCACCACGGGATGATGTGCCGCAGTGTCAGCCCGACGAGTGTCGCGAGGATGTAGAGGCGGTCGACGGCCGGATCGAGCAACGCTCCGAGCTTGCTGGCCTGGTTGAGCTTGCGGGCCAGGACGCCGTCGGCCCAGTCGGTGACTCCGGACACGGCCAGCACGATCAACACGGCGACGTCGGCGTGCGGTCCGAGCAGCAGCCACAAGAACAGCGGCACGCCGAGCAGACGCACCACGCTCAACGCGTTCGGCACGGTGACCACGCGCTGCGCGGCAACCTCTTCGATGTTGTCCGAGGTGCCCGACGCCACGCCACCTCCGTCTCGGGCTGGATGGGGCCGGCACCCACGTCCGCGCCGGCCCCGCTGACCTTCGGTGTCGAGTCGGGACGGCGGGACTTGAACCCACGACCCCCTGACCCCCAGTCAGGTGCGCTACCAAACTGCGCCACGTCCCGATCGTGCGGAGAACCCTAGCGTAGCCGCCCGTCGGGTCCGGACGAGCCGTCGTTCGCGTACCCGCACCACTCAGCGTCGGACGAGCCGTCGTTCGCGCACGCGCACCGAGATCTCGATCGGCGTGCCGACGAAGTCGAAGTCCTCACGCAGGCGCCGTTCGAGGAAGCGCCGGTAGCTCGCCTCCAGGAAGCCGGTGGTGAACAGCACGAACCGCGGCGGGCGGCTGTCGGCCTGGGTGGCGAACAGCACACGCGGCACCTTGCCGGCGCGACCCGGCGGCGGCGTGGCGGCCAGGACGTCGGTCAGCCAGGCGTTCAGCCGGCCCGTCGAGATCCGTCGGTCCCAGGACGCGAGGCTGGTGCGCAGGGCGCCGGTGAGCTTCTGAACGGCCCGGCCGGTGTGCGCCGACACGTTGACACGCGGCGCCCACTGCACACGCGCGAGCTCGCGGCTCACCTCGTTCTCGAGCCGTTCGCGCCGGTCGTCGTCGACGAGGTCCCATTTGTTGAACGCGAGCACAAGTGCCCGGCCGGCGTCGATCACCGCGCCTATGACGCGTTGGTCCTGCTCGGACAGCGGCTCGGACGCATCGAGCAGGACCACGGCGACCTCCGCCGCCTCGATCGCGCTGGCCGTCCGAAGGCTCGCGTAGTACTCCATGCCGGCGGCCTGGTGCACGCGCCGGCGCAGACCCGCGGTGTCGACAAAGCGCCAGGTCTCCCCGCCAAGCCCGACCAGGCTGTCCACCGGGTCGATCGTGGTGCCCGCCACGGCGTCGACGACCGAGCGGGCGTCGCCGGTGAGCCGGTTGAGCAGGCTGGACTTGCCGACGTTGGGTCGCACGACAAGCGCCACCCGGCGCGGTCCCTCGTCGTGCGCCGTCTCGGCCGGCGCGTCCGGCAGCGCCTCGAGCACAGCGTCGAGCAGTTCGCCGCTGCCCCGGCCGTGCAGGCCGCTCACCGCGTACGGCTGGCCCAGTCCCAGGCTCCACAGCTGCGCGGCGTCGGCTTCGCCGCGCTCGTCGTCGACTTTGGTGACGGCGAGGATCACCGGCTGCTTGGCACGTCTCAACGTCCGGGCGACGGTGAGATCGGTCTCGGTAGCTCCGGTGCGGCCGTCCACCACGAACAGGACCAGATCGGCCGTCTCGACCGCTCGCTGCGCCTGCGCCGACACCATGGCCTGCAGGCCCTTGGCGTCCGGCGCCCAGCCGCCGGTGTCCACCAGCGTGAACCGCCGGCCGGACCACAGGGCGTCGTAGGCGACGCGGTCTCGAGTGACGCCGGGGACGTCCTGCACGACCGCCTCGCGACGGCCCAGGATCCGGTTGACCAGCGTCGACTTACCGACGTTCGGCCGGCCGACGACCGCAACCACCGGCGCCGCCGTGGGCGTCTCGGCCGCGAGATCCTCGAGTTCGGTCACCTCACCATCCTGCCGGACGCCGTCGAATGCTCGTCCCGGCTCGGCGGCCCAGCGGCGACCTTGCCCGGCCGGACGCGGCACAGCCGGGCTCGGAGCTCGGCCGGCTCGGCGCGGCTCCGTCGCACTCCCGTCCACTCCGATCTCGGCCTCCTTGTTCCTACACCGATCTGTTCCTACACCGATCTCGGCTTGCGTCCATCCAGGCAACCCCTGCGGTTGCCGATGCGATTGACCGCGCGTTGCCGCCATGCCACCGACTCACGCATCGGCCGCGGCTCGATTCAGCATTATGTCGACAAGACGATCTACTACTTCATCGATGGATAGATCGGTCGTGTCAATCTCGAAAGCATCCGCCGCTCGGGCCAGCGGGCTCACCGCCCGGGTGCTGTCCAGCCGATCGCGTCGCTGCAGATCGGCGGCGACAGCGGCGACATCGACTCCAGGACCAAGCTCCTTCGCCCGGCGTTCGGCCCGCGCCTCGGCCGAGGCCGTGAGATAGAACTTCACCGGCGCATCCGGACAGACAACGGAGCCGATATCGCGCCCCTCGACGACGATCGGCCCACCGGCGATGAGCTGGCGTTGCTGCTCGACAAGTACTGCCCGCACCCTCGGGACCGCCGACACCACGCTGACCGCCGCAGTGACCGGTGCTGACCGGATCTCGGCATCGACCGGACGACCGTCCAGTTGGATGCTGGCCCGGTCCGGATCGGTCGAGAGGCTGATCTGCGATCCGCGGACGGCGGCGGCCACCCGGTCCTGGTCTCGGACGTCGATTCCCCGTTCCAGCACCACAAGCGTGGCGGCCCGGTACATCGCCCCCGTGTCCAGGTAGCGGGCGCGGAGGCGCCGCGCGAGAATCCGCGCAACGGTTGACTTGCCGGTGCCGGACGGTCCGTCGAGCGCCACGACCCCATCGAAGCGGCCCGACCCGGTCTCTTCGTGCCGGGCCGGATCGGTAGCGGGGGGCTTTGGTGTCACGTCCTCATCCTGGGCGGTCCGGCCTCGTGATCACCGGCAACCTACCGCGCGGCGACCGACAAGACTCCGCGCGGCCTGCGCCGAACGGCGCTCAGGCCGCTACTGAGCCGCAATACCTGGTTGCGGACGGCGTATTCGCCGACCGCCGCGCGTCTCGTTCCGCACCGGGATTGCGGACCGTCCCGCGCGTGTCGTTCCGGATCGCGGGGACTCGACCACCACCGCGCGCCTCCTTCGGACGGCGGGACTCCTTCACATCCGTCCGGTGCTGAGGTCAACCAGCATCCTCGGCGGCGGACCAAAGAATAGCCGTGTGGTTGAGGATTAGTCGCAGCTGGACGATTAGCACTATGAGATTCGTTGAGTGGTGCGTTCTGGCGTGAGTGGTGAGTTGTACCGCGCCACTCGACCGCTAATGCACCACTCAACGAGGCCAGTGTCGCCGGTTAGCTCCGCTTGGCCCTGCGCCGATTGCCCGGGAGCTCCGCTTGCCCGTATCGCCCGGGCGGAAAGCGGGGCGCCGGCGCCCGCGACTGGAAGCGGACGTAGCAGATATTCCCTCACCGCGGCAGATCCGTCCGCAGCTGGCCCGCTCCGCGAAGGTAGACATGGCGGATCTCGGCCCTGGACCGTTCCGACTCGACGTGGGCCAGCACTCGCAACACTCGCGGCATTGCGCCGGGAACGGCGATCTCCCTGGCACACAGGAGGGGCACGTCGGTCAGGCCGAGCTCTCGCGCTGCGTACGCCGGAAACTCCGCGGTCAGGTCGGGGGTTGCCGTGAAGATCATGCTGATCAGGTCCGCCGGCGCAATCGCGTTCCGGACGAGGATCTCGTTGATCAGCTCCGCGCTTCCGGACAGGATCGCATCGCGATCGTCGCCGTCCACCTGGATGGCGCCACGTACCGCTCGAACGGCTCTCACGCCGACGATGCCTCCCTCCGTCGAGATCACGCTTGGCAGCTAGGGACGTAAATCGGCAAGTGCCTTGAGCAGCTTAGAGGTTCAGCGATGTGTCGACTTGATAGCGACACGCTTTAGTCTTTTGTCGATTGATTACTGAACCGCTAAGCCTGCCTGTCTGACGGTCGAGGTAGCAACTCATCCACCGAGCGGCACGTCGAAGCACGAGGTGCCGGTTTCTCGGCTCAGCAAGAAGCTGTTCCAGCGGATCGGCAAGAAGCTGTTCGGCTCTCCTGGCCGCCGCCGGAGATTGTCGGTTGTGGATCCGGCGCCGAGAGCCGCATCGGCCACGAGGACGTCAGCCTGCTGGCCGGGAGCGCTCAGCCGGCGCGGCATCCTGTGCGGTGCTCGGGCCCGGTCTCTTCGCTTTATCGCCTTACCGCTTTAGCGACATACTTCTCCGGAGACGGTCGGACCGTACATCGTCATGACATCAAGTCGACTAGCGCTGGTAGCGGTATACCGCTAAACCGATCCGGGACTAGATCGCTTTACCGCCGCATCGACGAAGTTGTTCACCTCTATACGGTTAGATTGCTGAAGACGTCAGTGGTTATAACGCTGAGCCGACTAGAGTACCCGGACCTAAACTAGTTAGACGCTATAGCGCTTTGTCGATAATATCACGAAGGGCGCCGACCTCGGCGGCAGTCAGCGACCTGATCCCTCCGGCCCGCTGGCCGCCGAGCCGCACCGGCCCGATGGAGGTCCGTACCAACCGCAGCACCGGATGGCCGACCTCCGCGAGCAGGCGGCGCACGATGTGCTTGCGTCCTTCATGCAAGGCGACCTCGACGAGCGTGTGTTCTGCAGTGGAGTCCACGACCCGGACGGTGTCGACCCGTCCCGGACCGTCCTCGAGCTCGACGCCGGTAAGCAGGCGCCGCCGAGCGTCGCGGCCCATCCGGCCCCGGACGGTGGCGAGGTAGACCTTCACGATCTCGAACGAGGGGTGCATGAGCCGATGCGCCACCTCGCCGTCATTCGTCAGCAGCAGCAATCCCTCGCTGTCCGCGTCGAGACGACCGACGTGAAACAGGCGCTGAGAGCGGTCCGCGACCAGATCGCCGACGGTGCGTCGGCCGCGGGCATCGGACATGGCACTCAGCACGCCGCGCGGCTTGTTCAGCGCCAGGTACACGAACTCGTCCCGAACGTCGATGCGTGTGCCGTCGACCCGGATCACCGTCGTGCGTGGGTCGACGCGGGCGCCCAGCTGCGTGATAAGCACGCCGTCGACCTCGACCCGTCCCTCGCTGATCAAGGTCTCACAGGCGCGACGGGAACCCAGACCTGCCGCCGCCAGGACCTTCTGCAGGCGGATGCCTTCAGCGGACATGTCTCATCGTCAACCTGACAGTTCGTCGCTTTCGAAGGCGCTTAGCTCAGGCAGAAGTGGAGCAAGAGACGGAAGCTGGTCGACCGATCGAAGGCCCATCTTCTCGAGGAAGAGTTCCGTGGTGCGGTAGAGGCCGCCACCGGTATCAGGATCGGCACCGACCTCCGTGATCAACCCGCGGGTGATCAGCGTCCGGACGACGCCGTCGACGTTCACCCCCCTGATCGCCGAAATGCGAGCACGCGTCACCGGCTGCCGGTAGGCGATCACGGCAAGCGTCTCGAGCGCCGCCTGAGTCAGACGAACCCGCTGGCCGTCCATGAGGAAGCGCTCGATCCAGCCGGCGAGGTGCGGGCGGGTGTACAGACGCACGCCGTCACCGACCTCGCGCAACTCGATCCCGCTCCCCCGCTCGTCGAGGTCACAACTCAGAGCAGCGAGAGCTGTTTCGATCTCGCGCGCAGGGCGTTGCAGCCCGGCCGCGAGCGCACTGACGGTCACCGGCGCATCGGCGATGAACAGCACCGACTCGACGGCCGCACGCAACCCCGCGAGATCGGTGAGATCGGGCCGACCAGCGTCCGCGGCACTCGCTGACGGCGGTTCGTTCTTGTCTTCGGTGCGTGATGCCTGGGCGTGGTCCACGTCGTCGCCGGGGAGCTGGCTCGGGTCGTTCGGTGAGTGTGGCTCGTCCGAGCGGTGGCCGCTGCCACGGTCGACCCGATCGACGGGGACGGCGGCTGGCTCGTCAGGGGGATCCGTCGCATCAGAACCAGGTCGAGTCGCCTGCACGTCCGGAACA
>WNGE01008193.1_pt1 | contig 11601 bp, 14 predicted proteins | sample 5400651 | NCBI WGS metagenome assembly WNGE01 (sample SAMN13153370, study PRJNA577476) | soil metagenome | isolation source: 60 cm soil or saprolite under grassland replicate 2 | place: USA:California | collected 2016-06-15 | reverse complement strand
ACCTCGTGGCCGTCGAAGAACGGCAGCACGCGATCGTTGAGGAGATCGGCGGCCGTGATCGGCGTCTTGCGATCGTAAAGCTTGGCAAAGCCTACCTTGGCGTAGGTGTCGATGAAGGTCTGCTGATAGATGCGCCCAATGCCCTTCAGATTGCCGACATAGAACGTATCCTGGGCGCCGCAATAACCCGGATGCTCGCTCTCGAACTCGCGTCCACTTCATGCGCAATGCGCTCGTGCATGCTGGTAAGACCGGGCGGCGCGTGGTCTCGGCCTTCATCGCAATGCCTTGACGACGCCGAGGCCGCCCAGGACCCAGTGGCGCAGGGTTGCCGATTAGTTGCGTCCCAAGGTGCCCAAGCTCCAGACCTGAAGGCTCGCCTCGAGGAACACGTTCGGGAACTGAAGGCTCACTCGCGCGCTAAAACGCCAGTTGCGCGCATTTCAAAGGTAATGAAAAGAACGGCCGGCGCGCTGCGTCAAAAGGCCATGGCGCTCGGACTGCCAATTGGCCATCGCCGCTAACTTGCACTGCCAGTTGTCCTTGCTTAAAACTTCGAAATACTGAAGAAACTCTCATTTCCGGGCTGCGAAGTCTTAACAGTCGTACGATCAGAAGGAGGTAGGTCATGCCGACCATCGCTCTCGTTGACGACGACCGCAACCAGGCGCGCTGGAGCGGCCTGTAGGTTGGCTCCTCAGATGCAACCTCAGAGACCGCTCCCGACCGACGGTTTCATTCGTGAGAGAGCCGCTACGCCGAAGTCCGAACGCGCACTGCGACGGTGATCGCGGCATCATGGCCCGGTGGTTCCATGTGGACCTCCGCTCCTTGCTTGCGACTTCGAGTCGGCAGATTAAACCAAATCGTCAAGCCAACTCGACAACCCCCAGCAAGATTTGTCTTGCCTGTTGCCCAGTCGCCACGCCAGTGAAGCCACCCGCTCTCGTGCTGCTTTTCGGCTGGCGTGGCGGGCGACCGGGGCGAGCGTCACGAATACCGCGAACGTCGCGAGTTTCGTGAGCGTCGCGAGGGGGCGAACGTCGTGAGTACCGCGAGAGGGGCGAGCGTCGCGACGGGGGCGAACGTCGCGGCGAACGGCAAGAGTTCCGTGGTAGCCCCAGCGTTGGTGGCGGCGGCGGTAAGCCGGGCGGCGATGGCCGTAAGGGCGGAGACAAGCACTGACCCCGCTGGCTACAGGGGCGGCGGGTCACTCCGGGCGGCCTTTTGATGCGCTTACGCAAAATCGCAATTGGGAAGATCATGGGACGATTGTGAGCGAAATCGACGCAATGTGGCGATTGAGCATTTCCGCAACAAGCTGCGCTTCTTCCCGCATCGCGCTGGGCTGGAGATCGAAGGCCAACAGGTCGCCCCTGATCTTCTCGATCACGTCGCCCGCTGGCTCGGCAGCGATGAAAAACCGATCCCCGTCGCCTTCCTGGACTGTAAAATGATAGTGGCCGCGCTCGGTCCTTGCCATTGCCAGTCCTCCGCTGCTTGCCCCGCTGTTCTTAGACTGACCCTCCCTTTTGGAGGGGGAGCGTTGAAGCACAAATAAGCGCCTCGATTGTCTCGCTGAAGACAATAAGACATGGAGCGAAACCCCGTGCAGTGGGGGCGGCCCTTTTCGTTGCCAGGTATCCCGAGGCGGCTTGCCAGCTTGGCCAACCCTGGTACGCTACCAGTGCCGTGCGAATGCTCCTTCCCGGGGGCGGTCACCGAACGGCGCGACCCCGGCTCATGCGGAGCAGGCTGAGGGCGATGTTGCTGACATCGTCCCCAATGCAAGCGAAACTTATCCGAGATACGGCCTCTGAACTCGATATATCGCAATCGTTGGAAGCCTTCGCTTCATAGTACCGAAGAAGAGCCTCCGGGCGTCTCTGTCCTGAAATATTAGCGTTTGACGGTCCGACTGGTGGTTTAACAACATGCGTTCCATGCCCATCCACGAACCCACGTATGTTAGGTCGCTAACCTGTTCCACAAGCAATCGCGCGCGGGTTAATGCAAAAAATCGGCAGCCAGGGTAATAGGCGAATCGGAAACGACAGCGTTTGTTCGTCTATAATGATGCCGCCTACCTCCAAGAATAACAGCCAAGCATCATAGGCAAAAATAACGAGACCGACCAACAACGCCAACAATGATGGGCTCCGCGCCGCGTAAATCCCGATCCCTATACCGATCAAGATGCCCAGCACGGCTACTCGAATGAAGGACCAGTTTCGAATTACCACTCGCAAGACCCAAGATTTCTTTTGGGACTGAAACACCGTCCCCGACATTAAGTTTTGCGAGTTCACAGACATTTTATATTAGTGCCGAAGTGCTCGGTGACGGCCTTCACGTCGAGGCGCTTCTGGGTGTAGCTGCTGATCCAGGCCTCCCACTGGACGCCACGGCGGTCGACGTCGGTGGCGATGAGCTGCTGGCCTCCCGGATTTGCAGTTGCTTAATCTCGGCGCGGACGTCCGCGAGTTCGTCGGCTGGGTGGCGGTTCCGCAGCGGCATCGTCTTCCTCCGTTTCACCCTTGATGGTTTTGCCGTCTTCCGGCTTGAGGTCGTACAGGCCGGGTGTTTCGGTCTTCGTCCTCCCATGCCTCGATGCACTGGAAGTAGGCGGCATCAGGCTGGCCGCCCCCCACCTCCACGGTCAGGCATGCGGGACAGATGTTGAAGCTGGCGTTGCGGAGGCGCTCCCGCACGGCCGGCGACAGGTGATCCATCCACGAGATCCAGACGTGGCCCTCGTCGCCGAGCATGCACCTGACCTGCTCGGCCTCCATGGTCTTGGGCTTGCGCCACTTCCCTGCGGGTGGCTTACGGCGTCTCATCGCCATGGACTCCTCTGCGCTTTGACCCAGAACGGACGGCACTCCATGTGCAGCCACACTGGCTCGCCGTCCTCGACCTCGAACAGCGCCGCCCTGCCGTCAGCCATCTGGCACTGCGCGCAGGTCGGCAACTCACCACCGTTGCCGGCGACAGTTTCTTTTCTTGGCGGCGTAGAAGAAGATGCGGAAACATCGTCCGCATCGTCCGCACCGCCGCGCGCACCGTTATTCCCTTTTATTTCAAATGGTTGCTCACCGCTGTTGTGCGGACGATCCTGCGGACGATGCGGACGATCCTGCGGACGGTCCGATACATCAGCCTTTTCGGCTAAACAGTTGTTCTCATTGGCTTGCGGACGTTGCGGACGATGCGGACGGTCTTCTGGCATCTCTATCTTTGTCCATGACAAAGATATACGGCGGTCCTTTGCGTGGTCCTTCGAGGTAGTCCACTCGATGCCGATGCCGCGCTTGCGCAGGAACGGCGCCGCTCGCCGCAGCCGGCCGGACAGCGCGTTCGCGGCCGGCGGCCAAGTCTTCCGCTTGGTGGCCGCCTCGCCTACGATGGCGGTGAGGTGGCCGAGCAGCTCTGTAGCCGTGCCCTCCCACTCGTCGCGGATGTCCATGAACTGCAGCACCGCGGTCGCGACGACGTCGGCCTCCAGCACGGTCCGGATGGACTCCTCGCGGTTGCGGTTGAACGCGCCCATGAACGCGCCGTCGTGGAAGCACGCCGCCTCGCAGGCCGTCGCCCAGGTGGCGAAGTCGGCGAGCCGCGGCAGCCGCCCGAGCCGAAGCCCCGGCAAACGCCGCAGCCCGCATGCCATGGCGTCGAGTAGCGCGCCGAGGATGACGGGCCGGGCCGCCTCGAACTCGCGGCGCACCGCCGGTCCTCGTCCAGCTCGTCCAGCGTGATGGCGACGGTGCGGTCGGCCAGGTCCGGCCGCGTAACGAAGTCCTCGATGCCGTTCAGCACGATCGGCCGCGCGCCGCCGAACAGGACCTCGTCATCGTCGGTGAACAGCGATCGCACAGCGAAGCCGGCGCCGTCGGCGATCCGGCACAGCGCGTCGGAAGTCCACGGCGGCAGGTTCGACAGGTTGTCGAACGCCAGCAGGTGGCTGTTGCGCGCCTGAATGAACAGCTCCCGGTCCTCGCGCGGCAGGGTGCGCAGCGGCGTCGTGCTAGGGTCGACGAGCAGCCGCAGCAGCTCGACCAGCGTGGACTTGGCGCCGCCGTGGGCCCCGGCGATCGCCAGCACGGGATACGGCGCACGCGGCGTCAACGCCGCCAGCACATAGGACACCATCAGCACGAAGTCGTCGTCGGTGCGGATATTGAGGAACGGCCGCAGCAGCTTGATCGACCCGCCGGGCACCGGCACCGGTAGCGGCAGCATCCCTGACTTGCGGCGGAACAGCACCGGCGGCTCGGCGACGATGCTCCAGCCAGCGGCGCTGACCTCGACGGCGCGCCACTTGGCGTCGCACAGGTCGACGTAGAGCTTGCCGTCCAGCTCGGCGACGCGCAGGTGTACCTCGCGGCACTTACCCTTGCGCACCGCGAGGGCATCGATGGTGGCGCCGGCCGATATCATGGCGTCGTTGGACGGCGAGGACTTCTTGGCGTCGAAGTAGCCGTTGCGCAGCCAGCGGCGGAAGTCGCTGCCCTTGATCGCGTGGATCTCGCGGTGGCCGTCGACGGTGATGGCCGCGAACGCGGTGCGGTCCTCGGTGTGGAACAGCTCGACGTCGTTCTTCCTCGCCAGGCCGAGCAGGACGTCGGCCTGTCTCTGATGCACCGGCTCCTCGTCCTCCTCCTGCTCGTCGACCGCCTCGTCGAGCAGCGCGGACCGCACGCCGGCCTTGCGCAGCGAGAGCCGCAGCTTGGCGAACGCGCCGCGGTCGCGTAGCCGCAGGTCCGCCAGCTCCTTGGCGACGGCGTCCCGCAGGGCGTCGAACGGCTCACCCTCGAGCTGGCGCACCAGGCACTGGTCCGGCGTCATCTTCGTCGCGAGGCTGCGCTTGACGGCGTCGGGGCCGAGGAGGTCGGCGAGGTCGTTGAAGTCGGTGTCCTTGTCGCGCCGGTTGTCCGCCTTGCCGCTGAAGTCCGGGATGACGATGCCGGCGTCAGCGGCGCCGGCCGCCGCGCGGGCGCCGCACAGGCCGGGGTTGCCGGCGGTCTTCCAGTCGTCGTCCGCGCAGATGACGATCTCGGCGGCCTGGTTCTTCTGGCGCACCAGCTCGGCGACCGGCTCCAGGTTCCCGCAGTCCAACGCGACGATGACGGTGTTGCCGGTCACCTCGTTGAGGCTGGCCGCCGTGGCGAACCCCTCGGCTATATAAATGACGTCGTCGCGGCCGCGGATCTGGAAGAAGCGGCCCCGCTTCGCGCCGCCCTTCAGGAAGCGCTTCTCGCCGTCGGCGTCGATGAACTGCATGCTGTGGACGTTGCCATCGGCATCGCACAGCGGCACGACGAGACAGCCATATAAGGTGCGGGTGCCGTGCGGCTGGATCCGCTTCCTGGCCAGGTATGGATGCTCCGCCGTCGCCGGCTCGGCTGACGCCCACAGCCGCTCGGCCTTGCCGGCGGCACGCGCGTGGTCGTGGGCCGCCGCGGCGTCCCGCCGCTTGCGCGCCTCCTCGACCTTCCTGTCGGCCTCGGCGTCCTCCGACACCGTGCGCTGCCGGCCATGCGGCTGGTAGCGCCACGCCTCGGGGCCGAGCCCATCCTGCCAGTTCTGGATGCTGCCGGCCGGGATGACGCCGTCGGCAAAGACGACGTAGCTGCCGTCGCCCTTGCCGTTGCGGCTGCGCGCGTTGCAGCGGTGGAACCGGCCGTCGGCGACGACGTCCTTCGGCGGCACCAGGTTGCGCGCGCGCAGAGCGTTGTCGAACTGCGCACGCTCGTCACCAAACAAGGCGCGCATGGCACCCCCTCCTAGTTGTTCAGAACGGGATCTCGTCGTCGATGTCGTCGCCGATGTCGCCCTCGTCCTTCGACGGCAGCGGCTTCGACTGCTTCGGCTGCTTCGGCGCCGGGTCCTCGTCCTCGGCTTCGGCTGCCGCCTCGCCGCCGGCGGCGCGGACGCGGATGCACGGCACCACCTTGCTGCCGAAGGTCGTCGTCGTCGGGTAGAGGCATATCTTCTCGCCGTGCCACTCGCGGTCGTCGTCAGACCCGAGCAGCTCGCCGATGGTCTGGTCGTTGACGCTGTTCAGGACCATCGACTTCGACGCGTTCGAGAAGGTCATCACCGGCTTCATCTTCTTGTCGGCACCCTGGCCGATCTCCTCCATGCGGACCTTGTCGATGACGACGGTGACGCCCTCCGGCCGGAGGTCGCTGGCCTGGACGAAGCGGGAGGGGAAGCGTTCAGAGCGTTTCATGTTGAAGTCTCACAGGTGCGGGGTTGAGGTTCAGATGTTCGTCCGCGCGGCACCCGGCGCGCGGCATCCAAGTCAATGGTCGGTCCTAAAATCTTCTGTCTGATACGTTCCAGACATGCGGCCTGCTTCTCCGACAGGGTCGAGTACCGTCGCCGCGCGAGGTCGTTGACGAAGTTCTGTTCCCAATCGTTCAAATACTCGCTGCGCGCTTGGCACCACTCGACGGTCGACCGCCAGTGCCAGCCGGACCAGTGATCTTCGGGCTGTGTGTGCGCGGGCGCCGTGACGACCCCATGCGCGAGATCATGAAAGTCCAGATGCGCACCTTCGAGCACGCGGCCGAGGGCCCGCGCCGCGCCCAGGGCTTCGCCGTCGTTCGGCGATCCGAGCAGGCGGACCAGTGTGCCGACACGATCGGCGACGTCGGTCGAGGGATAAATGAGGTGGTTGGTCATGGACGCTTCCGGTGCTTGCTGCGGTGGCGCGCCTGCTCCTCGCGCAACGCGTCGCGCCGGTGTTGCTGGTAGTCTTTGTTGATGCGGTCCCACTCGGCCCAAGCTTCCGACGTGACCTTGTCGTGGCCGCCGTGCTTGGCGACGAGGTCCTGTAGATTCGGCGCCGGGATAGCGACGATGGGCTTCATGGCTCGCGCCCCAGTATTTGATCGAGCACGGCGGCCACTGCTCCGGACGCGCTCCCGTCAGAATTGCGCGAGACGGCGCGCGCGATGTCCGCGATCGGTGCGCCGTACTGCAAGGCGAAGCTCAAGATGATGCCGGCGTCGCGTGCGGCGATGTCGCTCGCGTTGCCGCGCTTACGATTTGAGATGAAGCACTCGCCGATCGTTCCGTCGTCGAAGCGAGAGAAAGAGACGGTGTAGCGCAGGCCGCAGTGCTCGATTTCGAAGCTCTCGCTGCAGCGGCGGGCGGGCAGGCGGCGGCGCTGGCTCATGACGCGCCCCCGTTGAGCAGGCGGCGCACGGCGGCGCGCTGCCGTCGCTCGCGTTCTTGAACGCGTGCCAGCGGCTCAGGCAGCAGCTCGTCGAGGCGGTCGCGCAGGATGTCGACAATCACGGTCTGCCGCAGCGCCTCGGTCTCGACCGCCTCGTGCGGCTTGCCGTCGAGGTAGCGTTTGTCGTGCTTGATAATCTTCGGGAGCCGGTGCTCGTCGACCTGCTCTTCGGTCAGCGCCAGTCGCTCCCAGCGCAGCGGCCCGACCGAGCGTTCGAGTACGGCCCGGGTATTCGCTTCGATCTGGCCGCCGCACCAGTCCCAGTCGCCCATGTACAGCACAAGGTCGCCGGCCCGCAGGAGGGGAATGATCTTGGTGCGCAGGAAGCCGCCGACCTGTCCGTTCGTCGGCGCGATCTTGATGCGGTAGTCCCGGCACATGTCGTCGAGCACGCCTGCGAGCGAGCGGGACTCGGTCAGCGTCAGCGGCACCTTCCCCCTCCAGGGGTCGAGCTTCGCGGCGTGCAAGCTGATGTCGAGCAGCCAATCCTTGACGCTCTTCGTGCCGGTGTAGTCGCGCAGTGCCCTGGTCTCGTCCACGATCCAGTCCCAGGGGATGATGCCCTGCTCGCGAAGATCGAAGATGGCCTCACAGAGATCCTGGTCAGGGCGCCTGGCTCCGGTCTTCTCTTTGGACAGCACTCGGAGCTGAACCAACTCGTAGAACAGGAAACGCACGGAAGTCGGGATGGCGCCGTCGCGATCGTGTTCCTCCAGCAGCTCCAGCGCGCGCTTGCGCAAGCGTCCGATCTTCGTGTCAGCGAAGAACCAGTCGGGCGCGGAAGCGGCGGTGATCAGGCTCATCGCCGCGACTCCTGTGCTTCGAGGGCGAGGTCGCGGGCGAGGTCGTTGGCGCGCGACAGGTTCACCAAGTCCGAGAGCGTTCCGTCCGGCAGTCGGACGCGGAACATGCCCGGCCACTTGGAGTCCACGACGACGCCCTTCCGGACGAAAGTTCGGGCAAGAACACCCGCGCGGACGCCGCTGGGAGGCTCGTGGGCCGGTTTCGTTACATGGTCGGGTACTCTGGGCACCCTCGGCGCGCTTCGGACTTTTCGGGTGTAACGAAACTCAGCCCGGTGGGTGGCGACCCGACAATTGATCGAGCAGAACAGCCGGGGGCGGCCGGTGTCGTTGGTCGGGATCGCGGTGCCGCAGTGGCGGCACAGGACGGGCGGCGCGGGGAAGGGTTCCCTCATGACCAGCCCCCTGTCGCGATGCGGCTGAAGAGGGCGGCGCGCTCAGCTTCGGAGGCGCCGGCTAGCCAGGTCTCCTCCATGCCAGCCTTGTCGATGCTGCCGGACACGTAGAGCGCCCTGGAGACCGCGATGAACACGTCGACGGGCGCGGGCTCGCCGTCAAACAGATACCCGCGCAGACCGATGCGGAATGCCGCGTGCCGAGCGGCCCTGTAGCTGCGCTGCAGGTCGCCGAGATGGGTGTACTTGCGGGGAAGTTGGTTCGAGGATATTTTGGACATGCCAGTACCTCTGTGATGCCAGTCGCAGTGGATTTCGGGGCGTCCGGCTTGGGAAGAGCCGGGCGCCCATTCTGTTTGTTCAGGCTGATTTTCGGGTGGGTTCGCGGACGGCCCGTTGCTTCCGGCCCATCAGGAATTCAAGATTCCATTCGCGCTTGTAGTAGACGGTGCCGCCCGCGTCGGTGGTCCAGGCGGGGCCCTTGCGAAGCTGCCGCCAGAGTCCGAGCGTGCGCTTGGATTTACGCAGCTCGGCCGCTTCCTCATCCTCGGTGAGGAAGCCTTCGCTCTTTAGGAAGTACGACATCCTGCTCTCCATCGTTGTCCGATGGAGAGACTTTGCGGCCTACTGCAATTTATTGTTTGTACATACCGGCGGGTTTTTTAGGGCTGGGTATGTAAATTGCGGTGGACCCACTTGCGGACGTTCTTGTTGCAGGCTCGCACGAGGCTGGCCTTGCCCGGCTTGCGGCCAGTCACTGCTTCATAGAGCAGGGCAGCGATCTGGTGATACCGGGTGTTCGGCCCCATCGTGGGCCTGCCGTGGGACGAGCAGATGTCGATCAGGTAATGAGCCCATTGGGCACACAGCTCGGCGGCGAGGTCGTAATTGGGATGGTTTCCTCCAGCATTGGCACACGCTTCGCGCATTTCCCACATCATGTCCGAGAACAAACCCGGCTTCTTCGCAATGAGACGTCCACGCCCCAGGGCAGCTTCGATTTCACTTTCTGTCATTTTCCAAGGATCTATGTACATGCTGCCGAACAGGCGCAGGTTACTGGCCCGCTCCAATTTCAGCAGCCGCTGGACTTCGCTCAGCGCCTTGTCGAGCTTCTTCGCATACTCCCGGTTCGCGCGGCGATCGCCACGCTTCTCCCACTGCGGGATGACTTTGCGCATGTCGGCAATGACATGAGCCACATTGGTGCAAACGGCTTCCCGCAAAGGAAGATCGGGATTTCGCCGTTCCCAGATCCCATCCCCATCGCTAAAGCTGATGAAATGTTCGGGGAAGCATTCGTCGTGAGGATACTTCAGCGGCTTGAGCAGATCGATGATCGAGTCGATGAATTCTTCCGTCGTTATGCGCTCCAGAGGCTTGTGCATGGCGTCACCCCTTGCGCGGGATGCGCACGACCTCGGCACCCCCGCCATTGGTGGCGCCGTGGATCACCGCGCCGATCTTGTGCGCAGCCTCCCGCAGAGGATCATCCGCAAGATGAGCGTAACGCGCGGTCGTTCTCGGATTGGTGTGCCCAAGCAACGCGCCGATGATCGGCAAGCTCAACCCGCCGCCGGCGCCGACGCTGGCGAACGAGTGGCGCAAGTCGTAGAGCCGATCGCTTGGGGCGAGCCCGGCGCGCTCGCGGACGAATTTCCACACCCATTCGATGTTCTGCACCGGCTCACCCCGGCGCTGGCCCGGGAAGACCCATGCTTGGCCCGGTTTGCGCTGCTTGCGCAGCCGCTCGATGAGTTCGACGGCGCCCGGCGAGAGCGGCACGCGAAGCTCGCGGCGCGTCTTCACGTGCGCGCTCGGCCGAACCCACATGCCCGGCTCCGAGTCGAACTCGTTCCAGCGCGCGAGTTTCGCCTCCTGGGGTCTGCAGCCGGTCAGCATGACGAGACGCACCGCGTTCACGGCCACGTCGCTCCGCACCTCGCGGTCGTACGCCGCAAGCGCCTCGGCGATGCGCGCCAGCTCGGCTCCGCTGTAGAACCGCGATCGGCCTTGCTCGTGGTTCCGCTGGACGCCCTTGCACGGGTTGCCCTGCGCGTGGTCGCGCCAGGAACAGTTCTCTCCGGCCATCGGCACGAGGCTGAGCGAGAACATCCGGGAGCAGAGGCCCAGCATCCGGTTCGCCCGGACCGGCCCGCGATCGCGCGTGAGCGCCTCGTGCATCTGCTTGATGTCGCCGGCATGGACGTCCTCAACTTTGGTGTGCCGGCCCAGCTGCCGCGCGATCTCGTCCAGGTCCTTGGTCTCTTGCGTGTCGACATACTCGACGCGCTTGCGCATGTAGCTGAGCGCGCGGTTCTTGCCGCGTCTCCCCGGCATGACCTCGCGGAGGTACCGGTTCACGAGATCGGCCATGGTCGCCGCCTCTCGGCGCTCGCGCTTCTCACCCGCTGGGTCGCGGCCGGCGTCGACCATGCGGCGAAGTTCCTTCGCGCGATCCCGCGCGGCGTCGACCGACCATTCCGGCCAGCGCCCGATCTTGATGAAGTGTTCCACGCCGTCGAGGCGATAATGGAACATAAAGGTCTTCGCGCCGCCCTTGTAGCAGCGCAGCACCAAGCCGCGGGCTTTGTCGTCCCACAGCTTGCCCGTGGTGGCGGCCGTGACGGTCGCATGCGTGAGACGTTTCATGACGCCCCCCGCCGCTTGTTCATGGCCGCGAACGCCGCCTCGACCTCCGCGTCGCTCATCGGCGTCCGCTCGGCCCACTCGCTCATGTGGCCGTTGAGCCAGGCGCGCCACAGCGCCGTGTCCGGCGGGTAGGAACATGGATCGTGCGGGCCCGCATCCTTTCCCTCGTAGAAAGCTCTGATGGTGTCGTCGGTAGGCATTCGTTTCCTGAGTCCGCGAAAAGTCCGCGCAGCCGGATGGTGCGCCGTTGCCAATTATTGCGTTGAATTGCAATAAATGCAACTTGTTTTGCGCCGATTTTATTGGGTTTCTTGCACCCGGCCCGGAAAACCGAGTCCGCGCCAAGGGCTTAGCCAGAGGCCACATTTATGCCGCGCGAACAACAGATGCATCGCGAGCTTGTCGCCGGCCGCGATCCGCCCGATCAGCGCCTCGTCCGATGTCGCTTGCATCCGGCGGTCCAACCTTGGTCGCAGCAAAGATGGATCAGGTTCAAAAACGCGGGCCC
>WNGE01014997.1_pt1 | contig 11602 bp, 10 predicted proteins | sample 5400651 | NCBI WGS metagenome assembly WNGE01 (sample SAMN13153370, study PRJNA577476) | soil metagenome | isolation source: 60 cm soil or saprolite under grassland replicate 2 | place: USA:California | collected 2016-06-15 | reverse complement strand
CAGGTGGAGCTCGCGCAGCTGCGCTATCGCCTCCCCCGGAGCCGCGGGAGGCGATAGCGCAGCTGCGCGAGCTCCACCTGCAGCATCCCCTCTTGGCTGTGCGCGTGCTGGGCGAAGATGTCGAGGATCAGGGCGACACGGTCGACGACGTCGCGCCCGAGCTTCTTCTCCAGGTTGCGCTGCTGGGCGGGCGTCAGCTCGTCGTCGAAGACGACCACGTCGACGTCGAGCGCGTCGGCGAGGCTGCGCAGCTCGTCGGCCTTGCCGGAGCCGATGTAGGTGGCGGGGTCGGGACGATCGCGGCGCTGGAGCACCGACTCGACGGGTTCGGCGCCGGCGGTGTCGGTGAGGAGGCCCAGCTCCGACAGGCTGGCCTCGGCCTCGCTCAGCGAGCGGGTCCCCACGCCGGTGGCGACGAGCAGGGCGCGCTGCGTGACGACTCCGAAGTCGACCTCGGTGGCAGTGAGGCGGCGACGGCCGCGGCCTTCTCGCGCGCTCACGCGATCGAGACCTCGGTGTCGAAGACGTGCGCCACCGGGCCGTGCAGGCGCACGGTCTCGCCCAGCTCGACCTGGTGGGTGCCGCCGCGCACCCGGACGGTCACGTGTTCGCCGACGAGTCCACGCCGGTGCGCGACGGCGGCGGACGCGCAGACGCCCGTGCCGCAGGAGAGCGTCTCGCCGACCCCGCGCTCCCAGACCCGCATGACGAGCACGTCGGTCCCTGCGACGGAGATGAACTCGACGTTCGTCCGGTGCGGGAAGCGAGGATCCGTCTCGAGGTGCGGCCCGTGCTGCGTGACGCGAGTCGTCTCGGGATCGTCGACGAGCAGGACGAGGTGCGGGTTGCCCATGCCTGCCGCGTCGCCGCGGTAGGTGACGCCGTGGAAGGTCACCTCGAGGTCGAACGCGCTGGCCGCGTCGAGGGGGATCTCGGACGGCTCGAACGCAACCGGGCCCATGTCGACCGTCGCGGCGACGAGCTCGCCGCTCGCACCGTCGAGCTCGAGCTCGACCTCGCGGCGCCCCCCGCCGGTGTCGACGACAAGTCGCTTCCCGTCGCCGAGGCCTTCACGAACCGCGACCCACGACAGGCAGCCGACCCCGTTGCCGCTCATCTCGGCGAGGCCGCCGTCAGCGTTCCGGAGCTGCATCGTGCAGTCGGCGCCGTCGCGGCCGGGGAGGAGGGTGATCAACCCGTCGGCGCCGACACCGACGTGGCGGTCGCACAGGCGCGTCGCAACCTCCGCCGACGGCGCACCCTCGCCGCCGGCCACGGTCACCAGGAAGTCGTTGCCGGCGCCGTGCAGCTTCGAAACCCGGAGCTGGCGCGTGCTCATGAGGTCCAGGTTGCCAGGAGCTCGGGGAGCACCTCGCAGGGATTGCCGGTGACGCCGAACCATGTGATCCGCGGGTCTCGCCGGAACCACATGCGCTGCCGGCGGGCGAAGGACCGGGTGCGCCGGACGGCGGTGTCGAGGGCGGTCTCCACCGACCCCTCACGGTTCGAGAGCGTAGCGATGAGCTCCTTGTATCCGATGGCCTGGCCGGCCGTGCGCGAGAGCGTCGGCCCGTCCAGGAGGCGCCGCACCTCGTCGACCAGCCCCGCGTCGCGCATGGCCGCGAACCGCACGCCGATGCGCTGGTTGAGGACGTCCCGGGGCACCCAGACCCCCGCCATGCGCACGGGGAACGCCGTCGGGCCGAACCGGTCGAGGCCGGGCCCGAAGGAGGAGAACGGCCGACCGGTGAGCCGGATGACCTCGAGGGCGCGCACGATGCGACGGGCGTTGTGTGGATCGATCCTCGCTGCCGCCGCCGGGTCGCGCCGCGTGAGCTCCTCGTAGGCGGCCGCCACGCCTCCCGGTTCCGCGGTCCACGCCTCGAGCTCGGCCCGCAGGTCGAGATCCTCCTCGGGGAAGCGAAGGTCGTCGACCACCGCCTGTACGTAGAGGCCGGTCCCGCCGACGAGCAACGCTCGCTTGCCGCGGGATTCGATGTCGACGACGGCGGCGCGGGCCGCCGCCTGGTGGCGGACAGCCGACCACTCCTCCGTCGGGTCGACGACATCGATGACGTGATGCGCGACGGTGGCGCGCTCGGCCCGTGTCGGCTTCGCGGTCCCGACGTCGAGCCCGCGGTACACCTGCATGGAGTCGAGCGAGACGATCTCGACGTCGCCGAGCGTGTGCGCGGCCGCCAGGGCCAGCGCCGACTTCCCCGAAGCGGTGGGCCCGACCAGGGCGAGATGCGTGACCGTAGCTACACCACCGTGACGGGGATGCGGGTCCGGGCCTGGCGCGGCGGTGCGACGACCCGAACGGGCTCACCGCGCAGCCAGTGGGGCGCGGCGTGCGTGACGCGCACGTCGACGAGCGCGCCCGGACCGACGCCGTCGCCGGCGGCGAAGTGCACGAGCTTGTTCTGACGGGTGCGCCCCGACAGCACCGACGGGTCCTTCTTCGACGGCCCGTCCACCAGGACCTCCTCGACCCGACCAACGCGCGCCTCGTGGCGCCGGAGCGCATGCCGCTCCACCACCTCGACCAGCTGCCGCATCCGCTCCCGGGCGACCTCCTCGGGCACGAGCTCGTCGGCCATCTCCGCGGCCGGCGTGCCGGGCCGCGGCGAGAACACGAACGTGTACGCAGCGTCGTACGCAGCCTCGTCGACGACCTCGAGCGTCCGGCGGAAGTCGTCTTCAGTCTCACCCGGGAAGCCCACGATGAGGTCGGTCGTAACCGCGAGGTCCGGGATCGCGTCCCGCGCAGCAGCGAGCTTCTGCAGGTACCGCTCGGCCGTGTACCCGCGGTGCATGCGAGCCAGCGTGCGGTCGCTCCCCGCCTGCAGGGGCAGATGGAGGTGCTCGCAGACCGCAGGGCACTCGGTCATGGCGGCGATGGTCTCCGGCCGCAGGTCCTTGGGATGCGGCGACGTGTACCGGATGCGGCGGATCCCCTCGACGGCGTCGACCGCGCGTAGCAAGTCGGCGAACCGCGGCGCGTACTGGCCGGCACCGAGGTCACGACCGTACGAGTTCACGTTCTGGCCGAGGAGCGTGACCTCGGTGACGCCCTCGCCGACGAGCTCCTCGACCTCGCGCACAATGTCGCCCATGCGGCGGCTGACCTCGCGACCGCGCACGATCGGGACGATGCAGAAGGTGCACGAGTTGTCGCAGCCGATCTGGATCGTCACCCACGCGGAGTGGGCGACGTCGCGTCGGGCGGGCAGCGCCGACGGGTACGCCTCGTGCTCCTCGAGGATCTCGACGATCGGGTCCCCGCGACCATGCCCCTTGCGCCGAGCCCGCTCGAGCAGCGCCGGCGCGTGCGCGAGGTTGTGGGTGCCGAACACGACGTCCACGTGGCCGGCGCGCTCGACGATGCGGTCGCGGTCCTTCTGGGCCAGGCAGCCGCCCACCGCGATCTGGAGCTCCGGGCGCTGCTCCTTGAGGGCCTTGAGCCGTCCGAGGTGGCCGTACAGCTTGTTGTCGGCGTTCTCCCGCACGCAGCAGGTGTTGAACACGACGACGTCGGCCTGCTCGACGTCGTCCGTGTGCTCCATACCGTCGGCGGCGAGCAGACCCGCGATCCGCTCGGAGTCGTGCTCGTTCATCTGGCATCCGAACGTGCGGATGTGGAACCGGCGCGGCGGCGTCATGTCTCTCCTGTCGCCCTCGCAAGCTCGGGCTTTGCTCCGACGATCGGCATAGCCGTCGTCTCCGCCAGCCAGTCTACGGACGGCGCTGTTCCCTGATCACCGCCGGAGGCACCTGTTCACGACCCCCTCGACCTTCTTCCGCTTGGATGTTCCGGGGTCGTCCGTGTAGTGCACGACGACCTCCTTCTTCCGCACCGTCGACGGCCCCGCCAGGGATGCCGCGACGCTCTCCTTGGCCCGGGTCGCATCCGAGCGGCTCGGGAAGAAGTCGACGATCGCCGAGAAGAACAGCAGCCCGCTCGTTGGGTGGCTTCGGTCGGACCACCTTGAAGTCGGACTTCTTGGCGCACGCGGCGAACCGCCCCGCCCGTTTCTGGACGTCCGAGGCGTCCGGCTTCGATGCGCCGCCGAACGCGACACACAGCGTCGCCAGCGCGGCCATCACGACCTGTCCCGTTCGTCCCGGCATCTCGACCTCCTGCCGATCCGGCTCGGGACAGCTTGCCCCGCGGAGGCCACTTGGCATACAGAGCAGCCAATGCGCGTCGAGCCCGAGCTCCGCACGCCCCGGCTGATCCTCCGCCGCTGGCGGGACACGGACCGGGAGCCGTTCGCGGCGCTCAACGCCGACCGCACTGTCATGGAGCACTTCCCCGCGCCGCTACGCCGTGAGGAGAGCGACGACCTCGCGGACCGCATCGAGAGCGGCTTCGAGGCGCGCGGGTGGGGATTGTGGGCGGTGGAGGTCCCGGGAACGGCGCCGTTCATCGGGTTCGTCGGCCTCAACCCGGCCACATTCGACGCGCCGTTCACGCCCACGGTCGAGGTCGGCTGGCGCCTGGCACGTGCGTACTGGGGCCACGGCTACGCCACAGAGGGCGCCCGCGCTGCGCTCGCGTTCGGCTTCGACGAGCTCACGCTCGACGAGATCGTCTCGTTCACCTCGCACGGGAACACGCCGTCGCGCCGGGTCATGGAACGACTCGGCATGCATCACGATCCCGCCGACGACTTCGACAACCCCAACGTCCCCGCCGGCGACCCGCTCCGTGCCCACGTGCTGTACCGGCTCGACCGCGGGAGCTGGCAGCGCCACTCGACCGAGACGACCGGGTAGCTGCGGTCCGTGCACGTCTCGGCGCCGGAGCTCGCGCTTCTCTGCCTGGTCGCGGCGGCCGGCGGCGCGGTGCAGGGATCGATCGGGTTCGGTCAGAACCTCGTGCTCGTCCCCGTGGTCGCGCTCGTCGTTCCCGAGGCCGTCCCGGGTGCGCTCGTCGCACTGGGGGTCCCGCTCACCGCGATCATGGCGGTGCGGGAGTGGCACGGCGTCGACTGGTCGGGCCTGGGATGGATCGTCACCGGCCGCGTCCCGGGCACGGTGGTCGGCGTGGTGATCGTCGCGTTGGTCTCGGGTGACCTGCTCGCCACGCTGGCGGGCTCGGCCGTGCTCGCGGGCGTTCTCCTGAGCCTCCTCTCGGGCCACGTGCCCGTGAACCGCGAGACCGCAACCAGCGCCGGCGCCACCGCGGGCGTCCTCGGCACCACCGCCGCCATCGACGGGCCGCCGCTGGCGCTCCTCTACCAGCGCCATCCCGGCCCGACGATCCGCGCCACGCTCGCGTGCGCGTTTTTGGTCGGCGCGCTCATGTCGTTCCTCGCGCTCGGCGCCACCGGGCAGGTGCACGGCTGGCAGCTGCTGCTCGCGCTGGCCCTCGCGCCCGCGCTGCTGCTCGGGCTCGCCGCAAGCACGCTCGTGACGCGCCTGGTCGGCGACCGCAGCATCCGGCCCGCGGTCTTGATCCTGGTCGCGTTGGCGGGCGCGGCCGCGGTGGTGCGCGGCCTGCTCTAGTCACCGAGGTGGTGTGGGGGGCGGTAGGCAACCGCCCCCCACACGCGTGCCTCCGGCGTCTGCGTTCTCAGCTGTCGATCTCGAGCTTGGCGTCGTCCTCGGCGCGCTGGCCGTTGGATCCGCCGGAACCCTTCCCGGTGCTCTTGCCGTCGCTCTTGCCGTCGCTTTTTGCGTCGCTCTCGCTCTCGCTGTCGCCGTCGGCCGAGATCTCCTCGATGCCGACGGCCTGCTTGATCTTCTCGCTGACCTCGAACATCAGGTCGAGGTTCTCGGCGAAGAACTGCTTGGCGTTCTCACGCCCCTGCCCGAGCTGCTCGCCCTCGTACGTGAACCACGCACCCGACTTCTTGACGATGCCGAGGTCGACGCCGACGTCGAGCAGCGAGCCTTCCCGGCTGATGCCCTTGCCGTACATGATGTCGAACTCGGCCATCTTGAACGGCGGCGCGACCTTGTTCTTCGCCACCTTGACCCGCGCCCGGTTGCCGATGATCTCGGTGCCGTCCTTGATCGATTCCACCCGCCGGATGTCGAGCCGCACCGACGAGTAGAACTTCAGCGCCCGACCCCCCGGTGTGGTCTCGGGCGAGTTGTGCACCACCACGCCGTCGACGAGGTAGTTGTGGCTCCCTTCGACCTCGATGTCGAACCGATGCATCGACCGAGTTGGCGGCTTCGGCGCGATCTTCACGATCGGCATCGGCATGAGCTCGTACCGCATCGGCGTGAACACTGGCTCGATGTCGAAACGGCCCCGGTACTTCGGCAGCAACTTGTAGTCCATCGAGGGGTGCACGAATGGTGCGATGAGCGCGTGGAGCTTGGCAGTCTCGTTCTTCGAGAACTGCAGCACGGCTTTGCCGGCCCGTTCGATCAGCTTGGCATCAATGCCCCAGGTGTCACATAGACACGAGACCAGTCGCTCACGGCTGGTGCGCTCCATCGCCTCGACGCAGATCTCGGACCGGCCGCTGCCGTCTCGAGTCCGCTCCTGGAGGCCCCTGGCCCGCAGCGTGAACGTCCCATCGTCCATATACCAGATGGCCAGCGAGAGCGGGGTCAGGCGCTTGAGATAGTCGTCGCCCAGCACCTTCTTGCCTGCGATGTAGACGGCCTCACGCAACTCCGCCAGCTCGGGTAGTGGTGTCACGTCGTGGAACACCGCTCCCTTTGCGTTCACCGATCGACTCGTACCGATGTCGGAAAAGAGCGATGCCTTCCAATCGGCATACTCGGCCTGCTTGGTCCCGTGACCAAAGCGGAATCGGGCACCAAGGCCTGAGCCCGTCGGCGACAGCGCTCCGTCCCCCATGAGCCCGCCGAGCAGGACCTCCCACTGGAAGTCCGACAACCGATGCGGAACCGCTTGCATCACCCGGTCGCCAACGGCGAGCTCCTGTGCCTCACGCCACCCGCCCGGAGTACGGATCTGGTGATTTCGAGTGCAGCCGAACTGTGCCCGGCCGTTTCCTCCTGGCTTCGCCACGGTGAACTGCAGGAACAGGTCGGCTGGCCCGTTGTCGAACCAGTTCACGACCTTCTTCGGCACGACCTTGCCAGCTTCGGGATCGTACGAGAGCACCTCGACCGGCATCCGCTGATTGACGATCTTGCCGATCTTCTCCTGCGTGCCGTCCGCCAGCGTGATGCATGAGGCGTAGGAGAAGCATCCGAACATCACGCCGATCTTCTCCCGCAGCTGGTTGATGAAGATGCAGATCGTGCGCGAGCGGTTGAGATTGGCCGTGAGCTTGCGCAGTGCCTGACTCATGAGCCGGGCCTGGAGGCCGACGTGCGCGTCGCCCATCTCACCCTCGATCTCGGCCCGGGGCACCAACGCCGCCACCGAGTCGATCACGACGACGTCGAGCGCGCTGGAGCGGATGAGCATGTCGGCGATCTCGAGCGCCTGCTCGCCGGTGTCGGGCTGGCTGATCAGGAGCTCGTCCACGTTGACGCCGAGGGCGGCGGCGTACACCGGGTCCATGGCGTGCTCGGCGTCGACGTAGGCGCACATCCCGCCGTTGCGCTGCGCCTCGGCCACTACGTGCATGGCCAGCGTCGACTTCCCCGATGCCTCGGGACCGAAGACCTCCACCACCCGACCCCGGGGCAGGCCTCCGATGCCGAGCGCGATGTCGAGGGCGAGGGCGCCGGTGGGGATGGCGGCCACGCCGACGTTGCCGCGCTCTCCCAGCTTCATGATGGCGCCCTTGCCGAACTGCTTCTCGATCTGGCCGACGGCCATCTCGAGCGCCTTGTCGCGTTCCACGATGGAACCCTCCTCGTCTGTGCGATGTCGAGCGTTTCGGGGGGAAGCGCCGTCGGAAGCAACCTACGGCGGGGGTGTGACAACTACGTCTGGTGCGTCGGTACGCCCGGTACGTCCGGGTGCTCGGGTGATGATGACCCCGAATCACACGCGTGTAACCTAGCCCGAACACCCGTTCGATGCAAGGATCCCGCTCCGCCGCAGGTCAGCCGAGCGGGAAGCGCGCCCGGGGCGTGTACTCGGCGCCGCTGCGCCGCACCTGGCTCTGGAACAGCACCACCTCGCCGGCCGTCCACGCACGTCCCACCGGGCCGGGACCGACGTCGGCGACGACCGGGCGGAGATCCGCCGGCGACTTCAGCCGGGCGAGCGTGAGGTGCGCGTGGTACGGCCGCCGCTCCGGCGGGTAGCCGACGGGCTCGAGGAGCGCGCCGACCGCCGCCGCCAGCTGCGCGAGCAGCGCCTGCCCCTCGCTGACGCCGAGCCAGAGCACGCGCGCGCGCCGCTCGGTGGGGAACGCGCCGGCCGGTCCGAGTTGCACGGCGCCGGCGCGCACGGCGAGCACGCCGAGCGCGTCCCGCACCCGGCCCAGGTCGACGCGGTTGCCGAGGAACTGGAGCGTGAGGTGCCACTGCGGCCGCGTCGTCCGCCGTGCCGTGCCCGGGACGTCGATGCCCGCCGCTACCTTCCCGACTGCGTCGAGCACGTCGTCGGGCGGGACCACGGCGACGAAGGCGCGGATGAGCTCGGGCTCGCTCACCCCATCGACACGAGCTTCATCCGGAGCAGGTTCAGCAACGAGATCGTGGCGAACTGGCGCACCATCTCGCGCTGACCGGGCAGTCGCGTCCCCACCGCCTCCGCGGGTTCCTCGCCCACCGCGAGACCGAAAAACACCGTCCCGGCCGGCTGACCGTCCTGCTCGTCGGGCCCGGCCACGCCGGTGACGCCCAGACCGACGTCGGCTCCGAGCACCCGCCGGGCCGCGGCAGCGAGCTCGCGTGCGCACTCGGCGCTGACGACGTGCTCGGCTTCGACGCCGAGGATCGAGCGCTTCACGTCGGTCATGTAGGAGACGACCGAGCCCTTCAGGACGTCGCTCGTGCCGGGGACGGCGACGAGACGGGACGACACCAGTCCGCCGGTGATCGACTCGGCCAAGCCCAACGTCATTCCCCGCTTGCGCAGGAGATCGAGGACCACGGTCTCCATCGTCTCGTCGTCGACACCGAACACGAGATCGCCCAGGACGGCCCGGAGCGCGTGCTCCTCCGGCTCGATCAGCGCGCGCGCCTCCTCGAGGGTCGGCGCCTTGGCGGTGATGCGCACGACGAGCCCTTCGATGCCGCGCGCGAGGAACGCGATCGTCGGGTTCGTCTGCGCGTCGACCCGGTCGGCGATCATCTCCGCCAGCCCCGACTCCGACGTGCCCCACGTCTTGAGCGATCGCGACACGATCACCGACTGCTGGCCGGCGCGTCGCAGCACGTCGGGGAGCACGTGCTCGCTCATCATGAGCTGCATCTCGTACGGCACGCCCGGAACCGCGTACACGACCTTGTCGGCCACCGGCGCCATGATCCCCGGAGCCGTCCCGACCGAGTTCGAAATCGGCTCGGCACCCACCGGGATGTCGCACTGGCGGAGGTTGTTCTCCGGCATCTCGCGGCCACGAGACGTGAACAACGCGGACACCCACTCGACGAGGTCGTCGCGCCGCTCCAGCCCGACGCCCATCACCTCCGCGATGGCCTCGCGGGTCATGTCGTCAGGAGTCGGGCCGAGCCCACCGCACACGATGACGGCGTCGCTCCGATCGAGGAGCTCGCGCAGCGCCTGCACCATGCGGCCGAGGTTGTCGCCGACCTGCCGGTGCTCGTAGCTGTCGATGCCCGCCTCGGCCAGCCGCTCGCCGATCCAGGTGCTGTTGGTGTCGACGATCTGGCCGAGCAGCAGCTCGGTTCCGATCGCCAGCACCTCGCATCTCACGCGTGGGTCTCCCGCCAGCCCCGGCGGAGGATGTCGAGGCCCGACAGCAGGGTGAGCACCACCGCCACCCACAGGACGGCCTGCTGGAGCCAGACCATGTCGTCGACCGCGGGGAAGAGGAACACCCCGACCGCCGCGAACTGCAGCACGGTCTTCCACTTGCCGAGTTGGCGGGCCGGCAGCGAGATCCCGCGCCGGCCGGCGAGCGACCGGTAGACCTGGATCCCGGCCTCCCGTCCGACGACGAGCGCGATCGGGATCCAGCTGATGTCGCCGCGCACGCCGAGGGCGAGGAACCCGCCGATCACGAGGATCTTGTCGGCGAGCGGGTCGAGGAACGCTCCGGAGCGTGTCGTGCCGTCGCGCCGCGCTACCCACCCGTCGACGCCGTCCGTGCATGCGAGCACCAGCCACAGGACCACTGCCGGCCAGGAGGAGCCCCGCTGTGCGATGAGCACGAGCGTGGGCACCGCGAGCAGGACGCGCGCGACGGTGATGGCGTTCGCGGGCGTCGCGACCGCGCCCTCGCCGAAGCGGCGCAGCGGCGCCGTTGCACGCGCCGCCGTGCGCATCGGCGCTTCACGCGCGGTGCTCATGCCGGCTCCGCCAGGAGGTCGGGCCCGCACGCCGAGGTCACCCGGGCGCGCACACGGGCGCCGGGGCGGGCGTACGCACCGGAGATGCGCACGACGCCGTCGATCTCGGGAGCTTCGCGGTAGGTGCGCCCGACGGGTTCGCCGTTCTCGTTGTCCGACCCGTCGACGAGCACGTCGACCTCAGCGCCGACGACCGCATCGCGCGCCGCTTGCGTGATCGGGTCCTGCGTCTCGCTGCATTCACGGAGGCGCTCGTGCATGAGGTCGTCGGGGACGACGCCGTCCATGTCGGCGGCCGGCGTGCCGTCCTCGCGCGAGAACGGGAAGAACCCGGCCCAGTCGAGCTCGACCGCGTCGAGGAACTCCAGCAGCGCGTCGTGGTCGTGCTCGGTCTCGCCGGGAAACCCCACGATGAACGACGAGCGGAACACGGCGCCGGGCTCGCGCGCGCGGATGCCGTCGACAAGCGCGCGGAACCGGTCGCCGTTCCCCCACCGCTTCATTCGCCGCAACAGCGTGGCCGACGCGTGCTGCAAGGACAGGTCGAAGTACGGCACGACGGTGGGCAGGTCGAGCATCGTCGACACCAGCGGCTCGCGCACCTCGCTCGGATACAGATAGAGGAGCCGGATGCGGCCCAGCCCGTGTTCGGCGAGTGCGTCGAGGCGCGTCAGGAGCGGCACTAGAGAGCCGGGCTCGCCCGCATCGCGTCCGTACCACGCGAGGTCCTGCGCCACGAGCACCAGTTCGACCGCGCCGGCGTCGACGAGGGCGCGAGCTTCGGCTTCGATCGCGTCAGGTGTCCGTGAGCGCTGCTTCCCCCGGAACGACGGGATCGCGCAGAACGCGCAGGCGCGATCGCAGCCCTCCGCCACCTTGACGTACGCCCACGGGGCGGAGGGCGCGGCCCGCGGCAGCTCGAGCAGGTCGCGCACGCCGGTCGGCTTGCGCCGCAGCACGACCTCCGCCAGCGCCCCCTCGCCGCCGAAGCCGACGACGGCGTCCGCCTCCGGCAGCGCCGTGGCGAGCTCGTCCCCGTACCGCTCGGCCAGGCAGCCCGTCACGACGAGCTTGGCGCCCGGCTTGCGGGCCTCGGCCAGCGCGAGCGTCGCGTCGATGGACTCCTGCCGCGCGGCCTCAACGAACGCGCACGTGTTGACCACGACGAGCTCCGCCTCCTCGGGCGACGGCGCAGGCTCGAGTCCGTCGGCGAGCAGGGAGGCCGTCACCTTGT
>WNGE01011528.1_pt1 | contig 11605 bp, 9 predicted proteins | sample 5400651 | NCBI WGS metagenome assembly WNGE01 (sample SAMN13153370, study PRJNA577476) | soil metagenome | isolation source: 60 cm soil or saprolite under grassland replicate 2 | place: USA:California | collected 2016-06-15 | reverse complement strand
ACCGAGCCCAAACCTTGCTCCTGGAGGCATGACATGCCCGTGCTCGACGCACTGATCGCCGCGATGCGCGCCGCGACGGTGGAGGTCGTTGACCTGACCGCGCGGCTGGAGGCCAGTACGCCGCTGATCAGGCTGCCAGCGCCGTTCGGGAATACCTCGCCATTCGCCCTGCACGAGATCAGCAGGTACGACGAGCGCGGCCCGGCCTGGTACTGGAACGACATCAGCACGGGCGAGCATTCGGGCACTCATTTCGACGCCCCGGTGCACTGGATTACCGGACGCGACGGCGAGGATGTCGCGCAGGTGCCGGTCGACAGGCTCATCGCGCCTGCCGCGGTGCTGGACTTCACCGCACAAGCCGCCGCGGACGCGGACTTCCTCCTTGAGATCGACCACGTCAAGGAGTGGGAGCAGCAGCATGGCCCGCTCCCGGCCGGCGGGTGGCTGCTGTACCGCACCGGCTGGGATGCCCGGTCACATGACCAGGATCTCTTCCTCAACGCCAACGAGACAGGGCCGCATACGCCAGGCGTCTCTGTCGAGTGCGCCCGGTGGCTTGCCGAGGAGTCGCCGGTCATCGGGTTCGGGGTGGAAACGGTCGGCACGGATGCGGGGGCGGCGCACTCGTTCGAGCCGCCCTTCCCGTGCCACTCCGCGCTTCTGGGGGCCGGCAAGTACGGCCTGACGCAGCTGCAGAACCTGGCCAGGCTGCCCGCGCACGGCGCCGTGATCATCGCCGGGCCGCTGCCGATCACCGGCGGCTCCGGTAGCCCGTGCCGGGCGCTTGCCCTGGTAGAGCGCACCTGATGCTGGTCAGCGAGGCGGTTGGGGCAACGCTCGCTGGACTTGGCGCGGACACAGTCTTCGGCGTGGTGGGCAGCGGCAACTTCCACGTCACGAACGCCCTGGTCGCACGCGGCGCGCGGTTCGTCGCCGCGCGGCACGAGTGCGGCGCGGCCTGCATGGCGGATGGCTGGGCGCGCATGACGGGCCGGCCGGGCATCGTGTCCGTTCATCAGGGGCCCGGGCTGACCAATGCGGTCACCGGCATCACCGAGGCAGCCAAGAGCCGCACGCCGATGCTGGTGCTCGCCGCCGACGTGGCCGCCGCCGCCGTGCGGTCCAACTTCCGCATCGATGTCGCGTCGATCGCCACCGCGGTCGGCGCGACGCCGGAGCGGCTGCACTCCGCCGAATCAGCGGTCGCCGACGTGACTCGCGCCTATCGGACGGCCGAGCGTGAACGGCGGACCGTGGTGCTTGCTCTGCCGCTCGACGTGCAGGGCGCCGAGTGCCCGCAGCCTGCCTTGGCCGGCCAGGAGTCGGGGCGGATCGTGGCGAGCGTGGTGGGCGCTACGGCGATCGCGGGCGGCGCGCCGCCCACAGATGTGATCAGCGCGCTGGCTGCCGCGATCGCCAGCGCCCGGCGGCCCGTCTTCATCGCCGGCCGGGGTGCCCGGATCTGCGGAGCCCGTGCCGACCTGGAACGGCTCGCTGCTGCCTGCGGTGCTCTGCTGGCGACATCCGCCGCGGCCAAGGGGCTGTTCCGCGGCAGCCCCTGGGATCTCGACGTGAGCGGCGGCTTCGCCTCGCCGCTGGCAGCCGAGCTGATCCACGGCGCGGACCTGGTTGTCGGCTGGGGATGCGCGCTGAACATGTGGACCCTCCGGCATGGCCACCTGATCGGCCCGGACGCAAAGGTCATTCAGGTGGATCATGAGCAGTCCGCGCTGGGCGCGCACCGGCCAGTGGACCTCGGCGTGCTCGGCGACGTCGCCGCCACGGCGCGGGCCACGGCCAGCGCGCTGGCGGCCGGGGCGGCACACCGGCCGCGCGCGGCCGGCCGCGCGGGTCCGCTGGACGGTGACGAGGCAGCTACCGGCTACCGGTCCGCCGCGCTGCGTGCCCGGCTTGCCAGCGAGATCCGCTGGCGGGACGTGCCATACGCGGACGACAGCGACGGGAGCCGGATCGACCCGCGGACTCTCACCATCGCGCTCGACGACCTGCTGCCGGCCGAGCGTATCGTGGCGGTGGACTCAGGCAACTTCATGGGCTACCCGAGCATGTACCTGTCCGTGCCGGATGCCGACGGCTTCTGCTTCACCCAGGCGTATCAGTCGGTCGGCCTCGGGCTGGCATCCGCGATCGGCTCGGCGATCGCACGCCCGGACCGGCTGACCCTCGCCGCGCTCGGCGACGGCGGCGCGCTGATGGGCATCAGCGAGCTTGAGACCGTCGTCAGGCTTGGCCTGCCGATGGTCATCCTGATCTACGACGACGAGGCGTACGGCGCCGAGGTCCATCACTTCGGTCCGGGCGGGCATCCGCTCGACGTGGTCCGTTTCCCCCCTGCGGATATCGCGGCGATCGGCCGGGGGTTCGGCTGCGAGGCCATAACGGTGCGCGAGCCCGGTGATCTCGGCCCGGTCCGCGGCTGGCTCGACGGATCGCGTGGCCGGCCGCTCGTCATCGACGCCAAGGTGACGTCCGAGCGTGGCTCGTGGTGGCTGGAAGAGGCATTTCGCGGCCACTGACACCGGCGGCCTAGCTGATCAGCCCGGGATGGCGGCCGCTCTGAACTTCGCTGATGCTAGGAGCAAGCATGGAACCGCGAGAGCTCGCCGAGCTGCCGTACGCAGCCGCCCTCCGGCCGCACCGGGGTGACCTGGAGCCGGGCGAAGACTACGACTCCGTCCATTTCGACCAGCTCGCGTTCGATGATGCCGCCGCAGCGAACGCGCGGTTCATCGAATGCGCCTTCACGCAGGTGTCGTTCCAGGCGGGACAGTTCCGCCGGGCGCGCTTCACCCACGTCTGGCTGCATGACGTCCGCATGATGATCACCAGCCTGGGCGAAACGGCCTGGCAGGATGCGACGTTCGCCGGCGGCATGATGGCCGGGGCCGAGGCGTTCGGCGCTCAGCTGCGCGCAGTCACGTTCCGCGAGTGCAAGCTCGACTCGGTGAACTTCCGTGACGCCGTGCTCATGGACGTGACGTTCGACGGCTGCCTGCTCCGCCAGGTGGACTTCGGCGGCGCAACGCTGACCAGGGTCACCTTCACGAACACGCGGCTGGACAAGACCGACTTCAGCCGGGTCACCCTGGAGGACGTCGATCTGCGCGGCGCGGAGCTGGATATCATGATCACGCCCGACTCACTGCGCGGGGCCGTCATTACCAGCGCGCAGCTGATGGCCGCAGCTCCGTTGCTGGCCGAGACCCTGGGCATCGTGATCAAGAACGGGGGCTAACCTCACCGGCCCCTGACAGCCCAGCCGCACCCTGGCCATCGATCGGCCTGCGCGACACCCCGGCCCGCAGGAGAGCATTGCGGTGGCCGCCCGGGGCGCTGCCAAGGGACCTGCCGTGAACATGCACAACGGCCCTGACTACGCCCAGGCCGCCGCCTCACGATGCGGCGCCTGGTGCTGATGGTGCACACGATGGGCATTCCGCCTGATGGATGAGGGATCGGTATGCGCCGGCGAATACCCAGCTCACATCCATCAGGCGGAACGCCGTTCCGGCCCGGGCTCCGGGATCACGAAAGCTCGCTGGCACACATGGACAGTGCCGCTGTTACCGCGGCGATGTCCCGTCGACGCTGCTGAGATCCGCCGCGGGACCGGCCACGGCACAGCCGAGGACCGAGGCTGGGCTGCCTGCCTGGCCGGGATTCCAGGCAGGCAGCCCGGCGTGCCACAGCAGCTAGTCGCTTGGCGGCTTGCTCAGTCGGGTGGCCAGCTCAGCGGGCTCCTCGAAGGGACCGCCGTGCTCCAGACCCTTGCTCAGGCCGACGCTGACCAGGTCTTCCTCGGGAGCGTAGGCCAGCTCGCCATGGACGGCGAGGTCACCGAGTTCAAGGTCGGCGTCGGATGCGCGCAGGCTCATGAACAGGCTGAGCCCCTTGAGGATGAGGTAGGTGATGATGCCGTCCCAGACGATGACCGTCGCGGCGGCACCCGCCTGGATCAGCAACTGCTTCGGGTGCCCGTAGAGCAGCCCGGCCGTGGTGATGTCCGGGGAATTCCCCAGCCCTAGGTAAATGATCATGTTCGGGTCGGCGAACAGGCCGACGAGCAGGCCCCCGAGCAGGCCGGCGAAGCCATGCGTGTAGACCACGCCAAGAGCGTCATCGACCTTGTTGAATGGCCACACGAATCGCGGTAGGTAGGTCATCGCCACCCAGACGAGCCCGGAGGCAACCAGCCCGATAACCAGCGCGCCAAGGCCGTTCACGTAGCCGGCCGCCGGGGTGATGGCGACCAGGCCGCAGATCATGCCGTTGACGCCGCCGACGAAGCTTGGCTTGCGGTCCCTGCCGCCGAGCATGTCCAGTATGATCCAGGTCATCATCGCGGCCGCGGTGGACAGGTTGGTGTTGATCACGGCTGCCGCGGCGTCGGCGCCGGCGAAATACGGGTCGCCGCCGTTGAAGCCGTTCCAGCCGAGCCAGAGCAGGCCGGCCCCTACTGCCACGAACGGGATGTTGCTCGGCGCGCCGGTCTCGCGGTCACGCCGCAGCCTCGGCCCGACCATCGCGGCGGCCACGAAGCCGGATACGCCGGCCGCCAGGTGAATCACGTATCCGCCGCTGAAGTCGAGCGCGCCGTGTGCGCCCCACCAGCCGCCGCCCCAGAGCAGGAAGGCGTTCACGGAATACGCGAAGGTGATCCAGAGCGGCACGAACAGCAGCCACACCTTGAAGTTGATCCGCCCGATCACGGCGCCGAGCAGCAGGATCGGCGTGATCCCGGCGAACACGAACTGGAAGTAGACCAGCGATGATTCCGGGAAGCGGAACTTCGGTATCAGGCCGTCGAGCAGCGGGATGCTGGCCCGCGCCTGCTCGCCGGCGTGGCCGATCACGGCGGCTGGCTTCCCGATGAAGGTCGATATCCACGGATCGCCGAACCCCATCTTGAATGCCCAGAGCACCCAGACGATGAGGGTCAGGCAGAACGCGCTGAATACCATCATGATCGCGTTAACGGCCCACTTGCGCTGCACGAGTCCTGCGTAGAGTACTGCGAGGGCCGGGATGCTCATCAGGCCGACGAGCGTCGCCGCCGTGAGCTGCCAGGCATTGTCGCCGGCGTTCAGCCAGCTCGGATAGGGAACCACTCGGTGCCTCCAAGGGGCTATGGCGAACGGCTTGGCCCGGCATGGCCCACGCTGGCCATGGCGCCGGCCATGGAGCCGTTCCGGTGTCCGCCAGGAACGCTTCTTGTTTTTCATGGCGGGGTTTCGGGCGCATTTCCCGGCTGTTACGCCACCGGCAACAGAACGCGCCCGATTCGGCCCTTTGTTAACTGCCTGTTTCGCGCGTTCGGGCAGCGCCCGACGGCGGCCGAGACCCGGCAGCCAGGACCGGCGGCCCCATCGCCACCGACCCGGCCGGGACGATGGCCTGCCGGGCGGGACGACAGCTCAACCGACCGCAGGGACGTCGGGGCAGGTGGCGGCGCGGCCCGGCGGCCCGGTAAGGCGGGCGGGCCCGGCAGCCCGCAGCTGCCCCATAGCCCTCGCTACCGCCGGGCTGGCCTGGCACGCCACCGGGCCAGGCGGAACACGCCACCGGGCCAGGCGGAACACGCCACCGGGCCAGGCGGAAACAACACCACCGGGCCGACCTGGGCACATCATCGGGACGCGGCCGGAAGCATGCCACCGGGGCGTGGCCGAATCACGGTGACGGCGCCCGGTTCTACCCGAACGTCACGTTCCGGTAACAGTGTGGACTCCCGTGCTTGAGTCGGCCGCACGGAAGACTTACGCTCCTCACAGTCCGCTTGGTAAGCGCTTACCGCCTTGGCTGGCAGCCCATTCAGAGAACAGCCGCCAGTCCAGCCGGCCGCTGCGGTAAGCGCTTACCAAGCTGACCAGGACGAACGTCCGACGTGGTACCCAGCCGGAGGAGAACGATGGCGGAGATTCGCGACACGGCGAACTCGCCGCCGACGATCTACGACGTCGCGCGGGTGGCCGGCGTCTCTATCGCCTCGGTCTCCCGGGTGCTGAACGGGCAGCGCAACCCGCGCGAGGAGACCAGGGAGCGCGTCCTGCACGCGGTAGCCGAACTCGGCTTCGCGCCAGACGGCGCGGCCAGGGCCCTGAGTGCCCGGCTCAAGGAGGTCGTCGGCGTGGTCGTCCGGCGGGTGCCCTGGGTCGAGACCAGCGAGGGGGTCTTCGCCGACGAGGACGAGAGCCTGCAGTTCCCCGACATGATCAACCGCGGCATCGAGGTCGTGGCGCAGCGCCGCGGCTTCGACCTGCTGGTCAGGTCGGTAGACGTCGGCGACCATGACACCGGCAAGCGGATTCTCTCGCTGGCCCGCAAGAGCGACGGGCTGATCCTGCATGACCGGGTGCTGGAGCCGGACCAGCTCGCCCGGCTCTCCCGGCAGATCCCGATCGTCACGCTGGCCGGCGTCCCCACCGAGACCACCGCGAACGTGCGGGGCGACAACCAGGCCGGAATGCGCGACCTCGCCAGGCACCTGACCGGCGATCACGGCTACCGCGCGATCGCCTACCTCGGCGGGCACACCGACAGCCCGGACAACCTGGCCCGGCAGGAGACGATCGCGGCCGAGGTGACGAGCGCCGGTGCCACGTTCGTGGACGGCCCGCAGTGGCGCGGCAACTACCTGGCCGTCGGCGGCGCCAAGGTCATCGACCGGCTGATCGACGAGCGCGTCACGCTGCCGCGGGCGATCGCCTGCGCTAACGACCAGACGGCGCTCGGCGTGATGTACGCGCTCGCGGCGCACGGAATCCAGGTGCCCGGCGACGTCGCGGTGACCGGGTTCGACGACATCCCGGTGGCACGCCACCTGCGTCCCCAGCTCACCACCGTGCGCCAGCCCATCCAGGATCTCGGCGCGACCGCCTTCGAGATCCTGCACTCGATGATCAGCAATGGCCAGCCCGGCCAGCGTGACGTCGTGCTGCCCACCCGGCTGATCCGGCGGGAGAGCTGCGGCTGCCCGGCCGACCTTGCCATGCCCGCGTGGCGGACCAGCGAGGGGAGACCGCGGCCATGAGGATGCTGGCGCGCAGGATCCTCTTCTACGCGATCACCGCGCTCGCGGCGGTGACGGTGGATTTCATGATTCCCCGGGTGATGCCGGGCAACCCGGTCGAGGCCTTGCTCTCGCACATGCAGGGCCAGGTCACCGTGCAGAACATCCACGCGCTCGAGGCGCAGTACGGGCTCAACTCCTCGGCCGGGCTCTGGGGCCAGTACACGCATTACCTGGCGAACGTGGCGCACGGCAACCTGGGCCTTTCGACGAGCAGCTACCCGGCCACGGTGACCAGCGTGATCAGGGGCGCGCTGCCCTGGACGATCGGCCTGATCGGCATGGCGACCGTGATCAGCTTCGTGCTCGGCACGCTGCTCGGCGTCCTGGTGGCCTGGCGGCGCGGCAGCTGGCTGGACAGCCTGCTGCCGGCCACCACCTTCTTCCAGGCGGCGCCCTACTTTTTCGTTGCCTTCCTGGCGCTGGACCTGTTCTCCACCAGGCTCGGCTGGTTCCCGTCCGGCCGCGCCTACGGGCAACTGGACTTCCCCGGCTTCAACGCGGCCTACATGGCCGACGTGCTCGACCACGCGGTACTGCCCGCGCTGACGATCGTGCTCTGCTCGGCGGCGGGCTGGATCGTCGGCATGCGGAACGTGATGGTCACCACGATGGACGAGGATTACGTGCTGATGGCGCAGGCCAAGGGCCTGCCGAAGGGCCGGGTGATCTGGTACGCGGCGCGGAACGCCATCCTGCCCAGCGTCTCCGGTTTCTCGCTGGCGATCGGCTTTGTGGTCTCCGGCGCGCTGCTGACCGAGATCGTGTTCAGCTACCCCGGGCTCGGCTTCATCCTGCTGCAGGCGGTGGGCGCGCGCGACTACCCGCTGCTACAAGGCATCTTCCTGATCATCACGTTCGCCGTGCTTGCCGCGAACCTGGCAGCGGACTTTGTCTACCTGTTCCTCGATCCGCGAACCCGGCAGGAGGCCTGAGCGATGGCCGTCGACACCGGCGCGGGCGCACCCGGCCCAGACCTCCCCGGCACTGGCCGCCCAGGGGTCGGCATTCCCGGCGCGGGCATCCCCGGCGCCGGCCTGGCCGGCTCCCCCGGCACCCCGGCCGTTCTCCTTCCGGGTCGTGACCGCAAGTTCCGGCTGCCAAGATCACCGAAGATCATCGTCGGCCTGGCCTTGCTGGCCGCCTTCCTGATCCTCGCCATCGTCGGCCCGCTGATCACCCCGTTCGACCCCACGGTTAGCCTGTCGACCGTCAACGGGGTGCCGCAGCCCCCGTCGCACGCCCACCTGCTCGGCACCACCCAGCTTCAGCAGGACGTGTTCTCCCAGCTGCTGGCCGGCGGGCGCAGCACCTTCCTGGTAGCCTTCATCGCCGGCGCGGTCGCGACCGTCCTGTCGGTCATTATGGGCGTCACCGCCGGTTACGTCGGCGGGCTAGGCGACGACACGCTCTCCATGCTGGCCAACTTCTTCCTGGTGATGCCCGCGCTGCCGCTGCTGATCGTCATCTTCGGTTTCCTGCCGAGGTCCAGCGGCAGCAACGACGTCCTGATCGGCCTGATCATCGCCATCACCGGCTGGGCCTGGGGCGCGCGGGTACTGCGATCCCAGACGCTGTCCCTGCGCAACCGGGACTACGTGGAGTCGGCCCGGATCATCGGCGAGCGCAGGTGGCGGATCATCACCCATGAGATCCTGCCCAACCTGACGCCGGTCGTCGCCTCCTCCTTCCTGTTCACCGTGCTCTACGGTGTCGGCACCTACACGGCGCTGGCCTTCCTCGCCCTGGTCAACCCGGACCACTGGAGCTGGGGCTCGATGCTCTTCTGGGCGCAGAGCGGCTCGCGGAGATCAGCGGCTACTGGTGGTGGTACGTGCCGCCCGGGCTGGCCGTCGCCCTGCTCGGCACCTCGCTGGCGCTGCTCAACTTCGGGATCGACGAGTTCATCAACCCGCGGCTGCGCGCGGCCGGGCTGTCCAGGCGCCGGGCTCGCCGCGCCGGGATGGCCCTGCCGCCGAAGCGCTCCGTGCTCGGCCTCACCCCGGTGATGCTGCCCGGCTGCTCAGGCCGCCCGGCATCATCACCGGCGGCGAGGTCCGCTACCACCCGCCCAGGGGCCAGCCCGTCGACCTGCTGGCCGCGGGCGAGGAGGACATGCGCGCGGTCCGCTGGTCGCAGATCTCGGTCGTGCTGCAGAGCGCCATGCATGCGCTCAACCCGGTGCTGCCGGTCGGCGTCCAGCTCACCGACGTGCTGCGGGCGCACGTGCCGGGGATGGACCGGGCCGCGCGGCGGGCCAGGGCCGCCAGCCTGCTCGACATGGTCGGGATCCCGGCCGGGCGCCTGGACAGCTACCCGCACCAGCTCTCCGGGGGGATGCGCCAGCGGGTAATGATCGCCATGGCGCTCGCGCTGGAGCCGCAGATCGTGATCATGGACGAGCCGACCACCGCACTGGACGTGGTGACCCAGCGGGAGATCCTCGAGGAGCTGATGGAGCTGCGGGAGCGGCTCGGCTTCGCTGTCTTGTTCATCACCCACGACCTCTCGCTGCTGGTGGAGATCGCCGACTCGATCGCCGTGATGTACGCCGGCCGGCTGGTCGAGCAGGCTACCGCCGAGGCGCTTTACCAGGCTCCGCGCCATCCGTACACGCTCGGACTGCTGCATTCCTTCCCGGCGCTGCACGGACCGAGAAAGCAGATGACCGGCATTCCCGGGTCACCACCGGACCTGCGGGCACTGCCGGACGGCTGCGTATTCCATCCCCGCTGCCCGTATGTCATGGACAGATGTGTGACGCAGTCTCCGCCGCTGCTGGTAGGAGCCGGGCGGCGGGTGGCCGCGTGCTGGCTGCACGACGGGACCGGGCCGGTCCCCGCCGAGCTGGCCAAGGCCGAGCCGGGCGGCAGCCAGGCTGGTGCCCCGGCAGCAGCCGGGGCCGGGAGGAAGCAGTCATGACCGAGCTGGAGGTCGCTACCCGGCCGCCGCAGGGCGGCCCCGTCGTGCTCGAAGCGCGGGGCCTGACCAAGCATTTCGCCGTGCGCCGGTCCGCGCGATCCAGCGCGCGGACGAGGCTTCGCCGCGGCACCGCCGACCAGCAGCGCAAGGCCCCCGTGGTGCTCGCGGTTGAAGACGTGTCGCTCGCGCTGCCGGAGGCCGGCATCACCGCGATCGTCGGGGAGAGCGGCTCGGGCAAGTCCACCCTGGCCCGCCTGCTGGCCCGGCTGATCAAGCAGACCTCGGGCCAGCTGCTGCTCGACGGCCGGCCGGTGCCCGCAGGCCGGGCCGGGCGGAAGTTCACCCGCGAGGTTCAGCTCGTGCTGCAGGATCCGTTCTCCTCCCTCAACCCGGTGCATGACGTGCGGTACCACCTTGCGCGGCCGCTGCAGGTGCACGGGCTTGTCCCGGCCGGCGGCAGCCTGGACGAGACGATCATGAGCCTGCTGGAGCGGGTAGCGCTCACCCCGGCCGCCCAGATCATCCGCAAGTACCCGCACGAGCTGTCCGGCGGCCAGCGGCAGCGCGTGGCGATCGCCAGGGCGCTCGCCGTGCAGCCGCGGGTGCTGCTGGCCGACGAGCCGGTGTCGATGCTCGACGTATCGATCAGGCTCGGCCTGCTGAACCTGCTCGGCGGCCTGCGGGACACCGACGGCCTGACGATCCTCCATATCACCCACGACATCGCCTCGGCCAGGTACCTGGCCGATGTGATCGCCGTGATGTACGCCGGGCAGCTGGTGGAATCCGGCCCGGCGGGCTCGGTAACGAACGAGCCCGCCCACCCGTACACCCAGCTGCTGCTCAGCGCCGCGCCCGATCCCGGCCGGGCCGGGCGGCCGGACCTGCGAGGCAGCGGCAGCGTGCCCAGCCTGCTCGCGCCGCCGAGCGGCTGCCGCTTCCACCCGCGCTGCCCGCACGCGATGAAGGTCTGCGCGGAAAGCGCGCCGCCAGCCACTGAGGTAGCACCGGGGCATCTCACTGCCTGCTGGCTGCACGCGCCCGAGCACGAGAACCGGGAAGGAGACGCGATGAGCCGGCCGAGCGGTTAGCGGATAGCGGATCTCGCTCCCGGACAGGCAGGGACGGCACCCGGCCGACTCTGCACCGAATCACCAGTGACAGACCCCGACATGGTCATTCACGACAAGCCGGCGACGAGCCGGCCGGGCACAACGGAGTTTAAGCAATGAATCACAGGATCATGAAGAGCCTGGCCGTGGCTGCCATCCTCAGCATGGGGATAGCGGCCTGCGGCAGCTCAGGCAGCGGCAGCAACAGCAGCACGCCGACGGTGAAGCAGGGCAAGACGCTCGTGATCGAGAGCACCCCGCTGTCGCCGATGACCGACACCTTCAACCCGTTCTCGCTGACCTCGACCGGCTACCTGACCAACTCGGTCAGCCTCTACAACGAGCCGCTGTACATCTGGAACACGCTGAACCCCACCCAGGCGCCGATCCCGTTCCTCGCCTCTGGCCCGCCCAGCTGGTCGAACGGCGGCAAGACGCTCACCCTCCCGATCCGGTCGGGCGTGAAGTGGAACGACGG
>WNGE01007768.1_pt1 | contig 11606 bp, 8 predicted proteins | sample 5400651 | NCBI WGS metagenome assembly WNGE01 (sample SAMN13153370, study PRJNA577476) | soil metagenome | isolation source: 60 cm soil or saprolite under grassland replicate 2 | place: USA:California | collected 2016-06-15 | reverse complement strand
AGGCCATTTCACTCGACCCAGGACTGGTCGGCGCGCATACGAATCTCGCTGCAATTCTGCGGCAGCAGGGCGACACTTCCGCTGCGGATGCGGAAAGCCAAACGGCGAAGGAACTCTTCAAACAGTCGAACCGCCTGCAAGGTGCCACATTCAATACGAACTCAGGCAACAAGCTTCTGCAAGCGGGCGACCTCGATGGTGCAATCTCGCAGTTTCGATCGGCGATTGACTTAGCACCCGATTATGCGCCCGCGCACCGGCAGTTGGCCGAAGCGCTGCAACGCATGGGCGCAAAGGCTGAAGCTGAAGAGGAGTTTCGCAAAGCGGCTGAACTTGCTCCCGCCAAGCAGTGAGCGCGCTCGCGAATCACTAACACTGTTTTCATCACTGAGAAACTTTCCGCAGTGCCACCAGTTCGGTCCCGACTGGAACTCCGCGCGCTACTTTCACGTGAAGTACCGCCTCGAAAGGCTTCATTTCGCCATTCTCTGAGACGCTTAGCCGTAGCAATAGCTGTTCCAGAGTGTTCTGACGGCAAACATATTCCGCCGCCGCCTGCGTTCCGATGGTCGTGGTTCCTGCCAGGATCAGTAATGAGCGGGCGGGGTTCATCCCGGGAACTAGGCCGATGATCGCGTAATCCTCTGTGAGAGGCATGCCAGGAGGAGTGGCGAGAAACATCTTTTGCTCTTCCGGCTGCGGATGGACGTTAAATACCGCAAGATCGCCGGTTCTCGGACCCGTAGAAACTCTCTGGAAAATAAATTCATGCGTGCTCGGGATATCGAGCAGGGTGAGGTTTTCGGCAGGCGAACCAACGAAAATCAAATTATTGTTCTGGGCGTCGTCCAACGTAAATAGACTGCCTCGCTTAACCCGAATCTGCCGTTGTAACTGACGGAAGACATGGTCCAAATCGTAGATCGCCAGCACTTCGCCCACGCCAGTGTAATGGTCGTCAATCGCTTGTCTCGAGTCCTGTGCTGGATTGAAGTAGCGCAGCCCGGTTTCTGCACGCCCCACAAATGCTCCGTTGCTGAAGATTACCCAGGGCTCTTCGGGTCCAGATATGAACCTCTGCCAGAAGACTCGAAATGCCGCAGGCGGACGTTCAGCAGGGCCAGCCACGCCCGTGCGAGTGGTTACGCCGTAGATCAGTCCGGCAATCGCGATAACGGCAATCGCAAGCAGAATGGAGAGAACCAGGACCGCCCATGGAATCTTTCGCGGGGCGACCTCGATTTTGGGCTGCTCCGCTTCATGGTTGGTATGCAAAACCGTTTTGGTGGCTATTGAGGCCTGATGAAATGCCAGCGTGTAGGTTCCCTTTGGCAGTTCGACGACGATCGGATCCTCGGCGCCTTCTGATGCGTAGTACTCCGAGAGCTTGGTTCGCAGACGTCCGGCCTGCACACGCACCAGCGAATCAAGATGTGGATCGAAGTCGGAAGGGCGTGCGAAAACCTCAGTAGCGATCTGATATTCCTTGAGGGACCCGGGATGCCTCAGCGCGTGATCGGCCAGATACCGCAGCAGCTTGCAAAGCGATTCGGATCCGTGAAGGGTATGGCTGTTCACCAGCCTCTCGACTTGGACGAGGCATAGTTCCGCGTCGGTTACGTGACCTGTCACACTCACTTAACAGAGGGTAACAAACCCGTTTCACGTCATGCAACACAGCAGCTTAGGAAGAGGTAACCGTAACAAACCCACTGAGACTTTCAAATTTTTCAAAACGGCATCATGCTTTGGCGCCATTGTTGAGGGTCGAATTTCGTTCGCGAAATTCGGCAGAGCATTTTTCTGTTTGCGAGGCAAAGAGAATCGCAGCAGAATTCGTGGGTTTGCGCGCTCTCTCAGGTCTTCGAAGTTCAATTCGTTGCTGCAGAATTGCGTCCTCACAAATTCTGATGCGCTTCCGTGTACTTGTGCATGAGCGCTTTCTCCAAATTTTGCAAGAACGTTATTGTAGCGGGTCGCATTCAGTTTTCTGTAGAAGTCGAGATTGGAAATTCCATTTGCCGTAGTGCTTGTGTTGGTTGCAAGAATGAAATCTGAATGTTTTCAACGCAGCGCAATTCGAAAACCTTCGGAAATCAAACTGCTGGGCGATTTGTAACGGCGGGCGTGTCTCGTGGGTCCGCACTGTGGTCAGGCAATCGAACGAATTTTCCTATCGTGGGAGGAATTCAATGAAGAAAGCAGTCGGCTTCAGTTCTCTGCTCGTTGTTGCGCTGTTGTGCAGTGTGTGGACGCCGCGTGCAAACGCGCAGGCGGTCTACGGCAGCATTCTCGGTACTGTCACTGACCCGCAAGGTGCCGCCGTCAGCGGTGCCAAGGTGACCATCACGAACCAGAACAAGGGCACAACGCAACAGACCACGACGAACGACAGTGGCAACTATACCGTCACCCACTTGATTCCGGACACGTATAGCGTCAAGGTAGAGGCACAAGGATTCAAGTCGGCCGAACTTAAAGGCATTGTAGTCAGAGTCGACAACGGGTCTTTGGCTGACGTTCCACTCCAATTGGGATCCACAACCGAATCGGTCGAGGTAACGAGCGAGGCTCCGCAATTGAAAACGGATCGCGCCGATGTGGCAATCGAATTCGATTCCAGGATGGTGGAAAACCTTCCCATTCTCAATCGAAACTTCACGAGTCTGGAGCTTGCGTCGCCTGGCACCCAGAAGCTTTCGTGGGGCCACGCTGCGACCGAGAACCCGCAGGGCAGCCAGCAGATTTTTGTTCAGGGACAGCACTTCAGCGGGACCGCGTACGAACTCGATGGAACCGATAATCAAGATCCGATACTCGGCATCATTGTGGTGAACCCAAACTTGGATGCCGTAACCGAAACCAAGTTTTCGACTCAAGGCTATGACGCTGAGTTTGGTAAGGCAGTGGCAGGTATCATAACTGCGCAGACTAAGTCAGGTACGAACGACTTCCATGGTAGCGCTTTCTGGTTCCGTCGCACGGATGCAACCCAAGCGAAAGATCCATTCACGCAGTGGGATGCGGGTCCAGCCTCAAATCCCTACAAAGGTAGTCCCGTACCTTCGAGCAGGTGGCAACAATTTGGCGGTTCCATTGGCGGGCCTGTCATTAAGAATAGACTCTTCTTCTTTGGCGATTACCAAGCAACACGGCAAAGCAACGGTGTCACAAACCAACTGACTGTCCCTACTGCCAGAGCGGTCAGCACCTGTAATCCCGCCACGAACGCTACCAGTGCTACTCCGGGCTTCTGCGACTTGAGCGACTATCTCAACGTCGTTACCGGCGGTGGACAAGCGTACGATCCAAGCACTGGGACCAACAATGGCAACGGCGGTGCCCGGACCAAGTTCGGGCCAGCTGGTGCCTGTACCGGCAACTGCATTCCAATCGGTGAAATTTCACCCCAGGCTGCCGCGATGCTGGCCCTATTCCCTGCACCCACAACCGGCGGCGTACTACTCAACTTCCTGGCCTCTGGACCCGGCCCCTTCAGCCAGAACAGCTTCGATACCCGCATTGACTTTGCGGCAAGTTCGACTGTGAATGTTTTCGGGCGGTTTAGCCTGGACTACTTTAAGCTGTCGGGAAAAGGAGTCTTGGATGCACTCGGTGGTCCGGGGTCCGGTTTGCTAGGTCTAGCCGGTAGCTCAATTACGCATAACTACAGTTTGGCGACAGGAGTGAATAAGACCATCAATCCTACACTGGTCACTGATATCCGGTTTGGCTGGTTCAAGTACAACCCCCAGACACAGAAACCGGACGGCGGAACCCCCATGACGGATTTCGGCATTCCGAACGCAAACACCAGCGATCCCACGACGGCTGGGTTGGGTGAATTCCTGCTTGGGAAGGATGCCGTGACGGGTGAAAATGGAGCTCCGACTGTCGGGGGTGACCAGGGATTGTCGGTTTCAAGCTTTGGGGATGGGTTGGGTGTAGGGCGATGCAACTGTCCTCTGACGGAACGGGAAGATCAGTTTCAGTTTGTTAATAATTGGACCAAGACGAAAGGAAACCACTCCATTAAATTCGGGGCGGACATCCGCTACGCTCGAAATTTGCGCATCCCTAGCGATAACAACCGCACCGGCGAATATAACTTCAGTCCGGAAGCAACGTCGAACGGCGGAGCCGGCGGCTTAGATCTGGCGACGTTTCTGCTGGGAGACGTAACATCGCTGTCACGCTACGTCACCAACCCAGCCATTCCCAACATCAACGATGCAGCCGAGCGACAGAAACGACTGTTCTTTTATGGGCAAGACACCTACAAGATGACTTCCAAGCTAACCTTGAGCTATGGGTTGCGGTGGGAAATATACACCCCTGAGTCCGTGCTGGCCAAGGACCACGGCGGATTCGCAAACATTGTAGAAAACAACGGAACTGGCGGCATCCGAGTAGCAGGAGAGGGGCCTTATGGATTGAACGGCAATATAGAGAACACACTTCATGCTTTTGCGCCTCGTTTTGGAATTGCGTACCAGATCACTCCAAAGACCGTCGTTCGTTTGGGATACGGACGCAGTTACGACATCGGTGTGTTTGGTTCAAACTTCGGCCATACCGTAACGCAGAACCTTCCAGTGCTTGTTAAACAAAACGTGGATGCCAGCAACGCTGTCTTCGGTTCAACGGCGTCCGCAAATTACATTCCGGTATTCACCCTGGCGCAAGGACCGATTGCTGCTCCCTTCCCAGCAATCCCGTCCGATGGTCTGATTACGTTCCCCAGCCTTGACCAAGCCGGACTCGGCTTCCTGGTGACCGGCTCACACATCCGTCCTACCAGGCAAGTGCTGCCAACTCTCGACGCATGGAACGTTACCGTTCAGCATCAGCTCACCAACACAATCTCGGCGGAAGTCGCATACGTAGGCAACAAAGGGTCGCATGGTTTCGCCGGAGATGGTCCCAATTACGATCTCAACCAAAAGTCCATGTTCTTGTACCATGTTATTGATCCCCTGAATCCCACCCCCAATTCGTTTTACCCGGACACCGTAAGACGTCCACTTTGCAGACCCAATCTGAACGTATTCCCTGAAACCTGTGCGGGAATCGGAGACTCCCTCGGCAATTATTACGGGAACGATGCCAGCACGAATTACAACGCGTTTGAGACCAAAGTGGATAAGCGGTTCAGCCAGGGGCTCCAGTTCATCGCCCACTACACTTTCTCGCGTTCGAGGGCCTACAACAATACTTATTACCCTGACAGTCATCCTATTGCCTACGGCCCAAACGATTTCACACGTAACCACGTGTTCGTTATCAGTACGGTGTACGAGTTGCCCTTTGGTAGAGGCAAAACATTCCTCAACAACTCCGGACGCGCTATGGACTACGTAGTGGGCGGCTGGCAACTGACGAACACTACCAACTGGAGCAGCGGTCTGCCGTGGACGCCAACCACGAACGAGTGCGGCGCAGAGCAAGATGTAGGAGTTTGCCGGCCAGATAAGGGCTCAGGCTCCTTCAATACGGGGCCGGGATCGTTCGATAAAACCGCTCACACGGTGACGTTCTTCACTCCGCTGACCTCTTTGGGTGGGCCGTTTACTGATGCGGGTGATGGTAACCTAGGAAATGTCGGCTATAACTCGATGCGGGGGCCGTCAGGATTCTACTCCGATCTTTCGGTGATGAAAAACATCCCAATCACGGAGCGGGTGAAGGCGCAGTTCCGCATGGATGCGTTCAATGTATTCAATCACCCGGTGTACGCGTTCAGCGGAAACAACGGGGCGAATGGTTGCATTGACTGCCAAGGCGGCAACAACGGAAAAATAACGGACATAGAAGGTGGGACCACCATGCGCGAGTTACAATTTGCGTTGCGGTTCACCTTTTAGGACAATTCGACTGTAGAAAAGAGCGGGGAGCCGGCGAGGGCTCCCCTACTTTTTTGTCCTATTCCTCCAAGATCGAGGGCGGCGATACGAAAGTCAGCCGCTATCTCCATTACTCATGGTGAACAGAGAGCTACATCGCGGTTATGGGTCGGCTTCTCTGATGACTCAATACCACTCAAGGCGCGTAGGCTCTCCTCAAATGAAATCGCTTCAGGTCGCGGTATTGTCGCTCACGCTTTGCGGGTTATGTTCGGCGCAAACGCTAACACAAAATTCGGCCCGAAACTCTTCGGCGGCTTCAAGGGCGACCGATGCCGAATTTGAACACTCGCGCCAGCTCTCGCAGCAAGGCAGGTACGACGAAGCTATAGCCGAGCTACAACAGCTTGCAGCCTCCGAACCTAGCCTTAAGGGGATATCACACGAATTGGGAGCTGCTTATTACAAGAAGGGCGATTACTTCCACGCGGCAGATTCCTTCAAGCAAGCAGTGCAGCAAGATTCCCAGGATAACGAAGCCATCCAAATGCTCGGCCTTTCCTATTACCTAAGCGGCAATCCGTCGCAAGCCATTCCTTTTCTCGAGAAAGTCCAAGGCTGGTATCCACGCGCCAATGTCGACGCTTCCTACATCCTAGGTCAGTGTTATATCCAGACCAAAGACTACCCCCACGCGCGCCAGGCATTCGCGAAAATGTTCGATGTGCCGGCGGATTCAGCGGCCAGCTACCTGTTCACCGCGCGCATGCTCTTCCGTCAGGAGTTCGAGCCCGTGGCCCTGGAGTACGCACAGAAAGCCATCGCGCTCGATCCCAAACTTCCGCTTGCGCATTTTCTGCTGGGAGAAATTCATCTCTTTCAGTCGCAAGTCCCAGAAGCGATCGCCGACTTTCAGCAGGAACTCGCCATCGATCCGGGCAATGCTGCTACGTATTACAAGCTGGCCGACGCCTATTCGCGTGTCCAGAAGTTTGATGATTCGGAAAGACTACTGCAGCGCTCCATCTGGCTCGATCCAACTTCGACTGGACCTTACATTCTGATGGGAAAGGTGCTCGAGAAAAAAGGAGAGCCTGAGCTGGCTATCCGCGCTCTGCAACGTGCAGCCTCAATGGATCCGAACAATGCCATTACGCACCATCTGCTAGGCCAGGCATATCGCGATCTGGGTAAGAAGGACGATGCGGAGCGAGAATTGAAGCTGGCCGAGCATCTGCAGTCGGGCGAGAGCCGGTGACACCACCAATGCAACAAAGTATGACGTCATCTCCGGACTAAGGCAAAGTGCAGGCAGTCTGATTCGAGGTAAGTCCCACTCTATGAGTGAGTGGCGGAGAGGGAGGGATTCGAACCCTCGGTACAGGTTTTAGCCCGTACAACGGTTTAGCAAACCGCCGCATTCGGCCACTCTGCCACCTCTCCGGCGGGATGGGAACAGTTTATCATCAGCGTTCGTTGCAGAGTGTCACCGCGCTGAAGTGTCGAATTCCTCCGCCTTGCGTTCAAACTAGCAGTTGGCGAACCGGTTCCCTTCCTCTTGCCCCAACCCACCTTATTAATACACTCTAGTCAGAGCCAGATGGACTCGACCGATCAGCCTCGTCCCGATCCGCCAGCTTTGCTGGATACGAGGATCTGCGACCTGGGACTGAAGATTGAGGGCTCACAAGTCGAGAAGTTCGTGCAACAGCTCTATCGGGAGCTGGAGGAGAAGAAGATCGCGAAATTTCGGCCCGGAGTTTACTTGACCGACGAATGGGGATGTCCTTCGGGCGAGCCGGTGATTGGAATTCCGTTTTATCTTGCGCGGGCAGACTTGGGACAAATTGAGAAAGAAAACAATGATCTCGAGACTGATCGCGAAGTCATGATGTACTTGCGGCACGAAGCCGGGCATGCTTTCAATTACGCTTACCGGCTACATGGCACGCCGGAGTGGAAACAGATGTTTGGGCCATACCGCAGGCCTTATCGCGAGAACTATCGTCCTGTACTGTTTTCGAAAGACTACGTGCGCTACCTGCCGGGGTGGTATGCGCAGAAGCATCCGGACGAGGACTTTGCTGAGACGTTCGCGGTGTGGATGACGCCGCGCTCCAGTTGGCGGAAGAAGTATCGTGGCTGGGGCGCGATGGCGAAGCTCCGCTACATGGAACGGATTGCAAGGGAACTGGGCAATGCGGACCCATCACGCAAGCGCGGAACGCCCGACATCACCGTCGCAGAAATGGAGATGACGGTTGCGGAGTTTTATCGCAACTCGACCGAGCAGATCCCAATGCTTGAGGTCACGCAGGACAGTGACCTGGCAACCATCTTCAACGCATTGAAGAAACGCAAAACCGCAGCGCCAGTTGGACCTTTCCTGCAGAAGAACAGAAAAGTGCTGGTAGATCAGATTGCCAGTTGGACGGCGATGCCCCGTCCGCAAGTCCGCAGACTGATGGAATCTATTGAGAAGCGAAGCTCCGAAATGGGATTGCTGATAGATACAAAGAAGGAGCCGGAGCACTTGGCCGAGATTACCGTGTTTGCAACGACGCTGGTGATGAGTCATCTGGCGCGGGGCAGGTCTTTTCAAGCGTAATGAGTTACGCTGGAGGTTGAATGAGCGACAAATTGAAAGTCGCGGTGCTGTACGACGTTTGGGCAGAAGAAGAAGATGTCGAGACCGACGCCGCCGACGCGGGGCGCAAGCGAAAAGTAAAAGAAGACCGTGAGGAAATTACCGACGCTCTGACGAAGCTCGGCCACGAGCCTTTCTATCATGTGCTGGATGGACGGCCGCAATCGCTATATGGTCTGGGGAAATGCGGCGCTGACCTGATTTTCAATCTCACGGAATCTTACGGAGGCGACGACACCAAAGAGATGAACGTTGCCGCCTACATGGATCTGCTGGGCATCGCCTATACAGGGGCAGGTCCGCATGCGCATTTCCTGGCGCAGGACAAAGGCACGGCCAAAAAGATGTTTCATTTTCACGGTATTCGCACGCCATATTTTGCGACTGCTTATCGTGGAAACATTGATCACGCCCATGACGTAAAGTTTCCGTTGATTGTCAAGCCACAGTCAGAAGACGGCTCCATCGGAATTGATGCCGAGGCAGTCGTAAACGGCGTAAAGGAGTTGATGGAGCGCGTGGAATATGTTCAGAATGAGTTCGATTCACCCGCTCTTATCGAAGAGTACATCGAAGGACGCGAAATCTATGCCTCCATACTCGGCAGCTATGAAAAGACCGAGGTACTTCCTTTGGTTGAGCTCGATTTATCGAAACTTCCCGAAGGAACGCCGAAAATTGCGAGCCGTGATGTGAAGTTTGAGAGACAGTCGCGCGCTTACAAGCTGACTAAATCCAAGATCGCAGAAGACCTGGATGAAGCCACCGTGCAGAAGCTCTCGGAGACAGCGCTGGCGGCATATCGGGCGGTGAAGCTCCGCGATTATGGACGCATTGATATGCGACTCACGCCCGAAGGCGAAGTTTATGTGATTGAGGCAAATCCGAATCCGTGGCTTTCCAGCAAGCACGAGTTTGCCATGGCCGCAAAGAAATCGGGTAGAAGCTATACGCAGCTGATAGGCGAGATCGTAGAGATGGCAGCAACGCGCGGGCAGGTCAGGACAAAGGCTTCAGCAACTTAGGGACGGGCTGCTTTTTTGGATCGTATCCGTTTGGGTTTCTGCTGCGGACCAGCGAGTTCAATTCTGTTTCTTCCTCCCTGTTTGGCCCGGTACAACGCCTGGTCCGCTTCTTCAATAATTTCATCGATGTAGGCCTTCGGGCGCGATTGCGCCACTCCGATGCTGACCGTAACAGAAAGCAATGTGGAAGACTTCGCGGGCGGCGATGTCTTGCGTTTTGGGCCGGTACGGCGATCCGCAGGGCGCGAAACTTTGCGGCGTTCCTGTCCGCTGCGAACCCGGAAGGTCGAGCTCTCAATGTTCATGCGCAGTAGATCGAGATAATCAATCACAGCGACCGCATTTTTGTTCGGAAACAGAATCGTGAACTCTTCCCCGCCCACTCGAAAGGCCTGCCCTCCTCCACCGACGCGGGCCAGCCTCGAAGCTACAAGGCGAAGGACTTGGTCGCCGGTATCGTGGCCGTAGTTGTCGTTGACACTCTTAAAGTGATCTATATCCACCACGGCCACGGCGTACGGCGGCTTCAGACGAAATGAGGCATCGTTGAACGAGCGCCGGGAATGAAGGCCGGTCAGTTCGTCTTGATAAGCGAGGGAGTACGTATTCTCGATGATGGAGCCGGCCAATGCCAGGGCAGCGGCGCCAAAGTACGCGATACCGGTCTTGCCGGTAGGACCTGCGTGGAAGCCGAGCCACGCCATGACCAAGGACCAGAACATGCCACCGTCGGTGGCACGGTGAAACTGTGCAAATCGAATGAGTAGAAGACACGACGAGGCAGAGAACATCAGAATTGCAGGCTGCGGCAGGTGCGAGTGGTAAGTGCGAATAAATGCAAAGTGCAAAAAACCAGGTACAGGTTGCTCAGGGCGCGCTGCCGCAGCGACGAACACCGACTCGAAAAACAATAGGGCCAGAAACCACAGCAACGTCCGGCCTTCATCGCCGCGCTCGGTGAAGCAAGTAAGAAACGCAAAATTCAACGGTATCAGTAAGGCGATGGCGTCAAACGCAACTACCCCAGGTACGGCACCCCGCTGGGAGAACCATTGGACAGCGTGGTGGCCAAGCAACAGGACAATCACCGAAAACAAAATCCTGTTCGAGTGGAAGCGCCAGGCCAGCAGTCCACCGGCCACGAACGCCGCGTAATAGAAAAACGTTACTCCTGACTGCGAAAGTGCTATCCATTTGGTATCGAGCAACAGGACCGCGCCCAGCACAATGAATGCACCAGGGACAAATAAGGAGTTCAGAGTTTTCTTGCTCAAGAGCTCCATGGCTAGATTAATTATCCTCCGGCGGCAGCAGTGTGTGCGCGAGTGCCATAACAGGTTCGACGCTGGCCCTGCAACTGCTGAAAGCTCTTCGATGACTCTGGAGCCATTCGTGTCTTGCTCCAGTAAGGTCACCTCGCTTAGAAAAGAAGTCTCCACTTATGCGAGTTTTGATTGCCGAAGATGATCCTGCTCTGGCCAGCTTTGTGCGCAAGGGCCTGGAAGCTGAACACTATGCGGTGGATGTGACCACCGATGGGGAGCAGGCGCGCGCCATGGCCGGTGAGCTCGACTATGACCTGCTCATGCTCGCCTGAACCTTCCGCGGCTGGACGGAGTCGCGATTCTGCGGCATCTTCGCATCCGCAAGCCCAGTTTGCCTATTCTGATCCTGACCAGCCGGAACCGAGTTGAAGACCGTGTGCAATGTCTGGACCTTGGTGCCGATGACTACATGGGCAAACCTTTTTCTTTCGCGGAACTGTCGGCGCGAATCCGAGCGCTTTTGCGCAGGAGCCATCTGCCCGCCGCTGCGGTGCTTTCGGTCGCCGATCTAAAAATTGAGCGCGTCGAGCGTCGAGTGGAACGCGCCGGCAAGCGAATCGAGTTAACTTCGAAAGAGTTTGGATTGCTCGAGTACCTAATGTTAAATGCGGGCCGGCGGGTGACGCGGGCGATGATTATCGAGCACGTTTGGAACCTATCTTTTGATACCGGAACAAACGTGATCGACGTTTATGTGAACTTCGGATTGCGTGTTACCGAGGTGATGACCGGTTCACAGGTCTCGACCTAAACGCATGCCGGGTCT
>WNGE01011671.1_pt1 | contig 11607 bp, 10 predicted proteins | sample 5400651 | NCBI WGS metagenome assembly WNGE01 (sample SAMN13153370, study PRJNA577476) | soil metagenome | isolation source: 60 cm soil or saprolite under grassland replicate 2 | place: USA:California | collected 2016-06-15 | reverse complement strand
GGGCGCAGAAGTACGCCGAACGCGCCTACGCTCTCTCCCCGACCACTCCCTCGGTTCTCGATACGCTGGGCTGGATCCTCGTCCAGCACGGCGACGCCGGAAAGGGCGTCGACCTCCTCAAGGCGGCCGCGAGCGCCGCCCCGGATCAGAACGAGATCCGGCTGCATCTGGCCAAGGCCTTGCTGAAGACCGGTGACAAGGCGCGCGCGAAGAACGAGCTCGAGGCGCTGGCCAAGCTCGAAGGGGCGTCGCCATCGCGCGACGAGGCACAAAAGATCCTCAAGGACCTTTGATACTCAAACGCGGGCCTGTCAACGAATGGCGGGCGAGCATTGCGCTATGAAGGGACACGCGTGTCATGACGGCGAACAAATAACATGATCGATAACACCACCATTGCTGTCGTCGGTCTCGGTTACGTGGGTCTCCCGCTGGCAGTCGAGTTCGGAAAGAAATTCCCGACGCTGGGATTCGATCTCTCGGCGGCAAAGATCGACGCGTATCGGCGGTTCGTCGACCCGACGGGCGAAGTGAGCACCGAAGAGCTGAGGTCCGCAAAACAGCTATCGGTCACCAATGACCCCACGCAGCTCCGGCGCGCCGATTTCATCGTCGTAGCCGTTCCCACGCCTGTCGACGAAGCGCATCAGCCGGATTTCGGGCCGCTTCTCGGGGCCAGCGAATCGGTCGGTCGCAACCTGAAACGCGGAGCGGTCGTCGTGTTCGAATCGACGGTCTACCCAGGGGCCACCGAGGAAATCTGCATCCCCGTCATCGAAAAGCATTCGGAAATGCAGTGGCGGCGGGATTTTTTCGTCGGCTATTCCCCCGAGCGCATCAATCCGGGCGACCGCGAGCACTCCCTCACCCGCATCACCAAGGTCGTATCCGGCGATTCATCCGAAACGCTCGAGCGCGTTGCCAAGATCTACGGAAGCATCATCACCGCCGGCGTGCATCGGGCCAGCAGCATCAAGGTCGCCGAAGCGGCCAAGGTGATCGAGAACACGCAGCGCGATCTCAACATCGCGTTGATGAATGAGCTCTCTCTCATCTTCCACAAGATCGGCATCGACACGACGGAAGTATTGCAGGCCGCCGGGACCAAATGGAATTTTCTGCCGTTTCGACCCGGACTCGTCGGTGGACACTGCATCGGCGTGGATCCCTATTATCTGACGCACAAGGCGGACAAGCTCGGTTATCACCCGCAAGTCATTCTCGCAGGCCGCCGGATCAACGATGGCATGGGCAAATACATCGCCGAGCAAACGGTCAAGCAGCTGATCCAGACGGGTTGCCACGTGAAAGGCTCGCACGTCAACGTGCTCGGTCTTACCTTCAAGGAGAACTGCCCCGATCTGCGCAACTCGCGCGTCATCGATGTCATCCGCGAACTGGAGTCGTTCGGCGCGACCGTCCACGTCCATGACCCGATTGCCGATCCGGCGGAGGCGATGCGTGAATATGGCGTCAAGCTCAGCCCCTGGGACGCGCTTCCGCGGTCCCACGCCATGGTGGCCGCCGTCGCGCATCGCGAGTACACGCAACGCCCGCTCGATGATTTCGTCGCCAAGATCGAGCCGAACGGGCTCTACGTCGATGTGAAGAGCCAGGCCGACATGGCGGCGCTGCGCTCACGCGGCATCCAGGTGTGGAGGCTCTGATGAGCGCCGCAGGGCCGCCCCAAGGCGCTCGCCCCCTCCCCCGGGGAGGGGGTGTGCGAAGCCGCGCAGCGGCGAGCCTGGGGGAGGTATCCCAATGAGCGATGCCGCCCACGGCTCCGTCGCGTACGCGGCAGCCTGCTCCCGGCTGCGCGAACAGCCGTTGCGCTGGCTCGTGACGGGCAGCGCAGGATTTATCGGATCGCATCTGCTCGAAACGTTGCTCCGCCTCGGTCAGCAGGTCGCAAGCCTCGACAATTTCGCGACCGGACATCGCCGCAATCTCGACCACGTCCGCGACGCGGTCGGCCAGGAGGCATGGCGACGCCACACCTGGCTCGAAGCCGACATCGTCGATCTCGCTGCTTGCCGTCGGGCATGCGCGGGAGTGGATGTGGTGCTGCACGAAGCGGCACTCGGGTCGGTTCCGCGGTCGATCGAAGATCCGCTGCTCACCCACGGCGCGAACGCCACCGGGTTTCTCAACATGCTGGTCGCGGCACGCGACGCGGGCGTGAAGCGTTTCGTCTATGCGGCATCGAGCTCGACCTATGGGGATCATCCCGGATTGCCCAAAGTCGAAGATGTAATCGGCCGGCCTCTTTCCCCCTACGCGGTCACCAAGTACCTCGACGAGCTCTATGCGGATGTCTTTCACCGCTGTTACGCGATGACCACCGTCGGCCTGCGCTATTTCAACGTTTTCGGATCACGGCAGGATCCGAATGGCGCATACGCCGCGGTGATTCCGCGCTGGGTCGATGCAATGTTGCGCGAGCTTCCGATCGCGATTCACGGCGACGGCGAGACGACGCGTGATTTCTGTCCCGTCGCCAACATTGTCCAGGCGAATGTGCTGGCCGCGACGACGACCCGATCCGACGCGCTTAATCAGGTGTACAACGTTGCGGTGGGCGGCCGAATGTCGCTCAACGACCTGTTCGCCGTCCTGCGCGAGCTCGTCGGAGAGCGCCGCGACGATTGACCGCTGGCATAGCGGGCTCCGTTCGACCGCCGCCGCTCGCTGGCTCGCCATCGCCGGACTCGTGCTCGGTGCCGACTCGAGCGCGTCCGCGGCTGCCCCCGACGTCGAAACTCAAGATCCTCCGTCGATCCTCATCGCTCGGGCATTGGCCTACGAACATGGCGAAGGTGTCATCAAAGACCCGCTCAAGGCCGCGGCCCTCTATTGCGCCGCCGCCCGGCAGGGGGATTCCGAGGCGCAATTCAGCCTGGGCTGGATGTATGCCAATGGCCGCGGCGTCGCGCACGATGACACGGTTGCGGCGTCACTATTCGCCCTCGCCGCTGCTGGCGGTCACACGGAGGCGCAGAGAATGCAGCGCTTCGTCGGCGATGATCGCGGCATGCTGCCGGACTGCATGCATCCGCCTCCTTCCACGTCAGAAGCTGTAGCTGCAGCGCAACCCGACCCGTTCGCGGAGCTCCCGCCCTGGAAACAAAAAATAGCCGACCAGGTGACGAGGCTCGCGCCGCGATACGCGCTGGATCCGCGGCTGGCGTTGTCGATCATCGCAGTCGAGTCGAACTTCGAGCCGAGGGCACGCTCGGTCAAGGATGCGCGTGGATTGATGCAACTGATTCCGGAGACCGCGATTCGCTTTAACGTGGGCAATGCCTACGATGTCAACGACAACCTTCGCGGCGGTCTCGCCTACCTGCGCTGGCTCCTCGCGTACTACCGCGGACAGGTCGCGCTGGCGGCTGCCGCGTACAATGCAGGTGAGGGGGCGGTCGATCGCTATCGCGGTATTCCACCGTACCCGGAAACACGTGATTACGTGCGGCGCGTGCTGCAGTTGTTCCGCAGCGACTGGCATGCATTCGACCCGCGCGTGGTCGCGCCATCGCCCTTCCTGATGGTCCCGGACGCGAAGGCAAAGTAGCGTCCGGCAATGCGTTCTCCTGTCGCACCCCTTTGGCCGCTTGTTCGCCTCGCGGTCGCATTTGGATCGACGCTGTGCATGGTCGCGGCGCCTGCACGGGCGGAGTCTCCGACGGCCACGATCGAACGCATCAAGACCTCGATCGTCGCGATCGGAACCTACCAACGCACCCGGACTCCACCGTTCCAATTCAGGGGCACGGGATTCGTGATTGGCGACGGGTCGTTCATTGCCACCAATGCCCATGTGCTGCCGGATACGCTCGACGGCGATCGTTTGGAGTTGCTCGGTATCCTCGTGCCCGGCGACGCCGCCGGCAAGGTCCAATTCCGCGAGGCGAAGCGGTCGGTCGTCGATCCGGGATCCGACCTGGCGCTTCTGACGATTGGCGGATCGGCAATGCCGGCGTTACGGTTGGGCGATTCCGGCCGGGTTAAGGAGGGTCAAAACGTTCTGTTCACGGGCTTTCCGATCGGCCCCGTCCTCGGTCCGTATCCGGCAACGCATCGCGGAATGATCTCGGCGATCACGCCGATTGCAATTCCGCAGGCACGCTCGGCCGAGCTCAATCCGAGCGTGATCCGCCGGCTGACGAGCGGCTCGTTTCCGGTCTTCCAGCTCGATGCAACCGCGTATCCGGGCAATAGCGGCAGTCCCATTTACGATCCCGAGTCGGGCGAGGTGCTCGGCATCATCAACATGGTGTTCGTGAAGGGAACAAAGGAGTCCGTGCTGGCGCAACCCAGCGGCATCACGTATGCGGTGCCCGCCAATCATTTGCGGGACCTTCTGCAAAAGGCACGTCCTTGATCGACCCCTTTTGGCTGAGGGCCCTGCTGAAGGCGCTCGTCCTGCCCCCGACCGGACCGCTGCTCGTTGCTGCACTGGGGCTCGGAACGCTGCATCGCTTTCCCCGCTTCGGGCGGGCGCTTGCGTTCTTCGGCGTCATTTCGCTCCTCTTGCTGTCGATTCCGGCGGTATCACTGTCGCTGCGCCAGCATGTTGGTGGTTCGCCGATGCTCGATCTCGACCGCGCAAAGAGTGCCCAGGCGATCGTGATACTCGGCGGGGGTACGCGCCGCGGCGCGCCGGAATACGGCGGCGATACGCTCGGCCGCCTCACGCTCGAGCGGGTACGTTATGGTGCACGCATTGCCCGTCTGACGGGATTGCCGGTGCTCGTCACCGGCGGTTCGGTGTTCGGCGGCGAAACCGAGGCGAAGTTGATGCGGCAATCCCTCGAAGGCGAGTTCGGCGTCGGCGTGCGCTGGGCGGAAGACGTCTCTCGCAACACGCACGAAAACGCCGTCCGCTCAGGCGCGGTCCTGCATGCGGATGGAGTCAACCGCGTCGTTTTAGTCGCGCACGACTTCGACATGCGCCGAGCGAGCGCGGAATTCTCCGCAGTCGGCATCGAGACCATTGCAGCACCAACGGGCCTCGGCACGCACGAGGCTGACCGATGGCTCGATTACGTGCCGAGCATCGCGGGGTTGCAGGGTAGCTATTACGCGCTGTACGAAATTCTTGCGAATCTCGTCCGAACGATCACCGCAGAGGAGTAACCTGCGCGCAGCCGCTCGTCGCGCGGGGTATATTCATGGGCGCCGGGTGCCTGCCGTCGGATGCGGTCGAATGGTGCCCAGGAAAGGACTCGAACCTTCACAGTGTTGCCACCGCTAGGACCTGAACCTAGTGCGTCTACCAATTCCGCCACCTGGGCGACCGCAATCGATTATTTTACGTTTCACCCCTTTCCTTGTCAAAACGAACCACCCCTCCATCCAAGCCGCGTACCGCGAGCAAAAGCATCGTCGCACGTCGCGCGACGAATTCGCGCAAGACGGGTAGCCCTGCAGCAGACCCTGCGTCCGCAACCTCCGTGATCACGCGCGCGGCGAGCCGCCCGCGTGCGCCGTCCGCGGATCCGCCGCTCGAACGCACGTCGCGCCGCGGCGAGGACATCGATCCCGCGCTGCTGCCATCGCGCGCCGCGATCCTCGACGCGCTGCAGAGCTCGGGAGTTCCGCTGCCTCCCGCCGAGCTGGTCCGTCTGCTCTCTGTCGACAAGCGCGCACGCGAGGCCTTTGCCGGCCGCATCGACGCGATGCAGCGTGATGGGCAGTTGCTGACGAATCGCAAGGGCGAATTGTGCGTGGTGGCGAAGCTCGACCTCGTCACCGGCACGGTGCAGGGCCACCCCGACGGCTTCGGTTTTCTGCTGCCGGACGACGGCTCGCCCGATGTTTTCCTGAGCCCGCGCGAGATGCACAAGGTGCTGCACGGCGATCGCGCAACCGCGCGACGCACGGGTACCGACAGGCGCGGCAGGCCGGAAGGCGAGATCGTCGACGTGCTTTCCCGCGCGAACCGCACGATCGTCGGCAGGTTCTACGAGGAGCGCGGCGTCGCATTCGTCGTCGCGGAGAATCGCCGGATCAACCAGGATCTGCTGGTGCCACCCGAGGACCGCGGTGCTGCCAGGTCGGGCGACGTCGTCGTCGCCGAAATCGTCGCGCAACCCTCGCCGCAACGCGAAGCCATCGCGCGCGTCGTGGAAATCCTCGGGAGCTACACCGATCCCGGAATGGAGATCGAGATCGCGCTGCGCAAGCACGATCTGCCGCACGAATTCTCGCCCGCCGCGGAAAAACAGGCGGCCAGGCTGCCGAAGGAAGTGCGCGATGCCGATCGGGCGGGGCGGACCGATCTCACCGACCTGCCGCTGGTAACGATCGACGGCGAGACGGCAAAGGATTTCGACGACGCCGTGTACTGCGAGCGCAAGGGCAAGGGCTTCCGCCTCGTCGTCGCGATCGCCGACGTATCGCATTACGTCCGTGACGGCGATGCGCTCGACCGCGACGCGCGCGACCGCGGCACGTCGGTCTATTTCCCGCGGCGCGTGATCCCGATGCTGCCCGAAGAGCTGTCGAACGAGCTGTGCTCGTTGAAGCCCGATGTCGACCGGCTGTGCATGGTTTGCGAAATGGAGGTGAGTGCCACGGGGGTGATCAAGCGCCACCGGTTCTACCCGGCAGTGATGCACTCGCGCGCCCGCCTCACGTATACGCAGGTGTGGAGCTGGCTATCGGCGCCGGGAAGCGCGCCGCGCGAGGCCCGCGCACTGCTGCCGCAGCTCGAGAATCTGTACGCGCTGTACCACGCGTTGAGGGAAGCGCGCGAGGCTCGCGGCGCCATCGATTTCGACACGGTCGAGATGCAGCTCGAATTCGACGTGCAAGGCAAGATCGTCCGCATCGTCCCGGTCGTTCGCAACGATGCGCACAAGCTGATCGAGGAATGCATGCTCGCGGCCAACGTCTGCACGGCCGAATATCTGGCGCAGAACAAGCATCCGGCGCTCTACCGTGTGCACGAGGGTCCGACGCCGGAGAAGCTCGCTGCGCTGCGCGACTTCCTCGCGAGCTGCGCGCTGTCGCTGCCGGGTGGCGACGCGCCGACGGCGTCCGACTACGCCAAGCTCCTGTTGCGGATCAAGGACCGGCCCGATTACGCACTCCTGCAGACCGTCCTGCTGCGCTCGCTGCAGCAGGCGCGTTATCGTCCCGACAACGTCGGTCACTTCGGCCTTTCGTACGAGGCCTACGCGCACTTCACCTCGCCGATCCGGCGTTATCCCGATTTGCTCGTCCACCGCGCGATCAAGGCCGTGCTCGCGCGGCGCGAATACAAGCCGCAAGGCGCATCCTGGGCGGAGCTGGGCGAGCACTGCTCGTTCACCGAGCGCCGCGCCGACGACGCGACGCGCGACGTCGAAGCCTGGCTCAAGTGCTACTTCATGCAGGACAAGGTAGGGGAAACCTACGATGGCACGATCAGCGGCGTGACGAGCTTCGGGATCTTCGTGACGCTGGACGATCTCAACATCGACGGCCTGGTTCACGTGACCGAGCTCGGGCGCGACTACTTCCATTTCGACGCCGCCCGGCACGCGATGATCGGCGAGCGCAGCGGACGCGTATTCCAGCTCGCCGGGCGGCTGCGCGTCAAGGTCGCGCGCGTCGATCTCGAAACGACGAAAATCGATTTCACGCTCGCCGACGGGGAACCGCCCGCCGCGGCGCCGTCACGCAAGTACAGCGAGCCGCTTTCACGCGACGATCGCCCGCGTAAGACGCGTCCGAAGCGCGGACGCTGATAAAATGATCGTTTGAGCGACGTGGCGTCGACTCTCGTCGCCGCTTGTGGAACTATCGTCAATGCATATCGGTACGCCCCTCTCTCCTTCCGCGACCAAGGTAATGCTGCTGGGCAGCGGCGAGCTCGGCAAGGAAGTCGTCATCGCGTTGCAGCGCCTCGGCGTCGAGGTCATCGCCGTCGATCGCTACGCCAACGCGCCCGGGCACCAGGTCGCGCATCGCGCGCACGTGATCGCGATGACCGACGGCCCCGCGCTGCGCCGGCTGATCGAGCAGGAACGGCCGCACCTGGTCGTGCCGGAGCTCGAGGCGATCGCGACCGACGCGCTCGTGGCGATCGAACGTGACCATATTGCCGAGATCATTCCGACCGCGCGCGCCGTCCAGCTCACGATGAACCGCGAAGGGATCCGTCGGCTCGCCGCGGAAGAGCTCGGGCTGCCCACGTCACCGTACCGGTTTGCGGAGAGCCTCGATGACCTCCAGCGCGCGATCGATACGACGCCCGGCATCGGCTATCCATGTGTTGTGAAGCCCGTGATGTCCTCCTCGGGCAAAGGTCAGTCGCTGGTACGCTCGAAGGCCGAGGTCGCCGCGGCATGGCAATACGCGGAAAGCGCGGGCCGCGTGCGTGGCAGCCGCGTAATCGTCGAAGGCTTCATCGCTTTCGACTACGAGATCACCTTGCTCACGGTTCGCGCGGCGGACGAAACCGGCGACGTCCGGACCCTTTTTTGCGAGCCTGTCGGTCACGTGCAGATGCATGGCGACTACGTGGAGTCGTGGCAGCCGCAGCCGATGTCCGCGGCGGCGATTGCCAGCGCGCACGACATCGCGGGTCGCGTGACCGCCAATCTCGGCGGCCGCGGCATCTTCGGCGTCGAGCTTTTCGTCAAGGGCGACAAGGTGTGGTTTTCCGAAGTGAGCCCACGCCCGCACGACACGGGGATGGTCACGATGTGCACGCAGGCGCAGAGCGAATTCGACCTCCATGCGCGCGCGATTCTCGGGTTGCCCGTCGACGTGAGGCTCAACTCGGCCGGGGCTTCGGCGGTGATCTACGGTGGTGTCGAAGCGCGCGGCATCCGTTTCGAGGACGTCGCCCATGCGCTCGCCGTTCCCGGCTCGGAGCTGCGACTCTTCGGCAAGCCCGAAGCCTACAAGCGGCGGCGAATGGGCGTGGCGCTCGCCACCGCGCCGGACATTGCACAGGCCCGCGAACGCGCCAAGGAATGTGCGGGACGCGTCAAGCCTCGCGCATGATGTCCGCCCGCGGAGACCCTCCGGACGCCGCCTGCTCGCCAGGAGTCCGCCGATGGATCTCGTGATCCAGGCGGCCGCGATCGGACCTACGGAGCTCGCGCAGATCGCCGCGCTCGCCGGCGCGCAGGGCATTCATGCGCTCGACGGCGGCGGCCAGCAGGCGTTCCGCTTTCCCCGGGTGCAGGCGCGCGCCGGCGTAGCAGAATTCTGCGCCGCCGCGGCGATCGATTGCGCGTTCGTCCCGCCCGATCTCGTGCGTGACCGCGTGCGCGTCGTGGCGCTCGACATGGACTCCACGCTGATCACGATCGAATGCATCGACGAGATCGCGGACATGCTGGGGATCAAGGCCGCGGTCGCAGCGATCACCACCGCGGCAATGCGCGGCGAGATCGACTTTCGCGAAAGCCTCAAACGCCGCGTGGCGCTGCTCGCCGGACTGGACGAATCGGCGCTCCAGTGCGTCTACGACGAGCGGCTCGCACTGTCCCCCGGCGCAGAACGGATGCTGGAGGGCTTCAAGGCCGTCGGTGCCAAGATCCTGCTCGTGTCCGGCGGCTTCACGTTTTTCACCAACCGGCTCGCTGCGCGGCTCGGGCTGGATGCCACCGCGTCGAACACGCTGGAGATCGTCGACGGCAAGCTCACCGGCCGCGTCAGCAACCCGATCGTCGATGCCCGCGTGAAGGCAGAACGGCTCTCGACGATGCGTCGGCGCTTCGTCTCCGGTAACGGAATCGCGATCGCCATCGGCGATGGCGCCAACGACCTGCCGATGCTCAAGGCGGCCGACGTGTCGTTCGCCTACCATGCGAAGCCGCTCGTCCGCGCCCAGGCGACCTACGCCATCAACCACTGCGGGCTCGACGCGATTCTCAACGTCTTCGGCTAGTCCGCGCTCCCAAAAAAATGGGGCGGATCGCTCCGCCCCGCATTTTGGCCGTCCTGGAAGTTCAATCGCGCTGGCCCGAGAACGCCAGCAGCAGATTGAGCAGGCTGATGAAGATATTGAAGAGATCGAGAAAGAGGCTCAACGTCGCCATCACGTAGTTCGTCTCGCCACCGCGCACGATGTTGCTCAGGTCGTAGAGCAGATACATCGAGAAGAGGAGCACGGCGATCGCCGAGATCGACAGCGCCACGACGGGGACCTGGAAGAACAGGTTGGCCAGCGAGGCGACGATCAGCAGGATCAGCCCGACGAACAGGAAGCGGCCGAGGAAGCTGAAATCGCGCTTCGATACCGTGGCATACGACGCGAGCGCGAAGAACACCGCGGCGGTGAGCCCTCCGGCGAGTGCGACCAGCTGGCCGCCGTTCCGGAACCCGGCGGCGACCGTCAGGATCGGCGTCAGCATCAGTCCGGAAACGAACGTGAAGCCGAAGAGCGCGGCGACCCCCCATGCGCTGTTGCGCAGCAGCGTGACGATCCACAGCGAGCCCAGCATCGCGCCGAACATCAGCAACGGCGTCATGATGGGCGCCGCCTTGAACAGCGCGATGAAATTGAGCTGCATTCCCGCGAAGGCGCCCGCAATCGTCGGCAGCAGCGACAGCGCGAGCAGCCAGTAGGTATTACGCAGGACGCGCCGCTGGTCAATGGCGACCGCGCCGGCTTGAGGCAGCGTCGTCGATGCCCCGGGTGTCATGACAGGTTCGAATCTCGGATCCATGATCTCTCCACGTTCGGCCCGCTTGGGGACCGCTCAAAGAAGGATAGCCTAGCAGAAATCAGCGGCGGCACAAGCACGGCCATCGCGCCGCTTGAACATCTGTAGCCGCTTTCGCAATGTGCGGCCACTTCGCCGGACTTCAACGGCCCGAGACGCACGCAAAGGCATCTGTCTTATGCCCGCGCGTATTTGGCCAGAAGCGGGTCTCGCGTCCCGGCCTCGGCGAAGCCCTTCTCCCGCAACAGGCACGCATCGCATCTGCCACAGGGAGTCCCATTGGCCGCGGGGTCGTAGCAGCTGCTCGTCAGCGCGTAGTCGACGCCGAGCGCGAGTCCGCGTCGAATGATGTCGGCTTTCGCGAGCTGGATCAGCGGGGTGTGAACCTTCAGTCGTTGCCTTCCCTCGACACCGGCTTTGGTGGCGAGATTCGCCAGCTTCTCGTAAGCGGCCACGTACTCGGGACGGCAATCTGGATAGCCGGAGTAGTCGAGGGCGTTCACGCCGATGAAGATATCGTTCGCCGTCAGCGTTTCGGCCCAGGCAAGCGCGAAGCTGAGGAAGATCGTGTTGCGCGCAGGAACGTACGTGACCGGTATGCCTTCCGACATCTCGGACGTCGATCGACCCTTGGGCACGGCGATATCGGCTGTCAACGCCGAACCACCGAATTGGCGCAGATCAAATTCGACAACGACATGGTCGCGCACTCGAAGCGCGTCGGCCACGCGGCGCGCGCTTTCCAGCTCTACGACATGCCGTTGCCCGTAACGAAAACTCAGCGCGTAGGTGTCGAAACCTTCGCTTTGCGCAATGGCGAGCACCGTCGTCGAGTCGAGCCCGCCACTGAGAAGCACGACCGCCTTTTTCTCCGCTCTCGCCACTTGAAGCCCCCTGGCGTGCGCATGACGCCCGCATTTGGATCGGGCATGATACGGGA
>WNGE01007766.1_pt1 | contig 11607 bp, 8 predicted proteins | sample 5400651 | NCBI WGS metagenome assembly WNGE01 (sample SAMN13153370, study PRJNA577476) | soil metagenome | isolation source: 60 cm soil or saprolite under grassland replicate 2 | place: USA:California | collected 2016-06-15 | reverse complement strand
GCGTACATGTCCACGCGGCGAACGAGAAAAGATACGGACCTGTGGGTGATGAACCCCGGCGATCCGAAAACGGATCATTTGTTGACGCAATTGGCGGGCGGCGGCTGGCAACCGGAAGATTGGTCGCCCGATGACAAAAAGATCCTTCTGAAAGAGGAGATTTCGATCAATGAATCGTACTTGTGGCTCGTGGACACCACAACAGGCGAGAAGATCGAGCTGACGCCGAGAAATGCGGCAGAGAAAGTATCGTATGGGGAAGCGCGCTTCAGCAAGGATGGCAAGGGGATTTACGTCACGACGGACAGAGATTCGGAGTTTCGCCGGCTCGCGTACCTGGACCTGGCAACAAAGCAACCAAGTTATCTGACCAAGTCGATTCATTGGGACGTGGAGACGTTCGACTTGACGCACGATGGAAAGATGTTGGCCTTTGTGACGAACGAAGAAGGCATGAGCGTTTTGCATGTGAGGGACACAGCCACCGGAAAGGAGATGCCACTTCCAGTTTTGCCGGCGGGAGTGATGGGCGGGGTGCGCTGGCACAAGAATGGCCACGAACTCGGCTTTTCGCTTAACAACGCGCGAGGGCCGGGTGACTGTTATTCCTTGGATGTGGCCACCGGAAAATTTGAACGCTGGACGACCAGTGAAACGGCCGTGAAAACGGAATCATTTCCGCAAGCGGAGCTGGTGCGGTGGAAAAGTTTCGACGGCAAGATAATCTCTGGATTCTTGTACAAACCGCCCGCGAAGTTCACCGGCAAACGGCCAGTATTGGTGGAGATTCACGGCGGTCCGGAAGGTCAATCGCAGCCGAGGTTCCTGGGCCGCAGCAATTATTTTTTGAACGAACTGGGGATTGCGTTGATCTACCCGAACGTCCGCGGGTCGACAGGGTATGGGAAGACCTTTTCGCTGCTGGATAACGGCTTCAAACGCGAGGACACGTACAAAGACATCAACGCGTTGTTCGACTGGATTGCGACGCAGCCGGAACTGGATGCGGACCGCATTGCCGTGACCGGCGGAAGCTACGGCGGTCACATGACGCTGGCGGTATCGACGTTTTACAGCGACCGGATTCGCTGTTCTGTGGATGTCGTAGGGATGTCGAACCTGGTGACGTTTCTGGAACACACGGAAGCGTACCGGCGGGATTTGCGGCGCGTGGAATATGGCGATGAGCGCGACCCGAAGATGCGGGAGTTCCTCGAGAAAATCGCGCCGATGCATAACATCGAGAAGATCAAGAAGCCGATGTTTGTGATCGCCGGGAAGAATGATCCGCGGGTGCCGGTCAGCGAGTCACAACAGATCGCCGACGCGCTGAAAAAGGCGGGCACTCCCGTGTGGCTCTTGATTGCAAAAGACGAAGGCCACGGGTACCGCAAGAAGCCGAATCAGGATTTTCAGTTTTATGCCACCGTGGAGTTCTTGCAGGAGCACCTACTGAAGTGAACCAGGCCTCTTTTGGTGCCAAATCCTCGATAGCTGAGGCGCACCGTGCTGCGCCGCTACAAAAAACTAAGAGAGATTCCTCGCTTCGCTCGGAATGACGAGTACGTGTGCGTTTGTGTCACGAGCTCACAGTGACTTCCTAAAGAGGAATGTTGCCGTGTTTTTTTCGAGGATTGCTGTCTTTCTTGTTTTCGAGGGCGTGCAGGGCGGTGATGACGCGCGTGCGCGTGTCGGCAGGTTCGATGACAGCGTCAATGTAACCGCGTTCCGCGGCGACGAAGGGGTTTGCAAACCGTTCGCGGAATTCAGCGATTTTTTCCTGACGAGCCTTTTCGCGCTCGGATTCGGGGACCTTCGCCAATTCACGTTTGTAAACAATATCCACGGCGCCTTCGGGACCCATGACGGCGATTTCAGCGGCGGGCCAGGCGAAGTTCGCGTCCGTTCGAATGTGTTTTGAGGCCATGACGCAGTATGCGCCGCCGTAGGCCTTGCGCGTGATGACGGTGATTTTCGGCACCGTGGCTTCGGCAAAAGCGAAGAGCAGCTTCGCCCCATGCTTGATGATGCCGCCAAACTCTTGTTGAGTGCCCGGGAGAAAACCGGGTACGTCTTCAAACGTGATCAATGGAATGTTGAAGGCGTCGCAGAAACGCACGAAGCGCGCGCCTTTCACGGAAGCGTTGATATCGAGAACGCCCGCCAAAAAAGCAGGCTGATTGCCGACGATGCCGACGGGACGGCCGTCGAGGCGCGCAAAGCCCACGACGAGATTCTTCGCGTAGTGTTCGTGGACTTCGAAGAAGTAGCCGTCGTCGACGATCGAGTGGATGGCGTCTTTGATATCGTAAGGCTTCTGTGGATCGGGAGGAACGAGAGTGTTGAGTGATTCGTCGCGGCGAGTCGCCGGATCCGATGTGACGCGGCGCGGCGGATCGTCCAGATTGTTTGAAGGGAGAAAACCCATCAGCTCGCGGATCATGGCCAGGCAATCGGCATCATCCCGCGCGACGAAGTGCGCGACACCGCTTTTTTCGTTGTGGGTCATCGCGCCGCCGAGCTCCTGCTTGGTGACTTCTTCGTGCGTAACGGTCTTGATGACGTCCGGCCCGGTGACAAACATGTAGGATGTCTCGTGCGTCATAAAAATGAAATCGGTGATAGCGGGGGAATAGACGGCGCCGCCGGCGCAGGGGCCCATGATCGCGCTGATCTGCGGAATGACACCGCTCGAGAGCGTGTTGCGCAGGAAAATATCGGCGTAACCGGCGAGCGATGCGACGCCCTCCTGAATGCGCGCGCCGCCGGAATCGTTTAGGCCGATGACGGGCGCGCCGGCACGCGTGGCGAGGTCCATGATTTTGCAGATTTTCTGCGCGTTGGCCTCCGAAAGCGAACCACCGAAAACGGTGAAGTCCTGCGCGAAAACATAGACCAGGCGCCCGTCGATGCGGCCGAAGCCGGTGACGAAGCCGTCGCCTGCGGGGCGCTGCTCTTGCATGCCGAAATCGACGCAGCGATGGCGCACGAATTTGTCGAGCTCCTCGAAAGTTCCTTCGTCGAGCAACAAGTGGATGCGCTCGCGCGCGGTGAGCTTGCCGGCCTTGTGTTCGCGCTCGCGGCGCTCGGCGCCGCCGCCGGCTTCCGCTTCCGCCGAAATTCGGCGAAGCTCGTCCATCCGGTCGGGGTTTTTTGCTTCAGAGGCGAGGCTGCGCTTTGTCTCAGACAACGGGCCCCCCGGCGGAAGGGTCTTCTTTTGTGGCAAAAATACGCACGGCGAGATGCGTGGCAAGCCAAACCGTTCCCAGGAGCAGCACGACGCCAAGGAGCAGCTCCGCTCCCATGGCGGCGGCCCGCCGGAGGGGTGACTCCAGCGAGGTCACGTATTCCGTCGCCTGCACGAGAATGAACATCGCACAGAGAGTCATCGCCACGATGAGAATCGTGGTCAGGATGGATGCGAGGACCATTTTCATGGGACTAGGCTCGGGCCGCGTGATGCGGCATGGAGAAGAATAGCGCAATAAGGCTCAAACCAGAACGCAGAAAACCTGCGATTACTGGCGGTCGGACCAGCGGAACCGTTTCGAGTCTCAGCGTAAGCCCGACCAGTCGTCGGCGACAAGAATGGAATCGCTGGGATTGGAGGGATCGTACTTGATGCTGGCGGGCTGGCCGGCGACGAGACGTTCGAAGCGAATCTGGCTTTCGAGGCCGGTGATGTCCTGCGCGGTGTGATAGGTGACACCGGAAATTGAATAACTGTAGGAAACGAGCTGGCGCGGGCGCATATCTGCGAGCGGCTTGGCGCCGGCGCCGAACAAACCTTTGCGCGCCTCCTTTGATTCTGGAGGGTGCTCGGTGAGTTCGACGACCTGGCCTTCGGCAATGCGGCCGATTTGATTCAGGTGGAGGCGACGCTTGCGTTCCGCTTCTTCCGGATCCACTGCAGGACGGAAAAAAGCATAAGCGATCATGGCCAGTGCGGCAACCGCCGCCCCACCCAAAGCAAGTACAAGTTTCCAATCGGCGAGCAATTCTTTCAACGAACAGACTCCGTAATGTCAGATGAGGGGATGCAAGATAGCGCGCAAGAGATCGCGTGCCTGCCCCAAGGGGAAAGTCATTCCTGGACACGCCACTGCCCCACCAATCGCCATTTTACCCAAAACATCAGGGTTCGTAATTCAGGCTTGCAGTGGGTGCACCGGATTGCGCAACACGCCAACCCCTGCAATGCTGACCTCGACCGTGTCCCCAGCCAACAGCGGGCCAACCCCTGCGGGTGTGCCGGTGGCGATAACGTCGCCGGGTACTAAGGTCATCATGCGGGAAATCCAGCGGACGAGAAATGCGGGCGGATAGATCATCAGCGAAGTGCTGCCGGACTGCCGGCGAACGCCATTCATATGCGTCTCGACGACAAGGTTGGATGGGTCGAGACCGGTCTCGATGTGCGGGCCGACGGCGCAGAATGTATCGAAACCCTTGGCACGGGTGAACTGCACATCGCTTTTCTGAAGATCCCGCGCGGTGACGTCATTGAGGCAGGTGTAGCCTAGAACGAAGGAAAGTGCGTCGTCCGTGTCTCGCAGATGGGAGCAGCGGCGGCCAAGAACGAGGGCGAGTTCGCCTTCGTGTTCCACCTGTTGAGAGTATTTCGGGAGCACGATCGGTTCCTCGGGACCGATGAGGGAGGACGGAGGCTTGAGAAACATCAGCGGCTCTTTCGGGATTTCGTTTCCCAGCTCTGTGGCATGAGCGGTGTAATTCCGGCCGATGCAAACGATTTTTGAAGGTTCGACCGGACAGAGCAGCCGAACCTCCGCGAGACGCACGGAACGCGAGCTGCGCGACCATGAACCCCACGGTGGCCCGGAGATCTCAATGACATTCTCGCTTTCGATCAGTCCATAGCGAGGCAAAGAGGGCGTAGAAGTAGGGTCGCGCATCACATAACGGCAGATTTTCATTGCGGGTCAGCTCGCGCGATTATGGGGATGAGAAACATGTGCCTCGCGCGCTTTCCAGATGGAGGCTCCAATCCAGCAAACGGTCGTGACGATCATATACACCACGGCCCCCAGCATAAACACCTGGAAGGTGCTGTGCCAATCACTGAGTCCGCGGAAGATCACACAGAGCACGCGATAACACAGGCTGAAAATTAGCCAGGCGATCAGGCTCGACGCCATGAGATGCCCCGGCATGCGCCAAAATCGAAGGATGGGGACCAATGCAAGAAGGCCGAGAAGCGCGGCGGCGGCAATATTCCGCTCCAGTGCAAATCGATCCAGGAACGGGACACGATTGGCAATGACCAGCCAGGTCATGAAAGCCACGCTCAAACAAACGCCGGTGTAAATGCCGGTGCGAATCGCTGCGTTGCGGAAGACGTGGAACCAACGGTAACCGGGAAGATGTGCGCGCACGGACATCGGATGCTGGGCTCCCCCGATACGGACAATGGTTTAACCCGGGTCTACGACAGTGGTTGCGTAATTTCGACGGCGACGGGTGCGCTGGGTGCGCTTTCATTTCCCGCGCGGTCGACCGCAGTCACGATATACCAATAGTGATGGCCGGGCTGTACAGACGTATCACGAACAGCAGGTGTAGGCAACAAATCCGGCGTGAGCAGATGCCCTCTTGCGCCTTCCTGCTCACTTCGATAGACGCGGTATCCCGCTAGGTCCGTTTCAACGTTGATGGACCAGGACAGATCGACAACAACCGTGCCTGCACTTGCGCCGGGAAGTAAAGCGGAGACCACCCCTTGCGGCGGCGCGGGCGGAAAGGTGTCACGTGGCGTGACCACCAATGGCTGAGAGTCGGAGGACTCCAGCTCGTGGCCATCGGCCTGAATGACGCTGCGCACAGCGTAGACGTATGTATGGTCGAAACTGAAGGAGTTATCGCGGTAACTGTTGGTCTCTGAGAAGGCGAGCCCTGAGGCGGGCCCCGCCCCTTTGCCGGACGCCGGAGCCTGCGCCGATGACGAGTCGGCAGGAGGGCTGGCTTCTGAGCGATAGACGCGATAACCAATGAGTGTCGACACAGGGTCGCCGGCGGAAGTACTTGTCGGGACGGACCACGTCAGCTCAATCGCGGACTCGGTGACGCGAGCCTCGACGGAATTGATGGGTGCGGGAACGGGAAAGAGGCGCAGTGAGACGACATTCGAATCAGCGGAGGCGCGCTTCTGTGAGGCGCGTGTTCGAACGATATACCTGACCGGGCCACCTGCATGCGTCTTGATTTCGTCGGGCGGGATGGGATCGTTGAAACGCACGCGCCCTTCGGCGCGATAATTGTCGACGAGTGCGCCGGGAATCGTGTCAACCACCCGAAAAGACTTCGCATCGGGCGACCCATCCGGCTTTACCGTGCTGCGCAGGATTTCGACCGCGGGCGCCGTCGCGAGTTTTTCCCCTGAGATGGAATTCGTGGGAGGAGTGAAGATGAGTTGAACGCCATCGCCCGCCTGGTACGCGATGAGGTCGGTGACGGCGGCCGGAACCGGTGGTGTAGGCGGGATAGGATCTCCGGGAGCGCCGCAGCCCGCTGACACAACGCAAATGGAAAATACATAAATGAAAATAGGGAAGACTTGCCTGGGGCGTACGCGAACGCTGATTCTCGTCCCTTCTCTCTTTTCCATTTTCCAATTTCAAATTACAGGATGTAGCGGCTGAGATCCTGATTCTTTACGATGTCGGCAAGCTGTTTGTTGACGTACGCGGCGTCGACCTTGACGTTCTTCTTCTTGAGGTCGGGCGCTTCGAACGAAATCTCATCCAGCACTTTCTCGAGAATCGTGTGCAGACGGCGCGCGCCTATGTTTTCGGTTTGCTCGTTCACGCTGGTGGCGAAACGCGCGACGCTGGCGACGGCGTCCTCGGTGATATTCAGCTTGACGCCTTCGGTTTCGAGAAGCGCGACGTATTGCTTGATGAGAGCGTTTTTTGGCTCGGTCAAAATGCGTATGAAATCTTCTTCCTTGAGGGATTGCAGCTCGACGCGAATGGGCAGGCGGCCCTGAAGCTCGGGGATCAAGTCGGACGGCTTGGTTACGTGAAACGCCCCGGCGGCAATGAACAGGATATGATCGGTTCGAATCATGCCGTAGCGCGTGTTGACCGTAGTGCCCTCGATGATAGGTAGAATGTCGCGCTGCACGCCTTCGCGGGAAACGTCGGGACCGTGGCCGGATTCGCGGCCAGCCACCTTGTCAATCTCATCGATAAAGATGATTCCCATCTGCTCGGCGCGCTCCACGGCCACGCGGGTGACCTGGTCCATATCAAGAAGCTTGTTTTCTTCCTCTTGGATCAGGTATTCGAAAGCGTCGGCCACGCTCATCTTGCGCTTTTTTTTCTGCTGGCCGAACATGCCGGCGATCTTATCCATGATATTGACGTCCATCTCCTCGACTCCCTGACTGGAGACGATTTCGAACGCCGGCATGGCGCGCTCACGCACTTCAATATCCACCATGCGCTGGTCCAGCTTGCCTTCGCGAAGCTGCGTGCGAAGCTTCTCGCGTGTGCGCTGGTTCTGCTCGCGCTGCGATGTCGCTTCGCCTTCCGGAGTTCCCGGCGCAGGCGGAGGCGGCGGGGGAAGTAAAAGATCGAGCACGCGCTCTTCCGCGGCCTGTTCGGCGCGGTCAGCGACTTCGTCAAGCTTTTCCTCGCGCACCATGTCAATGGACGTTTCGACCAGATCACGGACCATCGATTCCACGTCGCGCCCGACGTAGCCGACTTCGGTGTATTTCGAAGCTTCGACCTTGACGAACGGGCAGCCCGCGAGCCGCGCGAGGCGACGCGCGATTTCCGTTTTTCCGACGCCGGTGGGTCCAATCATCAGAATGTTCTTTGGCAAAACGTCTTCGGCAATTTCGGGCGGGAGCTTCTGGCGGCGGACACGGTTGCGCAGGGCCACGGCGACGGCGCGCTTCGCCGCCGTTTGCCCGACGATGTATTTGTCGAGCTCCGCGACGATTTCGCGGGGGCTCATGTCGTCGAGCGCGGGGAGCAGCTCCTGCTCTTCCGCGGCTTCGGCGCCGTTGCCCCCGGGGGCGTAAATCAATTCTTTTTCTGACTTGCTGGCCATTCGATCTATCCGTCTGCCGCTCTTCCGCCGGTCAAAGTCTACCGTCCACAGTTGAAAGTTAGAAGTTCAAAACAAGCTTGATCGCTTTGCTGCCAATCTTTGGCTTTCCCCGCTGCCTTGCCGCTATGATGCGCGAATTGCCAAGCGCGACGCCTGGATCAGATCTACAGCTCTTCAACTGTAAAGTTCGCGTTGGTGAAAATACAAATTTCGCTGGTGATGCGCATGGCCTCCATGGCCAGATCCTTGGCACTGAGTTTCGAATGCTTCAGAAGCGCGCGCGCCGCGGCCAGGGCATACATCCCGCCGGAGCCGATCGCGACGAGGCCATCGTCCGGCTCGATAACGTCGCCGTTCCCGGAAAGGATGAACGTGCATTTGCTGTCCGCAACGATCAGCAGGGCTTCGAGGTGGCGCAGGGCGCGATCCTTGCGCCAATCCTTGGCCAGCTCGACCGCGGATTTCTGTAAATTACCCGAGAATTCCTGGAGCTTTCCTTCGAAGCGCTCAAAAAGTGAAATGGCATCGGCGGTGGAACCAGCAAAACCCGCGACCACTTTGTCGTTGAAGAGACGCCGCGTCTTGCGCGCCGTGTGCTTCATCACGTGGTCGCCCAAGGTCACCTGGCCATCGGCGATTAGCACGACTTTGCTGTCCTTGCGCACGCAGAGCACCGTAGTGCCGCGCATCGGCGCTCTCTCCTGGCTCTTGGGCATCTGGACATTATAGCGCCATTGCGTCATCCGCAACCAACGCGCGCAGCGCGGCGGGGCTTCGTTGACACCTTTGCGTGCGCTTCGCTAGACTATAGTTGCAAGTTGATTCGAGCGTTCTTGCCCGTGCCGTTCCCCGGTAGCTCAACGGTAGAGCATTCGGCTGTTAACCGAAGGGTTGCTAGTTCGAATCTAGCCCGGGGAGCCAACTCTTTTGAATTCAATCGCTTGTGAATCCGCATTCTCACGTTTTGCTTCCAGAAAATCATAGTGTCATGTAAATGTGTTTCTTTTTCTTGTTAGTTCGTCCCCTATTCATTGCACTACGATCCTGCACCTATCTTGATACCCAAGTTGCCCGCTCGAAGTGCGCGTTCTTTCATGAATGCAAAGAAGACTGGCACGAGGATGAGAACGTGGATCGTGGATGTGACCATACCTCCGACGATGGGGGCTGCAATCGGCTTCATCACGTCCGAACCGATTCCACTCTCCCACAGGATGGGCATGAGGCTGGCGAGAACCGCCGTGACGGTCATCAATTTTGGCCGCAATCTCTGTACTGCTCCTTCAATCGCAGCGGCCTCTATGTCTTCGTGCTTGAGTGGAATTCCCGAGGCGAGACGCTTGTCGAGCGATTCATGGAGATAAACGACCATGACGACGCCCGTTTCCACGGCAATTCCAAAGAGTGCGATGTAGCCCACCCAGACGGCCACGCTGAAGTTGTAGCCAAGCCAATACTGAAGAATCAGTCCCCCGGTCATGGCATAAAAGGTGGGAAAGATTAGGACGGCGGCTTCCGTTGCGGAATGAAAGACCATATAGAGGAGCAAGAAGATTACAAAGAAAACGATGGGCACAATAATCTTCAATCGTGACTTTGCCCGCAACTCGAACTCATATTCCCCGGACCATTTGTAGGTATAGCCGGGTGACAGCTTGAGTTTTTCGCGCAGAAGGCGGTCCGCTCTTGTTACAAACCCTCCGTAGTCCTTGGTCGCGAGGTCTAGGTAGACATAGCCGGTGAGAAGCCCATCTTCATCGCGAATCATGGCTGGGCCCCGGCTGAAATAGACCCTAGCAACTTCGGAAATGGGAATCTGTGCCCCCGTGGGAGTCGCAATCACAACATGCTTGAGTTCTTCGATGTCATCGCGAAAGTCCCGGCTGTAGCGGACATTGACGGGGTATCGTTGACGCCCCTCCACATTTTCTGCGATGTTTTCACCACCGATGCCAGAGGTTACCGCACGATGAACGTCTCCCACAGTTAGCCCGTATCGGGCCGCTTCGAGGCGATTCACTTCCACATTGATGTAGAAACCCTCGGCGACACGTTCGGCAAATATGGAACGGAGTTCGGGAATGCTCCCCAAGATTTGTTGTAATTGCGCCCCCGCCTGCTGAATCACTTCCACGTTAGGGCCTTGAATCTTCAGGCCTACCGGAGTCTTGATGCCCGTCAACTCCATGTCGAGCCGATTCTGCACAGGCATGGTCCAAGTGTTGGTCAGGCCAGGAAATTGAAGCTTTTCGTCCATCTCGCGAATGAGCTTTTCGTAGGTCATTCCCGGACGCCACTGCTCGCGTGGTTTGAGCATGATCGTGGTGTCGTACATATCCAGGGGAGCATTGTCAGTGGGACTATTCGAGCGGCCCACGGCACCAAAGACACTCTCCACTTCCGGGAAGGATTTTATGATTCGGTCTTGTTGCTGAAGAAGCGTCGAAGCCTGAGTGATGGAGATTCCGGGAAGGGCAGTTGGCATGTACAGAGAGGAACCCTCATACAGCGGAGGCATGAACTGACTACCAATGCGCCATGCGAGGGGAAGAGTGACCGCCAGAAAGATGAGGTTGAGCAGAAGTGTCGTTTTGCGGTGGCGCAGGCAGAAGCGGAGAACGGGCAGATACAGAGCTTGTGTCCAGCGTGAGAAGGGATTTTCTGACTCGGGGCGAAGATGGCCACGGACAAAAATGACCATGAGAACGGGAACGAGTGTGATGGCAAGAATGGAGGAGAAGGCCACGGAGAGTGTTTTTGTCCAGGCGAGAGGGCGGAACATCCTCCCTTCCTGCGCTTCGAGTAGAAAAACAGGCAAGAACGAGACGAGAATGACCAAGAGTGAAAAGAAAATCGCCGGGCCCACCTGCTTCGCCCCGCCAATGAGAATGGCTTTCCTGTCTTTGTCCGTCACTTCGGTGCCCGATTTGGCTGCAGACGCCATGCGCTCCGACAGGTGGCGATAGCCGTTTTCAACCATGACGATGGAGGCGTCGATAAGGACACCAATGGCGAGCGCCAGACCGCCGAGTGACATGATGTTCGAGCTGACACGGAGGAAGTACATGGGGATGAAGGAGGCAACCACAGCAATCGGCAGAGCCAGAATGGGAACAAGCGCGGACCGAAAATGAAACAGGAAAGCGATGGTAACAAAGCTGACGATTGCTACTTCGAGAAGAAGATCGCGTTGCAGAGTTTTGATGGAGTCATGAATCAGCCCAGAGCGGTCATAGCCTGAAACGATCTCGACGCCAGCAGGAAGTGCGGGTTTGATTTCAGCAAGTCTTTTCTTCACGCCATCAATCACTGTGAGCGCGTTCATGCCGTCACGCATGACGATGATGCCGCCGATAGCTTCGCCTTCTCCGTTCCACTCGGCAACTCCTTCCCGAATATCCGGGCCAAATGCGACGGTACCGAGGTCACGGACGAGGACTGGGGTCCCGTTCTTTGTTGCGACGGGAACGCTTTCGAGATCCTGGAGCGAACGCAAGTAACCCAAGCCGCGGATCATGTAGCGAGCACCAG
>WNGE01007765.1_pt1 | contig 11607 bp, 11 predicted proteins | sample 5400651 | NCBI WGS metagenome assembly WNGE01 (sample SAMN13153370, study PRJNA577476) | soil metagenome | isolation source: 60 cm soil or saprolite under grassland replicate 2 | place: USA:California | collected 2016-06-15 | reverse complement strand
GGGCTCCACGACATCTGGAGCATGCACAGCGCGACGATGATGGCCACGCTCAGCCTCGCGGTTGTCGCTGCTTTTGCCGCCGCGCTGACGGTGATCGCCATCCGCGTGTTCAACCGGTCAGCGGTCCGGTGACACACTTTCTCAGAGGACCGGCAAGCGCGCTGCGACCTGAGTGGACGCAGCGCGCTGCCCGCTATGTGGACTGCATCATCCGAGCCTGGTTGCCCGATGGGTCGCGGAACCCCGCGTCGATGCCGTAGGGCTGCTCCGTCGGCTCCTGCTGGAACTCGACGCCCCGCTTCTTGAGCTCTTCGTAGGTTCCCTTGACGTCGTCGGTCGAGAAGAACAGGCCACCGGCGGCACCCTTCGCCATCAAGGCCGTGATTTGCTGGCGCGTCTCCTCGTCGAACACGGGCGGCCCGGGCACCGCCATCAGGGCTAGGGCGACGTCCTGGCCGGGCAAGCCGACCGTCAGCCAGCGGAAGTTGCCCAGCTCGGGAACCGTGACGTCGTCGCGGATCTCCATTCCGAGCTTCTCCGTGTAGAAGGCGAGGGCTTCGTCCTGATCGTGAACCCAGACGTTGACGTTGGTGAGGTTCTTCAGCATGTCGTCCTCCGATGTAGTTGAGCTGTCGCGGCGACGTTAGCCCGGGCGATCGCCGTTGTCTTCTCGAAAACTGCTGTGTGGCGGCCGGGCGTAGGCCTGGAGCACGCAGGTCGGAATCCGAATGCGTGTGGATGCCGGCGGGAAGCTCGCCCGGTAGGCGGTGGGCGACATGCCGAACGCTCGGCCGAAACTCGTCGTGAACGACCCGACGCTGCGCAGTCCGACGGTCAGGCAGATGTCCGCGACGGTGCGGTCGGTGTTGCGAAGCAGTGCGGCGGCACGCTCGAGCCGGCGCGTCAGGAGGTACTGGTGTGGTGTCTCACCGAAGGAGCGCCGAAACTCTCGGCTGAAATGCGCAGTCGAGAGCCGCGCAGCGCGTGCAAGCGCGGGCACATCGAGCTGCTCACGGTAGCGGGCGTCGATCAGGTCCTTGGCACGGAGAAGGTGGCGGGCCGGTGGAACAGGCGTGATCATCGTCCTAGTATCACCGTCGCCGTCAGCCTCGGTCTCGGTTGAGCAACGGCCGGATGGGCTCGCGCGCGGCTTGTTCAGTTCAGCCGTTTCCGCCAGCGTCCATTGACTTCCCGGCTCTGAAGTAGGACAGTCGAGGCGGCGGCGGAGATGACCGGGCTCTCGACGGGGAGGTCGTATGAAGAAGCTAAAGACAGCTATCGCGGCTGTTCTATTCGTGTGCGTCTGCGCGGGTGCGGCGGCGGGTGGAGCCTCAGCCGGACCGGGAAAGATCCCCTGGAGTAAGTGCTATTCGCAGATGGGCCCGTTCGAGTGCGGAACCGTCCAGGTGCCGCTCGATTACAAGAGCCCGAACGGCGCCACGATCTCCATTGCGCTCGTTCGCCTGCCGGCGGCCGATCCGGCGCATCGAATCGGCTCGCTCTTCTTGAACCCTGGCGGACCGGGCGGTTCGGGCGTCGACTACACGGTCTTCGCGGGCCCGTTCCTCTACACCGATGAGGTTCGCGCAAAGTTCGATCTAGTCGGGTTCGATCCGCGTGGAACGAACCGCAGCACCGCGTTGCGCTGCTTCGGCACTGATAAGCAGTGGGCGCCGTACTTCACGCCGTTCACCTTCCCGAGCAACCCCGCGGAAGAGCAGGTCTGGATGAACGCGGATCTCTACCTCGATTCGAATTGCGCACAGCGTGGAGGTCGCATTGCCGACCACATGGCGACCGCCGATGTGGCGCGCGATCTCGACGTCCTTCGGCAGGCGGTCGCTGACGCGAACCTCAACTATGCCGGTGTCTCATATGGGACGTTTCTCGGCCAAACGTACGCGAACATGTTCCCGAACAACGTTCGTGCGATGATCATCGACGGCGTCCTCGATCCGATCGCGTGGACGACCGGCACGGGCGACGGCTCGACGGTTCCGTTCTCCACGCGCCTACGAAGCGACGCGGGTGCGCAGGCAACGCTGAACGAGTTCTTCCGTTTGTGTGACGCCGGCGGTGCGAACTGCGCCTTCGGCCCGGACAGCGCGGCACGATTCGCCGCACTCGGCGCCGCCTTGAAGAGCCACCCCCTGCAAATCACGTTCCCTGATGGCTCGACCGCAGAGCTGAACTACTCGATCCTGATCGGCATAACGCTGGGAGCGATGTACGACTCGTCGTCGTGGGAGTCGTTCGCGCAGGCTCTAGCAGACCTGGAGGCGCAGGCGAGCGCGGCGACGCTGGGCGTCCGCTTGCAGCGATTCTGGCACCCGACGAACGCGTACATCACCAAGCGCGGATTCCCGCACTACTACAACCTCGTGGAGGGCTTCCCAGCCGTCGCCTGCGCGGATTCGGACAACCCGCACTCGTACGGCGCGTGGTCGACGAACGGCGCTGCCGCCGAGGCCGCGTTCGGCTACTTCGGGCGAATCTGGACGTGGGTGTCCTCGATCTGTGCCGCCTGGCCGAACGGCGATGCCGACCGCTACATGGGGCCGTTCACCCATACGACGGTGAATCCCGTGCTCGTGATCGGGAACCTGTTCGACCCGGCGACGCGATATCAGGGAGCGGTGATTGCCTCGAACCTCCTGCCGAACTCACGCCTCTTGACTGTGCACGGCTGGGGACACACATCGCTCTTCCTCTCGTCCTGTGCCGACGCGGTGCAAACGCGCTACCTCGTCGACCTGACGCTGCCGAGCGTTGGAACGGTGTGTGAGCAGGACCACGTGCCGTTCACGGGGCCGTAGGAAGCATCTTTGCGGAGGGTCGGGCGCTGCCAGCCCGGCCCTCTGCGGCATGTAGGTGGGAATTCGAACGCGAGCGGATGTCCGGTATTGCTGCGGCAGTCAAGCCGAAATGTGAGCTCTCAGTGTCGCCCGCGCCGGCGGTGACGGCCGAAAGGCGGACGCTTCTTCGCGCTACGGCCCAGCAGCTCGCTTTCTTCGAGGCTGCTGCCGGCGCCGAGCACGACGCACTCGAGCGGCGAGTCCGCGACCACGACGGGCAGCCCGGTTTCCGAGCTCAGCAGCCGGTCGAACCCACGTAACAATGCGCCGCCGCCGGCGAGTGTGATGCCGCGGCTGCTGATGTCCGCGGCGAGCTCGGGAGGCGTCGATTCGAGCGTCCGTTTCACTGCGTCGACGATCGTCTCGATGGGCTGCGCGATTGCGGCACGCACTTCGTTCGAATCGATCGTGCTCCGGCGAAGCAGTCCGGTGATGCGGTCGCGTCCGGCGACCTGCGTCTCGAGTGTTTCGGGCAGCGGCCACGCGGCGCCGCATGCGATCTTCGCCGCCTCGGCGGTCTCGGGGCCGATGAGCAGGCGCGCGCTCGTGTCGACGTGCCGAACGAGCGCATCGTCAAGCTCGTAGCCTCCGACGCGGATTGACTCCCACACCACGATGCCGCCGAGCGCGAGAATCGCCACCTCGGTGGTGCCGCCGCCGATGTCCACGACCATCGTCCCCTCTGCCTCGCCGACGGGTAGTCCGGCACCGATCGCCGCTGCCATCGGCTCCTCGATCAGCGACACCCTGCGTGCGCCGGCGGCGAGCGTTGCTTCCTGGACGGCGTTCCGCTCGACGTCGGTTGTCCCGCTCGGCACGCAGAGAACGACGTGGGAGTAGGACAGGCCCCCTCCGCCGCCGACGCGGCGGATGAAGTAGCGCAGCATCTCGGCCGTCACGTCGAAGTCCGCGATCACCCCGTGCCGCAACGGGCGGATCGCGCGGATGGTCGCGGGCGTGCGTCCGATCATGCGGCGTGCCTCCTCGCCGACCGCGTGGACTCTGCCGGTCACCTCGTCGATCGCGACGACGGAAGGCTCGAAGACGGCAATGCCGCCGCCGCGAACGAAGACGAGAGTGTTCGCCGTGCCGAGATCGATCGCGAGCTCGCGACCCCGCTGAAATCGCCGTTGTGCCACAGACCCGGGTTCACGCTACCGGGAGCCTTACCAGGGTGCGACCGTTACCCCGCCCCATTCCTCGGGTTTGACGTCGCGGACTGTCTCGGTGAGCTCCCAACGATGGCCACCCAGGTCCTCCAGCACACAAGAGCGCTCGCCGTACTCGTGCGTTGTCGGTTCCTCGAGGACGCCCGCGCCAAAGTCGCGCGCTCGGGCGAACGCTGAGTCGGCATCCGGCACTCGCACCTTGACGAGGTGCGTCACGACGCCCGAGCTGGGTGCAAGCTGGTCGGCACGAACGTCGGCGAGGACGACGGCGCCGTCCGTTCCGACGCGCAACTGAGCGCGGTGCCCGTCGCCGATGCGTACCCGCTCCTCGAAGCCGAACGCGGACTCGAGCCAAGCCACCGCTGCTCGGACATCCGGATAGATCAGCACCGGAGTCACAGTCACAGGCGGCGCAGAACGATTCGCCGGCACGGCCGCGGACTCTAGCTGCCCGCTCGACGAAACTTGGTGAAGAGCCTCACGAGCCCTACGCTGTGGCAATGACCATGTGCCCCGCCTGCGGCCACGAGAATCGGCCGGAGGCCCGGTTCTGCGATTCCTGCGGCGCGGCGCTTACCGTCTCGGAGGGCCGCGAAACACGGAAGGTCGTGACGATTCTCTTCTGCGACGTTGTCGGCTCGACGGCGCTCGGTGAGCGGGTGGATCCGGAGCCCTTGCGCCGGCTGATGGGCAGCTACTACGACCAGATGCGGGCGATCGTCGAGCGGCACGGCGGCACGGTCGAGAAGTTCATCGGCGACGCGGTGATGGCCGTCTTCGGCGTGCCGCAGGCGCACGAGGACGACGCGCTTCGCGCGGTGCGCGCTTCGGCCGAGATGCACGCTGCTGCTGCGCCGCTGAAGCTCGGGATCCGCATCGGCATCAACACCGGCGAGGTCGTCACAGGCGAGGGAGAAACGCTCGTCACAGGTGATGCGGTGAACGTCGCCGCCCGGCTCGAGCAGGCTGCGTCACCGGGCGAGACGTTGATCGGCGGGGCCACGTTGCAGCTCGTTCGCGGCGCGGTCGAAACCGAAACGACCGAGCCGCTCGACCTGAAGGGGAAGGCGGAGCCACTGCAGGCGTATCGCGTGCTTGCCGTCGACCCAAACGCTCCGTCAGTTGCGCGGCGCCTCGACCGGCCGATGATCGGACGGACGCGCGAGTTGGAGCGATTGGTCGGCGCGTTCGAGCAGTCGATCGATGATCGTGCGTGTCACACGTTCACGCTCCTCGGTCCTGCCGGTGTCGGCAAGTCGCGGCTCGTGCGCGCGTTCCTCGAGACGATCGGCGACCGAGCCCGCGTCGTGCGCGGTCGCTGTCTTCACTACGGAGAGGGAATCACCTACTGGCCGGTCGTCGAGGTGCTGATCCAGCTCGGCCGTGATCCGGACAGCGTCATCGGCGGTTCTCCTGTCGAGGCGCAGCTTGCGTTTCGGAAGCTTCTCGAAGACGAAGCCGCGACGCAGCCGCTCGTTGTCTACTTCGATGACCTGCAATGGGCCGAGCCGACCTTTCTCGACCTCGTCGAGCACATTGCCGACTGGTCTCGGGACGCACCGATCTTGCTCCTCTGCGCGGCACGGCCGGACCTTCTCGACCTCCGGCCTACCTGGGGTGGCGGCAGGTTGAATGCGAGCTCACTGCTCCTCGAGTCGCTGTCGTCTGCCGACAGTGCGCTTCTCGTCGGCCATCTGCTCGAAGAGATCGAGCTCAACGAGGGAAAGCGCGAACGCATCGTCAAGGCCGCGGAAGGCAATCCGCTGTTCGTCGAAGAGATGGTCGCGATGGTGCGCGAGGACGGCGCCGACCGAGAGATGATCGTGCCGCCGACGATCCACGCGCTGCTGCAGGCGCGTCTCGACCGCCTGGGAGGAGACGAGCGCACCGTGATCGAGCGGGGGTCTGTCGAGGGCAAGATCTTCCACCGAGGCGCAGTGCTCGAGCTTGCGCCGGAGCCTGTTCGACCTGCGGTCGGAACGCACCTGCTCTCGCTTGTCCGCAAGGAGTTGATCCGGCCCGAGCAGACCACGGTTCCAGGTGACGACGCTTTCCGGTTCCGCCATCTGCTCATTCGCGACGCCGCCTACGAATCGGTGCCGAAGGAGACGCGTGCGGCGTTGCACGAGCAGTTCGCTGCCTGGCTCGACGCGCATGTGCATCTCGTCGAGCAGGACGAGATCGCGGGCTACCACCTCGAACAGGCTGCTCGATACCGCGAGGAGATCGGGTCGCCGGACGCTGTGCTCGCCGAAGCGGCATTTCGGCGTCTCTCCGCGGCCGGGCAAGCTGCACTCGGTCGTTCCGACTGGAACGGGGCACGCGCGCTGATGCGCCGAGCGGTCGCGCTCCTTCCCGTCGGCCATCCGGCCCGTGCCGACCTCCTCCCGGACTATTACTTCACGCTGTTCGAATCCGCGGAGTTGGAGGCCGCAGGAGTCGTCGTGGCCGAGCTGCAAGGCTCGGAAGACGAGCGGGCTAAGGCGTTCGGCGCCCTCTTCAGGGCCGAGCTCGAGGTCCTCGAGGGAGGCGAGGGCGTGGGGCCGGCCTTCAAACAAGCAGTCGCGTCCGCAGCGGAGAAGTTCGAGCTGCTCGGCGATGCGAAGGGGCTCGCGTACGCCTCGCGGCTGGCCGCACTCGAACGGTGGGCTTCGCTGCGCATGGCCGAGGCGATCGAGAAGTTCGAAGTGGCCGCTTCGAATGCGGCACGGGCCGGCATCCAGCATCTAGAGGACGAAGCACGCTCGCGGATCGCGAAGGCACATGCGAATGGGCCTACGCCGCTCCCCGAGACGATCCAGCGGCTCGAGCAGTTCATCCGGGAGTACGCCGAGCGCCCACTGGCGCTCGCAGGGATTCGCGTTGCCCTTGCGCGGGCGCTCGCAGCGCACGGTGACATCCAGGCAGCTCGCGAGGTGGAAGACGTCGAAGCCGTCCTTCTCGAGGCAGGAATGGAGTTGGAAGCGACATCCGCCCAGTACACGCGGTCGTGGATTGCGCGCTGCGCGGGGGACTTCGAAGAGGAGGAGCGTCAGCTGCGAGCGCAGGTCGAGAAGCTCGAGGAGCTGAACGACCGCAACTATCTCGGGACGTCGTGGATGCAGTTCGGGATGTCTCTCGTCGAGCTCGGAAAGGATGAGGACGCGCAGCGAGCATTGGAGCGTGCGCGTGAGGTGACGATCCCAGAGGACATCGTCGACGTCATCGGCCTTGATGCGCTCGAGTCCGTTCTGAGGGCGCGGCGCGGCGAATTCGAGGAGGCGCAAGAGCTGGCGACGCGTGCGTTGGCGAGGGTGGACGAGACGGACTTCGTCAGCGTCCGACTAAACACGAGGTGGAGCGCGGCCGAGGTGTTCGAGCTGGCGCGGCGCGGCGACGAGGCGAAGGTTTTGCTAGAAGAGAGCGTCGAGATCGCCGAGCGGTACGGGCACCTGGTTGCGGCGGAGAGAGCGCGCGACCGTTTGGCGGCGGGCGTTTAATCAGGCCTGTCGGGCGTGCGCGGCGATACCGCCGATGAACAGGCCGATGCCGACGAGTAGCCATGGCAACGGGTTTAGATGCTGATCGCACCCGCTGGCCGTTTGCGTATGCCAGCAGGTCGTGCCCGGCCCGGCACGTTGCACCCACGCGACATAAAGCAGAAGAGCTCCGGCGCCGCTGAGCAGGCCAAAGGCCGAGCGACGGGCGCTTGGCCGAGACCCCATCAGCCACCCGATCACGACGACCGGCGCCGCCAATATTGGTCCGAGGGACACTGCGGCGAGCGCAGCAGCAGATCCGAGGAGCGCCCAAGCCCAGAACCAGCCACAGCCGGCGAGATGAGCGCGACGCGATGTCCGGGACCCGACCATCCAGAGCCTTTCTCGGATCGATCTCGTGAAAGTATCTCAGTGAAAGGGAGCATCCGAATGAGCGAAGCGGAGAACCTGTTCGGCGAAAAGCACGTGCGGCGCTACCGCGAGAACGGCGGCGAAGTCGGCCACAGGTGGAAGCGAGGCTCGAAGATCCTTCTCTTGACGACGAAGGGCCGCAAGAGCGGCGAGCCCCGCACGACGCCTCTCATCTACGAGGAGGACGGCGACCGCTACGTGATCGTCGCGTCGAAGGGCGGTGCGCCCGCACATCCCGGCTGGTACCGAAACCTCCAGAAGGATCCGAACGTCGAGCTGCAGGTACTCGACGAGGTGTTCCCTGCGCGTGCGCGCACCGCGGAGGGCGAGGAGCGCGAGCGCCTGTGGCAGCTCGTCAACCAGCAGTGGCCGGACTACGACAGCTACCAGACGAGGACCGACCGGGAGATACCGGTGGTCGTCCTGGAGCGCACTTCGGCCTAGGCGTTCAGCGGGCGCCAGGAGAGCGTTCGCGTCGCCTCGCCGTAGCTGCGGATTCCGCCGAAGAGGTGTGGGACGGAGAAGCTTGTCGCATCCGCGGACGGCTGGATCGTGAAGGCCGGCACACGGGACATGCTGCCGACCAGAGGCCGTATGGGTTGCACGTACTTTGAACGGCCGCACGCGATCAAGGCGGTGTAGATCACCTTCTCCCGAAACGCGCGGACCTCAGACAGGCTGAAGGTCAGCGCGACCGTGTAGCCGCCGGGTGAAAGCGCGGGGGAGCCGACAATGGCGAACTGCGTCCCTCGCAAACGCTTGCCGAACGCAATCGCGATCGAGGTGATCGGAGCCTGCACGGAGAGCGGCAGCTGCCCATCGCGCATGTTCGTCGCCGTGGCCTGAACATCCGAGGCATCGCCTGGAAGTTGCATGAGCAACGGGCCCGTGCAGCTGAGCTCGTAAGGGGTTCCGTGCGGCAGCGGGCGTGTGCGCAGATGGACGACGTACGTCTGAACCAGCACGGCCGACCCGGTCGCCTCCCTGACATCGAAAGTCCCCGTGACCGAGCAATCGATCCTGACGATCTGGCCCGCACGTGTCGTCGTTCCCTTGACGCGGTGCGGAGTCAGCTCCATTTGAGACGACTGGGTCACCACGACCGGTGCGGCACCCTGAAGGTGAACCGCGATCTGGCCCTCGAACGCACACCCGTCTGTCACGATGGGTAGGCCTGCGAGCACCAGGACAACCAAGATCACTCCGTGTCGACCCCCCGCACATGCGCCCGCAGTATCGAGGCGGCTTGCTGCTCATAAGATCGAGGAGTGACGCCCGACCCATTCGTGCCGCCCGGGTTCGTCGTACCGCTTCGCCTCGACACGCCTCACTTCGTGCTCGAGCCGCTCGGGCCGCAACACAACGAAGCTGATTACGCAGCCTGGTCGGCGTCAATTGAACACATACGCCACACACCCGGCTGGGAAGAAGGCTCCTGGCCTCGTTCGATGACCCTGGACGAGAATCGAGCGGATCTCGAGAGACACGCCTCGGACTTCGCAGAGCGGACCGGCTTCACGTACACGGTGCTCTCCCCTGAAGGCGACGTGATCGGCTGTGTCTACATCTATCCGGCCCGGAAGGAGACCGTGGACGCGAAGGTGCTTTCGTGGGTGCGAGCGAGCAGCGCCGATCTCGACGCGCCACTCTGGAGAGCCGTCAGTGTGTGGCTCAACTCGGAGTGGCCCTTCGAGCACATCGACTATGCGGCCCGTGACTGAGCCCAACACGGCACTTCTGGACAGCTTCGCCCGCGTGCCCCTGCTCTTCGGCCCGTCTCCGGTGCACCGGCTCGAGCGGCTGACCGAGCACCTCGGCGGCGAGGTCGAGATCTGGGCGAAGCGCGAGGACTGCAACTCGGGCCTCGCGTACGGCGGCAACAAGACGCGGAAGCTGGAGTACCTCGTCGCCGAGGCGCTTGCGCAGGGCTGCGACACGCTCGTCTCGATCGGCGGCGCGCAGTCGAATCACACGCGGCAGGTCGCTGCGGTCGCGGCGAAGCTCGGCCTCGGTTGTGTCCTGGTTCAGGAGCACTGGGTCGACTGGCCGGATGCCGTCTACGACAAGGTCGGCAACATCCTGCTCTCGCGGATCATGGGCGCCGACGTGCGGCTCAGTGCGGCCGGGTTCGACATCGGGATCCGACCGAGCTGGGAGGAAGCGCTCGCGTCAGTCGAGGAGCGCGGCGGGAAGCCGTACGCAATCCCGGCCGGTGCGTCCGATCACCCGTTGGGCGGACTCGGGTTCGCGCGCTGGGCGCAGGAGGTGGCAGACCAGGAGCAGGAGCTCGGCGTCTTCTTCGACACGGTCATCACGTGTTCGGTGACCGGCTCGACGCAGGCGGGCATGATCGCGGGCTTCGCGTTGCAGGACGCCGAGCGCAAGGTGCTCGGCATCGACGGCTCCGCGACGGTCGAGCAAACGTGGAATCAGATCGCCCGCATCGCGCGGCAGACCGCTGATGCAATCGGTCTCGGCCGTGAGCTCGGTGACGCCGAGATCGTCCTGCTCGACGAGTGGCACGCCGGCACGTACGGGATCCCGGATGCGAAGACGATTGAGGCGATTCGTCTTTGCGCCCGGCTCGAGGGTGTGCTCACCGACCCGGTGTACGAGGGAAAGTCGATGGCCGCGCTGATCGACCTCGTGCGTTCCGAACGCATCCCATCCGGATCACGCGTGTTGTACGCCCATCTCGGTGGACAGCCCGCGCTAAACGCCTACTCAGGTGTCTTCTGACGCGTCTGACCAGCGACATGACCGAACGCCCGGCCGAAGCTCGTCGTGAACGACTCGACGCTGCGCTGTCTGAGGGCCGGAATCGAACCCGGGTACGACCTCAACCACGCAACTTCCGCCGAAGAGTACGAAGGCCTCGCTCGGGCGAGGCCTTCGTTAACGACAACAAGTCGTGTTCTACGAGCAGCCGGTGTTAGTCCCGCAGTCCCTGCACGTGTAGCAACTACCGGTCCGCACCATCCGCCCCCCGCACTTGGCGCACTCCTGGGCATCCTCGAACGCGTTGAACAGTGCGGTCTGCCCGGGCGGCGCCATCTCAGCAGGCGCTGCAGTAGAGGCAGGAGCGTCCCCGCTGTTGCGATAGCCCTCCGCTAGGCGGGCCCGCACCTCGGCCGACAGGATTCCGATCTCCTCCTGCTGGTCGACGGTCAGGAACTTCTTGCCCATCCAACGGAAGATGTAGTCGACGATCGACTTCGCGGCCCGGATGTCCGGGTCGTTCGTCATCCCGCTCGGCTCGAAGCGCATGTGCGCGAACTTCGAGACGTACACCTCGAGCGGCACGCCGTACTGCAGGCCGAGCGAGACCGAGATCATGATCGCGTTCATCAGGCCGGCGAGGGTCGTGCCCTCCTTGGCGATGTCCACGAAGATGTCGCCGGGCGTGCCGTCGTCGTACAGGCCCACGTGGATGTAGCCCTCGTAGTCGCCCACGCGGAACTTGCGGCCGACCTCGACGCGGTCGTCCGGCAGGCGGCGCCGTCGCGTTGCCGGCAGCGGCGGAGCTGCGGTTGCAGCATCGAGCAGCGTCTGCGCGCCGCCGTCCTTCTTGCCCGACAGCGGCTGCGCGACCTTGCAGTTGTCGCGGTAGATCGCGATCGCCTTCACGCCGAGCTTCCACGAGTCGATGAAGAGCTTCGCCACCTCGTCGACCGTCGCGGCCTCCGGCAGATT
>WNGE01007764.1_pt1 | contig 11608 bp, 9 predicted proteins | sample 5400651 | NCBI WGS metagenome assembly WNGE01 (sample SAMN13153370, study PRJNA577476) | soil metagenome | isolation source: 60 cm soil or saprolite under grassland replicate 2 | place: USA:California | collected 2016-06-15 | reverse complement strand
TGTTAACCCCGATTTCTCGAATGAAAAATGGAACTTTCGTGGACCTTTGCGCATTCCTCACAATCCTACTTAATAAGTAGCTTTGTGAGAAGCCGCGTGTACCGTCGTAAAATGCCCTTTCCATAAACGTTATTCAGGAATTATCAACGAACTACAGCGGATGCGAAAACAAAATCTGCCTCTCTATCCGAAGTACGTCATGAAACATCACCCAAACCTATTTTCTGGAGCACTGCGACAATACGGATCGTGGAATAAGGTCCTGGTAGCTGCTGGCGTTACCCGTCGAGAGATTCCTAGGAAGACCCGTCTGGGTTTGCTAAGAGAGCTGCGCGACGCAGTGAAGCTTAGAAGAGAGATTTCGCAGACGCTACGCTCAGAGATAGCATATTATTTCGGGAGCTTGCGAAACGCTAAAATTGCACTGAAGACCGACGCAAGACTTTTGAGCGGCTGGAGCAAGCGCAAAATAATCGCTGTCCTTGCGCAAAAGCACCGTTCAAAAGAGAAACTGAATTACGGAACTGGACGGCGTGAGTTTGCCGCCCTGGTAAGTGCTGCCGAAGCCTATTTTGGAAGCTGGGGTAAGGCTCTATATGCCACTGGGATTGACCCTAATTTGTATTTCGTGCATCACAAGTGGCGCAGACCCAGAGTGAATCACGCTTGATGCATATTTGAATGGCTGTTCAAAAAAAATCACCGAAGGCGATAGCTAAAAAGGCAGTTCGTCGCGCAAAAAAGCTGCTCGCTCACGGCATGCCCCATCGTTGGATGTTAAAGTGGACTATGTCTGGTGGTACGGCGCGGTCGAGATCGACCCCAAGCATTGCGTGTTTGGATAATGCTAAGCGGCCCGGATTCGGAACGTATCCCGGAGCGACTGATGATACGAGACGAAATCGCAGCGTCGTGCAAGGGAACGCCTGAGCGCGGAAGATTGCCAGTGGTTGGAAGAACTCGTCGACGTTGTTGAAGGCGAGTTTCGTGCTTGTGGGTGTGAATGGGAAACGCCAAAGATCGGTGTTGAATCAACCGAGCGCGTGAAGCGTGGCGGCGGATTCGACTATTTCCGGTAACGAGACGTACCCACCCAAGGTTCACAGATGATGATCGACGATGATACTCTCAAGTAGCTATTACGGATCAACGATGAACTGCTGCAGTTGTGCAAATGGCTAAATGAAAAACGTGATATGGAAACTCTGTCTCGCCTGATACCGCTCGTGGACGACCTCACCCATATTTTGGTAGAAGCTGGTAAGAAACAAACTGCACTAAACGGATCAACATCGACGAAGGCTGCGTACAGTAAACCTTCGAGGAGCAGAACGCAGGGATGGCTAACAAGATGTACAAGGACCGACTGGTAATTGTTGGGGCCGCTCCGGATAAACAAACCAGCAAATGGGCTGCAAGGATTACAATAGCCCACACGATGCACCCTGCCGGATTGTTCGATACTGAGGAGGAAGCAGAAACCTTCGCTCTCAAGTTCGCAACCGAATACATTGACGGCAGGACAAAGTAGCTCAGCCGTCGAGCTTCTAAGTAGAAGATTCGACCAAGTCCAGCGCAGTATTTATTCCGCCGTAAAGCTTACTTGCAGGTCACCAATCTCTTGGACCGAGCGTCCACGGTACTGTTGCAAAAGATCGACGATTTGGCGACAGAATGGTCCGTCGTCAAAAACCAGACTGCCGGTATAGTTCTCGTTTTCATGCTCAATCACTAAATAGCATGTATTCGAGGCACCGCCCGCGTGAACGTAGATCAAGATGCCGACTTCGCCTTTCACTATCTTAACACCGCCGATTCTCATTTGTGTCCAAACTGGTGGCCAGTTTGGAACGCCAGAGTAACTCATTAACGGGTGATCTCTGAGCTTCACAAAACTGCCTACAACGTGAGGTTTGGCAATCCCATTTCTAGCAAGATTTTGGGCAAGGCTCGCCAGCTCAGGTGCCGCGCTGAAGGTCCCATCCCAGCTGCTGTTGCGCCCCGCACGATTGATCGGAAGAGTTCATTGTTTAACCGTGCCTTGCAGGTTTGTTCGGTTTGAGCTGACGCCGCCGTAGAGTAGGCTTTTTAGCTCCCGAGTTTGTCTCTGGTATGTCAATTACCCAGACAGAGTTCTGAAGGTATCCCGTTCCTTCACACGCCAGGCAACGTCGCTTTGGCCGCAACCCGCCATGTGTTTTACCCGTTCCGTGGCAGTTATCACACCGATCCCACACCTTCTCATCCATTGTAGATAAAACTCCTTGACCCGCAGAAAACTGGCGCCGGGGAAGGAATCATCGAGGTGTGGGATCGAGTTGCGGTTCCCGTCCTAGCGCCGGAGACTTGAGCAAGGATTGTGCCCTCATCGTCGATGGTGACGTGACGAACTTTGAAGAAATTAGATTTACTTCTGAGAGTTGTGCTCCGCTTGACTGAACGGCAATTTTGCCTGCTAAAAGTGATCAACGATATAGTCAGGTCAGATTGACAATCGTTTTATCGTCGCGTCCGTTGGAGCACAAAATCTATGAATGGGCTTGTCTCGAATCTGCTTCCAGATATACTGAAAATATGATTCTTATCGTCGAAGATGACGCCGCTAGCCGATATGCATTTGCTCGACTACTACGAGGGCAAGGCTACGAAGTCATCGAACCGCAAGTGTCCTCTGCCCGAGACAAATGGTGAATTTCGGCTGACACAGTACTGAAAACAACACTAAATCCGATTCGAGCCACGAGGAAAACCCATGACCAGCAGATGGAATCGCTTCGTGATCACGGCCCTTTTCGGGCTTACTACATTCACGGCTGGCTGCGCGAGCCAACGGGGGCCGATACGGGGAGAAGCCACTATCCAGGGTGATAGAACAACAACTGAGAGTGAACAGAGCAAAAAGAAAGCGTCTGGGAGCGGAAGCGTTAGCGGCAGTGGCAGCGTAAGTGGGAGTGGAAGTGCTAGTGGCAGCGGCAGCGTCAGCGAACGCTAAGCTTTTACCTAGCGTAACGTAGCGGTAAGAGGAGCGCAGCAATCCGTCGTTGGCCGCCGCGCCAGCGGCGGATTCCCCCGTCACGCATTGCTTGATCATGGAAGGTCCAACAAAGCCGACTCCAAAAGAGCGTGGTTGGAATGATCCGCTGCCAGGCAAAAAGCCGGATGAAACCTAAAAACGAAGGAAAGCGACCTTAGCGTCTCGTTCAAAGAATGGCGTAGCCAGAGCCCAATATCACACCCAAGTAAGTCAGCCAGAAAGTAAGAAACTGCCAGTTAAACTTCTCGGAACGAAGAGAAGGCGTATCCCGCAAACTGTTGCGACTGTTCCATCGCGTATACGTCCCCAGATCATTTTGGAAGCCGCCATGAAAGCTCAAACGGGGTCGAGCGCCGCCACCTACGGCCCGCAATCTTGATCGGTCGCTGCGCTGGTCACGCAGCATCGTCCTGCGTGAGCCGGGACACAATATCCCGCTCAGGCTGAACGGTCATTTTTCTCCCGTGTGGAGTTATTGACTCGCGTGGATTGCGATTCCTGGCAAACGGCTCTCTGCCACGGTGGGCGATATTATCGGACACGGCGTAGATCGCGGACTGCCGAGCAAAATTCGCATATACAAGAATGGATGCCGCGCAAAGCCCTTTTTTGCTCGGCCTTCTCCTACCACGATAGTGTCCTTCTGCATCACCTGTTGAGTTTTTCTGTTTCCTTCTTCGAACCGTGGGGCCGGAAAAGACCCATAATCCTCTTTTTGATCTCAGGTTGGCGCGCGCGGGTGTCTTGCTTACGGGGTTGTTCTCTCAGCAACTTGTTCACGCGCCGGTATAGGTCGACGAGTGATTTAGAGGGCCTGATCGGCATAAAATGCTCCTTTCACCACGCCATCACCCGTTTGAGTCAGGGAATCGCTTCGAACGAGGTAGTCTGGGCCATCTTTCTCCAGCTCGAACGTTGTAACCCTGGCGACCTCTAGCGACTGCCCGATCACGCGTAACGATTTCGCATAAGTCATTTTGTCCTGACCATCTAGATAACTTGAGCAAGCCATACAAAGGGGTGGAAAGCTCATGCATTGCCCATTTTAGGGACTTGCAATACGAGTTAAAAAATTGTGAAAACGAGCTTGGTTATGTTGGCTAAAGACGGAAACTACAGCTCCTGTTCAGCGGTCCGGGTTTGCCTTCCTTGTCTTGTCTTAAGAGACTTGGACTGTTTAGGCTTGTTTTTCGGGCGCTTTTCTTCCAGCCAGATTGTCTCAGCTTTCAGCCAGTGCTTAACTTCGTATCCGTCCGGACACCCTTCCTCTTGCCAAAGCTTGTAGGCAACTTGACGGATCTCTTCGTCACGATTCATCTCCATACCTTGCATAGTCTCCCTTCTTCCTATTGGATTTAAAGCTACTTATACAAGAATCGGTTTTTCCCGGCAAGAAAATTTTTCAGGCACCCGAGTTTCCGCGAAAACACATCACGAAGGCATTCCGTGCACAGGCGCACTATTTCAGCGGCGAATTGGTTGGGGTCTATGGAGGCTGCTAGATTTTTCTAAGAAGACCAGCAGGAGGGGATTTACGTATTACGCCTATACCTTCCCAGTGAATGTCGCGGCCTTTCGCGTGGCTGACCGCCGTGATTTCACGCAACGATGACTCGTGCGCCGGTATCTTACCGGCACGGCCTCTATACCGCGACGTTAACGCTGCAATTGAACTGATTTCTCCACTTAAATTCCACGGCTCTTAGGACTGTCCGGGTTCTGTCCGACAACTGCTTCCCAAGCGACTCACAAACAAATCCAACGACTTGAGCGTTAGCCAAATTCATTGGGAATGGTTGGGTCCGCTCGGTGGTTGTTCCCGATTGTCCTCAATTCGTAGTCAGTAGTTCTCAGTCGGTCCGCCCCAATTGCCTCAAACCTTGCACGCGCTCGCTTGCTGCATCAGCGAGAAATTGACAGTTGTTCGGTCACGCTGAAGGCGAGAATTTTTGTGGTCCACGCAGAAAGAGGCACTCGAACTGAGAGGGGACGTTGGACACAGCTAAAAAGAGGAGCCATGGGCGACGACAAATCATCGCTCGCCGTATCCGGCGAGGATTAGCCGGTGCATGACGATTTATCGCGAAATGCGCAGCGGGAGGTACGGAGCCGAGCCAAGGGACCCTTGGACAAGCGCACCTTTGTCTCGGCCATTTTTTTTACACCCAAGGCAACACTAAAATAGGACCCTGTATTCAGATTTTAATAATTCCGTGCACGTGCAGGAGGTAAGCTGGCCTATAAGGGACCCTAGACACCGATTTTTATAATTTGGTGCATGGACAGGAGGTAAAAGAACGTAGAAGGGACCCTTGGACACGCACCTCTCGGTATCCCGGATTTTTTATCATGTGTACGCCTGGGGTGGTGATCAACCTACACGGGGGACCCTAGACCTGCCTCAGTTTGAAGCGGATTTTCAAATGTGTGTGCACGTACTCTCATGGATGACTATCCCAGGTACTAGGTATAGGCCGGTCCCTTGGCAACGACTTTTGGATTCCGCGATCATCGGCAGGATACACGACGACCTGCAACGCAGAAAAGACAAATAGACGCACCATCCAACCCCCACGGAGGTTTGCTATGGTAACGGAGACTGACCAAATTCAGAACTTGCGCGCTAGGTTCAACAACCGGCTTCGGTCGCACACTTCAGAACCGCAATGTCACGGAGCTGGTCAGAAATTACATCGATAACTTTCAGGCTGAGCGGCAATTAACATTCCCTCGTTGGTCAAAGACTATTTGCAGGCGGAGCATGGCGTCAGGGGCAAGTATCGGTCTCTTTACTCGGCTACCTGCGTAATTCTCAAAAAGGAATCTCAAAAGGGTAAAGACGGTCAATCACCACGACTAGCGTATGAGAAGGGCGTAGGATTCTATCAGCACAAAAGAGAGCCGCCCTGAGCGCCCGGCTGAACTAGTTTGATCACCAGGTCGCACTGGAGTGTGAAGTTGTTCACTCTAGGGGGCATGATTTTACTCGTTCTTTGCGAGGCAGAGAATTTTGTGCGTGCGCTTTTCCCCGCCAACCGAAACCGTTTCGGTTTTTGCGGGACTTGGTGGGTGAAACACGGGACGATTAGGAAAGGAAGCGCAGGAGATGCATTGCTTCACTCACCAGTAATTATGCGACGATTCAAGGCTTGTTCGCCTTCTTCGCTTTTTCCTTGACGTGGTTCAAATCCACTCACCCCGACCATTTCCTTCCACTAAATTTTTTCGTGACTTGTGTCTACATCCCGCATCCCGCTTCTCATGGGTTTCGGTAAAGGTCTTGGTCTTGAAAAGCCTCATTAAGTGCTCTCGCGAATCACTCTTTATGTATCGTCCATAGTGCTTTTCGATCATCGCTACCGACGTACCGCAGTATTCCGCCACCCACTTGATATTGAGCCCGCGTGAAAGGACGGTTGATTGCCCATATCCTATAGATCGAGAGCGACTCGTGTGGATTCTTCGGAAGCCGTTAAGATCGCTGGCTTTATGTTCGTCGTTGCGTGGTGGTCGCAACGGAAAAGCCATTGCTCGTGCCGGCTCTCTTTTAGAAAGAGGAAGCAGGGCGTTCTCATTAAATCGGTGTCTCCAGAACCCTAAGTCCGAGTTCGATTCTCGTGGGCGCGCCAATCCGAAGTTACAAACAAATCTTTTAAGTCCATCACATCCCGACAATTCACTGCCCAAATTGGCTACTTGACACGATGTGGATAGGAGGCGTGCCGCCGATCCTATCCACACTGCTTGACATGGCCTCCCACATGGAGGCAGATTGGCGATTCTTGGAGCATCTTCTCGAGCACGCGATTGATTAAGTTGTCCAAATACTTAACCAGTTAAATCGGAAATGATCATGCCAAGAAAGTTCGCTGGGTGCGCGTTGAACAAAGGGACGATGTCAAGGCGATCCGTTGTTGAAACCACGGTAGTGTAGCAGGAGATAGTTATAACAGTGAAGTCAGATGCCACATCAACAACCACCAATCTCTGGTGGGAGTCGGCCTATGACCGATGGCTAGCATCCCAGGATGTGCCAGTCTATTCGGGATATCATGTAGAGGATGTGCGTACTTTGGAATTGAGCTGGTGGTCGTTACGGGAGTGTCCCGGCGCCGTGCTGAATCTGGTAGGCCACCAGGGCGTCACCGAGGCTCATGTCTTGGAAATCCCACCGGGGCAGACACTTCCACCCTTTCGAATGGCTTTGGAGGAAGCCATATATGTGCCGGAAGGGCAGGGACTGGCAACAGTGTGGGCTGAGGGGCGGCCGAAAGTAACCTTCGAGTGGCAGAAACACAGTCTCTTCCGCATCCCGAGCAATTACTTCTACCAGCTGACCAACGCTCGAGGTGACCGGCCCGCGCGGACGTTGCACGTCAGTTATTTGCCATCTGCCCTGAGCATCCAGCCCGACCCGAACTACTTCTTCAACAACCCATATTTGGATCCCGGCGAATTGTATAGGGAAGAGAACAACTTCTACTCAGCGGAAGCCCGCGCCGTTCGCGAAGAGGTGAAGCGGGGGGAGAAGGCCAGCGTCACGTACCACTGGTACGCCAACTTTTTTCCAGACTTGACCGTGTGGGACCGCTTGAAGTCACAGGGGAGCCGGGGCGGCGGGGCGCGCAGCGCTGGAATCCAATTTCCCAATTCTTGTATCCGAACCGGGCTCATGGTCCTTCCCGCCCGGCGCTACAAGAAGGCGCACCGACACGGGCCCGGAGTGACCATTGTCGGCATATCGGAAGGAGAAGGCTACGTTGTCATGTGGCCGGAAGGAGGCGAGAGGGTAGTGTGCCCGTGGCGCGAGGGGACGGTATTCGTTCCGCCCAACCACTGGTATCACCAGCATGTGAACACGGGGCCTGTTCAGAACAGACAGTTGCGAATCTTTCCACCTCGTCCGATGATGGGATACAACATCCGTGACATGCGGCAACAGATTGAGTACGTGGACGAAGCACCCTGGATCCGGCAAAAATTCGAGGAGCAATTAGCTAAAAACCGCCTTACCTCCTTGATGCCCGAGGAAGCGTACAGAGACCCGAACTTCAAGTTCGACGATGAGGAGATGCAGGGCGATTGACAAGCGCCAGAGACGCACCTTTGGCTAGGGTCGAAAGTCTTCCGCTTATTTTCCTCGCCAAGTTACTCTGAGCCATCCGCCGGAGACTGCGAAGTGTTGGTATAGTACAGCGTGTATACTATAGCGTGTCGATAACTTCGAAAATCTGCAGGAGGTCGCGATGGAAATGAAGTCAGATGGAATGGCCGCCGACTTTTGGTGGGAAACGGCCTATGACCGATGGTTAAAATCCCAAGATGTACCCGTCCATACCGGACACTACGTACAGGACCTACGCACCGTGGAGCGAGGCTGGTGGTCGCTACGCGGCTGCCCCGGAGCCGTGTTGAATTTGACGGGCCATCAGGGTGTTACCGAGGCCCACATCTTGGAAATCCCACCGGGGCAAACGATCCCACCTTTTCGGATGGCCTTGGAGGAAGTTATCTATGTGGCAGAGGGCCAGGGACTCACATCCGTGTGGGCTGAAGGGCACCCGAAAGTCACGTTTGAATGGCAGAAACACAGCCTCTTCCGCATCCCTACCAACTATTTCTACCAGTTGAGCAATGCCCGAGGGGACCGGCCGGCACTGACAGTGCACACAAGTTATCTCCCCATGGCGATGAGCACGAACGCCAACTCTGACTACTTCTTTAACGATCCCTACGTGGATACCAGCGAACTGTACGGGGGGGATAGCAGCTTCTATTCAGCGCAGGCTGTGCAACGTCAAATCAAAAGACCCGGAGGAACAACTACTTCCACACAGTGGTACGCGAATTTTTTTCCGGATCTTACGGTCTGGGATAGGCTGACTGCCTACACGAAAGCAGGTCGCCTGGCCTATAGCGGCGGCGTTCGATTTCCTAACTCCGCCATCCGGACTGGCCTCATGTGCCTTCCGTCCCGAAGATACAGGACCGCTCATCGCCAAGGCCCAGGTGTGACCATCGTGGGCATACAAGAAGCCCAAGGCTTCGTTCTCATGTGGCCGGAAGGCGGTGATTATGTCGTGGCGCCCTGGCAGGAAGGATCTGTTTTCGTTCCCCCTAACCAGTGGTATCACATGCACGTCAACTCGGGATCCGTCGAGAACAGGCAGCTGCGGATCTTCCCGCCGCAGCCTCTGATGAATTACACCGCTCCGGATCCGAAGAAGTACATTCCGTTTGTCGAGGAAGATCCCTGGATCCGAAAAAAGTTCGAGGAAGAGCTAGCGAAGAACGGCCTCACTTCCTTGATGCCCGACGGGGCTTACACCGACCCGGACTTTGAATGGGACGAGGACTGGTTGAAAGAGGACTGAACGGGGATTCCGCAGTTGAACTGGAAGCCATGAGCAAGGAGCAAACCTTCCGTAGCGAAGACACCCAACCACGCGAATTCATTCAATGCATTCAAGTAGTTTAAGCTGTTCAAAACGTTTGAAACGATTGGAACGTTTGGAACGACTGGAACGAACGAAGTTCGGAAGGTTAGCAGACGGAGGTACCGATACGCATGCACGACGATGACGACCATTCCGATGGATTTGATCTGGGTTCCGTCGATGAGGGATCGAGCGAGGAAATCGAGGGCCTAGAACGCTTCACACTGAACAGCGTAGGCATCGATATCGGCTCCTCCACGACGCACGTCATCTTCTCCCGCTTGGTGCTTAGGCGGCAAGGTGTCACTCTGTCGGCACGTTATGTGGTCACCAATCGCGAAGTCCTCTACCGCTCGCCTATTCTCCTCACGCCGTACCTGACCGCGACCTTGATCGACACCGATCAAGTCAAGAAGTTCATCGAGCGCTCCTACAGAGAGGCAGGGTTCGATTCTGCGGATATTGATACTGGCGCAACGGTCATTACGGGCGAGGCCCTGAAAAAGGAGAACTCCCGTCCCATCCTGGAGTACTTCTCCACGGAGTCAGGCAAGTTCATCTGTGCTTCGGCCGGACCCATGCACGAGGCGCTGTTGGCGGCCTACGGTTCCGGCGCCGTGGCCCTCTCCCAGCATCATCGCAACGCCGTCCTGGACGTGGACATGGGCGGGGGCACGACAAAGATCTCCCTGATTCGGAGCGGCGAGATCGTGCAGATGGCGGCGGTCGAGGTCGGTGCTCGCTTGCTTGCATTCGACGATGATATGACGATCACCCGCGTGGAACAGCCGATGCGGGCGATAGCGAAAGCGCTGGGCAAGAGGGTGGAACTCGGGGCCAAGCTCACCTCCAAGCTCCGCGGCGAGCTTGCGGCAAAGATGGCCGACATTCTCTTCGACGTCCTTTCCGGCGGCGACATGGATCCGCTGACCCAATCGCTCATGCTCACGGATGGGCTCCACGGTCACAAGATGAGCGCCATTGACCACGTCGTATTCTCGGGGGGCGTCTCCGAGTACGTCTACGAACACACCACCGAATCCTATGGTGACCTCGGTCCGGAGCTGGGCCGGGAGGTCCGCCAACGCTGTAACCAATCCTTGCAGCGAGGCACGGTCGTCGAGCCGGCCGAAGGAATTCGGGCCACGGTCATCGGCGCCGGCGAATACACGCTGCAGGCGAGCGGCAGCACCAGCTATATCTTCACGACGGACGTTCTCCCCGTGCGAGGCATTCAAGTGGCCCGCGCCTTTATCAACAAGGAACAATCGCCGCGTGAGGTGCGGGCGGCGCTCACCCGGGCCCTGTCCAAGTACGACACCCAGCACCTGAACGAAAGGATGGCGCTGGCGCTCTCGGTGGAAGGACAGCCCGATTACCCCTACATCCGACGTCTGGCAGAGGGCATTGTCAGCGTGACAGACTCTGCTTCCCCGTCGGGAGCTCCTCTGTTTCTGGTGCTGGACGTAGACATGGCTCGGTCGCTCGGAACAGTTCTCAAGGAGGAGTTCAAACTGGACCGCGCCGTCATCGCCATCGACAACATTGACGTGGGCGACCTTGACTACATCGACATTGGCAAGCCCATGGGCGTGTCGCAGGTGGTCCCTGTCACTGTCAAATCTCTCATCTTTACCCTGCGCTCCACCTCCGGCTGATCTTTGCATGAGTTAAGTCTATCGCTGGCTCGACGGAGAGCAATCCCTCGGGGCAAAATATTTCTTCCAATATTTGCTTTAAAGACACCCTTCCCGACCACTTTACGTTGTCCACGACTAGGACTTCACGATTCTAAGCTTTGCGCGTTTTCGGTGCGCGATACGCGACCTTGCCTTAGTGGCAATCTTTTCTGCGGCCACTTCGGCATTCTTGATAGTTTGTTCGATTCTATCTGGAGCGATACCACGGCGAATGAGGCTATCGATAATATTTTTTCTTCGCAGCGACCTGGCCGCTTTCCTTATTTGTCTTACGTCAGCCAACATATCTTTTGGAATATTCGATAGGGGTCGGAAACGGCTTTCGCCGTCCCCGCCCTCCGAACCGTGCGTGCGGTTCTCCCGCACACGGCTCTCCAGTCGGTGGTTTCCTCATCGGGATTGGCTCGCCAGCTTCCAGGCTGCAGTCGTAGTGAACA
>WNGE01017953.1_pt1 | contig 11609 bp, 10 predicted proteins | sample 5400651 | NCBI WGS metagenome assembly WNGE01 (sample SAMN13153370, study PRJNA577476) | soil metagenome | isolation source: 60 cm soil or saprolite under grassland replicate 2 | place: USA:California | collected 2016-06-15 | reverse complement strand
CCTCCGGCCGTTTGAGCGCAACGCGCTCGGGCACCGGCACACGGGCGGCGTCGGCGGCAAGTGCGCCATATTTGGCGCGTCTTCCCGTCGGCGCGTGAAGCACTTCACCGCTTTGCGCGCGGCAGGACGCCGGATCGACGTTCCAGCGCTTTGCCGCCGCCGCCACGAGCATCGTTCGCGCGGTCGCGCCGGCTTGGCGCAGGGGCTGCCACGATGCGCGTACCGCGTTCGAGTTGCCGGTTGCCTGTATGCCGCCCAGCAAGGGATTGCCGTAGAGCTTTTCGTTGGGCGGAGCATGCTCCAACCGGACCTGTTTGAGGTCCACCTCCAGCTCTTCGGCGATCAGCATCGGGATGGAGGTATAGGTACCCTGGCCCATCTCGACATAGGGCATGGTCAGGACAATCTGCCCGTCGCTTCCGATGCGAATGAAGGCGTTGGGCGCGAACCGATCGGCGCCGGCCGCTTCGGCATCTCCGTTTGCGGACGGCAGGTGCAGGCTCAGCATCAGGCCGCCGCCTGCGACCGCTCCGATCTGCAGGAATCTGCGCCGGGAGAGATTGTTAGCTGATAGTGACGGATCCGCGCCAGCGGCTAGTGAAGCGAGGTGATCGAGGATCATTTCAGCCTCCCTGTCCGCTCGATTGCGCGGCCTGCTTGATCGCTTCGCGAATGCGCAGGTAGGTCCCACAGCGGCAGATGTTGCCGGACATCGCGTCGTCGATATCGGAATCGGTCGGATGCGGGTTGCTCGCGAGCAGCGCCGAAGCGGACATGATCTGGCCCGACTGGCAGTAGCCGCATTGAACGACCTCCCGCTCGAGCCAAGCCTTCTGGATCTTGGCGCCCGCCGCTGTCGCGCCGATCGCCTCGATCGTTGTGATCTCGGAGGCGCCGATACTGTCGATCGGGGTGATGCAGGAGCGGGTGGCGACGCCGTCGACATGCACGGTGCAGGCGCCGCAGAGCGCCATGCCGCAGCCGAACTTCGTGCCGGTCATGCCGAGCACGTCGCGCAACACCCAGAGGAGCGGTGTGTCGCCGTCGACATCGACACTATGCGCGGTTCCGTTGACTTTGATGAAGAGGGCCATGGTTGCCTCGAAGTGGTCGGGGGGATGGCAACTGAGACGATGACGGCGCTGTTGGGCGTGCGCTTTGCATCAATTGCCGCGATTTTGTGATTCTTGCTGTGGCTTGACCGGGTCGATTTCGGCTGTGGGGGCTGCGCCATTGACCAGCGACACCCCTGGTCGTGGTGTGGAGGCTAAAGCGCGCTTGTCGCCTCCTCCGGCGTCCATTCGCTGCCCCAACCGCGTCCGGACCGATACATCTCGTCAGCCGTGTGCTGCGTGAACTCCACGACCAGGCGGTCGCTGCGTAGCCCCAGCGTCTCGACGCAGGCGTCGATCAAGGCCTGGGCCAATTCGGCCCGTTGTTCGGGCGGCCGGCCGCGCCGTATGTCGCATGAAATCAGGGCTGCCGGTTCTGGCTCGCCGGCGCCGCAACACCACACGCCGCCTTCGGCCAGCTCGCGAAATGCCACGGTGACCAAATCGGGCGTCGTCTGCATGATACGCGCGAAACTGTTGCCCAAACGCCGGGCCAGCGCGCGCTTCACGGCGACCGGATAGTGGTGCGGAACGTCGACTTGAAGGTACGGCATGGCTGATCGGGCTATTCCGGTTGGCCGTGTTCCATCATGCAGGAGCGATACGTGTAGATCTCCACATCGCCCCAGGTGTGTTCGATCTACTTCTGAGCCCTGACATTGCACTCGTGAACTGCCTTCTCCGCGCCGGGTCCATGCACGGCGCGGCGTTGGCGAACTGCGCGAACAACGCGGTGGCAATCAAGGGACCGAAAGTGAGAGTAGTAGAAACCGCTCTCATGTTGTTTCTCCGTCGTGCCGCTAATCCCGGCGCGATACGAGACGTAACGCGTTTACACGGCCCAGATAATCGGTAATGAATTCCTGTCACTCATGAAGGAATTTCCGCTGTGGCCAGTTCAGCAAGCGAGAGCCACCAGGATCACGCCGTCATTCGGGCCGATGGTCGAACCGTCGGTGAACGCAAGGTTGTACGTGCGTTGCGGTATCCCAATGTCGTCGACAATAAGCTCTCGCTCCCGCTCAGGAATGACCTCCCGAATCTTGTCCTGGGCACACTCAGGTGGAGCGTCGGCTCAGTTGGCGCCGCGCGGCGCAGCATCGAGCTGCGTCTCCGTGACAGCGTGAAGCAGAGCCCGCAGCTGTGCGGCGCGCCGGCCGCCGAAGGCTGTCTCGAATTTTTTCTGCGCTTGCGTCCAGCCCGCGCGCGCGGCGCGCAACCGCGCCGCGCCGGCCTCGGTCAAACGCACGACCTTACTCCTGCGGTCGACGCTGTCCGGCACGATCTCGATCAATCCTTCGCGCGCGAGCGGCAGGATATTGCGGCCCAGCGTGGTCCGATCCATCACCAAACTCTTGGCCAGGGCGTTGATCGGCATCGGCCCTTCCAGCCGCAGCCTGATCAAGATCGAGAATTGGGTGGTGCGCAGCCCGCTTGAGGCCAACAACCGATCGTAAAATTGCGTGACGTGCCGCGTCGCTTCGCGCAGCGCCAGGCAGTTGCAGACCTCGGGCTTCGGCCGAGCGTCGGAGGGCATTTCGATCCTCAACCTTGACAAACACGTATATGCGCCTATGTGCGTGCAACTGCGCTCATTGTCAATGGGCGCGCGGACCGAAATGCCGCTCGACCGGCGCGGGGGCCCCGGATCGGTCGTGCAGGTCTCGAGCGAACGCAGGAGGTTCCGCCATGAGTACATCGCACCCGGTCGTTCTCGCCGCTCCGATTCGCACCGCCATCGGCACGTTTGGCGGCAGTCTCAAAGACGTGTCCGCGCCCGATCTCGGCGCCCTCGCGATCGGCGCCAGCGTCAAACGTGCCGGTCTCGAGCCTGGCGAGATCGGCACCGTCGTCATGGGGAACGTGATCCAGGCGGGCGCCAAGATGAATCCCGCTCGCCAGGCTGCAGTCCACGCCGGGCTGCCGGTGTTGGTCCCGGCGATGACGGTGAACCGCGTTTGCGGCTCGGGCGCCCAGGCCATCGTCTCGGCGGCGCAGGAGATCTTGCTCGGCAATGTCGATGTCGCGGTGGCGGGCGGCATGGAGAACATGGATCAAGCGCCTTACCTGATCGCACGTGCCCGTTGGGGCTATCGCATGGGCGACGGCCAGCTCTACGACAGTATGCTGCGCGATGGGCTCAACGACGCCTTTTCCGATCGGCATTCCGGCTGGCACACCGAGGATCTGGCGCAGAAGTTTCAGATCACGCGCGAAGCACAGGACCAGTGGGCGCTACGCTCGCAGCAGCGTTTCGCCCGTGCGCAGACGGCGGGCAAGTTCAAGGACGAGATCGTGCCCGTCGAGGTCGCCGGCCGCAAAGGACCGGTGAGCTTTAACACGGACGAGCATAGCCGTCCCGACACGACGCTGGACAAGCTTGCCGCGCTGAAGCCCGCCTTCCGCGCGGACGGCACTATCACCGCCGGGAATGCGCCCGGACTCAACAGCGCCGCCGCCGCGGTGGTCGTGGCGGATCAAGGATGGGCGGAGAAGCGCGGGCTCGTCCCGGTGGCGCGTCTCGTTTCCTATGGCGTCGCAGCCGTCGAGCCTGGGATGTTCGGCCTCGGCCCGATCCCGGCGGTTCGTCAGGCGCTCGCCCGCGCCGGCTGGAAGGTCGGCGACCTGGATCGAGTCGAGATCAACGAGGCGTTCGCGGCGATCGCGATCGCCGTGAGCCGCGAGCTCGGATTGCCGGAGGAAATCGTCAACGTCGAGGGCGGCGCCATCGCCCACGGCCATCCCATCGGCGCGACTGGCGCGGCGCTCAGTACCCGCCTCATTCATTCGATGCAGCGCGATGGTCTCGAGCGCGGCCTCGTCACGCTGTGCATCGGCGGCGGTCAAGGCATCGCGCTCGCGATCGAGCTGCTGCACTGAAATACGCGTGCGCGTCAAGCGCACTTCGTAGCGGTTCGCTTTAAATGTACGGCTCAAAGGAGACCGCGAATGGCCGTTACCGCGCCTGCTCAGCTCCCCTAGCCGGCACGATAATGGCGAAACCATGCGCCGGACGCGATGGCGGCGAACAACACGCTCCCATGCAGAAAGAGGCCGAAGGCGAGAGCGGCGAATAACCAATGCAGCGAGCCGGTCAGGCGTAGCGCGATCCAGCCGCCGGCGATTGCGACCAGCATCCGCAGGAAGCCGGCGGACAACGGCCAAAACAGTCGTCCCGCGCCCTGCGATGCGAAATAAAGCGCAAGACCCAAGCCGAAGAAGCCGTAGGTTGGTCCGACAACGCGCAGGTAAGTTGCTCCCGTCTCGATCACATGCGGATCGGCGCTGAACTGGGTGATCCAGAGCTGTGGCCAGATGGCTGCGGCGATGCCGATCGCTTCCGTGATCACGAAAGCCATGGCCCCGCCGATGAAAGCAATGCGCAGCGCCCGCTCGCGCTGGCCGGCGCCGATATTCGTGCCCACCATTGCGACGAGCGGTGCGCCGAGTCCGAAGATGATGGGGATCAACAGATATTCCAGCCGTGCGCCTGTGCCGTAGCCGGCCGCGGCGCCCGCTCCGGCGGCGGTGGCGACCAAGGCGGTGGCCAGCGCGATGATCACATTCGTCTGCAGCGAAGTGACCGAAGCGACCGCTCCTACGCCCAGGATGCTTCGGAACAATGGCCAGCGCAGACGCGACATCCGCAACCGGGCAACATTGCACCCCGAGAGCACGTACCAGCCGAGCACGGCAGTTCCCGTCGCATAGAACAAGACCAGCGCCGCGCCGCCGCCGGCGATGCCGAGTGCCGGAAACGGACCGATGCCGAAGATGAGCAAAGGGGACAACGGCACGAGAACAACAACGCCGGCGCAGATCACCAAGGCCGGCACCAACATGTTGCCGGTCCCGCGGACGACATTGGCCAAGCCGTTCATCGCCCAAAGGAGAACGTTTCCCGCGAAAACGACGTTGGAATAGCTGAGCGCTGCTTCGAGCTCGCCGCCCTCGCCGCCGAGCGCGCGATAGATCGGCCGTCCGAATACGAGCATGAGCACGGAGAACGAGGCGCCGAGCGCGACCATGATGACGAGCGCATGCAGCACCAACGCATCGGCTTCCTCGCGCCGGCCGCCACCAAGCGCTCGCGCGATCGCGGACGAGATGCCGCCGCCCATCGCACCGGCGGAGATCATCTGCATCAGCATCACGCCGGGGAACACCAGCGCCATGCCGGCGAGCGCGTCCGTGCCGAGCTTTGCGACAAACCAAGTCTCGATGAGCCCGGTGGCGGCTTGCGCGAACATCACCAGCACATTCGGCCAGGCCATCCGCAACAACGTGGGTACGATCGGCCCTTGCAGCAGCAGGCGCGTTCGCGGGCTGAGCTCGCGCGCTTTCGCAACGTCCGCCTTGCCGAGCGGAAGACCGGCCGCTGACTCCATTGCCGCGACGCTCATCCCGCGCTCCTTTTTCGCGGACGGCCTTTCTCGCGTCCTGCGATCGAACGCGCAGGGGCTTGTGCCACGGGATGATTGCTCGATGCGTACTTTCGGCGGACGCGCTCGTTGGCGGCGGGACCCGGGACCAATGCGTAGTCCGGCTCCTGGATCGGCCGCCCGGTGGCGGGATCGGCGAGGACGGGATCGACCGACGCGCCGGTCTTGGCGTTGACGAGCTGTACGCTTGGGCCTTCCGGGGCAAAGTGCTTGTTTCCCCAGGCCAGCAACGCGACAAGGACCGGACGAAAATCGCGCCCGCGCGCGGTCAGCACATATTCGTATCGCGGCGGCCGTTGGCTGTACTGCCGGCGCTGCAGAAGTCCCGCATCGACCAGCGCATCGAGCCGGCGCGCCAGGATATTCGGCGCGATCCCGAGACTCTTTTGGAATTGATCGAAGCGCGTGAGCCCGTGCAGGGCATCACGCAGAATGAGAATGCTCCACCATTCGCCCACGCGCTCAAGACTGCGGGCGATCGGACAGGCCATCCGGGCGAAGCTCTTGCGCTGCATTGACACAATATAGGCCAGTAACTATCATTATGCAAGTTACTAGTGGACGACAATCATGGACGCACACAACAAGTCGGCTTTGACCGAATTTTTCCTCGAGGATCTGCGCGTGGGCCAGCGTTTTTCGAGTGGTTCCCATACGATCGATGAGGCGCAAATCAAGGCGTTCGCAGCGCAATTCGATCCCCAGCCGTTTCACCTCGACGGCGAAGCCGCGAAAGCAACGTTGTTCGGCCGACTGGCCGCGAGCGGCTGGCATACCGCTGCGATCACCATGAAGTTACTCGTCGAGTCCGGCTTGCCGCTCAGGGGCGGGATCATCGGCAGCGGCGGCGAGATCAGCTGGCCCAAGCCGACGCGGCCGGGCGACACGCTGACGGTACTGAGCGAAATCGAGGAGATAACTCCCTCGCGCTCCCGACCTGATCGTGGAATGATCCGCGTGCGCAGCGAGACGCGGAATCAGGACGGCGAGACTGTGCAGATCCTCATAGCGAAGCTCGTGGTGCCACGACGCGCGACCGCTGCGGTTCCGATCTGACATGGAGGAGAACGGCGATGTCCGGTCGCATGGTGGCTTGCAGATCCTTTATTTCCGCGCTGGGGGTCGCTGCCTCCTGCGGGTTCGCGGCCGCGCAAAGCGCGCCTTCGCTGCCGGCGGTTTCGTCGAGAAGGTCGACATCGTGGCGCGGGTGCCGGGCTTCATCGAGGAGCGCAACTTCACCGAAGGGCAGGAGGTCAAACAGGGCGACCTGTTGTTTCGGATCGAGCAGGCAACCTACAAGGCGGCCGTCGATCAGGCGCGCGCCACCCTCGCCAAGGCAAAGGCCACGGAGGTCAACGCCAAGCTGCAATTCGAGCGCGGCAAGGAGCTGGTGCGCAATCAGAACATCCCGCAAGCGACCCTCGACCAGCGCGCCGCCGACGAGGCGGCCGCGCAGGCGGGCGTCTTGGAGGCGCAGGCGGCGCTCGAGCAGGCGGAAATCAATCTCGGCTACACCGAGATCCGCTCGCCCATCGACGGACGCATCGGGCTCGCCATTTTCACCAAGGGCAATCTGGTCCAGCCCTCCTCCGGAAGGCTTGCAACCATCGTCAGCCTGGATCCCATGTACGTCATCTTCCAGGTCAGCCAGCGCAACCTTCTAGACCACTATAGGCGCCGTGCCGACGCCGACAAGAACACGCACGCGGTGCGGGCGACAGTGCCGAACCCGGAGGGCCTGCTGATCGCCGGCGGGGTTGTCAGCGTCACCGTCGAGCGGGGCGCGCCGCGATCGGCGCTGACGGTTCCGCAATCCGCCGTCCTGCTCGATCAAGCCGGCCGCTATGTCCTCGTGGTCGATACCGCCAAGAAGGTCGAGCAGCGCCGCGTCACGACCGGCGTCGAGCAAGGCCCCAATGTCGTGGTGACCGAGGGCCTCAAGGAGGGAGAGTTGGTCATCGTCGAGGGCATTCAGAAGGTGCGCCCCGGCCAAGTGGTGACGGCCACTGTCGTACCGGGCACCTGAATGTTTTCCGACATCTTCATCGATCGGCCGCGGCTTGCGATCGTCATCGCCATCGTCATCACCCTTGCCGGCATCATCGCCATCACCGCGATTCCGATCGCGCAATTCCCAGAGATCGTGCCGCCGCAGGTCACGCTCAATGCGACTTATCCGGGTGCCGATGCCGAAGTGGTGGAAACCACGGTGGCGCAACCGATCGAGCAGCAAGTCAACGGCGTCGACAATGCGCTTTATTATCAGTCCGCCAGCGGTTCCGACGGCAGCTACATCCTCACGGTGGCCTTCGCGCTGGGCACCGAACCGGACATCAACACCGTCAACGTGCAGAACAGCGCAAGTCTCGCCATCCCGCTACTGCCCCAGGAAGTCTCGCGCTCCGGGCTCAGCATCCGCAAGAAATCCGCCGCCCTGCTCCAGGTGATAAACGTCTATTCCCCGAACAATACCTACGATGCCGTTTATCTCAGCAACTATGCAACGATCAACCTCATCGATCCGGTGGCGCGGATCAGAGGCGTCGGGCAGGCAACGCTGTTCGGACCGCTCGACTATTCGTTGCGCATCTGGCTCGACCCCGATCGGCTGACCCAGCTCAATCTGACGCCGAACGACGTCATCTCCGCCGTGCAGAGCCAAAACGTTCAGGCGGCGCTGGGCCGGGTGGGCGCGGCGCCGATCAGCAGGGAGCAGCAGGTCCAAATCAACGTCAAAACCAAGGGGCGGCTCACGCAACCGGAGGAATTCGCCGCCATCGTGCTGCGCGCCAATCCCGATGGTTCGGTGATCCGCATCAAAGATGTTGCGCGCGTGGAAATGAGCGCAAGATCGCAGGAGCGCTACGGCCGCTTCAATGGCGCGCCGGCGGCAGCAATCGGGATCTACCAAACGCCCGGATCCAATGCGGTCGAGGTGGCGCGTAAGGTACGCGAGACGTTGAACACACTGGAGAAGCGATTCCCAAACGATCTCGCTTACACCGTGTTCTGGGACGCCACTGTCTTCGTCACGGCGACGATCAACGAGGTCATTCGCACCCTCGGCATCGCGATCATCCTCGTGGCCGTGGTCGTGTTCTTGTTCCTCGGCAGATGGCGAACGACGCTGATCCCGCTCGTTGCCGTGCCGGTGTCGATCGTTGGCACCTTCGCGGTGCTGCTGCTCATCGGCTACTCGGCCAATACCGTCTCGCTGCTCGCCCTCGTGCTCGCCATCGGCATTGTGGTCGATGATGCCATCGTCGTGGTCGAGAACGTCGAGCGCGTGATGGAGGAGAATCCGGAGCTGCCGGTGCCGGACGCCTGCAAGAAGGCCATGGCCGAGATCACCGGCCCGATCCTCGCCATCACGTTGGTCTTGTTGTCGGTGTTCGTGCCGGTGGCCTTCATTCCCGGCATCAGCGGCCAGCTCTTCCGCCAGTTCGCTGTGGCGGTTTCGGTCGCCATGCTGATCTCGGCCGTCAACGCGCTGACCCTGAGCCCGGCGCTCTGCGCAGTGCTGCTCAAGCACGGCCAAAAGACCAGCGGTCCCATGCGCTACGTGCTGCGCGCGATCGACCGTGCGCGCGACGGTTACGTCGCAGTGGTCCGCCGCCTGGTGCGCGTGGCGATCGTCGGCGTCGTAATCGTGGTCGGGACGCTGGCGGCGTCGGCATGGCTGTTCAGCCGGACGCCGCAGAGCTTCCTGCCGGAGGAGGACCAGGGCGCAATTTTCGCGACGCTGCGCCTTCCCGAAGGCGTTTCGCTCAACCGCACCGAGGCGGTGGTCAAGCAGGTCGAGGACATCGCCAGGCCCATTCCGGGCGTGGAAGGCGTATTGTCCGTGGTCGGCCTGAATTTCATCGACTACGTCCCGGCAGCGAACCAGGCTTTCTTCGTTATCCGGCTCAAGCCTTACGAGGCGCGCACCGATCCGGCGCAAAGCGCGGGCACGATCATTGCGCGGCTGCGTCCGGAGATGTCGGCGATTCAGGGCGCCGTCGCGTTTCCGTTCAACCTGCCTCCCATTCTCGGCCTCGGCAATACCGGCGGCTTTCAGTACGCGCTTGAGGCATTGCAGGGCCAGTCACCCTCCGATGTCGCGGCTGCGCTGCGCGGCCTGGTCGTGGCGGCCAACGCGGAGCCCGAGCTCGCCGGCGTTTACAGCACCTATGCCGCGGATACGCCGCAGATCTATCTCGATATCGATCGCGACAAGGCGCAGGTGCTCGGGGTCAAGATCACCGACATCTTCAACGCGCTGCAGTCGACGCTCGGCAGCTTCTACGTCAACGACTTCAACGTGTTTGGCCGCACGTGGCAGGTCAACGTGCAGGCCGAGACGCCGTTTCGCGACAATATCGACGACATCTACGAGATTTATGTGCGCAACGCCCAGGGCGGGATGGTCCCGATCCGGGCGCTGGCCGACGCGAAGCTCGTGCAAGGGCCGCAGACCGTCGTGCGCTACAACGGGTTCCGCGCCGCCATCGTCAACGGCGCGGCAAAACCCGGCTACAGCTCCGGCCAGGCGCTCGCCGCCATGGAGCGCGTCTCCGCGGCCACGCTGCCGGCCGGCTACAGCTTCGAATGGACCGGAACCGCGCTGCAGGAAAAGGCAGCCGGCGGGCGCACCGGGATCGTGCTCGGGGTAGCCGTCCTGTTCGCCTACCTCTTTCTCGTCGCGCTTTATGAAAGCTGGAACATTCCGGTCCCGGTCCTGCTGTCGGTCAGCGTCGCGATCCTCGGCGCAATCGTAGCGATCACGCTGGCGCGGCTGAGCTTCGACGTTTACGCGCAGATCGGGCTCGTGGTGCTGATCGCGCTCGCTGCGAAGAACGGCATTCTGATCGTGGCGTTCGCGGTGGAGCAGCGCAATATGGGAAAGGACGTTCAGGCTGCCGCCATTGAAGGGGCAAGCTTAAGATTTCGTCCGGTGATGATGACGAGTTTCGCGTTCATTCTCGGTCTGGTGCCGCTGGTTGTCGCCAGCGGCGCCGGCGCGATCACTCGCCAGGCGGTGGGCACGCCGGTGNTGTTTGGGATTTTCATTATCCCGCTGCTCTACATCACGGCGGAGAGTTTGGGCCGTTGGCGGCGGGCCAAGAAGTGAATTGGTTGCGAGTAACCTTAGGGACGGACGGCGTGGCGGGAATGGGTCGTCAGCCAACGACCAAATTTGGCATCGAACGAATATTTGCCCGCACCGGTAATGTACAACAGCAACAATCCACCCACTATGCTGATGTTCTTTAGAAATTGATCATGTTCTCGAACGGTGCAAGCTCCTTGTGCACCCAACGCAGATCGAGCACCGCATCGATCTGCCGGACCAAATGATCAGGAGGCACCACCTTGTCGAGATCAAACGCGTAAAAGAATGGCCCTTGTCCATCCTCTCGCTGCCCCATCATGGACCGCTCCCGCGAATCGCCGTCTTAATCTGACGGAATCACGGTTCGCCCATCGTCTCAACGAGAGTTTTGCAACACAATCCCCCTGGAAGCGGCCATGCGCGAGCTTAACTCGATATGTCCGTTAAGTGCCAAGCGGACTCATGCACCGCAGCAAATGAGGTACACGAGGCTTACTCGATCACTTTCGTCGGCGCGCAGCAGGGGCGTCGACACGTCAACCCCGATAACCTTTGCGGTCTCGAGATTGATCACCAACTCAAGACCAGATGAACGCAGCAGCATCGCCGGAAACGCCGCAGAAGGGTGGAACGCGCTACCAAGCAATTGGAGAACGGGAGCGATTGAGCTCCTAAGAGGTCGTCTCCCACTTTGATTGTAGCGTTTGCTAACGGTAAGCTTTGGCTAACTGAAAGATGCGCTCATGGGTCACGACGATTTCGTAATCATCGGCAGGGTGGCGGGCGCCCTCGTCATCGGCGCTTTGATCGGATTTGAGCGCACGTTTCACGGTCGCCCTGCCGGATTTCGCACCCACTCGCTAGTGTGCATCGCATCCGCGATTCTTATGATCGTGACAGTCTATCAAAACCAATGGATGACGCTGCTAGAGCACGATGCCATTCGGACCGATCCGACCC
>WNGE01010894.1_pt1 | contig 11612 bp, 10 predicted proteins | sample 5400651 | NCBI WGS metagenome assembly WNGE01 (sample SAMN13153370, study PRJNA577476) | soil metagenome | isolation source: 60 cm soil or saprolite under grassland replicate 2 | place: USA:California | collected 2016-06-15 | reverse complement strand
CATCCAGATTGGCCCCAAAGGGAATGACGTGGACCTTTGCCGGGTCTGTGCCATAGTCCTCGATAGCAGACCGCGCCGCCCATGCTGAGGAATAGATCATCACGCTGGCTTTCTTGAGTGCCAAAGTCTGGATGGTCTGCATCTCGTAGATCGATCTTGGCAATACATTTGAAAATTCAAAATTATAGTCTAATAGCAATCCATAGGTCGAATCTTCGACGAGCACAATGGGGATGTTTGTCTCCAAAAAGGCTGTCTCTGTGGTGCCAGCAGGTGCTACTATTACATCAAAAGATCGTTCTGCAAGCATTTGTGCAGTGACTCTGGCATACCTCTTAGCCAATAAAAAACTGTAGTGATACTTAAAATTCTTCCTGAAGAGGATCTGTGAACTTCTATTAATGATTTTTCCAGTCAGCATCTCCTTAAAACGAGGTATTGGACCGAGACGGATTACTTCCCCGCAGTACTTTTCAAGTGTACGAGCTATGTAATAAACAGTGCCAGACCAGGAGCGCCTATCGCGTGTGTCATATGCATGCAAAAGCGCTATTTTCATCCTACTGTACCTCCTTCAATTACTGGCGTAATCTTCGTTCACAGGAATTATCTGTCCTTATCGTATCAGCGGGCGTTGTTGCATTGGTTGCGGTCGAACTGCTGGACGCTTCATCGCTTGTTATCTCATCTTCAATCAATGCATCAGCTTCATAAGATGGCACAGGAGCCTCCAGTACGTCACTGACGCCTGCACAGGAGGTCATCTGGGCTTCCGGTCGTATCGCACGGCATACTGCCAGATAGTCTGCTCGCGGTATGACGCCAAGGAGCACGGATGCTCCAACATAGACGAGCATTGCAATCGGTAGAATGACAAAAATAGGTAGGGAAAGCAAAGGTAGAATCGCCAGGGCCATCATCAGGCTCGCGATAAGGGCTTTGAGCGCAACTCGCAGGCTTGCAAAGGGCAGCAGGTACCGAGGTATAAAGACGACGAAGATACAGCAGACCAGCACCTCAGTGAGTGAAGAAGCGATTGCTGCACCAATGTGCTGGTAGAGCAGTATCAAGATGAGGTTGAGTCCTAGATTGAAGACCAGAGCGATTGCCGAGGTGATCGGGAGCGTGCGATCTTGTTTCTTGCTCATGATGATGCTGCTAAGCGCATAATTGATGAAGACAAAGATCACACCGGGTGCGGATGCCTGGAGCACAGGAATGCTATGCGCAAATTCGTTTCTCTCATAGAGAAATCGAATGATATTTGGCGCGGCGACTATCATTCCTGTGGCAATAGGAATCCCGCAAAAGAGCAAGAAATTCACCGATTTCTCGACTGCCATTTTCAGATCTGCATCCGAGGTAATAGATAGCTTCGAGAAGATGGGATACATGATGTACGTTATCACGATAGTCGGTAAAAAGCCCATCGTATCTACTATGCGTTGCGCTGCACCATACCAACCTACCACAGTATTGTTGGCCATCAGGGAGAGGAGAACAGTATCGATACCAGTATAGCCCACCAGGAGTACTCCATTGATGAGGAATGGTATATTTGTACGCACTATTGTACGGATCAGTACCAGGTCAATAGCGAAATCAACTCCTATCAGGCGGAAGAACCAGACTGCTTGCCACACGCCATTGATGAGAGATCCAACCACTATCACCACGGCCATGGCCTGCACCCCTGCTCCAGACCTGAGTAAGAGGATGCCAAAGAGGGCAGATAGCCCCTTTTCAAGAATATTGCCCACAACCGGGAAAATCGTTCGTTCGAAGGCACAGTGCAGCGATGCAAGAGTGCTCGCCAGAGCATTACATAGTAAGTCAAAACCACATATCGCCACGAGAAGGCGGACTTCCGGACTGTAGCCGAGTAGCCAGGAAACAAGGAGAATCACAATGTACAGGATAAACCAGGTACCTAGCCTGATGAGGAGCAGGTTTGAAAGGTAGCCCGCAGCCTTATCCGGTTTCTGCGCCACGTCACGTATAGCCTGGCTATCATAGCCAGTTTTAATGGGATATCCTATCAGCGTTACAAAGGCAATGGCAAAATAGAGTTCGCCGAACTTAAAAGCGCCCAGAAACTGCCCATAAGCAATGGTCAGTAGTAATGTTGATGTCCAATTTACTGCCTGCCCAAGGAATGAAATGATGGTATTATTTATGACTCGACGGAGTCTGTTCATACTTCTGATCCCTGAACTTCTAATTGCTCGCTCGCTACAATTATGGCCAGGAGCATAAAAAGTGTCTGCGTGATACCAGGGTAGGTAAAATATAGAGACGATACGTTCATAACGTTAATAGCCACCAGGATAGCCAGTGCCGCGATAGCTACTGTGCGGACAAGGTCATTGCTCTTGTTCTTAATCCGACGCCAGCAGGTGGCCATTGCTACTCCCATCAGCAGAAAATAACTGAAGAAGTAGGGCAGACCACCTCTGAGTAGCAGCCCCAAATATTGCGTCTCCTCAGTTGGCCAGACATTGAGCACTGCCGGCGCAGGTCCCGCCCCAAACAAAAGGTGCTGGCTGATGGCTGGTAAAAATAATTCTTTCCAGAGCACGATTCTAGAGCCAAATGTTGGAAACAACCCCTGGCCCGTCCCTCCCAGCCAATCAGCAAATCGGGCTGCGATGAAAGACTGGAAGATAAGCGCTGACAAGGCAATACCAACTAGAGCAATAAGTATCCACTTCGGCAAGCGCCGGAACAACATAAAGACGACAGTCGCACCAACAGCCAATCCAAAAAAGCTAGCGAAAGTACCGGTTAGGAGCAAGGCCATGCTGTCTAATAGCAGCGTAGTTGCCAGAAGCAGCGGAGAAATTTTCAGTCCTTTCTGGGCAGTGCTGCAGGCCAGGGCCACGATTAAGGTGGCAGTCAGGTAAGATGCCAGGCCAGTAAAGGACTCCATGGTAGAAGTGATCCGCCTCTCATCAAGGGGAACGGCATATTTCCACGCAATAGATGGGTAATAAGTTTGAATGAATATGTCGACGGGAGCTACGAACTTCTCTAAAATCCCAATGACTGAGACAGCGATGCTTGCTACAAAGCTCAGTTTTAGCACGCTAGCGATCTGTTTTTCTGCGGTGATAGTTGACACTGCGATACGGTATACTAAGTAATACTGAAGCGGGCCCAGCAAGGTTTGCAGAGGTGTTCCCGAGCCGTAAGTACCGGGATTGTTCAGATCGAGATGTTCGCCGCGATAGTAAAGGGCTAGCACTGGGAAGGCGGCCTCGGACAGAAAAAAGAGTCCAAAGGCCAGGTCGATGGCCGTCAGGCGACTTCTGCCCAGGGGACCAGGCCTGGCCAGCAGAAAAAGGATAAATGCAAGCACAAGCAGCGCCTGCCCTAACCGCAGAATTGGCACCACGGCTCCTCGCACTAATCCATCAGTGAGAGGCATTATTAAGACCAGCCCATACACAATCAGTACCGGTCGGGGTACAACCAGTACCAATAGAAAGAGCACCAGGGCGCTCATCATTCCTAGAAGGGGGTTAAGGCCGGTTAATGCGGCTAGCATTACTATCGCCACTATTCCAACTATCAGAGCAGGCCCAACGTCATCTGTGCGGCTCGCTATCGCATTATTCCAATGTTGGATCTTATTGGTGTTTTCCATTTTTCATTCCACTTATTATCAAGGATCTGGTTTTGTTACCTGCCTTTTATGCTTTGCCTATCTTCCACCTTCAGGTTATCCATCACTTTCACGCTATCCACTTTTCCTCCTGTCAGATAGGTCTGGCTAGGATTGGGTATCTACCTCCCTGGGATGAACGGATGGTATCTTTAGCGTGCTGTCAAGTAAGTCTTGTTGGAGCTGTGTTTTTGGCTCCTTCATGATATCCCGTGTAACGGGAGCGGCGTGCCCATTTTTTCTACTATGACTATTGCTGCCAGTCTGCCTATGAGCAGTATAGTAGTGGGAATAGATTGCGTGATCGCGGCTACGACGCTGCTTATTGACAACACAGCCAAGGACGTCGGCCCCAGCCTGCTCCAGTATTGCTTTCAACTGCTCAAGATGTCCCTTTTTGGCACGGGTGATATCGACCACGACAAGCGTGCCATCGGCCTTCGATGCCAGAATGCTAGTATCTGATAAACCGAGTAAAGGAGGAGTATCGAAGATAATCACCTCAGCTCCGCGACTGCCAAGTGCTCTCAAGAGGCGCGGCATCGCTTCCGAGTCGAGTAGCTCCGGAGGGTCAGGAGGTAGCGGCCCAGAAGGCATGAAGCACAGGTTTGGAATGTCTACGGCATGGAAAAAAGGATCGAGAGATATTGTGGTAGCAGGAAGTGCATTTGATGGCGATAAAGAGGTGCTGGGAGTGGGCGGATGCTGATATGCAGGCATATCAGGGGCCGACGGCGGGCTAAATGTCTGTATAGCATTGCTGAAGCCCATTGTCTGAGCAGGAAGGCCAAATGTTTCATGTAGTGTTGGATGGCGCAGGTCGGCGTCAATGAGAAGGGTATTTTTCCCCGCCCTGGCCATAAAAATGGCCAGATTGGCCGCGATAACAGACTTGCCCTCGCGAGGTGAGGCACTCGTGACTATCAGAGTACGCGGCTGCTTCAGGGTACACGGCTGCTTATTTATCGCTGAGAAGCCAATATTCGTACGCAAAATGCGATAGGACTCGACGTTGGCGTTGTGTCCGGTCGGGTTGACAACTTCTTCTTTAGGCCCCACTTGCGAGATTGTAGCCAGAACGGGCAAGCTCAGCAGCTGGGCGAGAGTCCCAGGAGTGCGAACATGTGTGTCTGATTGCTCAAACAGCAATGTTAACGCCATTGCCAATAGCAAACCTGCCATTAGTCCAGCAGCGGTATTGACGAGTACATTGGGTTGTATAGGCTTTAAGGGCGGTTGGGCAGGCTGAGCCAGGAATAGGAAACTACCGGTCCGTGATGAAGCTTGCTGCTCTATCTGGAGTTGCTGTTGAATCAATGTATTCGCGATGTCGTTCGCCAGGGCTGCTGCCTGCGTCGGACTCGGATCATTTATAGCAATTTCAAAAAGCTGTGTATTGGTCTTGGGCGTCGCCGTCACTTCCTTCGAGAGTTCATCAACTGTTAGACCTGGGTAGCGCGAGGCAACCTCACGAAGCACCGGATCGCTTGTCGCCAATGTCGCCTCGGTCTGAACAAGTTCATCACTGGCAAGCAAATTGTTGTAGTCTGTTTGATTATTTCCCGAACTAACGACAATCTGGACGAGTGCTGTCGATTGATAAATCGGTGTCATAAATCTGCTACCAATAGATGCCCCTACCCCCACTACCACGATGCAGATTACCATGAGTTTCCATCGCTTTACCAACGCGATCAAGTACTGTTCAAGTGTCATGTCTTGTTTTCCCTCCCTTATGCTTTTTCATTTCAACTATTGGATAGGAACAGCAGCCCTCAGGGAGAGATGAAGAGAATATGGATCATTATTTCACTCCTTGCTTCAAATCCGTTAGCTGCTTCTCCAGAGCTTGCTGTGCTGCTGCTAACACTTCGACCACCGCCTGACCAATACCACCATGTGCGCGCGGTTGTGTTCCCAGACGAATTGAATTAGCAAAATCTTCACACTCGAGTCGCAATGGCTCGATCCAATCAATATGCGGAATGGTTATTTCACCGAAGCGATAGGAGACCAGGGGATCAGCATGAATATCCGCCCCCTTGTTGTAAATCTTGAGCATTTCAGCCGGATTGGTATCGTCATAGACCGCCATTCTTAGATCGCCAATCACCGTCACACGGCGAATTTTACAGGGATGGAGCCAGCTCACATGGATATGTGCAGTCATTCCGTCCGCAAAATTCAGATCGAGATGGGCAGTATCATGGATATGCGGCTGGAGATGGGCATGCGCCTGCACCCTAATCCATTCGGGTCTCTTGTTAAAGAGATAGAGCAAGATCGATACATCATGCGAGGCAAGATCCCAGATGACATTAATATCACTGCGAAACAATCCTAAATTCAAGCGCTCTGTTTCGACGCAATAGATCTTTCCTAAATCTCCGCTTTGCACGAGTTTGCGTAACTCGTTCACTGCAGGGCTATACTCAAACGTATGCCCTACCATCAGGACCCGCCACTGCTCATGGGCCAGCGCAACCAGTTCTTCGGCTTCGGCAGCGCTGGCTGTGAGGGGTTTTTCAACAAGCACATGTTTGCCATACAATAAGGCCTGCCTTGCAAGCTGATAGTGTGTTTGTACCGGAGTTGCAATGATTACGCCATCGACATCTGAACGAAATACATCCTGAGCCTGTGTTGTTGTCTGTATCCATGGCCGGTTCTCCTCTAATGATTGCAAGCGACTGGCATTTCTATCCGCTGCCATTGTCACCATTGCACCTGGTAAGGCATCTAGATTACGGGCAATCTTGGGCCCCCAGTATCCCCAGCCAATGACCCCAAAACGCAGATCTGTCATTCTCATAGTTTTTCCAGCAACCTTTTCGCTCCTGATCTTCTAATGATAAATAGATTCTCAACTACAAATGCGGAGCTTTAACCGCTAGACTATTTTCAATAGCCTTGACAATTGTTTGTATTTGCTCAATCGTTAGCTCTGGATACATGGGCAAAGAGACAATATGCTCTGCCGCAGTTTCTGTCACGGGCAGCATTCCTCGCTCATAGCCATATCGCATGCATGCTGGTTGTAGATGAATGGGAATTGGATAGTGGATACCAGTCCCTATTCCCTCTTGCTCCAACATCTTGCGAATGTGATCGCGTTCCTGTACCTGCACGACATAGTAACAATAGACATGCGTTCCCCAGGGCTGAACAACGGGTACTGTCTCTACCAGACCCTGAAGTTGCTCCATATAGTCATGAGCATGAGCTTGACGAGCTGCATTCCATTGCTCAAGATGCCGTAACTTAACACGCAAAATCGCCGCCTGCAACTCGTCTAAACGCGCATTGCTCCCTAAGATCTCATGTCGATAGCGCGTACGCAAGCCATGATTACGAAGCATACGGAGAGACTCTGCAAGGCCTTCATCATTGGTTACACAGATACCTGCTTCGCCATAAGCTCCCAGGTTTTTACTGTAGTAGAGGCTAAAACAGCCGATATTCCCAAAACTCCCAACCCGCTGTCCTTGATAGGTTGCACCATGTGCCTGAGACGCATCTTCGATAACATGAAGACTATGCGAACGTGCAAAATCCAGTATGTGTCGCATTTCCGCTGGATGACCATACAAATGTACAGGGAGCAGAGCACGAGTACTGGGAGTAAGTGCCCGCTCAAGTTGTCGCCAATCCATGGTATAGGTGCCTGGATCGATATCAACAAAGATAGGTGTTGCCCCCGCGAGAACAATTGCCTCAACAGTAGCAATGAATGTATTGGATACGGTGATCACCTCATCACCAGGACCAATGTCACAGGCACGAAGGGCCAGGATGAGAGCATCAGTTCCCGAGGCCACTCCTACACCATAACGGCATCCACAATAGGCAGCAAACTCGTTCTCGAATGCCTGTACTTGTGGGCCGAGAAAGAGCTGCATATTCTCAAGCACATCTTCAAAAACTGCCGCAACTTCATGCTTGATCGTCTCATACTGTGAGCGCAGGTCCACAAGGGGAATTCGCATGGTTGTACGTCTCTCCTCGGTAATCAGGTCGCTGTTCCACTGAGAGACAAAGGCCTCTCTTCAAAGAGCAAAATATCCTTATTGGGTCTATCAGAGTCTCCCCGGCTCTTCATGACTACAAGAGAGTATAGCCAGCGCACCTGAGTCGGGACAATCCATCGATGGTCGATATTTCGAAGGATGAAATGTGTATTCCGCAGTAGATAAGAAGGTGGAAAGTTTGTAATACTATGGGTGAGAAGAAATGCAGCAAGGAATACCTAAAAAGTATTCTTTGCCGCATCGATCGCTTTGCTGGTTGAAGGAAGATATATCATCCTGAGTATGACTATGATATACGCTGATTCTGCTCATTAGAATCGCTTACCGAAAGTGCTAATGCCCTCACTGGTCGTCGTTTGATGTTGAGCTTACGAAAGATATGTGCGAGATGCGTTTTGACTGTGGCTTCTGAGATGCAGAGCTTTTCTCCGATAGCTCGATTCGTGAGAGTGCCGCTCAGTAAGAGCTCAAAAATTTCCTGCTCACGAGCAGTGAGTATCTCACTGCTCTCAGTCGGCAGGATATCGCCGGAAATACACTGAAACAACCATGGCGTTATTCTAGGGTCGAGCAGAAACATATCCCTCGTGAGTCGTAAGGCCAAATGAAAAAGGACTGCTGTGGTATTTTCCAAAAGATACCCACGAGCACCATAGGCGAAGGCAGCAAGTAGCATGTTCTTATCAGGTTCCGTCGCCATGATGACAAAGTGACCTCTTGGCAAGAGCAGAATATCGGTAATCAGTGACTGATGAACGACAATTAAATCTGGTGTGTATGTTACCAGGTGCTTCCTCAATTCCTCACTGGTCGCTGCCTCATACACACAGGCAACAAGAGGATCGCTAGCAAATACACTTTGTAGTCCTGCGCGAAGTAGTTCGCGGCTTTCCGCAATTAAAACATTCTGACCCATGGGTGTGCGTCCTTTCGTAAGCGTACCAACCAATTCCAGCAGCCGTCCTAAAAGACGAATCTAGTTGCACGTTACACGGCTCTGGCAATAATGACAAAATGCTCGTCTGGCCGTCAGAAACGTTCCTCGTCCTATTCTATAGGATATGTGCAAAAGCATCAAGCAACCTGAAATTCTGGCTAGGTGAGTATGAGTCCAAATAGGAAATGTAACTACTCAGGTCTCCTAGAGACTTGTCAAAAAAACAGCAAAACGGCGTAGAGTAAGGGCATGACAGCCGAAGAAGAACTGACCCAACTTCGACAAGAGAATAGCTTGCCGCGAGAGCAGGTCGTCTTGCAAAAGGAACTGCTTGCGCGACAACAGGAACACATTGCCTTGTTGGAAGAGCAAAATCGCTTGCAACAGGAGCAGATTACCCAACTCGCGGAGCAGGCGAAAGCGCTGCAAGAGCGACTGGGTAAAGACAGCCACAACAGTCACTTGCCGCCTTCCTCGGATCGATTTGCGCGCCAACCCAAGAGCCTGCGCAAGAAGAGCGCGAAGCGGACAGGAGGGCAAGAGGGCCACCCAGGCTCGACACTGCTGCTGGTCCCTACGCCTGATGAGGTGGTGCGCCATGAGGTGTCGCGTTGCCAGCACTGTCAAGCCGACCTGCACGACATTTCCCCTCATGGGATGCAACGTCGCCAGGTGGTCGAACTGCCGGCAAGAGTTTCGCGTCCCCGTCCAGTACGGAGCGAGCATTGCAGCCATCGCAGTGCATCTGGTCGAGCAACAACTCTTGCCCCTGGCCCGTGCGTGTGAAGTGATGGAAGACCTGTTGGGAGTGGCAATGAGTGAAGGGACCATATGTGAACTGGTGGCCCGATGCGCCCAGAACCTGGTCGAGGTCGAGAGCCTCGTGAAAGCAGCCCTGCAAGAGGCCGAGGTGATCCATCAAGACGAAACGGGCTTGTACGTCGCAGGCAAGCGCAACTGGATGCATGTCACCTGTAGCGCGACGCTCACCCATTATCAGGTGTATGCCAGCCGAGGACAAGAGGCATTGCAAGCCATCGGGATCTTGCCTCAAATGGTCAAAGTCCAGCAAAAGGTCTCTGGCTGCTTCCGCGCTTTTGCTGGGGCACAGACCTTTGCTCGCATTCGGGGCTACTTGTCCACCTTGCCCAAGCAGGGGTTGCTTTTGCTTTCGGCTCTGCAGGCTACTTTGCAAGGTCATCCCCCTCTTCCTTCCTTTCAGACGACCTGAGTAGTTACCAGGAAACAGTACTTTTTACCACTACAAGTTCAGCCTTAAGCAAGAGGAAAACTACTGGCTAGAGGGGCCAGTATCACTTGCTTGAGATACAGCAAAGTTAGCTCCCTTTGCGAATTTCTTTTCTTAAACTGAAGACGCAGATATGTTGTACAAGGACTCTGTCTACAAAATGTTGGAACCCGACTTCTTAAATCTATTCCCAATAGATCTGGAGCATGTTAAGAATCAGAAAGAGAATCCTGGACTGATGCGGCCTTATAACAACCTCGCAGTGTATATCTCATCAATGCAAGGCTGGTTCACACCTGAATTCTAATGCCAGTCCTAACATACTCTAGGTGAAAAAATATATTTTTAATGCACTTTATATTACTCATACATTCACTCCAAGTGACAATACAAAACGCTCGTTATTATAGCATATGCTGCTATGAGAAGTCAATTAAGAAGGCTGGAGGAAACTGTTCAGACTTGACCCAAAGAAGATTTCGTCGTGAGGGCTGCCAGACATTGATGGAAGGGATTGAGGTTCTGGGCCATCCAGGTGCCAAAGAGGGAGGCAAGTCCCATGCGGGTCTGGCAGCCCTTGGGGCTACGAGTGCCGCCACTAATTTTGCGGGCAACCACCAGTGGACGAACGCTGCGCTCGGCCAAGTTGTTGTGGGCAGGAACCCCTGGAACCGCCACAAAGACAAACAACTCGGGTAAAAAGCGTTCGACCCGCTCACATAACGTCTGCTGGGGAGCCAGAGTTCGCACAAAAGGTTGGCAGAGCTGCCAGTGTTGCTCTTCCCACGAAGTGCGCAACGAGGTTGTAATGAGTAGCAAGCCTGGAGAAAAATATGCCTCCTTGAGGAAGAAGAAGGAACTTGTTCCTCACAAAGGAGGCATATATGAACAGTATCGCCGATACGACGGTAATTATCCAAACTTCTCCTGAATCTGTGCCTGCGACGCCACCCTGGTTGGGAGAGGTCGCACTCCTCATCCGCCATCTTGACAAGCAGGGTGTCCTCGAGGCCATCAGCCAGCAGGTGCGCTTTGCCCGCCGCCGCTTCGGACGCTATGAAGTGATCGACTTTGTAGCGGTGCTCTTGGGCTACGCCGTCAGCTCCGAACGGACGCTGGAAACCTTCTACGAACGCCTGCATCCCTTCGCCGCTGCCTTCATGGCGCTCTTCGGACGTGATCGGCTGCCTGCCCGCTCGACGCTCTCGCGCTTTTTGGCAGCGCTCTCCCCAGAACCGGTCGAAGCCCTGCGCTCCCTGGTTCTCGCCGATCTCCTCGCGCGTCGGTTATGCACAGAAGAGCCACCCGGAGGGCTCTTTGATCGGCAAGGGAACTACTGGCTCGTCTTCGATGTGGATGGCACGCGCGAGGCCGCCCGCCAACGCGCTTTGCCTCAGACGCCAGACCGGCCTGCCGCCCAGCGCCGCTTGCGTCCCCTCTGTGCCCCTGGCTATACGGGACGCAAGCGTGGGGAAGTCGTCCGTACTCGTACGGTTGTTTCCCAGGCTAATCCGCTACCAATGGCTCGGTTCGTTCGGTAATCCTGGGAGCGGCCAATACCGGGAGGAACTGCGCCGTGCGGTGACGGTCATCGGAAGCTACCTCTCTGCCTACCAGTTCCCACAGAACCGTGCCTTGCTGCGGTTAGATGGGCAATATGGCACCGGGGCCGTTCTTGCTGCCGATGGCTGGTCTCTCGAGCGTTCCGCGGGGCAAAGACTACGCCGAGCTTTC
>WNGE01007760.1_pt1 | contig 11613 bp, 8 predicted proteins | sample 5400651 | NCBI WGS metagenome assembly WNGE01 (sample SAMN13153370, study PRJNA577476) | soil metagenome | isolation source: 60 cm soil or saprolite under grassland replicate 2 | place: USA:California | collected 2016-06-15 | reverse complement strand
CCGGTATGGTCCCATGACGGGGGCATCTGCACGGGAGAGTCGTACAAGTCGATAGTGAAGCTGACCTTCTTTAAGGGCGCTTCCTTGAAAGATCCTGCCAAGCTCTTCAACTCGAGCCTTGACGGGAACGCAAGGCGCGCCATCGACATTCACGAGGGTGAGGAGATTGACGCGAATGCGTTCAAGGCGCTCATCCGCGCGGCCGTCGCTCTCAATACTTCTGGCGGAAAGAAGTCCACGAAACGCAAGTGAGCACGATGCTGCTGACCGCAGCCCTCGTCGCCCGCGCGAAGGGCAGCCGAGATCGCAGCGGAGGCCCCAGGATGCCTGCACCGTCCCCTGCCGGTTACGGCCAGGGGCCCGCGACGACGTCCTCCGTCGCTTCAGGCAGCTTCACCTCGCAACTGCCTTCTGGTCCGCCAGGGAGGCCAGCCAACCACCGGTGAAGCCCGCCTTCCTGAGCCCGGCGGTCACGTAGGCGCTCTTCTTCAGGAGCTCCCACACGAACCCCGTGCGGTAGTTCTCGATCATCAACAGGATGGGCCCCTGGTCGATGGCCAAGTATTGCTTGTCGAACCAGCCCTGCGGTGCCCCGGACTTGTCTGGATAGGACAGGTTGAAGGCATCCTTGAACCCGTACTGTCCGTAGAGGCGATCCCCGAAGCGGTCGTGGAAGTTCACCAGCGTGGGGATGGCCGCTTCCGGCGCGAATGGCACGGAGCCGCCCGCCGCCGTGGGCGCAATGGTCCCATCGTCCCATGAAGCGCCCGGACCGGCCCCGCGCGCCCAGTACGCGTGGAAGGGCATCGCGCCGGCGCTCGCGCGCGCATCGCCGGCGGCATCGAGAGGGCCGTCGGACGCCGTCAATCCCCACACGAGCTCGCCGTACCCCTTCCACCGTCCAGGATTGGCGATGCAATAGGCGCGGTTGGCGTAGGTGGCTCGCACGGAGTTGGCGAAGTAGTCGCTCCGCTTCGATCGCATGTAGCGGTCCTGGATCCCACGAAAGTCGATCCAGACGTGCGAATACTGGTGCCCGAAGAGCGGACCGAACGTCACGTGGGGCGGCCCGTAGGAGCGCTCCCACCGGTAGGAGCGCGTCCACTCCTCCCACGCCTGCGGATCGATCGGGTGGGTCGGCGAGCCCAGGGCGAGGACGTACAGGAGCATCCCTTCGTTGTAGCCACGCCAATCGACGTCGATGAATCCTCGCTCCGGGCTCCAGCCCATGCTGAGCAATGGCCTGTGCTGGGGCGAGTACGCCCACGCCCAGTCGACCCTTCGGTAGAGGCGGTCGGAGAGGAGGCGGATGGAACGCTCCGTCTCGTCCTCTCGGTCGAAGTACGCCTGAGAGGACAGGACGCCGGCCATCAGCAGCGCGGTGTCGATGGTGGACAGCTCCGACTGGTCGGAGCGTACGCCTTCGTGGCCGTCCAGGAAGTGGTAGAAGAGCCCGTTGTATCCGGCGACGCCGTCTGCCGCAGGACCCTGGGGCGCTCGCCACAGGGTCTCCAGGGTGGCCAAGGTTCGCGCCGCGGCCTCGGCCCTGGTGACGTAGCCTCGCTCGACACCGACCAGGTACGACGTCAGCGCGAAGCCGACGGCCGCCACGCTCGAGAGGTCGGACCCTGGAGCGCGATCGGGTGTCAGCCCGGTGTCGGAAGGTGACGCCTCCCAGAAAAACTTGAAGGTGTCGCGCTCGAGTCGGTCCAGGAATGCCTGCTGCTGCGGCGAGGGTCGATAGGGCTGCCCTGCGGCCTGGTCAGGCCCCGCCTTCGCGTCAGCCGACGCCCCTCCTGGCAGGAGGGCGAGCAGCATCCCTGCGTACAGGGCACACACGAGGGCGCGCGCGCACCTCGGACGTCCGTGCAGTCCTCTGTCCATTCGGTCGCTGGAACGAGCCGGCCGGGTAGCGATATTCCCCTTTTGGAGGTTTCACACGGGTGTGGGGCTCACGACCTGGCAGGTGCCTGCCAGGTCGTCCGTTCATCGTGAGACAGCCGATCCGCCACTGGCGCATCGCCCAGCCGAGGAGGCGGATGAATTTGCGCGCCGACTACCGTGGATCGGCATTCGACCTCATCGTCAGCAAAAGACACGATGGCCGGGAGTCGAAGCCGACAAATGCACGCTGAAGTGTGCGGCAGTCCGCGCTCAGGCCATGAGCATGGCCGTCGTCGGCTCCGCGGCGCGTTGCTCGCCGTCATCGGAGCGGCCTTTGCCCTGCCGGTCCAGGGCACTCCTGAAACGAGCGAGCGCCCGCTCGAGGGCGGCTCGCCCACCGGACAGCCGGGCATCGTCCGCAACGGGCCGTTCGACGCCGAGACGGTCGTGGGGCTGGCTCGCACCCTGGCGAAGTTGCCCTTCGTCGCGCCGGTCGCGTCGCTGCCCGAGGCCCTGGCGAAGCTGCAGTACGAGCAGTACCGAGACATTCACTTCCGCCGCTCCGCCACCCTCTGGGCGCGGACGAGCCGGAACTTCCGTTTGCAGCTCCTTTCCCTCGGCTATCTCTTCACCACGCCCGTCGATATCGCGATCGTGAAGGACGGCGGGGCGCAGCGCCTCGCCTACAGCGCGGACCTGTTCACGACGGGCAAGCTCGTGCCCGCGCCCCTCCCGACGCAGGACATCGGCTTCTCGGGGTTCCGCGTGCTCTACCCGATCAACGACCCGCGACGCTTCGACGAGGTGGCGGTCTTCCAGGGCGCCAGCTACTTCCGCTCGCTCGGCCGCGACCAGGAGTACGGCTTGTCAGCGCGCGGTCTCGCCCTCAAGGTCGGAGACCCGGCCGGCGAGGAATTCCCGACGTTCCGCGCGTTCTGGATCGAGGAGCCCAAGGCCGGGAGCTCGACCGTGACATTGCACGCGCTGCTCGACAGCCCGAGCGTCACGGGGGCCTATCGATTCCAGATCCAGCCTGGCCGTGACACCACCATGCTCGTCGACGCGGTGCTCTTTCCCCGGGTCGAGCTGGCGGCGGTAGGGCTGGCCCCGGGGACCACCATGTTCATGTTCTCGGCCAACGGCCGCAGCGGCGTCGACGACTTTCGCCCCCAAGTGCACGATTCGGATGGGCTCCTCGTCCTCAACGGTCGCGGCGAGCACCTGTGGAGGCCTCTGGCGAATCCCGCGAAGCTCCAGATCAGCTCCTTCGCAGACCAGAGGCCGAAGGGGTTCGGCCTCGTGCAGCGCGACCGGAATCTGGCAGATTACCAGGACTTCGAGGCGCGCTTCGAGCGCCGTCCCAGCCTGTGGGTCGAGCCGGGCGGCGACTGGGGTGAGGGCGAGGTGATCCTGGCGGAGATCCCCTCCGATGCGGAGATCCACGACAACATCGTGGCGTTCTGGCGCCCGCGCAAACCCATGGCTGCGGGATCCGAGCTCCACCTGTCCTACCGTCTGTCATGGGGTGACGAGCCGATCGCCGCGCGGGACCGACTTCGCGTGCTGGCGACCGCCCTGGGCAGGGCGGAGATCAAGGGCCCCACGCCGGTGCGCCGGTTCGTGATCGACTACTCGACGGATCTGCAGCAGTGCCGCACCGCTTGCGCGCTTCCCAGCGCCGTGGTGACCACCTCGAGCGGTAAGGTCCAGGACGTGGTCGTGAGCGACAACCCGCTCACCCACGGCTACCGCGTCACCTTCACGCTCGACCCGGAGAAGTCGGAGCTGTGCGAGCTCCGCGTCGAATTGAAGTTCGACGACTCCCGGTGCGCGGAGGTCTGGTTGTACCGATGGACGAAGACGTGAGGAATCTCAGCGACAGCACGATGTCGATCGGGCGCGCCACGCCGGGCATGCCGCCCGAGGCTCCGAGCCCGATGCCGCCGCAGCTCCTCGCGCGGTTCGACGAGACGTCCCGACGAGCTCCGCTGCACCCCCGGCGGTTGCGCACGGCGAGGTGGCGGAGGCTGCTCCTCCTGGGGACCTCGGTGGCGCTGGCGGCGGTCGCGATCAACGAGATGCGGCTCGCCCTGGCCGTCAGCCACCTGACCGTGTTCGCCATCGTGGTCCTGGCGCTCTTCGCGATCGACGTCACCTGGATCAGCCTTCCCTTCGTGGTGTCGGTCATCGGCTTCCTGCGGCTGGTCGGTCGTCGCAGCAGCGAGCCGCCGAGCGGCCGTCCGCTGACGAGCCGCACGGCGCTGCTGATGCTCACTCACAATGAAGATCCGGCCCGTGTCGCCGCGGCGCTCGACGCGATGGCGCACGACCTCGTCGCCCACGGCGAAGGACACTCCTTCGATGTCTTCCTGCTCAGCGACTCCACTCTCGGTGACATCGCCCTGGCCGAGCAGGAAGCGGCGTGGACCTTGCGCCGCCGGCTGGGCGACGGCATCCGCATCTACTACCGCCGGCGCGCGGAGAACACGGCGCACAAGCCCGGCAACGTCCGGGACTTCTGCGAGCGCTGGGGGAGCTCGTACGACCACCTGCTGGTGCTCGACGCCGACAGCCTGATGGACGGCGCCACCCTCGTTCGCCTGGCTCAGCGCATGGAGGCAGACCCGGACGCAGGGCTCATCCAGACCCTGCCGCGCCTGCACAAGGGCACGACGCTCCTGGCGCGACTGCAGCAGTTCGCCGGGGGCCTCTACGGATCGCTGCTGGGCGAGGGCCTCGCGTGGTGGACGGGGAACGAGGCCAACTTCTGGGGCCACAACGCCATCCTGCGGACGGAGGCCTTCATGGCCTCTGCCGGCCTCCCGGTGCTCCCGGGCGAGCCGCCCTTCGGCGGACCCATCCTGAGCCACGACTTCGTCGAAGCGGCGCTGATCCGGCGTTGCGGCTGGAGCGTCTCGATCGCCCACGAGCTGGGGGGCTCGTACGAGGAGTGCCCGTCATCGCTCATCGATCAGGCGATCCGCGATCGGCGCTGGTGCCAGGGCAACCTCCAGCACGTGCGCGTCCTGAGAGCGAAAGGCCTGCACTGGGTCAGTCGCCTGCACCTGGTCACCGGCATCATGTCCTACCTCGCGTCGCCGTTCTGGCTGCTGTTCGTCCTGTCCGCGCTGGCGCTCGGCGTCCAGTACGAGTTCGCGCGGCAGCAGTACTTCGCCCATACCCCCACGCTCTTTCCCCTCTGGCCGCGCATCGACCCTGCGCGAGCGGTCCGACTCTTCGGCCTCACGATGGGGATCCTGCTCGGCCCCAAGGTGCTGGGGGTGCTCTCGGTCGTCGTGAGGCCGCGGCGGCTGCGCGAGAGCGGTGGCCTCCTGCTGCTCTCGCTCGGGTTTCTGCTGGAGGTGCTGGTCTCGGCGCTGATCGCGCCGATCCTGGCGCTGATTCACTGCGGGCTGGTAGCCGACGTCCTGCGGGGCCGGAACTCGGGCTGGCGGACGCAGCGCCGCGATGGAGCCAGCCTGCCGTGGTCGCTCGTCCTCTACAGCCATCGCTGGCACGCGATCGCAGGTCTAGCGCTGGCCCTGGTCGCCTACGGCATCTCGTGGCAGATGCTGGCCTGGCTCGCGCCTGCGGTCGCCGGGATGGTGCTGGCGGCACCGTTGTCCAAGCTCATCGCATCCTCCGACGTGGGCCGCCGCGTCCAGCGCCTTGGCCTCCTGCGAACGCCGGAGGAGACCCGGGTGCCCGCGATCGCCCGTGCTGCCGAGGCAGCCATCCCGCTGTATCGCGAGGCGCTCGCCCAAACGCCGGACCTGGCCGATGTCGTCTTCGACGCGAAGCTGCTGGAGCGCCACCTCGCCCTCACCGACCGGATGCCACCGCGACCGAGCGGCAAGTTCGACGCGGTGGAGGCGGTGGCGGAGAAGAAGATCCGGGACGCGCGAAGCATGGAGGAGGCAGTCGCCAGCCTGACCCCAGAGGAGCGGGCTCGCGTCCAGGCACTGCCTCCCTTGCTCAGCTTGCTCTCCAGGCTGGTCATGCCGGTCGGCACCATCCACGCCGCGAGCGCGCGCGCATCGAGAAGCGCGCGATAGAGCGCACCCTTGATGTCGGGTGCCCTTCGCGCGGGCAGCAGCTCCGACACGGTCGCCTCCCGATCGTGGAGCTACCGATGGCGTCGGGTACGCATCCAGAGCGAACGGCGTCCGGTTGAAATCCCGACGAGGATGCGAAGCAAGCCGTACGAGCGTCACGCGATGATCGGATGTGCGCTGCGGGACCCCGGCTTGACGAGCAGCCGCTCGTTTTCGTAAGGTGCGCGGGCTTCAAGGCGATGGGGTTCCGCCTCTAACCGCCCCCCGGTGCAGCTCCGGGCGGCTGATGACTCCTAGGACAACGCGAGCTTCGACACGTTTCCTGGGAGGAGTGCGTGCAGCGCCCTGCCGACGACAGCCTTTCCCCACTCGGACAGTCTCTCGGCGAGAGCCTCGCCACCGCGCGCCACATGCTGCTCGTGGCTGCGCCGATGGGCGCGCTCGTCGGCATCGCGATCGCCGGGTACGACTGGATCGTGAACGAGCTGCTCTGGGCGCGCGTGAGGGAGCACGCGCTCCCCGTTCAGATGGCCGCACCCTTCTTCGGCCTCCTCCTCGCCGGCTTGCTGCTGCGCCTCTTCCGCGTGCCGTCGTCGTCCATGGCGGACGAGGTCGTGAAGGCGTACCACGCGCCGGGAGAGGGCATGCCGGCGCGGACTGCGGGCGGCAAGTTCATCGCCTCGATCGCCACCATCGGTCTCGGCGGAAGCGCCGGAATGGAGGGCGCGAGCAAGTGGCTCGGCGCCACCATCGGCTCTGCCGTGCAGTCGGTCGCGAACCGCGGCCCGCGCGCCACGCGCTGGAACGTGAAGACCTCCCTCATCGCGGGAGGCTCCGCCGGAATCGCGGCGATCTTCCGGGCGCCCCTTTCCGGCGCGATCATGGGCGTCGAGTCGCCCTACAAGCACGACCTCGCCCACGAGGCGCTCCTGCCGGCGCTCGTCGCCTCCGCGACCTCGTTCTGGGCCTTCTCTCACCTCCGCCCGGCGACGCCGTATTTCCCGGTCAACTTCAAGTACGTGCTCAGCACCCGCGACCTGCTCATCGCGGTGCCGCTCGGGCTCGCGGCGGGCCTCGCCTCGCACGCGTTCCTCTGGACGCTCGCGCGGCTACGCCACCGCTTCGAGGGGCTCAACGTCACGATCGCGATCCGCACCGCGATTGGCGGAGCTCTGCTCGTCGCGCTCGCCTGGGGCTCGTTCCGCCTGCTGGGAAAGCCCGTCACGCTCCAGGCCGGGCTCCCCATCGCGAACGAGCTCCTCGCCGGCAAGTACGCGCTGTGGGCGGCCCTGGCGATCTTCGGCTTCAAGCTGCTCGCCACCGCCATCACCTTCGGCTGCGGTGGAGTGGGCGGGCTCTTCGTGCCGAGCGCCACGATGGGCGCCGCGCTCGGCGCCGCGTTCGACGCCGTGTTCGCGCCGAGCCATCCGGGAGTGTTCACGCTGCTCGGGATCGCCGCGTTCACCGGCGCGAGCTACAACAGCCTCCTCTTCTCGGCGGTGTTCGTCGCGGAGGCGACGGGCAACGTGTTCCTGGTCGTGCCGGCGCTGGTCGCGTCGGCGGTCGCCTTCTCCATCTCTGCAGGCGTCTCGAACTCGCGTTCGCAGAAGTCGCGGCGCCCGGGGTGGCGCGAGCAGCTGCGCGCTGTTCCGGTCGAGAAGGTGATGACCACCCGCATCGTGACCGCGACGCCCGACCAGACGCTGGAGAGCTTCTCGCACTCGGTCCTGCTCGAGCACCACTTCAAGGCGCTGCCGGTCATCGACGAGCGCGGGACGTTGAAGGGGATGGTGGGCCTCCCGCACCTGCGCAGCGTGCCCATGGCGGAGTGGCGCAACGTCCTGGTCGAGCACGTGATGGACCCTGCGGTGCGAACCATCTGCTCGCACCATTCCGTGTCGGACGCCGAACGCGCCCTGAGACAGGGGCCCTACGACTACGTGCCCGTCGTGGATCCGTCGACCTACGCCCTCGTCGGCATCGTCTCCGATTCCGACATCTACCGCTCTCTCGGAGAGCCCGCCCCCCACCCCGCCGCTTGAAGGAGGAGAACCCGATGAAGTTCCAGACGATGTGCGCCCTCCGTGTCTATTTGAGGAAGGGTGACAACGCTCCGCAGGCGAGCGTGTGGAAACGGCTCTTTCGCCGTCCGATGGCGACGCACCTGCTGCAGGCTGCGCTCAAGGCGGGTGTCACCCACGCCTCGCTCAGCCTCGGCAACATGGGCTTCGCGAAGGGCTCCAAGGTCGTCGCCATGGACGTCACCGAGATCCCGATGTCCGCCCTGCCCGTATGCGTCGAGCTCGTCGGGCCGAAGCCGCTGCTCGAGCAGTTCGTGCGCGATCACCTGAAGCTGCTCGCGGACGCGACGCTGGTGATGCTCGAGGGCGTCCACGTCGCACCCGCCGTTGCCGAGGGCGAGATGCCTGCGAGCGCTCACCACGTCGAGTACGTCAAGGCGGGGAGCCTCTCGGTTTCGGTCGATCACGTGGATGTAGGGCCGAAAGAGGTTCCCAGGGCGTCCTGACGAGGTCACGCGCCGAGACCCCCGACTGCGAGATGACGCCACGCGCTCGCGGCTGCAGCAGCTCGAGTGCGTCGCGCTCGCAACGGGAGACGAGGCCATCGCTCTGGCCGATCACCATCGTCGGGTACGTCATCCAGATGTGCGCCGTCCCCTTGCTCGCGCTGGCTGGGCACTGGCCGGTGGCGGTCGGCCTTCTCATCCTCGAGCGCGTCGGGAAGGCGATCCGCAATCCGCCGCGCGACGTGATGCTCTCGCACGCAGGCAAGGAGATGGGCGGATACGGCTGGGCCTTCGGCCTCCACGAAGCGCTCGACCAGGCCGGCGCCCTTCTCGGCCCGCTCGCCATGGCGACGATCCTGTCGGTGCGGCACGAGTACCGCCTGGCCGCTGCACGCCCCCGCGGCCGTGAGGGCGATGGCACCTGGCGCCATCGTGACGACGACGGCCCACACGGGACCCACTCACGAGCGCCGCGCGACTGCAGGACACGGTACTCCCCCTCGACCGCAGAGCACCCGGTGTCAGGGGGCCGGTTCGTGAACGGCGGCAGCGAGCCGCACGCCGATCTCGCGGAGCTCCTTCGCGTTCGCGTCGGAGACGAGCGCATACCCCAGCTCACCGCTGCGCCAGAGCACGACGTTGAAGCCGCGCGCCGACGTCTCGCGGCCGCGCACGGGCCCGACCTGCCCGGCGCTCGCGTCGGGCCAGGCGAGCCCCTCGGTGCGGAAGACGAGCAGCGTCACCAGGTGTTGGCGCAGCGCGTAGACGAGCACCGCCGCCTTTCGGTCGAAGACGTAGCCCACGGAGCCACCTCGCAGTCGGAGCTCGGTGTCCTCCAGCGCCGGGACCTCCGGTGCAAAGTCGAGCTTGCCCTCGAACCACGGCTTCACCTGGTGCTTGCCCCCGCTCTCGATCTCCACCGGGTGCTGGCTCGCGAGCACGCGCAGGTGATCGTTCACCGCCTCCCCGGTGAGGCTGGCGAGGGCGCTGCCCTGGCTCGAGCTCCGCTGCATGAATACCCCGCCGACCACGAGGGCGAACCCTGCGGCCATCGCGGGGGCGACGAAGCGCGTCCATCGCGTCAGCGCACGGGGCGCTGGCGCGGGCGCGGGCCGCCCCATGAGCAGTCCGAGTCGTCGCTTCAGTGTGGTCGAGGCCGCATGGCGCGGCAGCCGTTGCTCGAGGAGCTCGTCCAAGGCACGTTCCGCTCGGTCGGCGCTGGCGCAGGCCATGCAACTCTCGAGGTGAGCACCGACCTCGCCGTGAAGCCCGCCATCGAGACGCCGCTTGCGGAAGTCGTGCAGCAGCATCTGGACGTCTTCGCAGCTCATGTTCCGTCCCGATCCTGACCAGCCTCCGTGGGACCACCGATTGTAGCCCCCATTTGCCTCAACGCCGCCGGGCCCCAGACCGTTCCATCCCAGCACTGAGGAGCGAGCAGGTGCTCCAAACCCGGAAGGGGCACCGAAGAGGGACGAGGCGCTCCTGGACTGGGCCGTGATGGCCGCCGGCGTTCTGCTTCAGCCTGACCTGACCCGCGGGGCCGGGGAACCGTTGGGCTACCTTCCGTAGTCCGCGAGCTTCAGCCGGAGCGCTGCGCGCGCCCGGTTCAACCGTGACTTGACCGTCCCCACCGCACAGCCGACGACGAGGGCGACCTCGCTCTCCGTGAAGCCTTCCAGGTCGAGCAAGATGACGGTTCGAGCGTCCTCGGACAACGTCCGGAGCGCCGCCTCGATGTCGCCGGACATCAGGCGGCGAAGCTGCTCTGGCTCGGCGTCGCCCGGCGTGGAGCCCGAGCCGCCGTCGATCGCCCCTTCGGGCGCCTGTTCGGTGGTGTCGTAGAGCTCGAGCGCTGGACGACGCTGGTCCTGGCGGTAACGCGAGATGAACGCGTTGCGGAGGATCCTGAAGAGCCACGCCTTCACATTCGTGTCCCGCTCCAGCTGGTCCCAGGCGCGCAGCGCGCGCTCGTACGTCTCCTGAACCAGGTCCTCTGCGTCGTTGGGATCGCGCGTCAGGTATCGGGCGAGGTTGTACAGCGCGTCGGCGTGGACGAGCATTTCCTTGGCGCGCCCGGGCGCGCGCGCCCTCGGCCACAGCTCGAACGGCATGCGCCTCACCCTTAATTCGACTCGATCGCGTTCGCCCCGACCTCGTTCTGCGTTCCAACCGATCGGTCCGCTGGGGGAACCCCGCCGGAGAGCCGTGTCAGCTAGACGACGCCACGGCTCGATCCGTTCCATGCCTGGGCCATGGAACGAGTCGGCGGTGCCAGCGTTGTGAGGAGCGAACGCGCGGCGCCAATCTCGGCGCTTTGCGAACAGGAGATGACAGATGCGTGCAACGCTGTGGATCGCGGCTTCAGGATTCCTTCTCGCCTCGGGGTCGGCCTACGCCGGTCCCGGGCTTCCCATCGGCCACGACGACACCGTCTACGCCGACGACCTGCTCGAGGCATCACAGCCGCGCCGCGTCGACGTCACCATCACCGATCGCGGCCCGCAGCCCAGGGAGATCCAGGTCAACGGGAGCGAGAAGCTCGAGCTGGTCCTGACGCGCGAGAGCCCGAACGCCTGCCGCTCGGACGTGCTCGTCACCGAGTACAACCTCCGGACCCCAGTTCCGGCCGGGCACCCGGTCGCGCTCACGCTGCTCACCCAAGAGCGCGGGCAGCTCCACCTCAGCTGTCCGATGGAGGACGTCGTCGGCGCGCTGGACGTGCCGTAGCGTCCCCCCTTCCCCACCGCTGGCACATACGAGCCGGCGACGGAGCCAACAACGATGAGACCGGGAGATCCAGACACATGAACGCAAGATTCAGCAGGTGGGCGCAGGCCGGGCTGGTCGCGGTCGCGTTGCTGGGGAGAGCCCCGGTCGCGCGGTCCCAGGAGCCGCGGGTCATCACCATCGCGGCGAAGCGGTTCGCGTTCAGTCCGAGCGAGGTGCGGCTGAAGAAGGGCGAACCGGTCACGATCCGCATCAGCAGCGCGGACGTGACGCACGGGATGTACATGAAGGCCCTCGGCATCGACGCCGAGATCGAGCCCGGGAAGACAACTGAAGTGACCTTCACACCCGGAGTCACCGGACGGTTCACCGCCATCTGCGATCACTTCTGCGGCGCCGGCCACGGCAACATGCACA
>WNGE01011011.1_pt1 | contig 11614 bp, 8 predicted proteins | sample 5400651 | NCBI WGS metagenome assembly WNGE01 (sample SAMN13153370, study PRJNA577476) | soil metagenome | isolation source: 60 cm soil or saprolite under grassland replicate 2 | place: USA:California | collected 2016-06-15 | reverse complement strand
CGCAAGGTCGCGGGCGGTGACCACGAGTCGGTTCTGCAGCCCGAGTGGTCGCCGCAGGGCGAGCTCTACTTCGTCTCCGACCGCAGCGACTGGTGGAATCTCTACCGGGTTCGGGGCGAAGGCGACGAGCCGGTGTGCCGCCGCGCCGCCGAGTTCGGGGGCCCGCAGTGGACGTTCGGCCAGCGGTACTACGACTTCCACGGACCGGACGAGATCGTGTGTCTCTATGCGGAGACCGGCGGCACCAGGCTGGGCCGGCTCGACCTCAACTCAGGCCGGCTCGACCAGCAAAGGCTCCTCTACAGCACGCTGGCCGGCATCCAGGTGTCGGGCCACAAGGCGGCGATGTACGCAAGCTCGTCCACCCTCGCCGAGCGGGTGCTCATCGTGGACCTCGAGACGAACGCGGAGGAGATCGTCAAGGTGGCCAACCCGGCTCACGTCGACGCCGGCTACCTGAGCATCCCCAGGCCGATCGAGTTCCCGACCGAGAACGGCCTGACCGCACACGCCGTCTACTACGCGCCCCGCAACCAGGACCACGCCGCGCCCGAAGGCGAGAAGCCGCCCCTGGTCGTGCGCTGCCACGGAGGTCCGACCGGATCCGGGGGACCGACGTACCCGTTCGCCTATCAGTACTGGACGAGCCGCGGGTTCGCGCTCGTCGACGTCGACTACGGAGGCTCCTCGGGCTACGGCCGCGCGTACCGCCAGCGCCTCAACGGCAATTGGGGCGTGGTCGACGTGGACGACTGCATCAACGCCGCGCGGTACGTGGTCGAGCAGGGGCTGGCCGACCCCGACCGGATTTCGATAACCGGCGGCTCGGCGGGCGGGTTCACCGTCCTGCTGTCGCTCACCCGGCGCGATTTCTACGACGCTGGCGCCAGCCACTACGGAATCGGCGACCTCGAGCTGTTCGTCAAGGAGACACACAAGTTCGAGTCGCATTACTGCGACACGCTGCTCGGTCCCTATCCGGAGCGGGCGGACGTCTATCGCGACCGCTCGGCCATCCACTTCGCGGACCGCATGAGCGCGCCCGTGATCCTCTTCCAGGGTCTCGAGGACAAGATCGTGCCGCCGAGCCAGGCGGAGACCTTCATCGCAGTCTGCCAGGAGAAGAAGCTGCCCTACGCATACGTCGCGTTCGAGGGCGAGCAGCACGGCTTCCGCCAGGACAGGAACATCCGGCGAGCGGTCGAGGGCGAGCTTTACTTCCTGTCCCGGGTCTTCGGGTTCAAGCCGGCCGACCCGATCGAGCCGGTCGACATCGAGAATTTTGGTGTCGGCGAGAGGATTTGAACCTCCACGCCCTTTCGGGCACCAGCTCCTAAGGCTGGCGCGTCTGCCATTCCGCCACGCCGACGGCCGACACGATAGGCGTAATCCTCATTTTGCAGTCGAAACAGTGTTCGCCCGTCGCGACCGGACGGCCGCCGGTGGCCTAAAGTTCAGGTTTCGTGGGACAGCAAGCTCCCCACCAGAACGGCTCGCGGCCCAAAACTGAAGGCAACGGACACCAGAGCGTAGGCGGTTATCGCCTGCTGCGCGAGCTCGACACGGACAGCCTCGGCTCGACCTACGAGGCGGAGCACCCGCGCCTGCACCGCCGGGTCGCCCTGCGCACCATCGGCACGGGCGTCGCGCGCGACGTCAGCTTTTCGCGGCGCTTCCTTCTCGAGCTGCGCTCCTACACGGCCCTCGAGCACGAGGCGATCCCGCGGCTCTACGAGCTCGCGTACGAGGGCGAGTCGCCCTACCTGGTCACCGAGCTGGTGGCGGGCACCAGCTTCGAGGCCATGCTCGGCGACGGGCAGCGCTACGAGCCGCTTGGCATCATCGACCTGCTCCGGCCAATCGCCGGCGCGCTCGACTACGCGCACTCGCGGGCGACCGTGCACCGCGACGTCAAGCCGGCGAACATCCTGCTCGCGGACGACGGGCGCACCCTGCTGACCGGGTTCGGCCTGGGCACCGTCGCCTCCTTCAACACCGGCCCCGGCGGCGGCGGGCACGTGGCGCCGGACTACGTGGCGCCCGAGCGGCTCGTCGGGCGCGAGGTCGACGGCCGCGCCGACGTGTACTCCCTGGCCGCGGTCATCTTCGAAGCGACCGCCGGCCGGCGCCCGTTCTCGTCCAAGAGTTGGATAGAGACGCTGAGCCGTCGCCTGTATGAGCCGCCGCCCGACGTCCGCCAGGTCGCGCCCGAGCTCCCGTCGGTGTTCGCGACGGTGCTCCAGGAGGCCATGGACCGCGACCCCGCCCGCCGCCCCGCGACGGCCGGCGAGCTCCTCGACCGGCTCCACGCGGCGATCGAGTCTCCCCACGGCAGGAGCGTCGAGCGCAATGGCTCGCGACCTGGGCCCGCCAGGCGGCTGCTCCGCGGCCTCTTTCGACGGCGAGGAAAGAGCTAGCTCAGCTAGAAGATCCGGCCGTCGAGCATCAGCACCGAGTTGCAGGTGAAGAGGCGCTCGACCTTGAACCCCACGTTCACGTTGGACGGGTCCTGCCCGATCGCGGCCGCGATCTGCTCCACCACCTGGGCCGCCGGTACGTTCATGCCGAGCACCGTGCCGCTCACGGGCAGGATGTCGAGCGTGCCGTTGTTGGCGACAAGGACCACCGAGCCGGTCCAGCCAAGCCCGTTGTAGGTACCCTTGCCGTCGATGATGGCTCCCGCCACCGTGTTCTCGCTGATGCTGAGGCTCAGGTTCGAGATCCCGGGGACGCCGCCCGACTGCTGCAGCCCGTTGATCAGGTCCGCGGCCGTGTAGCCGCGGTGCACGGCACCGAGCTGGACGACGTCGGCGCTGGCGCATGACTCGACTGAAGCCACGGCCAGGAAGGGCTCCTCGCCGGTGGTGCCGAGGCCGCTGACGCCGTCGACGATGAACGTGTAGATGCCGCCCGGGGCGTTGTTGACCACGACCGTCGGCAGCTTGCCGGTGGCGAAATACGACTGACCGTCAGGAGCCTTGACCGCGAGCTTCATCGCGCTCCCCGCGTAGGCCAGGGACGCCTTGACCAGGCTGCCGCCGGCGTACGCGTACGTGTACGTCTGCTGCTCGCCGTCGTGCAGGGGAGCGCCGACGAAGTCCTGCTCGGTGCCCGGCGTCGTCCCGGCGGCGACGGCGTTCTGGGCGTCGATCTCAGGTCCAAACGGGTCGTCCGGGTCGGGGATGATCGGGCCGGGCGGCCCGATGTTGCCGTTCGGGTCGATCGTCACCTGCTGCGGCGCGCTGAACGTGACCGTGGTGCCGTTGTTCGAGGTGATTGTGAGGGTGCCCTCGAACAGCTTCACGATCATCGTCCCGTCGGGCTTGATGTAGACCTCGAACTTGGTGCCGCGCACGCTCGCGGTCGCCGACTTGCCCTTGACGTTGAAGGTCGCTCCGCTGACCAGGTGCTGGACGTTGGTGAACGTCCGTCCGATCTGCTGGCTGATGGTGACGTCGTGGAGGGTGCCGTTCTTGTTGAAGTGGGCGGAGTCCAGCTTGATGGTGGTGTCGCTGGCCAGCCGGGTCAGCGTGCCATCCGGCAGCTGGATGCCGGCGCGGCCCTTCTTGTCGGTCTGTACGGAATCCCCTGGCTGGACGACGGTGCCCGTGAGCCCGGGCGTGAAGCCGGTGCCGTTGTGGGAGACGGACGCGGTGTTCTGGTAGACGGTCAGCGATGCCGGGACGTTGACCTGGGCCTGGGCGGCCACGTTCAGCCAGACGACGATCCCGGCCACGATGAGGATGAGGACCCCGACGGCGATCAGGATCCGGCGGCCGCCGCGGCGTCGAGGAGGCGTTTTGGCGGCTACTGATGCCATGTTGCCCGCGAAAGATACCGCCTGCCGCCCGCCGTCATACCCCTTATCGGTGGCCTTCGATGACCATCAGGGTGTCGCCGCCCGCCGCGCATGAGTAGACGCGGTCGACCGTGAAGTCCTGGGGGATGGTGCTGATCGACTCCGCCCCAGCTGAGCCCAGGTACTTGAGGACCTGGGTTGTCACGTTGACACCCCGGACGGTCACCTGGGTGATCACGGCCCCGAGGTTGGGGGTGGCGGCGTAGAAGAGGACGGTCCAGGAGAACTCCATGCCGCCCAGGTTCGAGTAGTAGTAGATGCGCGCGGACGAGGGCGAGGTGCCCTGGACCTTGAGCGAGATCCCCGAGTCCTGGAGCCCCTGCTGAAGCTGCGAGGTGCTCAGGGTCTGGCGCACCGTCGAGCCGCCGGTGTCCGGATCGGCCACCGTGCATGGCGCGTTGACGGCAAAGGCGACCACGTAGGCCTCGGCGGGGGAGACGCTCGCTGCGTGGACGACCGCGCGATAACGTCCGGCCGGCCCGTCCAGGGTGAGCGTGACGGGCGAGGATCCGTTGCGAGTCTCGTACGCGGTGCCTCTCGGGTTGATGACCGAAAGCCACATGTAGCTCCCCGGATAGCAGAGCGCGACTTTGAGCTCGCCCCCGGGCGAGCTGTACTCGACCGTGGCCGTCTGGCCGCTGGAGATGGGATCGCCCGGCGTGACCTGCAGCGTGCCGGGCGTGGTCCCGATGGAGACCGCCCGTGAGCACTGCGCGGTCAGCGCGTACGGGTCCTGCGCCTCGCGCTGGATCGAGCGCACCGCCGACAGCGTTCCGTTCGCGTCGGCCTCGACCTCCTGCCCCGCCGTCAGGTTGACGGTCGTCTTCCCGCTCACGGCGACGGTGCCTTCGAAGACCTTGATCAGGTTGGTGTTGTTCTGGCGGACGAGCATCTCGAACTGCGTCCCGCGGACCTGGGCGCTGACCGCGTGGCCGCCGACCTTGAAGTTCGCCCCGCCCACCAGGTGCTGCACGTTGACCAGCGTCCGGCCCGCCTTCTGCAGGACATCGACCGACTGCAGGTTGCCGGTCTTCTGGAGCTGCACGGCCTTGATCTGGACGGTCGTGTCGGGGGACATCTTCACGTAGGAGCCGTCGGGGAACTGGATCTGGGCATGTCCCGCGTGCTGGGTCGCGACCTCGCTGCCGGCGTTGAGGGCCTGGCCGGACGTCGCCGGGTTGTGGTCGACGGTGACCGGCTGGCTGAACACGACCAGGTTGGCCGGGGCATTGACTGCTGCCGATGCCTGGGCGACGAAGAAGAAGTAGCCGCCGCCGACCACCAGGAGCACGGTGAGCAGGACGGCCACAAGGCAGCCGCCGCACCCGAACCCGCATCCGCGCCCCAGGCACCCGGAGCTCTTTTGGGCGGCGGGCTGGGCGGCCGCCGGCGCGGACTGCTGAGAGGTGCCCGAGACGGGCGGCGGCTGAACTGCCATTGGCGGAGGAAGGTTAGCTGGTGGGCGTCTGCAAATCGACGACTAAGCGCGCGGGGTCGCTGAGCGTGAAGACGCGCATGCACACAGGCTTGGCCAGGCCCAGGCCCCACGAGACGGTGCCCTCGAAGTCCTGCGTCTGCCGGGCCTCCTTGAGAACCAGGAAGTCGCTGTGGATGAGGTCGCGTGAGCCGACAAAGGTGGTGGCGCCGGTCGCCGAGTGGACGCTGACCAGCACGCCGGCCGTTCCGCTCAGGGTCACCGTCTGGCCGCTCGCGCCCATCGGAAAGACCGGTTTCGGCTGCCGCTTCACGCTGTAGGTCGGGACGATCGAGTCGAACTGGAGGACGAACCGGTCGTAGCCCTGCTGCTCGCCGGCGCGGGCGGTGATGACGTTGGCGACGCCGGTCTTGCCCCCGGTGGCGTCGCTGCAGGCGAAGGGCGGGAGGTTGGTGCCGGGCGGCGTCGGCGGCGTGACCGGAGGCACCGAGATCCGGGGTGCGGAGGCGTGGGCGGCGCTGGTTGGGCCCGGGCTGTAGACCGCGCTGGGGCTAAGCTCCGGCCCGCAGGCGGCCAGCGCCGAGATCAAAACCAGGCCCAGGGCGATTCGCATCGGCCAATGGTATGGTCGAGGCCCTCCGGGCCGCGCCGAGGTGGCGGAACAGGCAGACGCGTCGGTCTCAAAAACCGATGTCCGCAAGGACGTGCGGGTTCGACTCCCGCTCTCGGCACCAGGTTGCCTTCAACGGTGTGGGCGGATAGGTATGTCTGGCGCCAAAAACGCGGAATTATCGCCTCGATAGGCATTTTTCGATCCAGAAACGCCGAATCGCTTACGGAGTCGGCACGATCCCCGGGATGACGTAGGCCTGGATCATCGCGACGATCCCGACCGCCGAGGTGAGGATCAGGCTGTAGCCGATCACGCGGCGGAAGATCTCGCCCTCCGAGCCCACCTTGTTCACGCCGGCGGCGCCGACCGAGAGGTTCTGTGGGCTGATCATCTTGCCCATCACGCCGCCCGACGAGTTCGTGCCTGCGGTGAGGATGGGGCTCACGTTGCCCAGCTGCTGCGCGGTCTGCGCCTGCAGCGGGCCGAACAACGTGTTCGACGACGTATCGCTGCCCGTGAGGAAGACGCCAAGCCAGCCCAGGAACGCGGCGACGAACGGGAAGACGAATCCGGTCTTCGAGAAGAGGATCGCCAGGCTCGCGGTCATGCCCGAGTAGTTCATGAGCTGCGCGATGGCCAGGATCAGCGCGATGGTGGCGATGGGCAGCGCGAGCTGCCGGGTGGTCCGCCCGTACACGGTGAAGAAGTTGACCCGCGCGCCGGCCAGCAGCATCAGCAGGTACGCGATCACGCATGCGTAGAGCACGAGCGATCCGGCCGCGAGCAGGAAGTCCCACTTGAACGCGAGCGGATAAGCGGTCGACTTGGAGACGATCGGCTTCTCGCGGAAGATCAGCGAGACCGGCTGGCCGTTTTTGATCTCGTATGTGCCCGGCCAGAGGAAGTTCCAGACCGGGAACTTGAAGGCCTGCCTGTCCGTGGCGGGGTCGGGCCCGATCCATGGCTGCGGGCACAGCTTGACGAAGGGCGATGTCCCGGCCGGCGAACCGCACGAAAAGTCTGCGGTGATGTTGGCCGGCGCCGGGAGCGCCGTCGTCACGTCGCCAGGCGGGTGGCCGGACCACCAGGGCAGGTTGCCCATCTGTCCGACCAGGATCACGATCACGAGCACGATGTACATCGAGTAGGCGCGGGCGATGCGGGCGGGCGTATCCACCGTATCCATTCCGCCCATCACGCGCCGCGGCTCGGCGGGCTTGGCCGCCGGCTCCTCGTGTGCGAACTGCCAGGTGTCCTTCGGCCGCCAGACGCGCAGCAGCATGGCGAGGCAGCCCATCGAGACAAGCGCGGCGATGATGTCGGTCAGCTCCGGGCCGACGAAGTTGGAGACCAGGAACTGGACGATCGCGAACGACACGCCTGTCACCGCGACGGCCGGCACGATCTCCGTCATCCGCCGCCAGCCCGCCAGAACGACGATCAGGTAGGCCGGGATGATGATCGAGAAGACTGGCAACTGGCGGCCGACCATCGCCGACAGCGCCAGCGTCGTGCTCGTCACCGAGTGCCCGACGATGGGCGCGATCAGGCCGCCCAGCGTCACCACCGGGATGCCGATCGAGCCGAAGGCGACCGGGGCGGTGTTGGCCAGCAGGGCGAGGACGGCGGCGGTCACGGGCTCGAAGCCGAGGCTGGCCAGGATCGACGCGGTGATCGCGACCGGCGCGCCAAAACCGGCGATGCCCTCGAGGAGGGCGCCAAATGAAAACGCCACCAGCAGCGTCTGCAGGCGGCGGTCGGTCGTCAGACGCGTGAGCGAGCGTTTGATGACGTCGAAGTCCCCGCTCGCCACGGTCAGGTTATGGAAGAAGACCGCGTTGAGGACGATCCAGCTGATCGGCCACAACCCGAACGCCATGCCTTCGGTGGCCGTCCCCACCGTCACGCCGAAGGGCATTCCCCACACGAGCCAGCCCAGGACGAAGGCCGTGAGCATCGCCGCCAGGGCGCAGAGCCACGCCGGCAGGCGCAGCACGGCCAGCAAGATGAACAGCACGTAGAGCGGCAGCCCAGCGACCAGGGCCGAGAGAAAGATGCTGTCCAGCACGGGCTGGTAGGTCTGATGAAAAGTCAGATAGATGCTCATCGCGTCGTTCCCCCAAAAGACGCGTGCCGAAGGCAGCTCAATTCAATCCGAAATGGGCTGCGGTTTGCAACCATCGTGCGCTAAGGTCTCGGCCGTGGTCACCGGCGTTGTCCGGACGACCGGGCGCACGTACGCCGTTTCGGCCGGCGTCTTTGTGCTGGCCCTGGTCGCGGCTGTCGTTTTCCCCCAGGTCGACAAAGCAGCGAATCCCACAAGCACGCAGCCGGGGCTGATCACCTTCCTCGGCGTCGGCCTGGCGGTGCTGGGCCTCACCGCGCTGATGCTTTTCGTCGGTCTACGAGCAATCCTGCCGAAGACTGCCGTCTTCCTCGCGGCCGCGTTCGGCTACAACGCGCTGCTGGTCCTGGTCAAGTTCGCGCTCGGGCCGCTGGCGCTGTACGCGGCCTCGCAAGGCAAGGGATTCTGGTTTCTCAGCGACGCCGGCGGCTACCTCGCATTTCCCGGCCTGGCGGCGATCGCAGCGATCCTGTACGCGAGCGCCTTCTTCCTTCTCTACCTGTTTTTCCGCTCTGACTTGCGGCGCCGGCTTGGCGTTTCCGTGCGCTTTGAGACGCGCTTCCTCGTCCTCCTACTGGTGATGTTCATGGTCGCGGTCGTGGGCGGGCTGACGGTGATAGGGACCTTCGGGTTTCTCGAATACACGGCGTCGCTCGTCTATGTGCTGACGATCGGCGTCCTGATCGCGGTCGCCCTGGTCGCCGCGATCGTGCTGTGCTCGGTCGCGTTCCGGGAGGCCACGGAGCAGGCGGTGATGCTGCGCAACGTCACCGTTCTGAGCACGTTTGCCTGGGTCGGTCTCGCGTTCATCGCGGCTTACCACATCGTCTGGTTGGTCTTCGTGCTGACGCTCATCTCGCTGTGGCCCCTGAAGGCGATCTCCGCCAAATGAGACCACTTCGTGTCGCCATGAGGATGCTGCGCTACCGGACCGCGGCGCTACTGCTGCCGTTCTTCCTGCTCGGGCCGGCGCTGCACGGCGGGCTGGCGACGTTCCGCTGGAGCTACGTCACGGGCGCCGTCGCGCTTTTCGCGTGCTACCTGGTCGCGACTTGCCTCAACGATGTCTTCGACGTCGAGGTCGACCGTGCCCCGCTCCGCATCTGCGCCCGTCCTCACCTCGCAGCGCCGGCGCTTGGGCTGGCGTATGTGGCTCTGCCCTATGCCGTCGGACTCGCGGCGGCCGGCGCCGAACCGACCTCGCTCGACGTACGGGTGGTCGCGGCCCTGGTCGTCCTGTTCACCGGCCGCATGCTGCTCAAGGATTTCCGCGACCGTAGCGGCGACGCCGCGTTCGGCAAGCGCACCTTCCTGCTCGTCCACGGCAAACGTGCGGTGATCGGCGCTGTCCTGACATGCGTCCTGGCCGGCGACGCACTGCTGGTCAGCGTGCTGCAATCCGCGGTCCTCATCGCGGTCGTCCAGACGTACTTCGCCGCGATCGTGTTCGAGCTCTACCGCCTGTGTCGGTCGGAGGATGCGGAGCTCGCCGCCATCGCGCTCGGGGCACGCATGGGCAACGCGGTGATCCTGACCTGGCTCGGGTTCGCGATCCTTCCTGAGGGAGAAGGCGACGTCTTCGTGGTCGCGCTCGCGGCGGTCTACTGGCTCGCTTACCTGCTACCAGCTCCCGCCGCCACCACCGCCGCCGCCCCCGCCCGAGAATCCACCACCGCCGAACCCGCTCGAGCTTCCTGAGCTCGGCGGCGCCGACGCGATGGCGCTGGAGATGTTGTTGTTGAACGACTCGAGGCTGCTCGAGAGCAGGGCGGCCTGGAACGGCGCGTTGCCGACGTACCAATTGTTGGTCGAGGCAGTCGTGTCGATGCCTTCGAACGCCTTGGCCCAGCGGGCCACGCAGCCGAAGACGATCGCGTAGGGGAGGAGCTGGGTGAAGATCTCAGCCTTCTCCGCGAACTGCTGCCGGTACTTCTCCGCCGTCGTCATGTAGAGGCGAAATCCGAGCGCCTTCTGCAGCACCTCGCGGCCCGCCGCGGTCCGGCTGGCCATCGCGCGGTACAGGACAAGCAGGACGAGGCCGACCATGATGACCGCCAGGCCGATCAGGCCGCCGCCGAAGGCCAGCCCGAGCAGGAAAGTCAGGCCCGCGCCGGCAAGCATGATGATGATCGCCGCACCCATGGTCGCGAGGCGCACCAGGTCGGGGCGGGCGCGAAAGAACTTGCGGCCCATGGCGTCGGCGTAGATCTGGCTCTCGGCCGAGCGCAGGGTCGATTGGAACTTGCCTTTGAGCTCCGAGATCTTGACCTCCTGCCGTCCTGCGAAAAGACCGTCCAGGAGCGTCTTCTCGTAGGGGAGCAGCGTCGCCGGATCCGCGGCTTTCTGCGTCAGCAGCCAGTCATGTTTCCCTGGGACCTCGCTGATGGTCAGGAAGCCGCGCACCGCGAGGTCGACGATGGTCGCGGTGACGTCCTTGGTGTCGGCCGACTCGTCGAGGATCAGCCCGAGCTCCGCGGGCTTCAGCTTCCCGGGCGGCTCGAACTCGACGACCACAGGTTCGTGCTGAAAGACGGGCTCGGGCTGGTCGGGCGCTGTGTCCGGCGCCTGGTAGTAGCGCGTGAGGTAGGCGCGGTCGCGGCCGTGGACGAGCCAGAACCGGACGATCAAACCGACCCCGGCCAGGAGCAGGAGCAGGCCGGCGCCGACGGTGAGCGGGTTGACCTCGAACGCGTCCTGGGGAAAGACCCGTTGGCGTCCCTCCAGCAGCGGAGGCGGCACGTTCACGAGCCCCTTGGGCATCGCGACCGCGACCGACATCTGCTCGCCGGACCCCAACTGCCGCGTCGACGCGAACGTGCTCGACTGGCCGCCGTCGGACGCGTTGCAGGGCTCGGTCGACCCCGTCGGTCCCTGGTAGCAGGTCGCGTTCGTGAAGGCGCCGGCGCTCAGCTGCACAGTTGCGCTCACTGATTGCTTGGGTACCGGCCACAGCGCGCCGTCGACGTTCCAGAACAGCTCGTCCTGGTCTTCGAAGCTGTTCATCGCGCCCACGACTTCGTAGGTGATGACATAGCGCTGAGCGCCGCTGACGAGGACGTCGGGGTCGCCGATCTTGATCACCGCGTTGCCGCTCTCCACCGAGGTCTCGTAGGGCACGCCCTTCTCGCCGTCCGTCACCGATTGGACGGTCAGCTCGTAGTAGCGGTCGTGCGTGTCGTCGTAGCGGTAGCGCAGCGGGATGGTGCGGAAGATGCCGTGCTTCTGCAGAGAGCCGAAATCGACCCGGATGTCCTCCGTTATGGCCAGCGAGGAGTCGGTGCCGATGCGGATGTCGGAGTGGAACGACGTGATGACCCAGCCTTCGTCGCCATTCGCCAGTGTCGCGGCCGACACGGTCAGCCACAGTGCTACGAGGAAGGAGATGAAGGCTCGGTAGCGCATCGGCAGTCCGTATATTGCCAAGTTCAATGACGCAGATCCGGCGCGACATCCGGAACGTGGCGATCATCGCCCACGTCGACCACGGCAAGACCACCCTGGTCGACGCCCTGCTCAAGCAGAGCCACACCTTCCGCGACAACCAGGAGGTCGGCTCGCTGATCATGGACACCAACGACCTGG
>WNGE01008333.1_pt1 | contig 11615 bp, 12 predicted proteins | sample 5400651 | NCBI WGS metagenome assembly WNGE01 (sample SAMN13153370, study PRJNA577476) | soil metagenome | isolation source: 60 cm soil or saprolite under grassland replicate 2 | place: USA:California | collected 2016-06-15 | reverse complement strand
TGATGCATACAGCGAGCCCGTGGCCGATGTGCGTGGGTACATCGCCCAGGTCACTGGCCAGGCGGTGGCCACCTAGCACGGGTCGCTCGCACATCCGGCCACGGTCAACGCGCCGACCGGCGTCTACGGCTCGCGATCAACGGCGCTGGCCAGACACGAGTTCCTGAGGAGCCCTCGTCGGGCACGTCGAGTCCTTCTTCGTCACCTGCCCGATCGCTTGACCGATCGCTTAACGGTCACGATGAACCCGGTGCGAAAATTTCGCTGCGCCGCCTGTTCTGGAAGAAAAGGCCCGCGGTAGAGGCTGTTTGCACAAAGCCTCGGAGCGGGGGTTTTCTATCGCCGTGCCCGAGGCGGACGGATCGACGGGGTTGGGATGGAGTTGGCGCGGTCGGCGTCTGCCGCGTCAACCGGCCTGCGGTTCCGGGATCGCCGTTGCGCGTAGGGTTCGTAAACTCGGTCGTAGCGGATTTCCAGGGAAATCCTGAACCCGTGGCCTCCGGTCTTCGGCCGCAACTTTGCATGGCGGCACCGGTGACGGCGAGGTTCGCTCGCCCCTCCCGTCGCTGATGAAGTTCTCGGTCTAGCCGATGCTCAGGTCTTCGAGAGCACGCGGTTCGGCGGGTCGCGTCTTCCGCTCGAGACCATAGGGAGAAGGGTGGTGGAGCGAACGTCGCCCGCGCCTTGGTCAAGATTCGAGCTGACGCCGCCGCTTCTCGAACTCGTCGGTGTCGATCTCGCCGCTCGCGTACCGCCGGCGCAGCTCGTCGAGGGCAGGGTCGCCTGTCCGCTTGGTCTCCGCCCAGCGGGAGAACGGACGCACGAACAGCCAAGCGACGGCGAGAATGACCGCGAACATCGCCGCCATCATCACAGCCATCGCGATCCAGATTCCGGTGTTCCAGTCCGACAACGCCAGCATTTCTGGGTTCCCTTCTGTGCAGTCACATCCTCGCATAGACGATCGCGGTGCAGTCCGCGGATGTCGTCACGGCCAGCGTCCGTTCGCGCCCCCGACCACCCCGAAGATCGAGCTACCTGCTATCCACCAGGGGAGGTCCGGCCGCGCCGTCAGGGTGCCGGAGCTGCGGAGGCCGAAGCTACGCTCCCCAGGTCCATCAGTGACGAGCCTGAGTTCGAGGGCGTCTATGGCCGAGCCGGTCGAGCTTGAGCGGCTGGCGAACTGGAAGCTACGACGTTGCCGCAGAACGAGGGACTTCAGCTGCGCGACATTCGCCGCGGTGAATTTACTCGTTGCGGCTGAGCCGGGCGGCGGCGTGCTGCGCGTTTTCGCGGAGAAGCAGTCCGACGAGCCGGCCGTCTGACGTCGTCACCGGCAGGTTGCTCAGCTTTTGTCGCTGCATCCTCTCGACGACATCGTGGAGGCGGGCGCTTGGCCTGATCGTGCTCGGGCCAGATGTCATGGCCTCCTCGGCCAAGACATTCTGTCGGTCTCGGATCGCGCGGCGGCCGAGCCGGCCGAGGACGATGCGCTGGTCGTCGACGACGAAGCACGTGTCCCAGCTGCTCTGGTCGAGGCGCTCGCAGACGTCCTGGAGGCGATCATCGAGACGGCAGGTTGGAACGTCGGCCCGAAGATGAGCGCCGGCGCGCGTCTCGGTGCCGTTTCGCCCTTCGAGCGGTAGTCCCGCGCTGCCCCAGTCGGCTTTGCCGGCGGCGTAGTCGTGGACCTGCTCGAACCCGAGGCTCTCGAGCCGCGCCGCGGCTCGTGGGCTCATGTCTCATTGGTAGTCGTGGCAGTAGGCGACGACCGGTTGGCCACGCTTGAGCTGGCGTGCGGTTTCGGCGTTTAGCTCCTTGAGCGGGATGCTGATCGCCCCCGGCAAGTGCTCGTCCTCGTACTCGGCGGCCGGCAAGACCTCGACCAGCTGCGCCTGTTCATGGGCGAGCAGCCGTTGCAGCTCGTGGCGGTCGATCTGGGTCGGCATCAGTCTCTTCGAAGATAGCGCCGAAAACGGCTCGTCCGGGGCGACCGCCTCGTCCCTCTAGACCACGTTGCCTCGTACCTCAGGGTGTTCGGCGAGGGCTGTGTATCGGTAGCTACGCCGCCGACCGCGGGGCGCGGAGCCCTCTCGTAAGCTCTTGCTGTGGCGAGCTGCTGCAACCCCCGGGCCTGTGACAGGTTCTTCTCGGCGCGTTTCGCCCGCCGGGCCGCGAAGCGCTATCGAGAGAAAGGACTCGACAAGACGGCGCAACTCATGGTCGACTTTCTTGAGCAGCGCGGAATCGAGGGCGCGACCGTACTCGAAGTCGGCGGCGGAGTTGGCGAGATCCAGATCGAGCTGCTGAAACGGGGCGCTGCGCGGGCCGTCAACCTCGAGCTCTCGCCGGCCTATGAGGAGGAGGCGGCGCGCCTTCTGCGCGAAGCGGGCCTCGAGGAGCGGGCGGAGCGACTTCTCTACGACATCGCCGCCAATCCGGCGGACATCGGCCCAGCCGACGTAGTCGTGCTGAACCGCGTGGTCTGCTGCTACCCGGACTATGAGCGGCTGCTCGGAGCGGCGGCGGAGCACGCTCGGCGCTTGCTCGTCTTCAGCTACCCGCCACGCAACGGGGTCTCCCGTCTGTTCATCGCAGCAGAGAACCTGTGGGTGCCGAAAATACGGATTCGGGTGGTCAGCGCCCGCGGACAGCGTTGAGGGACGGCTGCCCGGGGCAGCCGCGTAGATCGCCTCGCCGGGCTCGGCGGCATCTTCTCTGCGCGCAGACCCGTGCGGGCGTGACCGCGTGAAGCGGCGCGGCCCTGATTCTCGGCGGGTGCCGTTACGCGGCGAGTTCGTATTCGTGAATCAGGCCGCCGAGCAGATCGCGACGGCGGACGGCATCGAGGTCGATCACCTCGGCGATCGGCCGCTCGTCGCTCGGCATCAGCGTGGCGACCGGTGGCCGCTGCCTGAGTGAGCGGTGCGGCCGGTGCCTGTTGTAGTGCCGCGTGTAGGTCGCGAGGACGTGATAGAGGTGGCGGCGGCCGAGGATTAGGAGCCGATCGAGACATTCCCGCCGGGCAGTCCCGACCCAGCGCTCGGCGTGCGCCCGCGCCTTTGGCGCGCACACCGGCGCTTTGATCACGCGGATGCCTTCGGAGCGGAAGACCTCATCGAACTCGCGGGTGAACTTGCTGTCGCGGTCACGAATCAGAAGTCGCGGACGACGGGCACCGTCGTCGTCGAGTTGCATCAGCAGATTGCGCGCCTGCTGGGTCACCCAGCGGCCATCGGGGTTCGTTGTGATCCCGGCGAGGTGGACGCGGCGGGTCGCCAGCTCGATGAAGAACAACACGTAGAAGCGCTTGAGGAAGAGCGTGTCGACGGTCAGAAAGTCGCACTCGAGGATGCTCGCCGCCTGCGCCCGTAAGAACTCTGCCCAGCTTTGTTCGAGCCGCCTCGGCGCCGGCTCGACCCCCGCGTCCTTCAGGATCGTCCAGACGGTGCTGGCGGCGAGCTTGACACCGAGCCCGACCAGCTCACCCTGGATCCGCCGGTACCCCCAGCCGGGGTTCTCGCGGGCGAACTGCAGCACGAGCTCGCGGAGCTCGGCTGCTGTCAGCGGCCGACCTGGGCGCCGGTGCTGGTACGTCCAGCGGCGCGCAACCAGCTCCCGGTGCCAACGAAGAAGTGTGGCCGGCGTCACGAACAGCGATCGCTTCCATGCCCGCCGTGGCAGCACTCGACTGAACGCCGCCAGCAACGCCCGGTCAGCCGGCGTCAGCTGCGGTCGGGCGACCTGGCGCTCAAGCACGCGCAGCTGATGCCGCAAGAGCACGATCTCGATCTCCTTCTCGCGCTCCGAGCGGAACCGCAGCACGACAAGCTCGAGCAGCCGCCGCAGCGACCAGTACACGAACGAGAGAACCACGCCCCGAGAACGACCCGCCACCGCCGCTGACCCTACCGATCACTCGACCCGACGCGGAAGCGCTGAATCCGAGTTTTCGGCACCCACACGATGCGCGAATACGCCCGAGCAGCATGACGGACGGATTTGCGTACCCAACAGGCTATTTTGCCGGAGAAATTCTGAGACAAACTTGTGAAAGAGCTTGAAACTTCGACGGAAACGTGAGCACAATCCCTCTGTTGCGGCTGCGTCCCCTAGGGAGAGGGCGGACGTGTGTATCGAAATCGAGGTCTGATCAGAGAAAAAACCCTGCCGCACGGTTACGCGTGCGGCAGGGCGCTACACCAGACCTCGCACCTCCCGACGGCTCGAAAAGACGACGGATGAGGAGGAGGTGGTGCCTACGCCAGAGCTTATCCCAGGGCCTACATCTAGGTCTGTCCGGGGTCTAGGCGCGGGGAAGGACCGCGCTCGAACGCACGGTCCATAGACCCTGATTAGCTACCAAAGGAGTTCCCCAATGACTGCGGTTCGCTTTCGACAGCGGCGCGTGCGCCGCTGGTGGTACCTAGGAATCACACTTACGGCCTTTGTGCTCTTCGCCGTGATCTTCGTGACGGCGTCGAGCGCTGACAACCCGAGCGGGTGCGATTTCGCCGCAAACGGGACAACTGAGTCGTGCTCAGGTCCGCTCACCGGCAGCACCTTCGCCGGCGGCGACGGCAACCTGCTGGCGAGCCCGACCACGTTCGGCAGCACGGACTGGTCGAACGTGTCAGGACTCAACGTGGGCATCGACAACCCAAGCGGGTCGACCGACAACGCGTTCGGCCAAGGCACCAAGGAAGACGATGCAAACGTCACGACCGTCACCGGCTCGATCCCGCCGCAAAAGAGCAACCTGACTCGCTTCTACGAGGCATCCCAGTTCGCCAACGGCAGCAACTTCCTGTACCTCGCCTGGGAACGCACCAACAACCTCGGCTCGGCGAACATGGACTTCGAGATCAACCAGGCCACAACGCCCGGCCTGGGCAACCCGGGTCCGCACACGATCAATCGCACCGCCGGCGATCTGCTGGTCACGTTCGACTTCACCAACGGCGGCGGTACCCCAGCGCTGGCGTTGCTGAAGTGGGTGACCAGCGGGGCGACCAGCCAGTGCTTCTCCAGCAACTCGCTGCCGTGCTGGGGTAACAGGGTGGTACTGAACGGGACGAACTCGATCGGGGCGGTGAACAACCTCGACGCGGTGACGGACCCGATCCAGCCCAACTCGGGCAACTACCAGAACCCAGTCGGGGCATTGCGCTTCGGCGAGACGGCCATCAACCTCACTGCCGCCGGCGTCTTCCCGCAGGGGACCTGCGAGGCGTTCGGCAGCGTCTTCCTGAAGAGCCGCTCGTCTGCGTCCTTCCCGGCCGAGGTCAAGGACTTTGTGGCGCCGGTTCCGGTGAACATCAGCAACTGCGGCGCCGTCAAGATCATCAAGCACACGGACCCGCGCGGGCTGGACCAGAACTTCAGCTACACCTCGACGATTCCGAACACGGCAACCTGCACGACCGACACGACGCCGGGCAGCTTCACGCTGAACGACGCCGGCAACAGCACCGCGGACAACGCGGCCAACACCGAGAGCTGCGTCAACGTGCCCGCGGCGAGCTACACGGTCACGGAGGGAGCTGAACCAGCCAACTTCACCCTGGAGAGCCTCACCTGTACGGCGACAACGGGTTCGAGCGGGAGTCAGGACGGCACGAACCCATTCCAGGCCAACATCAGTGTGGCGCCGGGTGGCCTGGTCACCTGCACCTACGTCAACCAGGGAACGGGAGCGATCCTGGTCACCAAGACGGCCAAGAACCACAGCCTCGGCGCTGGTGACCATCCGCTCGCCGGCGCGACCTTCACCGTCAACGGGGTGTCCCACGTGACCGATGCCAACGGCCAGGCCTGTTTCGACGGCCTGACGATTGGGACGGAGTACACCGTCACCGAGACGGCTGCGCCGAGCGGCTACGCGATCGACACGACCTCGAAGACGGCGACACCGACCACGGCGGCCAGTTGCACGAGCGGCACGCCGGCCGGTGTCAGCTTCACCGACTCGCCGCTCACCGACCTGACGATCACGGCTACGTCCGAGGTGTCGGGTGTAACCAATTCGTCGATCAGCTGCGTCAATGCGAGCAACGCGGACATCGGCAACTCACCGCAGGGACCGGCTGACCCGGTCAACGTCACCGCCAACGGGCTGAAGCCCGGAACGTACACCTGCACGGTGGATATCGACCCGTAGAGCCAAGGAAGCGATAACGCGGCGCCAAGGACGCCGCCCTGACTAACGAGGAGGCCCCCGGCCAGCGGCCGGGGGCCTCCTCGTTACGTGCTTTGCCGATTTAGCTAACGGTGAACGTGACTGTCAGAGCGGAGGGGTTGCCGTTCCAGTCGTACGACTCGAAGGTCACCGTGTGCTGGCCGTGTTGCACGTGGCGCAGCGACCACCTGTACGACAGCGCGCAGTTGTAGGCGACGTCGTCACAGGTGGCGGTGGTGCGGTAGTGATCGTCGATGTAGAGCTCGATCCTCTGGACGGCGTGGTCGTCGTTCGACCAGACGACGACGTTGTAGGAGCTCCCGCTCAGGGTCGCGCCATCCCACGGATTGGGGAAGAACAGCGTTGGCGCGGTCGAATCCGAAGCCAACGTGTAGACCTTGTAGAGGGTGCTCTGCGATGCGGCCGCTCCGGTCGCCGACCGCGTCACGGTCACGGTCAGCGGGTAGTCACCGTCGGCGGCAGTGCCGGGGGAGGTGACGTTGGCCCACAGGTAGGCAGACGTCCCGGACTTGAGACTGACTGTGCTCGTCGGGACCTGAACGGTGAAGCCATCCCGTGCAGAGACGGTCATGACGAAGCTCGTCGCTCCGCAGCCGGCATCGAGGTCGTCGACTCGGACCTGATAGCCGAGCCGCTGTCCCGGATAACCCCACGAGCCGGACTGCCCCCAGCCGTAGGTGTTCTGGACCGCGACCCCGGGGGCGCTCGGGGCACAGCCCGATGTCGCCGAGTTCCCCGCCGCGGTCATCTTGGTCCTAGCACTCGGCTTGGCGCCCTGATCCGCCAGAGCGGCTGGAACGAGCGCGAGCGCGAGCAGCGTGCCGACGAGCGCAATGCGGATCAGAGGCGTTCTGCTGGTCGCCATTCGGTACCTCCTTCGGGGCGTGACCGCAGACCACCCTTCGTTTGGGAGAACTATGAGGCTTTTCGTCAGGCACGGCTGCACCCCTCCTCCCTCATTTGAGTGAGCCGCAGGGACATTGCCGACGCAGTTTCGCGGCCGCTGGGGCGTGCCAGCCCCGATTCGGGGCAGTTCCAAGAAGGCTGCGGGGACTCGCCCGCGAACCGTCTGAGGACTCTGCGCGGGGAGTGGGTCAGTTTTCAACCTGACCCCGTGGGGTGCATAAACCCGATTGGGCTGAGTACCGTGGCCTGCGCGGATGATCTCGCGGTAGCGTCGGCGGCCCGTCCTTTGGAGGTCTCTTCTTGGCCTGAGGGGTTTCAAAATGGCGGTTCATGCTGCGGTGCGGTGGTATTCGTGGATCAGTCCGCCGAGTTGGTCGCGGCGCTTGATCTGGCCGCCGGTCGTTGGGCGCGCCGCACTTGGCGAGTCGGGCGAGAGCAGCGCGAGTGCGCGGTGCGGGCGCTCGCGGTTGTAATGGGCGGTGTAGATGCGTAGTACTGACTCGAGGTGGCGGCGGCCGAGGATCAGCAGCCAGTCCAGACATTCGGCGCGCACAGTGCGGACGAAGCGCTCGGCGTAAGCGTTCGCCTTTGGGGCACGGATCGGTGTCTCGATCACCGTGATGCCTTCGCTGCGGAAGACCTGGTGTCGCTGAACTTGCTGTCGCGGTCGTGGATCAGGAAGCGGATCCGCTCGAAGATGCCCCTGAAGCTGAGGTTGCGCGCTTGTTGGGTCACCCAGGCGCCGCTCGGATTCGTGGTGCAGCCCGCCAGGTGAACGCGGCGGCTTTCGAGTTCGATGAAGAAGAGCACGTAGAAGCGGCGGAGCGAGATCGTCTCGACGGTGAAGAAGTCGCAGGCGAGCGTGCTGGCGGCTTGCTGGCGGAGGAATTCGCGCCAGCTCGGGCCCGAGTGCCTGGGCGCCGGCCCAAGACGATTGGCGAGCAGGATGCGCCTGACCGTTCTCGGCGAGAGGCGCAGGCCGAGCTTGAGCAACTCGCCAGCGATCCGCGGGTAGCCCCAGCCCGGGTTCTCGCGCGCAAGGCGCAGAACGAGCTCTCGCAGCTGGCCATCGACGGGTGGTCGGCCCGCAGCCCGCCGCGGCTGCGCCCACTTGCGACGCACGAGCTCTCGATGCCAGCGCAGAAGCGTCTGCGGCGTCACGACCAGTCTGTGGCGACGCCCTGCCGGAAGCAATCGGGCGAGCGCCGCAAGCAAGGCACGATCGGCTGGCCGCAGTGAGGGGCGCCGCTGTTGCCGGCCGAGCACCACGAGCTGATGTCGCAACACGAGTAACTCGACGTCTTTGGCGAACTCGCTGCGCCGGCGTCTGACCAGCAGCCGCAGCAGAACCGAGAAGGCGAGATAGGCGAAAGAAAGGAGCATGCACCCGATGGTCCCATCGCCCGGTACAGAGCGCAGGACTTAGCAAGAGCGTCGGTCCTGGACCTCAGTTCAATGAGTTGTGAAGCTCAGCGCGATCTGGTATTTGCGCGCGCGTGAACATCTAACCAGCGTCTAAACCAGCGCAACCGACCGGCGCGGGCCCCTGAACCGGAATTTTGAAACCCCTCAAGGTTTTCACGCTCGAGCGCCCGGCGGAAGATCGCGTAGGGGTGCCCCTGCGAGGTCGACGCTCCTCCTCCCCGGGGCCGAGACGGCCCAGCGAGTCTAGAACGCACCGGCCATCGACAATCATCCGGTGCGGCTTAGAACTCGTTTCAGAATGAGGCCGCCAGTGTCGCGTCACAGAAGTGGGGCGGCCTTCCAGCCGCCCCACTGTGAAGTCGCGCTTGACTGAGCCGCAGGCGCTTGCCGATCTCGCTTAGGTCAACGCCGGGACGATCACATCGCAGAAGAGCGCGAAGCCGCTGTCGAGATCCGGATGCGGCCCGTTCTCGGGCGAGATCGTCTCCCCGAGGAAATCGCCGGTCGTTGCATCGAACGTGTCGTTGAAGCTCACGAAGCCGGCGTCGCGCGAGAGGACAGGGCCGTTGGGGAGCTTCAGCATCTCCGGAAGCCCCTTGAAGGTGGAGACGAAGGTGATCGTGCCGTCACCGTTGTCGATCGGGCCCGTGCCGACGAACTGGTTGGCGGCAAAGAGCAACACGGACTTGCCCGTCGCCGCGGACGTGAAGACAAGGTTCTGGCGGAACTGATCCTTGAAGGTGCCATCGGCAAACACCTGGATGTTGTCCATGCCGCTGACGACCACTGTTCCGTCGATGCCGCAGATATTGGCGGTAAACGTGTCGCTGAAGGTGCCGTGAAATCGATCGACCAGCGGCGCGGCGGCGGCAGTCGACGCCATGCAGGCCAAGAGGAACGTCGCGACGAGCCCGCTCAAAGCAAACAACCTGCGCATGCTTGTTACTCCCTTCTCCCCCCGGGAGGCGCGATCGTTTCACGAGCTACAACCCCAAGTCAATGAAAGCCGAGGCGATAGGTATGACGGCGGAGGATCACCGCCGACGGCTGCGGGAGCTCATTGTGAAACGAGCTCTTAGCCTCTACGCCCTCGAATCAGACAGAGAAGGGAGGACGCGATGCCGAAGGGCGTGGAAAACCCATCGATCATCCTGAAGACCACCGGCCTGAGGGTCTACTTCGACGATACGATCGGACCGAGCATCCACATCAACGCGGACGGGAACGTCTGGCTGGACTCGCCCGGCTCCAAAAGCCCGCGAGGGAAGCATCTCGCGAACATCAAGAAGTAACAGCATCGGCTCGCTAAGAGCGGGCCCGCCCGATTCGTTCCACAGCGGCTTCCAGGCGCTGAAGCCTTCCCATGACCTCGCGCAGTTCGCTGAGCGCTTCGTCGATGCTCTCTAGCTCCTGCACCACTTCCTCTTCGACCTCCTCGACCTCGGCCGCGATGAACCGCTGTGCGATCGCGCCGATGACGAGGGTGAGAAAGCCGATCCCCACGAGCATCACGCCAACCGCTATGGCCCGCCCTGATTCGGTCGTCGGCTTGACGTCGCCGTAGTCGGCGGTCGTCATGGTCGAGATCGCCCAGTAGACGCCGGTCCATGTCGAGTGATGCTCGACCTCCGCGAAGGCGGCTCCTCCGCCGAGCGCGGTGAAGGCGGCGAGCAAGGCCGCGTAGCGCACGCCTTCGGGGCTGACGATCTCACGGGCGGACTTCATCAGCCAGACAAGCCGGAGTAGACGGAAGAGCCGGAAGAGTCTTGCGGCCTGAAGTGAGCTTGGGAGGAAGGGCGGCGTGAGGATGACGATCGCGAGCTCAAGCAGGTGTCCCCGTAGCCACTGCCGACGGTTGGGGACGACGATCAGCATCGCTACGGTTTCGAAAGCGAACGCTGAACGCTGACCAGATCACCCAGTTGGTCACCGCGGCCGCGTGCTTCCAGGCCGAGGCGCCCTGTGCCGTTCTGCGCTTCGCCCCGTCCTGGTTGGTCGAACTGACGTTCGTGTCTCGTTAGGCGGTCGACTGTGAGGGCCCAGGGCCGGTCTCACCGCTCCTCCTCGACGGTCGAGAAGGTCGTCGAGCCGTCCTCGGCCTTGACGGCCCTGATCGAGAGCCGCCGCCTTGCCGACCTCGACAAAGGCCCGGACGACGACGCCGCGCACGTGCACGTGCGGCGTCTTCGTGAAGGCTTCGAGACGAAGGCGAGGCGGCGGGAAGCGCTCGGGACTGGAGCGGCGCCACGAGTCTGGCCGTCGCCTTCCGACGGTTGATCCCACTCGATCGGTCGTCATAGACTCTTGGCAACGATGAGCGGGTTCAGGATGCGGAGGTCGATGAAGATCGCTCCGGGCGTTCGGCTCAACGTCACGAAGCGAGGCGTCGGCGCGTCGATCGGTGCGGGCGGCGTCCGCTACAGCGCCCATTCCACCGGCAGGAGAACGGTCTCTGCCCGGAGCCCGATACCCGGGGTCTACTACCAGAAGACGCGAGGAGGACGAAGCCGCAGCTCGTCGGCTCGCTCGTCCGCATCCAGGGCGACGGCGCCCGCACCCGCTGGCCCGAAGCAGCCCGGCCTGTTCGCGCAGAAGGGAGAGAAGCAGCTCTACAAGGCCATCAAGGCGCAGGACGCCGAGGCGATCAAGCGGGTCGGCGAGGAGCACCCTGTCTTCCGCCTCGCCTCGTACAGCATCGCCGGGCTGATGATCATGGAGGAAGAGCCGAAGGAGGCGGAGCGTCTCCTCGGCGAGGCCTTCGCGATCGGCAGGGATCCGGCGGAGGATAAGTTCGTCTCCACCTACCTGTTCACCTATACCGAGCTCTCGATCGCAGAGGGCGTGTCGGCCGAGCTCCCGATCAACCGCGACGCCGTCGGACTGGCTCTGGCCGAGCTCAGGCAGGAGGCCGGGAACCTCGACGGCGCGATCGACGTGGTCGAGCAGCTCGAGCCGACGACCTACGCGGCGGTCTCCCTGGCCGAGCTCTACGCCCAGATGGGTCGCTGGGACGACGTGGTCGAGCTGACCGAATCAGTCAAGAACGAGGACGATGCCTCTGCGTTGCTGCTCGTCTTTCGCGGGC
>WNGE01007757.1_pt1 | contig 11616 bp, 10 predicted proteins | sample 5400651 | NCBI WGS metagenome assembly WNGE01 (sample SAMN13153370, study PRJNA577476) | soil metagenome | isolation source: 60 cm soil or saprolite under grassland replicate 2 | place: USA:California | collected 2016-06-15 | reverse complement strand
AACGCTTACATCTGAGATCAACATCAGGCTGTGAACCGCTCCGAAAGCATCTGCATCGTAGAGAGGAATAGACCTCCTCCGTCTCGGGCAACCGCAACTCGAGAATTTCACCAGCAGCATTTTGTTTGACCTGAAGAGCGGTTCTTGGCTGAATGGTTGAAAAAATCGAGCGCAGTTTTCTGTGAACAACCCGGAACAGACCGCACGAACGGCGCCAACCGACGCAGAAATGGACGTCGAACGCGAAGTGCGCTTTGCCGTCGTGATGTATGGCGGCGTTTCTCTTGCAATCTACATCAACGGCGTAACCCAGGAGCTGCTCCACATGGTCCGCGCAACCGCTCGCAGCGCGCCCGGCTCGAGCACCATGTTGTTTCCGCAAGACAAATTGTCAGCCTCCGAAGTGATCTATCGGGAAATTGCTCAGCTACTCGATCGGCAAGCTGAACTCGAAGGGGGAGGAGATCTGACGCGGACACGCTTCGTGGTTGATATTATTTCCGGCACGTCCGCCGGTGGGATCAATGGCGTGTTTCTTGCCAAAGCGCTCGCGAGGAATCAAACCATGGAGGGCCTGAAGAGGCTTTGGCTGGCGGAAGGCGATTTGGGGAAGTTATTAAACGATACTAAGGCGGACGATTACTCATCCGACACCGGGTTTGCGGTAGAGAAGCCGGAAAAATCTCTCCTCAACAGCCAGCGCATGTATCGCAAACTTTTGGAAGCGCTCGCGCGGATGAATGAGAAAGTGCCTGCCGCGGAAGGCGCCGCCGAGGAACAGCCGTCGCCGATCGTCGAAGAGCTCGATCTTTTCGTTACGACGACCGACATCGAAGGGATTCCGTTGCCCCTTAAGCTCGCTGACGGTGTCGTTTACGAACGGCGCTACCGGAACGTTTTCCATTTTCGTTACGCTCCGGATCCGCGACCGGAAGAAGATCGAATTGATGGCGAGGATTATCGGCGCGATGATTTCAAAAAAAGGCATGACCCATTTCTGGCGTTCGCCGCGCGCTGCACGTCGTCATTCCCATTCGCCTTCGATGCGATGCAGCTCGAGGACATCACGACGATTCTCGATCGTTACGCGCGTTACGACGACGACGATCCGGCGGGAAAAGATCAATGGGACACTTTCATCAAGGATTATCTGCGGCTTGGATTGATCGATATCGACTTGAAGGCGCGCGGGCGCGACACGGCCGGCATTTCGGGAACCGTTGAAGAAGCTACAGCCAGGCTGCGCGAAGCATTTCGATCCCGCTCATTTGGCGACGGCGGCTACCTCGATAACAAGCCGTTTAGCTACGCAACGCAAATGTTGATGCGGCGTTCGGCCACCTGCGTGGTGGAGCGAAAACTTCTCTATGTTGAACCGACACCGCAACACCCGGAGCTGGCACCGAAGCAGCCCGGGCCACGTCCGGATTTTGCGATGAATGTGCGCGCTGCGGTGCTCGATCTCCCGCGAGAGGAAACAATTCGTGAAGACATCGAAAGGATCGATGAGCGTAACGAAATAATCGAACGCGTCGGCAGTTTCGCCCAGTACGTCGATGAAGATGCCAGCCTGATCGACGTGCCGAAACCTTTGACCCATGATGAATTCGCCAATGCAGATTTGCGCGAGATGATGGAGCGCTACGGTGCGAGCTACGGCGCCTATCATCGTTTGAAGGTGCATGAAATCACGGAACTTCTGACCTGCCTGGTCGCGCGGGCTGCCGGGCATGATCCTGCCTCCGGCGCAGGCGATGCCATCCGTGAATTGGTTGCGAGCTGGCGAAACGACAAATACGAATTGGTAAAAGGTCGTGGAACGAGGGCGAACGGAAAGCCGAAAGAGACCGAGAATCGATTTTTGATCGATTATGATATTCATTATCGATTGCGCCGGCTGAATTTCCTGAATCGCCGAATCAACCAGCTCGCCGGCGCCGGTAAAAACAATCAGCTCAATTCCACCGCCAAAAGTCTTCTCCTCGCCTGGCTTGAGTGCGCCTGCAAAGCGAATGCGCCTGTCGATCCACAAAACCTCAATGCGCTGCGAGTTTGGTTGAAGAAAAATGACGAAAACAGGCCAGCCGTCACAGACAAAATTCCCGATCCAGACAGGTGGCTGAGCGATTTTCGCAACGAATTAAACTCTATCAAACAAGATCGAGTTGCGAAACCCGTACAAAAGGCGCGCTTCACCGAAGAACAGTTTCTTAATTCAAAGACACCGGCCTCGACTGCTCTCCGCGGAAAAATCGAAAAGCTCAAACTTCCCTGGGGAACAATCGAGCTGATCTTATCCGACAACGCCGATGTTAGACGACAAGCCATCGCCGACCTTCTAGGTGGCGGCGGACTGTCTGAGTTGGATTCCGTTGCGGATACGTTGCGCGATTTGTTCGACAACCGGCTCTCATCCGGGCTGAGAATTGCCGATCCTGATCATATCGATGCAACAAAAGGAGCCGATGCCGCGCGACTCTGTCTCGATCACTATTATCGGAATTTTCTTATCTACGATCTAATCACATATCCGGTTCAATACGGAACAAATTCCGGCGAAGCCAATGTCGTTCACGTTTATCGGATCAGTCCCGAAGATGCGCCATTGATTATGGAAGAGCGCGCCGGTGCCATACGCGAAAAATTGGCTGGACGCGCTTTGATGTCGTTCGGTGCGTTCCTCGATGAAAGCTGGCGAAAAAACGACATGCTTTGGGGACGGCTCGACGGTGCCGAAAGATTGATTTCGGTCTTATTGCCCGACGACACGCCGGACCGGAAAAATCTGATCTACCGCGCACACCTCGGAATTCTGTGCGAGGAAATCATGCAGGGTAATGGCGAGGCAGTTTGCCAATTGCTTAGCAACGCGCGCGCGCATCCGCACCAAAAATCCATCGATGATGAGCACGCGAGGAAGCTGGTGGAAACCATTCTCAACGATAGGGCACTCGAACCGTTCATGACCGAGGAGAGGCGCGGCCATCTGGTTGCCCCGCAGAAATTCGACCGACAGCTCGATGCCGAGGCCGCGCTCAGATATATCTCACGATCGACAAATATCACCGGCAGCATGCTCGAAGCTCTGGCGGACTTGCATCGATTCGACAGCGGCAAACGTGCCGCCAGTTGGGTCGCACGGTTCGGGGCGACATTTTGGAAGATGATCGCGGTCGCCGTACCGCAGAGTCTCGGCAGTATCTTCTTCCGGCATTGGCTCGGCCTTCTTTACTTGTTCGCGTTCGCGCTTATCGCAGTCGGCATTTTCTTAAACAACGATGTGAAGTTGGCCGGCTGGCAGGTTCTCGGAATCGTTGTGGCGATCCATGTGGTTGTGTCCGGGATCGAGAGTTACATCCGTGGAGGAAGGGTTCTCAGGCTCGTCAAAGCGGTTGCAGCGTTTGCCGTCTTGGCGCTGATGGCATTTGGCGTGCTCGCTCTCATTGAACGCTTCGGCCATATTTCGCTGAGGTGGCCCGGCGAATTGGCTCTGGCGGGTTCCATCGCTCTGTGCGGTAGCTTCTTGTTATCGAGGCCGCGACGGGATTCGCCGCGCTGATAATTTTGTAGTGCTTCAATCCAGGAGCCGAAATCGAAGCGCACCGATCATCGGCGTCCTCTTAATCCCACGCTTCGGTGAGTAAGGCGCGAGTTTCTTCCACCCCTGTGCGCCAGATTTTCATCATCTCTTGGTCGTCGCGCTGATAGAAACCGCCGTAGTTGCCGTCGTTGAGATATTCGCGCAGCGATTTTGGATCGAGCCGGCGCAATTTCTCCACATCGCTCATCCGCTTCTGCTCACGTGGCATCTTGACGTTTGGCAAACGAGTCCATGGAAAATTTTCCATCCACGATGCGTGCGAAGCGACGGGATCGATCGCCTGCACCTGTGCCCAAACTTTCGGCGCGTTCCACCAGTTGTGAAACTTGATGCGCACGCCGGGATGATCGGCCATCCATTCGCCGATAAATCCTTGTGCCGGCGTGTTGCCGCCATGGCCGTTGACGATCAGGATTCGTCCGAACCCCTGCTCCGTCATGGCGTCGAGAACGTCGCGCAGGATCGACATGTACGTTTCGACACGCAGCGTGATCGTTCCTGGAAACGCGCGAAAGTATGGCGTAATGCCGTAGGCCAGGACTGGAAACACCGGCACGCCCAACGGCTCCGCGGCTTCATTCGCCAGCCGTTCCGCCAGGATGCTATCCACACTCAGGCTCAGATAAGCGTGTTGTTCTGTGCAGCCAAGCGGCAACACTGCGCGGTTATCGCGCTTCAGATATTCTTCCACCATCATCCAATTCATTTCGCTAATCCGCATATCACAAGGTGCCCTACAGACTTCGTTATTCACGCAGATTTGTATGACAACGCGCTCTGGGTGGCGATTCATGTTGCCGCCTTGAGGCACCTGTGAAGAATCGCTGTTGTGAAACTTTGGAAATGGGAACCGGAAAACCTTCCATCCGTCATACATTCAATTCGAACCGCCATTGCGGCGGCGATATCGCTCGCAGTCGCGCGTCTGTTTGGATTTCCCGAGGCCTATTGGTCTGCGATTGCAACGCTTGTCGTGATGCAATCAACACTCGGTGCGACCTTGCTAATTTCGGTCGAACGCATTGCAGCTACCGCGCTGGGTGCTTTGGCTGGCGCGCTTGCAGCAACTTATTTCCCCGGAAATCTTTTTGTGTTCGCGGGCGCGGTATTTGTGCTGGGACTTTTGTGCGCCGCATTTCGTATGGAGAAAACTGCATATCGTTACGCGAGCATCACGCTTGCAATTATCGTGCTCATTCCCCGTTCAAACCCCGCCTGGATCATCGCGCTTCACCGCTTCTTGGAAGTGTCGGTGGGAATCCTTGTCGCGCTGGCACTTGTCGCCGTTTGGCCGGAGCACCAACCCGAATCCGCGAAAAGAAGCGTCGAATAGGCTGCGTTGTAGTAGCGGACGTGTTGCCCGCGATCCACAGATTCTTTGCATCTGACACGGCTGCCTCCACAGGCTTTCAATCCCGCGTCCCGGGCGACATTTGTTTTCAGACGATGCGGATTACGCGCGGGTCGTCAGGTCCGCGTGAAGCGAAGTCGGGAAACTCTCTTGGATGAAGGATCCCCGCGAGAATCTCTACGCTGTCGACAATACGCGGGCCTGGTCGCGCGAAGTACGCGCTCGCGTTCACCAGATAGATTTGGTCTCGGCGCGCCGCGGGAAGCGAATCGAAATCAGGCAATCGCCGAAGGACCTCGTAGTCGCGGCGCGCGCGATCAATATCGTAGCCGCAAAGTGCGAGCACGATGATGTCGGGCTGCGTATCAAGCACTTCCTGCCACTCGATTTGCGCAGATGGCTGATGTTTGCAACCTAACGCGTCGTAACCGCCCGCGATTTCCACGAGCTCTGGTCCCCAGTGACCCGAACAGAATGGTGGATCAATCCATTCCATCAAAAAGCAACGCGGCCGACGGACAATTTCATTTGCGCGGCTCCGCACTGCTTCAATTCGATCGGATAATTGCGTGATGACCTTATCCGCGCGACCAGCCACGTCGCAAACTTCGGCAACACGTCGAATGTCATCGAAAATATCCGACAAGCCCGATGGCTCGAGATTGATCACCTGTGGCGGCCCCGGCAACGTTTTCGCGAGTCTCGCGACAGTGCCGTAACCAACTGCGCACACGTCGCATAATTTTTGGGTCAGGATCACATCGGGTCGCAGCTCGCGTAGAAGCGGTTGGTCAATGACGTAGATTGTGCCGTTCTCGCGCAGCGCGCGCCGCACCCATTCGTCCACTTCGCGGCTCGTTAGCCGCTGATTGTGCACCGGACAATGCGTGACGCGCGGCCGTTCGTTTGCTTCCTTTGGAAAATCGCACTCATGCGAAACGCCGACGACTTGGTCCATCAGCCCAAGCGCAGCAGCGATCTCGGTCGCTGCCGGCAAGAGCGAAACGATGCGTCTCACTCCGCTACTTTAGTCGTTCGTGCACCGCCAGAACAGCATCCCGATTCCCTCTGTTTTGCGGTCTTGGCTATCACCGATGTTATCTTGAAACTGGAACCCGCTTGCGCTGTTGAAACCAAGCCAGGTGCTCCCTAAAAACCTTCGCGTCTTCCGGAGAGATTCCCTTCGCAGCCAATGCTTGTGAGACATACTGAACAGCAGAATCAAAATCGCCAGCCTCAGCATAGGCAACGGCAAGCGTATCGATCATGTCTTCATCTTTCCACTGCATGATGCTGCAGGCGGCCTTTGCGTCCTTGACTGCTTGTTGCCCATTGCGAAACGATGAGTCTGGGCAAGTCGCGTAAAACCACGCGCGATCGCTCAGCGCTCTAGCCAGTGTAACAGGTCGAGGGTGGAGCGAGATCAGATAATTAAATTCCTTCAACGCTTCCGCGTATTTCCCAAGACGCACCTTGATACTGGCACGCAACAGGGATGCCTCGACCAAGCCTGGATATTGCCGGAGCGCTTCATTGCAATCCTGAATGGCGAGTTCGTATTTACCCTCCTTTCTGAAAATCTGCGCGCGAAGGTAAAGACCTGGCCACAATTTCGGATCGATTCGGAGCGCCGCATCCACATTGCGCTTGGCACCGGCAATATCACCATTTCTTAGCTGTTCGCTGGCTTTGCTACATAGATCCATCGCCGCCCGTTGGTGACTGGGGGTGTTAACGATGATGGGTACGTTTCCGTGCGCAACGGTTGCCCCGGTTACGATTGCAATGAAAAGCGCAAAGATTCGCATGGATCGCATTGGCTACGTGATCAAGCGGTCTGTAATCAAAAAGGCAACAGCGTAGCAAGCGAAAATCGATATTCCGCCAATAAAACCGGCAACAATGACCCTGCGCCGGGGACCACGCCGCTCCGAGAATGATGTACGACGGTGCAAACGAAATGATGCGATCTGGCGATGGCAGCCACAAGAGACACTCTGCGCAAGATCATTATCTGGCTTGACGTCTCCCGCCCTGCACCAACTTGATAACGGTGGCTTCGAGCAACGCCATTACTGAGTCATCTGGTTCGAGTCTGAAGGTCTTCCGGCGGCTGAAGTTCCTGGTCTGGTTTCAAGAGCGGCTCCAGCCAACCGAGCTTCAAGTCACACTGATCTGGTCGGGTATCATCGGATTCTGCGGCGGTGTTTGCTCGATTGGGTTCCGCGTCGCGACGAGCATTGTTCACAAAATTCTTACCGGCAGTTCGTCACCGGGTTTGGTCGAAAGTTTTTCCCAAATGCCTGTATGGCTTCGACTGATCATTCCGGGAGTCGGCGGACTACTGGCCGGCGCAATTCTTCAGTTCGGCACACGATTGCGAGGGGAGGTCACAACCACCGACTACATGGAAGCCGTGGTGCTTGGCGACGGAAAGATCGCCACGCGACGCACGCTGCTCAAATGTCTCTCCTCCCTTTTCACAATCGCTTCCGGTGGATCGATCGGGCGCGAGGGCCCGCTGGTCCAACTTTCGTCGCTCGCGGCTTCACTCGCCGGGCGGATCAGAAAATGGTCCACTCCACGCCTGCGCTTGCTCGTCGGCTGCGGTGCCGCGGCGGGTATCGCCTCCGCCTACAATGCTCCAATTGCCGGAGCGGTGTTTGTGGCCGAGATCGTGCTTGGCTCCGTGGCCATGGAAATCTTCGGGCCTCTCGTTTTTTCATCGGTCATCGCGACGCTAACTGTGCGTGCATTTCTGGGCGCGGACCCGCTCTACGCCATTCCGGCGTTCCGGCTCAACCATAACTGGGAGATTGTGCCGTATCTGTTGCTTGGTCTCAGTGCGGGTCTGCTCGCGCCGTGGTTCATCCGGCTGCTGCGCTTGAGCGAAGAATGGGCGGGACGCATCGCGGCGCCGGTTTACATGAAGATGTGCGCCGGCGGTTTAATCGTAGGTGCGCTGGCTGTATTCCATCCAGAAGTCTGCGGTAACGGTTACAGCACAGTAAGCGGGATTTTGCGTGGCGAATGGATCTGGCAAACCATCGCCGTCATCCTTGTTTTTAAAATTTTTGCCACCACCGCGACTTTTGGCTCAGGCGCGGTTGGGGGCGTTTTCACGCCAACGCTTTTTGTCGGCGCGAGCCTTGGATTTCTGTTCGGCACTGGCACACAGCACGTCCTCGGTCATCTTCAGGTCAATCCCAGTGCATTTGCGCTTGTCGGTATGGGCGCATTTCTCGCCGCCGCCACTCATGCGCCAATCATGGCCATCATCATGATTTTTGAGATCACGCTCGATTATCAGATCATTCTTCCGTTGATGCTCGCATGCGTGGTTGGTTATTACACTTCAGTCAGCATCGAGAAGCAGTCGATTTATGCTGAAGCCCTGAAACGAAAAGGGGCTGGTGATTATCGCAAACAGCTCGCGGAGCTTCACGTCCGCGATATCATGAAACCAAAGCCGCTCACCATTTCACCCATGGCTGGCTTCTCGGAGATCGCCGAGAAATTCATCGCAACCCGATTCAATTACCTCTATGTGACCGATCATGGCCGCTTTGTCGGCGCAGTATCGCTACACGACGTCAAAGATTACTTGAACTCACCGGAGCTCGCGAAAGTCGTCATCGCGGGGGATATCCTGCACGATTCCATCCCGGTCGTCCGGCCTGACGCGTCACTTACTGAAGCCTTGGACCGCTTCAGGCAACACGATGGCGAGCGGCTGCCGGTGGTGAATGACTCGGCAACGAAACGCTTGATCGGCACCCTCGCAAAAACCGACGTGATCCTCGCGCTCGCCGGGAGCACCAGCCGATCCGCCACCACGGTCGGCTCATCAGCGGGCTAGTAAACTCCAGTCCGCTTTTCGACAAGATATCGACGACGGGATGGCACTGGCGCTCCCGAATCGCAGGCGGCCGCGACCGGATTGAGCTAATCAACATAACCTTGACCAAGGTAGTTTCACGCTGCTAAGCGGATGCGATGAAACGGCTCGTTTGGATCGATATTTCAAAGGGGCTGGCAATTCTCTTTGTCGCATACTTTCATTTTGTCAGCACGTATTTCCAACACGGCGTTCTTCCGCCAGCTGATTGGAGCAACCTCGGCGCGAGCACGCTGACTGTTCTAAGATTGGTGTGGTTTAAAGTCTCGGGACTCGGGTTCCATGCGGTCGGCGTTTTCATCATCCTAAGCGGCTGGACGCTGATGCAATCGACGATGCGACACGTCGAATCGGGTCCTGTCGCGTGGGGCGGCTGGTATGGCGCACGGTTTCTGCGGCTTTATCCGATGTACTGGGTCGCGCATTTGGTTTATCTCCTTTCACCTTTCGTAGCCCGTCTGGAGCCCGTGGATGATCGCATCATTCTGAGCCTGCTTGGCCTCCGCTTCATCGATATCCAGATGAATTTCATGTACCTCAACGCAGCGTGGTGGTACTTCTCCATGCTGATCCAGTTTTATTTAATCTTTCCCCTGCTCTTTTGGACAGCTCGCCGCCTTGGACCATGGACGTTTTTGATCATCGCGTGTGCCGCAGGATTTTTCGGCCGCTACATATTACTCGTAGTCTGGCCACAAAATGGTTTGTGGGTCCTCGGCGGTTTCGCGATTTGCCGGTTGCCTGAGTTCGCGCTCGGGATGTCGCTCGCTATATGGTACGCCCAATCAAGCGCGCGTGTGGAATGGTTTCTCCTTCGGGGGACAGGGTTCATCGCCGGATTAATCCTCTATCCGGCGGCGCTGCAGCTTTATCATGGGCTGTACGAATACATCTTTGTCGATTTCGCCACGGGCACGTGTTGCATGCTGGAAATTATCGGCATCGCCGGAATCATTTCGCTCTTCCAAGGACCAGCCAAACTGTTCGGGCTCGTCGGACTCTATTCATACGGTCTGTATCTCATTCATCAGCCGTATGTCATCTGGCTCGGCCTTCGCATCCGCGAAGTGCCGATCTGGATGTTTCTGTTGATTTGCATCCCAACGTTGGCTGTCCTCAGCGCGTGGGGAATGCTTTTGGAAAAAGGCACTAACACGCTGGTGAACAAACTGGTTTCGCTTAGAAAACCAGCACACGCTTAACTTCGTTTCTTCTCACTCTCTTCCAGAAGAACTCTGAGTTCGGCGATCGTTTCACGATCTTTTGCTCTGCCTGCTGCTTCCTTAATGCGAATCAGCGTCGGAAGATCGACACACTTGAACTGGACTCCAAAAGCATCGACGTCGAACGAATGAGGCAACAAATCGCTGTACGTTTCACGGCGAGCGGTTTCGCCAAGCAAATCGATGTCACCAAGCTCGGTTGTAAGGGTAAATTCAGGCCGCTGCGGATTGTTTTTGGCATCCCATGTAAAGGGCAGACCTGGCGGTGCCTCTCGCGAATATGGTTTGTGCGGGGCTAGCGCGCTCGTTGGAATCGCATTTTCAACGTCGAAAGCGACAATCTTTATCAAGGCCCAGCTTCGCCTTGATCTTTTCTACGAGTTCTTTCGGCGGTCGGCCCAACTCGATTGTTAGCGTGTCCTCATCCGGTTTCGGTTCTTCCAAATCGGCAAACTGACTTTGCAGCAACGTCGGATTCATGAAATGACCACGCCGGTGACGGAGTTGCTTTTCAATGAGCGCATAATCTCCGCGAAGGAAAACGAACTTCACATTCGCGCTGGCGCGCAGAGTCTCTCGATATGCTCGTTTCAACGCGGAGCAGGCCAGCACCGCGTTGACATGCGATTCAACACATCGCTCAATCGACTCGCGCAATTTCTCCAGCCACGGCAATCGATCTTCATCCGTCAGCGGAACGCCCACGCGCATTTTTTCAACATTCGCCTGCGAATGAAAATCATCCGCCTCATAGAACCGCCAACCGAGTTCGTGAGCGAGCAGCTTGCCCAATGTGGTTTTTCCAGAGCCGGAGACACCGAAGATGATCACGATCACGGCGCATTAATTTGTCGCTGGCGCCCGATCTTCTCCACCAGGAACGCAATAGCGACGAACAAAGTGTAAAAGATCCAAACGCCCATTGCAGTCGCCTTATCAGTTAACGGTGAACGCGGCACGAACGTGTCGCCGATCTGGACGATAACCAAAGCAATTCCAAAGCCGACTGTCGCCAATTTGCGAATTGTCGGCATCACATTGCGCACCAGATAAAGAATGATCCCGATGGCCAGGAGCGCGATTTCCAATGCAAACTCCGGATCCCGATAATTCCACAAACCAAAACCGACTTTCCACGTGTTGTCGTAGATCGCAAGATCGCGAGGATGCGCGATGAGATCGAGAAACCAATGTGAGAAAACAGCCGCGCCTATGAGCAAAGGCGCTGACTTGCTGTAGAGGCGGCCGTGTCGGCTACAGATTGCTTTGTAAATGAGAGCGGCAACGACTGACCACGCGATCGCTGCGACCAAACTGTGGGAATACGGATGGAAATACGAATCGAGCATGCTACCCGCGGTGAAACCTTTGATCACGCGCAGCTTCTCAATCCCGAGTAGCACGAGCGTCGCCCAGATGTAATCAAGAAATTGAACAGCGATGAACAAGACCCAGAGCGGAATTTTGTTTTTCTCGCTCTTAGCCGCAAAAGCGACGCTGTAATGTCCAACAAACACTTCTGATTAATTATTGCTGATCGAAA
>WNGE01009697.1_pt1 | contig 11617 bp, 11 predicted proteins | sample 5400651 | NCBI WGS metagenome assembly WNGE01 (sample SAMN13153370, study PRJNA577476) | soil metagenome | isolation source: 60 cm soil or saprolite under grassland replicate 2 | place: USA:California | collected 2016-06-15 | reverse complement strand
CGAGATCGAGCTGAACGGCACCGTGATCTCGCGTACCAACGCGCGGCACCTGTACTGGAACGTCGCCCAGCAGATCGCGCACCTGACGTCGAACGGCGCGACGCTGCGGACGGGCGACCTCCTTGCGAGCGGGACGATAAGCGGCGCCGGCGAGCACGAGCGCGGCAGCCTGATCGAGTTCACCGGGAACGAGGGTCCGTTCCTCGAGGATGGGGACGAGGTCGTGCTGCGCGGCGAAGGACTGGGTGAGGTGCGCGGCCGGATCGTCCTCTGACCCTGTACAAGCGGCCGAACGAGGAGGAAGATTGAGCCTCCCTGTGCCGTCTTGGGGTCAAGATGGCAGTCAAGGAGGACAAATGTCGGAGCACGAGCCCAGCGAGCTTCCGCTCGATGCGGAAGACGCGGACGTGGAGGCACAGTTGCTAAAAGAGGCGCTTGCTGCCGGAGCGATCGCGGCCGGAGCCTTCGGCGCGACGGCTCAGGCGATGCCGATCGATCCCGGTGGTGGTGGCGGACAGGCAGTGTTCGTCGACCCCGGAACCGGCGTCGGCGGCGCGCAGTTCGCGAATCCCGGCGGAGGCGGCGGCGGAGCGCAGGTCGGCGACCCGAGCGGCGGCGGCGGCGCGGCGCAGATCCCGATGCCGGGTTCCGGCGGCGGCGCGGCGCAGATCCCGACGCCGGGTGCCGGCGGCGGTGCAGGCGTCAACACCGATCCCGGCGGCGGCTCGGGGATGGCGGCAAAGAAGCATCACGGCAAGAAGCACACCGGCGCGAAGAGCAAGGTGCGCAAGCACCACGGCTCGACGCACACCAGCCCGCCCAAGAAGCCACCGCTTCAGCCCGAGGGATAAGCGTTCGAACGTGGGGCCGGCGAGACCGGCCCCACGTCCTTTCGAAAGCGTTACGAGCCGAGCGGGCGTCCGGTCTCGAGCAGCGTCTTGAGACCGCTGAGCACGTAGCTCCACCCACCTGCGACGCCTTCGGCCGTCTTCGGCGACGCCTCGAGCCGGTCGTGCACGACCGTCAGCTTCGTGACGCCGCCGTCCTGCGGCTCGATCTCCCACGTCACGCGGCTCGGCGGCTCCCCCGCCGACTCCTCGTTGTACAGGGAGTGCCAGGTGTGTGCGAGCCGCCGCGGCGGGTCGGACTCGAGCACCTCGCCCTCGACCCAGACCTTCTCGCGCTCCGGCGCCCAGGAAACATAGGGCGCACCGGGCTCGAAGGTCGAGTCGATCTCGCTCCCGTAGAAGTACCGTGACGTGAACTCCGGCTTCGTGATCGCGTCCCAGACCTGCTCGGGGGTCGCGCCGATGAACACCTGGTAGATCTGCGTCGTCTGCATTTGCGTGATCGTCGTCATCCTCGTTCCTCCAGTCGAGTCTTGAGGTCCACGAGTGCGGCTGCGCGCCGCGCTGTGTACTTGCGGATCCACCGGTCGTGGATCTGCCGGATCGGGACGGGGTTCAGGTAGTGCAGCTTCTGCCGCCCCACCTTCCTGGTCACGACGAGCCCCGCCTGCTCGAGAAAGGTCACATGTCAACCCTCAGCGGGCAGGCCGACGCCGACGAGGGCGCCGATCGTCACCGCTGCACACCCGATGCGGGCGCGCCTACTCGGCCTCGGCGGCGGGCGCCTCCGAGCGGCGATGAGCGGGCGGTGCCGGCGGCGGATGCTCGCCGTGCGGCGCCGCGCCGCCGTCGATGGTCCGCTCTGCGCTGTCGATCAGCACCTTCGTGAAGCGTTCACTGAATCCGGCGAGGAACGAGAGCGCCGTATACCAATAGAACGCACTGGACTTGTCCTTCGGCGTGATCTGGAGCAGCCCCGCTCGAACCGCGAAGTAGAGGGCGAGACCGAAGATCGCGCCGACGAACGGCCGGAAGGCGCCGAGGGTGATCAAGTTGAACCGGCCGACTTCGTAGTCGACGACGAGCTTGTTCCGCTCCGACGCCATGCGCGACATGACGCTGACGAGCGCGCCGAGCGCGCCGGCCGCGTAGCACGCGAAGAACTTCTGGATGTCCGATGAGTGGGTGTCGTACGCGCCGAAGAGCCAGAGCACGCCGGCGGCGAGGAAGGCGACGACCACCAATGCCGCGACGCCGATGATCATGCCCTGCGCGTAGACGATGCGGCCGGCCTTCATCCCCGCGCGGTCGTAATACCTCTCGATCTTGTGCAGCTCGAGCTGCGCCTCATGCGCCGCGCGTCGGGCGTCGTGCTCGTCGAGCTTGCCTTCCGCCCGCTCGATCACGCCGAGGAGATGGCTGGCGGTCGTGAAGATCCACTGGATCGCGATCCGCTCGCTCGTGCTGCGCAGGACTTCCCGTGCCTTCTCCGCCAGCGTCTCGCAATGGTCGAGCGCGTCCGGGATGGCCGGCGTGGCGCGGGTCGCCCAGTCCGTGGCGCGGTGGAACCGGACCTCGTTGTCCGCGAAGTGGAAGGGGCCCCGAGGCTTCACCGTCACGCCGACGGCCGAGGCGTCGGCGCGCGACCAGTACACGCTCACGAGCTCGCCGTACTCACGCTCGAACTCCGCGAGCGTCCGGCGGTAACGCTCCTCGAGCTGGGGATCGACTGTGCCGTTTCGTCGCTGGGCATCCCACTCGTAGTGCGCCCAGACGACGTCCGGAAAGCTAGGCGCAGCGACGGCCGCGGGAGCTGCCTCACGTTCGGCGACGGTGCCTCGATGCGAGATTGCGGCCTCGGTCATGGACCCCTCCCTGCCGCAGCCTCGACTGTGTCGGCTTGAGCCTAGGCCGTTGGACGGCGTTTGACAAGGGTTGCAAGCCGGAGTTCCGAGCGTATGATCGGGACTCCATCGTTGTCGAGCTGCGGCAGACATTGGGGAGGCCGTGGCTTGGACGAAACCACAGCAAAGATCAGCGAAACTGAGATTCAGCGCCGGCTGAAGGTCATCGACGAGCACGTGCAGGCTGAGATCGACAAGGACATGGACCGGATCATGGCCACCTGGGGCAAGAACCCCTCGTTCGACGACGTCGGCTGGGAGGAGCAGTGGTCCGGCCGCGACGGAATCCTCGAGCACTATGAGGAACTCCTCGGTGCGTTCCCGGACATGGACATCAAGACCGAGCGGACGCACGTGACCGACGAGTACGTGATCCTCGAGGTCGTGGTGACCGGAACCCAGAACGGGCATTGGCGCCAGGTGCCTCCGCTGGGCGGGAAGATGCGCTCCCGCGTCTGCGCGCTCTACACGTTCGACGAGGAAGGGCTGCTGAACATGGAGCGGACGTACTACGACAAGGCGATCATCCTGGAACAGCTCGGCATGTTCCAGGACCCGCGCAAGCCGCTGGGACGCGTGATGGCGGTGATCACGCCGCCCTTCTCGGTCGTCAAGGCGTACGCCCGCAAACTCTTCAGCAGACGCTAGAGCTCTCGAAAAGGCCGGAAATCAGCGCCTCGCGATGCTCAGCGTCGGGTGCTGAAGCGCAGCGCCTGGCGGGCGTGTCGGACCGCGAAGTAGCGGTAGACGGCACCCGGCTTCAGGCGGACACGCCAGACCAGTCGGCCTGTGAACGCGACGCCGGTGCGCCGGTCGACACCGGGTCCGACGAGACGAAAGCCGTCGCGGGCGGTCGTGTCGTGGACGACGACGTTGTACGCGCCGGGACGAATCGCGACGAGCGGCGTGTCGTCGGAGTTGCGTAGCGTGAAGATCGAGTTGTCGACGGCCGCGTAGAGCGTCGAGACGGGCGCGCCGATCTCGCGGCGGACGAGGAAGCGGGAGTCGCCGGTCGTGTAGACGATGTCGAGGCCGCCGTCGCCGTCGATGTCCATGAACGTGTACTGCTCGCCGGCGTCCGCATTGTCGCCGGGCGGCAGCGGCGTGAAGAAGCCGTGGCCATCGTTGAGGTAGAACGGCGGCGGCGGATCGAACGGCGGCGGATGGATCGGTAGTAGCTGCGTCGCGATGTCGAGCGCACCGTCACGGTTGAGGTCGACGAGCTTCAGGCCGGGCATCAGGTCGCCGTCGTTGTCGCTCTGCGGGAGCCGCGTCGACGTCTCGTCGCGGAACGTCCCGTCGCCGTTGCCGATCAGGACCTGGATCCAGTTGCCGTAGAAGCCCGACACGCCGGCCTTCATCCAGGTGATCAGCAGGTCTGAGGTCGCGTCGCCGTTCAGGTTGATCACCCGCATCTCGCCCGCCTCGCCCGTCATCGGGAACGGCTTCGGCGGCAGCGAGGTCGGCAGGATCGAGAAGTGGCCGTGGCCGTCGTTCAGGAGGACGAACGTGTTCGGCGGGAAGCGGAACGTCTTGGCTCCGGAGGAGTAGTCGGCGCCTGCGACGATCAGGTCGGGCGCGCCGTCGCCGTTCGTGTCGGCGAAGCGGCCGACGGTGACATTGGCCGGCGGATCGATCGCGGCGGGTAGGGCGCCGGGCGAAATCCGGAAATGTCCCTGGCCGTCGTTGAGCAGGATCTCGGGCGGCACCGTCTGCGTGTTGCCGAGATAGAGGTCGAGCGTGCCGTCGCCGTTCACGTCGGCGGCGTCGGTGTAGTACGTGTACGCGCGCTGCTGCGGCAGATTCGGCGTCCCGTCGACGAGGTGCCCGCCGGGCGCGGAGAGAATGAGCGGGCTGTACCAGCCCCGTGGGTTGGCGACGTCCTCGCCCGTGTCGGCGATGAACAGGTCGGCGACCTTGTCGCCGTTGAAGTCCGCTACGACGTTCTTGTAGGGGAACACCGTCTCGGGAACGTGTCCCTGGAACACAGACGAGGTTCCGTTGACGAGGTGTCCCGCGCCGTCGTTGACGAGCAGCTGCACCGGATACTGCTCCGTCGTCGGCCAGTGTCCGAGGGCGATGAGGACGTCGTCGAGCCCGTCGCCGGTGAAGTCGGCCGTCACCATATTGGTCACGTACGCCGGCGAGGGCGGGATCGAAAGCTGGTACTGGGGCGGAGTGAATAGCGGCACCGCCGGCGCGACGCTCAGTCGCGCGGCGTCCCCTGCCGCGACCCCGGCGAGAGCCAACACCGCTGCGGCCACCAAGCTCAGGCGCACCTTCACGAACCCCAAGTGTCAGACGGATCCGTGGCCGTTGTCAATAGGCCGGCGCGACGGCAACAACCGACGCAAGGCGCCTCACCGCGAAAACGGCTTAGGCAAGCAAAACGTCGGTGCGCTCACAGTCGGCGCAAGCAACGAGCTAGAAGCGCTGCTCAAGGACTGATCGCCGAGCAGAACTGCTCAACATCCAGCTCGACGCCGGCTACTAGATCCGCTGGCCGCGCAACCGTCCGACGCCGGCGAGCATGCGCCAGAGCGGCCGCTGCAGCCAGATCGGGAAGCCCGGCGCCGCGATCTCCCGCCGGTAGCGGTGCATCAGCATGGCGAAGAGCAGGATCGGCTTCGGCAGGCCCTTCGTCGGGATGCGCAGCCGGCCGTCGCGCGAGAGCGTGAGGTAGTCGCGGAAGTAGCCCGCGAGATTGAGCGCGGGCTTGATCGTCACGAGCAGCTGCGCCTCGCCGGCGGCGGGATCGAAGCCGTGCTTCATGCGCCGGGGGATGACCTCGCTGAAGCCGGCCCCGACCGTGCGCCGTTCCCCGCCGACGTCGAGGACGAATGTGCCGGCGACGACGGCGAACGTCTCCTCCTGCGACGGGTGAATGTGCTCGCGGACGAATGCACCCCGCTTGACGTAGAGGTCGACCTCGAGCGCTTCGGGGTCGTTGCGCCGGAAGACGACCCTCTGGCCGGAGTTGGGATCGTCGATCTCTTCAGGCAACAAACCGGCTTGAGGATATGACGCCGAACGAGTTGTTTGCAAGAGAACCCCTGGACAAGCCGCTCTTGAATCCTCGCGCGAGGCGCGAGATGATCGGAGGGTCGAAAATATCGGCTGCGGCGCGACCTGAGGAGGGAACCGGGACGTTGGCCGCACCGACAGCGCAAAGCGACATTCTCTTCACGCCGATCCGGCTCGGGCCGCTCGAGGTCAAGAACCGTCTCTTCCGCTCCAGCATCGCGGGGCGCTTCGACAACTACGACGGGTCTGGGACGCCCGTGCGCATCAACTGGGACGTCAAGTTCGCGCGCGGCGGCGTCGGCGCGATCATCTCGTCCAACGCGCCGGTGTCGGTGCACGGCCGGCTCGTCCCCGGCTACGCGCTCTCCGACGCCGACGACAAGATTCCGTTCTGGCGTGAAGTAGGCCGCCGCGTCCACGAGCACGACTGCAAGTACATCCTCCAGCTCGCGCACGCCGGCCGCGAGCGCCTCGTGGGCGGGATCGAGTACGCGACCGGCCTCAGCTCCTCGGACAAGGCCGAGCCGCTGAACGGCTTTCGCGCGTCCGCGATGACCGACGCGCAGATCCGCGAGGTGATCGAGCAGTTCGCGCAGGCCGCACGCCGGGCACGCGAGGCGGGCCTCGACGGCGTCGAGCTCGCCGGCGCGAACGGCGTGCTCTTCACGCAATTCCTCTCCAGTGGAATCAACGACAGAAAAGATGAGTGGGGCGGGCCGCTGGAAAACCGCGCGCGGTTCGCGCGCGAGGTGGTGCGGGCGGTGCGGCGCGAGGTGGGAGACGACTTCTGCCTCGGCTTCAAGATCAGCCTGCGCGAGCACCTGAACGAGATCTTTCCGTGGCTCCCGAAAGGGAACACGATCGAGGAGTCCCTGCAGGTCTGCAGCTGGCTGCAGGACGAAGGCGTTCACTACTTCCACGTCAGCGCCGGCGCCGAGTTCCCGCATCCGCGCAACCCGGCGGGCGAGTTCCCGGTACACGACATGGTCAAGACCTACGACGGTCTGATCTCGGAGGGGAAGTACACGCTGCGCAATTACGTCCTCTTCCGTACGCCGCTGCTCAACGTGCTGTGGAAGCGCCACTGGGAGAAGCCGGCGCGCGAGGCGGGCGGCGCCGAGGGAATCAACCTGCCCGACGCGCGGGAGCTGAAGAAGATCGCGACGATCCCCGTCCTCGTCACCGGCGGCTTCCAGACGGCGTCGGTCATCCGCGCGGCGATCGAACGCGGCGACTGCGACGGCGTGACGATGGCACGGACACTGGTCGCCAACCCCGATCTGCCGCTCCTCTTCGCCCAGGGCCACGACCACGCACCGAGGCCGTGCACGTACTGCAACAAGTGCCTGTTCGCCTTTATCGAGAACCCGCTCGGGTGCTACGACGAGCGGCGCTTCGACTCACGGGAGGAAATGGTGAACCAGATCATGTCGGTCTACGAGCCGTACACGCCGCCGACGCGCGTCGCTGCACCTGAGGTGAGGGTATGACCGACAGCGTCATCTTCACGCCGCTCGAGTTCCGCCGGCTGACGATCAAGAACCGCGTCCTGCGCTCCAGCCTGGCCGGACGCTTCAACAACTACGACGGCACCGGGACGCGCATCCACATCAACTGGGACCTCAAGTTTGCGAAGGGCGGCGTCGGCGCGATCATCTCGTCGAACGCGCCGGTGCACCCGCGCGGGATCATCGTTCCCAACTACGCGCACATCGACCGCGACGAGACGATTCCGTTCTGGCGTGAGCTCGTCGACGAGGTGCATGAGCACGACTGCAAGTACCTGATCCAGCTCGCATTCTCCGGCCGCCAGCGCGACATCGGCGGCATCGTCTACGAGAAGGGGTGGAGCTCGACAGACAAGCCCGAGCCGATTCACGGGCTCGAATGCGAGCGGATGACGCGGAACGAGATCGCCGAGGTCGTCGGCGCATTCGCGCAGGCCGCCCGCCGCGCGCGCGAGGCCGGCGCCGACGGAATCGAGATCCACGGCTGCAACGGCTACCTGATCACGCAGTTCCTCTCGTCGGTGATCAACGACCGCGACGACGAATACGGCGGCTCGCTCGAGAACCGCGCCCGCTTCGCGCTCGACATCGTGCGCGCGATCCGCAACGAGGTCGGCGACGACTTCCACATGCAGTTCAAGATCAGCGCGGTCGAGTACAACAACGAGCTCTTCCCGTGGGCCGGAGCGGGGAACAAGATCGACGACTCGATCCAGGTGTGCAAGTGGCTCGAGGAGGCCGGCGTCGACGGCTTCCACGTCTCCTCGGGCGCGTCGTTCCCGCATCCGCGAAACCCGGCGGGCGAGTTCCCGATCGAGGACACGATCCGCGGCTACGACACGATGATCTCGAGCGGCCGCCACACGTGGCGGAACTACCTCATGTTCCGCACGTGGCCGGTCAACAAGCTGTTCAAGCACCAGTGGGAGAAGCCGGCGAAGAAGGCGACCGACGGCCGGATCGAGGGCATCAACCTCCACGACTGCCGCCGGATCAAGGAGGCCGTGAGCGTTCCCGTCGTCTGCACCGGCGGCTTCCAGACGCGCTCCGTCGTCGAGGCGGCGATCGAGAGCGGCGCCTGCGACGGTGTCACGATCGGGCGGCCGCTGATTGCGAACAACGACCTCGTACGGCTCTGGGCCGAGGGGCACGACCTGCCTCCGAACCCGTGCAAGTACACGAACAAGTGCTTAATCAATCAGGTCGAGAACCCGCTCGGCTGCTACGAACCGAGCCGCTTCGCCTCGCACGAGGAGATGGTGCGGGAGATCATGTCGGTCTTCGAGCCCTCGGCCTACGTCGAGACGGAGATCCCGGCGTAGTGGCGGACCTGCTCTTCGAGCCGCTGCGGTTCCGCAACCTCGAGGTCAAGAACCGGTTGCTCCGCTCCAACATCGCGGGCCGCTTCGACAACTACGACGGCTCGGGCGAGCGTGCGCGGATCAACTGGGAGCTGAAGTTCGCGCGCGGCGGGGTCGGCGCGATCGTCTCCTCCTGGTGCGGTATCGACCCGCTCGGGTTCATCGTCCCGAGCTACGCGTCGATCGACCGCGACGACACGATCCCGTTCTGGCGGCGGCTCGGGCAGGAGGTCCACGAGCACGACTGCAAGTACGTCCTCCAGCTCGCGTACGGCGGGCGGCAGCGCGACATCCAGGGGATCGCGTATTCGAAGGGCCTTTCGTCCACCGACAAGCCGGACCCACTGCACGGCTTCCGCTGCGAGCGCGCGACGCCGGCGCAGCTGCGCGACATCTCTCGCCGGTTCGCCGACGGCGCGCGGCGCGCGCGCGAGGCGGCGCTCGACGGCGTCGAGATCCACGGGGCGAACGGGTACATCTTCACCCAGTTCCTCTCGTCGGCGATCAACGATCGCGACGACGAGTACGGAGGGTCGCTCGAGAACCGGGCGCGCTTCCTGCTCGAGACGATTCGCGCCATCCGCGCCGAGGTCGGCCCCGACTTCCACCTGCAGGTGAAGCTCAGCACGACCGAGTACGCGAACGCCTTCCTGCCCTGGCTGAAGCGCGGCAACACGATCGACGACTCGGTGCAGGTCGCGCGTTGGATCGAGCAGGCGGGGGCGGACGCGATCCACGTCTCCGCCGGCTCGACGTTTCCGCATCCGGTCAATCCGGCCGGCGACATGCCGCTGAAGACGGTGCTCTCGACGTACGACGGGATGATCTCGAGCGGGACGCACGCGTTCCGCAACTACCTCCTCTACCGGACGCCCGGGATCGGACAGCTGATGAGCAAGCGTTGGTCGCGGCCGCCCGACTCTGTCGAGGGGTTCAACCTCGCGGACGCGCACCGCGTCAAGGAGGTCGTGTCGATTCCGGTGCTCTGCACGGGAGGCTTCCAGACGGCGTCCGTGATTCGCGGCGCGATCGAGCGCGGCGACTGCGACGCGGTGACGATCGCGCGGCCGCTGGTGGCGAACAACGACCTGCCGAAGCTGTTCGCGGCGGGCCACGACCGCGCGCCGCGCCCGTGCACGTTCTGCAACAAGTGCCTGTTCAACGTCGTCGAGAATCCACTCGGCTGCTACGACGAGCGGCGCTTCGACTCCCGTGAGGAGATGATCGCGCAGATCCTTTCGGTCTACGAGCCGCCTCCGTACGCCGCGCTTCCCACGGCCGAGCGGGCCGCGACGCCGTGACGCAGGTCGAGCACGGAGTCCGCTCGCCGCACCTGCCGCTTCCGAAGGAGGAGCGGCGCGGCGTCGCCCTGTGCCTGTCCGGCGGCGGCTATCGCGCGGCGCTGTTCCACCTCGGCGCTACGCGGCGCCTGAACGAGCTCGGCGCGCTCTCCCGGGTGGACACGTTCACCTCGGTATCGGGCGGCAGCATCTTCGCCTCGCTGATCGCGGCGTATGCGGTGCGGCATCCGGACGCGTGGTCGGAGCCTGGCAAGCCCTTGCCCGGTTACGACGACGAGGTCACCGCGCGGATGCGGGAGCTTGCACAGCACAACATCCGCACGCGCACGATCCTGAAGCGGCTGTTGCCCTGGAACTGGACGAAGCGCGACGTCCAGATCGACGCGCTCGCCGAGCGCCTCGCCAGCGGCCCGACGGGACAGGCGCGCCTCGTCGACCTGCCTGAGCATCCGCGCTTCGTCTTCTGCTCGAGCGAGATGCAGTTCCGTGCCCAGTGGACGTTCGACTCACGAGCGCGGCGGTTCGGCTCCGAGCCGCCGGGCTACGCCGAGTTCGGGGACCGCTGGACGATCGCGCGGGCGGCCGCTTCGTCGTCCTGCCTGCCCGGCGCGTTCTCGCCGATGACGGTGAGCGACCGGCTCTCCGGCGGGAGCTACGACGCCGACGACGCCGCGAAGCTCACACGCGCCCTCGCGCTGTCGGACGGCGGGATGTACGACAACCTCGGCGTCGAGCCCGTGTGGCAGGACCACGCTGCGGTCCTCGTGTCCGACGCGGGGCCCTCGTTCAAGCCGAACCCGGGGCTGGGGCGAATCTGGAACACGCTGCGCTTCGCGATCATCCTGCTCGAGCAGGCGACGGACGTGCGCAAGCGCTGGCTGATCTCGAACTTCGTCACCGGCAATCTCGAGGGCGCGTACTGGGGCGTCGCGGGCACCGCGGAGGACTACCCGGCGCCGTCGACGCCCGCCTACTCGAAGCAGTTCGTCCGCGATTTCGTGGCGCCGATCCGCATCGACCTCGATGTGTTCTCCGAGGGCGAGCGCGCCGTGCTGGAGAACCACGGGTACCTGATGGCCGACACGGCGATCCGCTCGCATGCGCGCGAGCTCGCACCGGACTTGACGCCGCCGGAGGTGCCTTTCCCGGAATGGCTGGACGAGGAGAAGGCCGCCGACGCGCTGCGCGAGAGCGCGACGACCAAGGTGTTCGCGCGCGGGTGGTTCCGGCCATGAGCACGCCCGAGCATGTCGACGCCGTGGTGGTCGGCTCCGGCTTCGGGGGCTCAGTCACCGCGTATCGCCTGCGGGACGGCGGTAAGCGCGTCGTCCTGCTGGAACGCGGTAAGGCATGGGCGCCGGGGACGTTCCCCCGGCAGCCGCGCGAGGTGGCGCGCAACTTCTGGGACCCGAGCAAGGGCCTCTTCGGGTTCTTCGACATCTGGAGCTTCGACGGCATCGAGTCACTCGTCTCGAGCTGCCTCGGCGGTGGCTCGATCATCTACGCGAACGTCCTGCTGAGGAAGGACCCCGAATGGTTCGTGCACGAGACCGGCGAGGACTGGCCGATCACCCGCGAGGACCTCGACCCGCACTACGACAACGTCGAGGCGATGATGAAGCCGCAGCGCTATCCGTTCGAGCATGAGCCGTACGCGTCGACCGCGAAGAC
>WNGE01007756.1_pt1 | contig 11618 bp, 11 predicted proteins | sample 5400651 | NCBI WGS metagenome assembly WNGE01 (sample SAMN13153370, study PRJNA577476) | soil metagenome | isolation source: 60 cm soil or saprolite under grassland replicate 2 | place: USA:California | collected 2016-06-15 | reverse complement strand
TGCACCGAGTCTTTCTGCAGCATGATGTTGACCGTGAAGTGTTTGCCGACGTCCCGCAGGAACGTCACCAGCCGTTGCTCGAGGAGCCACTCGGCATTGTTCAAGACGAGGGCTTGCGCCGGTCCGGGGTCGAAGTCCAGCAGCCGTGCCATCTGGTCGCGCATGCGGTGCAGGTTGGCGCGAATCTGCTCGGGGGACAGGAGCGGGCGCTCGTCGGGCTTGCCGCTCGGATCGCCGATCATTCCCGTGCCGCCGCCCATCAGCGCGATCGGCCGGTGGCCGGCGATCTGGAAATGTCGCAGCAGCATGATCGGCATCAGGTTGCCGAGCTGCAGGCTTGGCGCGGTGGGGTCGAACCCGCAGTACAGCGTACGGCGGCCCGCGGCGAGGTGCGCCGGCAGGTCGCGCGTGGCGTGGTGCACGAAGCCGCGCCACTTGAGCTCGGCAATGAGGTCCGACATGGCGCGGAATCGTACGAGACGGCGTAACCGCTGGCAAGCGCCCGGCGGCCTCACTAGGTTGTAACGCGATGGCGTCCATCCCTGCGCCCGTTCCTCTGTCCGGGCCCGCGACCTGGTGGCAGAACCCGACGAACCGGCGCCGCATGCTCGCGGCGCTGGCGCTCGCCGGGGCGTACGGCCTGGGGCTGGGCTACGGTGCGTGGACACGCGTGTGCGCGGGCGAGCACTGCCCCAGCATCTCGCGTCTCGTGGCGAACCCCAACCACCAGGTGCAGACGTCCAAGGTGTTCGCCGCGGACGGCCGCCTGATCAGCGAGCTCGGGGCCGAGCGCCGCACCGTGCTGCCGCTCACCGAGATTCCCCTGGCCGTGCGCCAGGCCTTCATCGCCACCGAGGACAAGCGCTTCTACACCCATCACGGCATCGACTACTGGCGCATCGTGGGCGCCATCAAGAACGATCTCCTGACGATGAGCTTCGCCCAGGGGTTCTCGACCATCACGATGCAGCTGGCGCGGAACATCTTTCCCGAGGAAATCAGCCGCGAGAAGACGCTCACCCGCAAGCTCAAGGAAGCGCGCGTCGCGGTCGAGATCGAGCACAACTTCCCCAAGGACACGATCCTCCAGCTGTACCTGAACCAGATCAACCTGGGAGCCGGGGCGCACGGCGTCGAGGCCGCGGCGCAGATCTACTTCGGCAAGCACGCCCAACAGCTCAACGTCGCCGAAGCGGCGACGCTGGCGGCCCTGCCCAAGCTGCCGGCGTTCTACAACCCGCGCACCCACCCCGAGCGCGCTGTGCGGCGGCGCAACGTGGTGCTCGAGTTGATGCGCGACCAGGGCTTCCTCACACCCGAGGAGACGGAGCTGTGGAGCTCCTACCCCCTGGTGCTCACGGGCAACCGGACCAACTACGGCGACGTCGCTCCCTACTTCGTCGAATGGCTGCGCGTGCAGCTCGACGCCCGCTTCGGGCGGGACCTGTACGAGGGCGGCCTGCGGATCTACACCACGCTCGATCTCGACATGCAGGAGGCGGCCGAGCGGGCGCTCCAGTCCCAGCTCGACGCTATCGAAGCGGGCGTGTATTCGAACGGCAAATTCCCCGGCCGCACCACGTACCGGGAATACCTCGAGTCGTCCAAGGCCTCGGGCGAGGATCACGGACCGTTCACGCCCTACCTCCAGGGCGCGCTCGTCGCCCTCGAGGCGAATACCGGCTACATCCGCGCCATGATCGGCGGCCGCGACTTCGACGACTCGAAGTACAACCGGGCCACCCAGGCCATCCGGCAACCGGGCTCCACCTTCAAGCCGTTCGTCTACTCCGCGGCAGTGCGCGCGGGCCACCCCGTCACCGAGATGGTGGACGACTCGCCGCTGAACCCGCCGGTGATCCAGCTCGACTCGACGCTCTGGCAGCCCAAGGACGACGACGACACCACGCTCGGCATGATCCCGATGCGCGAGGGGCTGTACCTGTCGCGCAACCTGGCGACCATCAAGCTCGGCATGTCGCTGGGCGAGCAGACCGTGATCGGTGAAGCGCGCCGCTACGGAATCACCACGCCGCTGCCGGCGTATCCCTCGATCCACATCGGCGCCAAGGGCGTGCGCCCGATGGAGATCATCGCCGCCTATACCGCCTTCGCAACGCTCGGGACGCGCGCCGAGCCGGTCGGCATCCTGCGGGTGGAGGATCGGCAGGGCAACATCCTGTGGCAGCCGGCGATGCGGCGCGAGCCCGTCATGGACCCGGAGCACACCTGGCTCATGGTGGACATGATGAAGGACGTGATCCGGCGCGGCACGGCGTTCACGGCGGTGTGGAAGGCGGGGTTCACGCTCCCCGCCGCGGGCAAGACCGGGACGACCGACGACTACACCGACGCGTGGTTCATCGGGTACACGCCGGAGCTCGTGGCGGGCATCTGGGTCGGCTACGACCTGCAGCAGCGCATCCTCGAGCACAATGCCGGGGGCGGCCGCATCGTCGCCCCGGCCTGGACCGCGTTCATGCGCGACGTGTACGACCGCCGGCCCGCGCCGCCCGATTGGGTGCGGCCCGACTCGCTCATCACGCGCGAGGTGGACTGGTCGAACGGTTATCTCGCGACCCCGTTCTGCCCGCAGGAGGTGCGGCACTGGGACTGGTTCTACCCCGGCACCGAGCCGGCGCAGGCCTGCCCCGTGCACGCGCCGTTCGGCATCGGGGTGTCGCCGTGAGGCAGGTGCTCGGTGCTGGGTATTAGGCGACCTAATACCTAGCACCCAGCACTTAGCACCTAACACCCAACACCTGATGTTGCGCATTCGTGCAGGCTCCGTGCACCCCGTCACGGCGCCGCCCATCGAGGACGGCGCCGTTCTCGTAGACGACCGGGGCACGATCGCAGCGGTGGGGCGGAACCGGGCCGTGCCCGCGCCGGACGGCGTGCAGCGGTTGGAGTTTCCGCGCGCCGCCCTCGTGCCCGGCTTCGTCAACTGCCACACGCACCTGGAGCTCACCCACCTCGCGGGCCGGAACGCCGAGCGTGATTTTCCCAGGTGGATTCGTGCCATCCGCGCTCTCAAGGACGCCTCGACCGCGGAAGAGTTCGCTCGGGCTGCCGAGCAGGGAGTGCGCGATAGCTGGGCGGCGGGGATCACCTGCGTCGCCGACACGGGCAGCACCGGCGCACCGCTCGAGGCCCTGGCCCGCCTGGGGGGCCGGGGCATCTACTATCAGGAGGTGTTCGGTCCCGATCCTACCCGGGTCCGTACCAGCATGGAGGAGCTGGAGCAGGCCCTCTCACGGCTCGAGCCGTTGGCTACGCCCCACGTCGCGCTCGGTGTCTCGCCGCACGCGCCCTTCACGGTGAGCGCACCCCTGTACAGCGCCGTGGCGGCGCTGGCGCGGCGCGAGCGCTTTCCGATCGCGGTGCACCTCGCCGAATCGCTGGAAGAGACGCTGCTCGTGCGCGACGGGCTCGGCCCCTTCGCGGAGGCCCTGTGGAACCGCGGCATCGCCGTCGCGCGGCAAGACTGCTCTCCTGTTCAATACCTGGAGCGATTGGGGGTCCTCTCCCCCGAGACCCTCTGCATCCACTGTGTCCAGATCGATGCCCAGGACGTGCGGGCGTTGCTGCACGCCGGCGCCGCGATCGCGCATTGCCCGCGCTCGAACCGCGCACACGGCCACGGCGCGGCCCCGTTGCCGGCCCTGCGCGCAGCGGGCCTGCGGGTGGGCGTCGGCACGGACTCGGTCGTGAGCGTCGGCGACGTGGATCTGCTGGCCGAAACCCGCGCCGCCGGCCTCATCGGGGAAGACGCGCTCCGCGTGCTGACGCTCGAGGGGGCCCGCGCCCTGGGTCTCGAAAACGAGATCGGCTCCCTGCAGGTCGGCAAGCAAGGGGACCTGGCGGTCTTGCCCTTCACCGTCGCCTATAGATCCCTGCAGTCGATTCCTGCCCTCCTGACCGTCATCGCCGGACGCATCGTCCACCGCTAGATTCTGGGACCATGAAACCCCAGCGCCACGCCGCCATCCTGAAAATCGTTCGCTCGGAGACGGTCGCGAGCCAGGAGCAGCTGCGGGCGCGCCTCAAGGCCGAGGGGTTCGACGTCACCCAGGCGACGCTGTCGCGCGACATCCGTGAGCTGGGCCTCGCCAAGGTGGCCGCGCCGGACGGCGGGTCGCACTACGCGCCGCCCCCCGAATCCGGCACGGCCATCCGGCCGCACCTGGAGCAGATGCTGCCCACGCTGCTGGTATCGGTCGATGGAGTGGGCCCCCTGCTGGTGATGAAGACGCCCGCCGGGGGGGCGCAGGCGCTCGGCCTCGCGCTCGATGCGGCGGGCTGGACTGAGATCATCGGCACCATCGCGGGCGACGACGCGGTCCTCGTCATCACCAGGAGCGAGCGTGCGCGCCGCGCGGTGCACACCCGCCTGAAGGAGCTCGCCGGACTCCCGGCTTGAGAGTTACGGATCTCGATCCACCGCCACCCAAGGAGGCGACGTGAAAGACCGGATAGCGATGACCCTCGTGGTGTGTTGCCTGGCGGGGGCGCCGGCCCCCGCGTCCGCGCAGGGTTCCCTCAACACGCTGACGCCCGCGGAGCGAGCCGACGGGTGGCGGCTGCTGTTCGACGGCAAGACCACCGCCGGCTGGCGGGGGTGGAAGATGGACACCCTGCCCTCGGGGTGGCAGGCCGTGGACGGCGCGCTCACCCGCGTCCGCAAGGCGGCCGACATCATCACCACCGACAAGTTCAAGGACTTCGAGCTGTCGCTCGAGTGGAAGATCGCCAAGAACGGCAACAGCGGGATCTTCTACCGGGCGAGCGAGGACGACGACGCGATCTACTGGAGCGCTCCGGAGATGCAGGTGCTGGATGACGCCGGGCATCCGGACGGCAAGTCGCGCCTCACGGCGGCCGGATCGGATTACGGGCTGTATCCCTCGCCCGCAGGCGTGGTGAAGCCCGCCGGGCAGTGGAATCAGGCGCGCCTGGTGGTGCGGGGGAACCATGTGGAGCACTGGCTCAACGGCGTGAAGGTCGTGGAATACGAGCTCGGCAGCCCCGACTGGGAGGCGAAGGTCAAGGCGAGCAAGTTCGCCGGCCATGCGCACTATGGCCGCAATCCCGAAGGCTACATCGGGCTGCAGGAGCACGACTTCTGGGTCGCCTACCGCAACATCAAGATCCGGACCTTGCCATGAGCGTCCGCGCGAAGCTCTCGGCGATGATGTTCCTCCAGTTCTTCATTTGGGGGGCGTGGTATACGACGATCGCCGTCTACATGACGAATCATGGGATGGCAACGCTCACGCACTGGCCCTACACGGTGAACCCCGTCGCAGCCATCTTCGCGCCGTTCTTCCTCGGGCTCGTCGCCGACCGCTACTTCGCGACCGAACGCGTCCTGGGCGTCCTCCACCTGCTCGGCGGGATCGTGATGTTTCTCGTGCCCCGGTTCACGGGCGCGCCGGGGGCGTTCATCTTCCTGCTGTTGCTCTACAACCTGTGCTACATGCCCACGCTGGGGCTCGCGAACAGCCTGGCCTTCCATCACATCCAGGCGCAGGAGAAGCAGTTTCCCCTGATCCGCGTGTTCGGCACGATCGGGTGGATCGTGGCCGGGCTGTTCATCAGCTGGGTGCTGGGTCCGTTGATGGGAGTAGTCGCGGAACGTACGGCCCTGCCGGTCTATACCGCGGCCACGGCGAGCGTCCTGCTCGGCCTGTACAGCTTCACGCTCCCCCATACGCCTCCCCCGGGCGCGGGGCAGCGGGTCTCGCTGCGCAGCATCGTCGGCCTCGACGCGCTGACGCAGCTCGGGGACGCGTCGTTCTACGTCTTCATCGCGGCCTCGTTCCTGCTGTGCATCCCGCTGGCCGCGTACTACAACTTCACGCAGACCTTCCTGGACAATGCCGGCGTGACGAAGGTCGCCGCGACGCAGACGCTGGGTCAGATGTCCGAGGTCGGCTTCATGCTCCTGATGCCGGTGATGTTCCTCCGGCTCGGCGTGAAGCGGATGCTCATGGTCGGCATGGGCGCCTGGGTACTGCGGTACGCCCTCTTCGCGGTGGCGGCTCCCTCGGCGATCTTCTCGCTCATCCTGATCGGGATCCTGCTCCACGGCGTCTGCTACGACTTCTTCTTCGTCACCGGCCAAATCTACGTTGACAAGCGCTCGACGCCTGCGATCCGAGGCCAGGCCCAGGGTTTCCTCGTACTGGTCACCTACGGCCTCGGCATGTTCATCGGCGCCCAGTTGGCCGGCAATGTGTACAACCGCATCCTCGGCGGCGCAGCCAGTCTCTCGCTGGCACAATGGCCGAGCTTCTGGGTGCTGCCCGCCGGGTTCGCCGCGGTGGTTCTGCTCTTGTTCGCGGCGCTGTTCCGCCCGGCTGGCACGGGCGGTGCCGCGGCGGCCGATTGACAGAGGCTCCCATCATGGCACGTAAACGCATCTCGAGACGGGAGTTCGTCGGCGATATCGGCGCCGGCGTGGCGTTCACGATCGTTCCCCGCCACGTGCTGGGCCGGGGATACCGGGCGCCGAGCGACAAGCTGAACGTGGCCTGCATCGGCGTGGGCGGCATGGGCCGGAACGACGTGAAGGGGATGGAAGCCGAGAACATCTACGCGTTGTGCGACGTCGACTGGAAGGCCGCGGAAGACGCGTTTCAGAGCTATCCCAAGGCGAAGCGCTACCGCGATTACCGCGAGCTGATCGACAAGGAGGCGAAGAGCATCGACGCCGTGACGGTCTCCACTCCCGATCACTCGCACACGCCGGCCGGCCTCCTCGCCATGAAGGCGGGGAAGCATACCTACATCCAGAAGCCGCTGGCGCGGACCATGGGCGAGGTGCGCGCACTGGCCGACTACGCGCGCGGCCACCCCAAGGTCATGACCCAGATGGGGAACCAGGGCCACGCGCGCGAGGGCACGCGTCAGATCCGCGAGTGGGTGGAGGCAGGCGTGATCGGCACCGTGCGAGAGGTGCACTTCTGGACCAACCGCCCGATCTGGCCGCAGGCGATCGAGCGGCCGCTCGATGAGTACTACGTCCCGGCCACGCTCGATTGGAACCTGTGGCTCGGGCCCGCCCCGGAGCGGCCGTATCACCCCGCCTACGCGCCGTTCAAATGGCGTGGCTGGTGGGATTTCGGCACCGGCGCGCTGGGCGACATGGCGTGCCACATCATGGACGCCGCGTACTGGACGCTCGATCTCGGTTTCCCGACGCGCATCGAGCCCGAATCGACGCCCCTCTTCAAAGAAACCGCACCGGCCGGCTCACGCATCACCTACACGTTCCCGGCCAAGGGGAGCCGCCCCGAGGTGAAGGTCGTGTGGCGCGACGGGAGCCTCTATCCCGCGCGGCCGCCGGAGGTCGCGGACGACGCGCCCTGGCCGTTCGATCGCGGCGGCGGGCAGCTCTGGATCGGCAGCGACGGCAAGCTCACGGCCGGTACTTACGGCGACGACCCGAAGCCGCTCGACCTGGCCAAGCAGGCCGACCTCGCCGCGCACCCACCGGCACAGAAATATCCCCGCTCGCCCGGGGTGTACGCCGAGTGGATCGCCGCCTGCAAGGGCGGCATGCCGGCCGGCTCCACTTTCGACGGGCACGCGGGCGGGCTCACGTCCATGGTGCTGCTGGGCTGCCTCGCCGTCCGGCTGGGCCGGACCCTCGAGGTCAACGCGGAGACGGGGCAGGTGACGAACCTGAAGGTGTCCGACGAATACGTCCGGCCGAGCTATCGGTCGGGGTGGACGCTGTAGCACGTGGTGGATGGCCTGACCGGCGCGCTCACGGATCGTCCGCTGGTCGCCGCCGTCACGCTGTTCGGCGCCGGGCTCGTGACGAGTCTGACCCCGTGCATCTACCCGATGATTCCCATCACGGCCGGGATCCTCTCCGGTGCGAGCGCCGGCGCCGCGTCCCGCAGTCGTACCGCCCGCCTCACGCTCACGTACGCAACCGGGCTCGCCCTCTTCTACGCCGTGCTCGGCCTCATCGCGGGGCTCAGTGGGACGCTGTTCGGCACCGTGAGCGCGAGCCCCTGGGCCCGCTTCGCCATCGGGAACCTGCTGCTCGTTTTCGGGCTTGCCATGCTGGACGTCGTCCCGGTGTCGGCGCCTGCGCGTCTGATGCGGTGGGCCGGCGGCTTGGGCGGCGGGTCGTACCCGGCCGTATTCCTCCTCGGGGCCACATCGGGGATCGTGGCGGCCCCGTGTGGCGCGCCGGCGTTCGCGGCGGTGCTCACCTGGGTCGCCACCACGCGGAGCGGCGTGCTCGGCTTCGTCTACCTGTTCGTGTTCTCGCTCGGGATGACGGCGTTGCTCGTGGTGGTGGGGCTGTTCTCGGGAAGCCTCGCCGCGCTGCCACGGGCGGGCCGATGGATGGTGTGGGTCAAGAAGCTCGCCGGCGTGATCTTGCTCGGCATGGCGGAGTATTACTTCATCAAGATGGGACAGGTGCTGTGACGAGATTCTCCTTGGCGCTCGCGGCCGCGCTCGCGCTGCCGGCAGCGCTCGGCGCGCAGGACATCGGCCTTCCGGTGGGAACGAGGGCCCCGGCCGTGACGGTCGAGGACCTGGACGGCAAGCCGGTGGACCTCGGTCGCTACGTTGGCAAGCAGCCCGTGGTGCTCGAGTTCTGGGCCACGTGGTGCCCGCTGTGCCAGGCGCTCGAGTCCGCGCTCAAGACGGCGTATACGCGCTGGGGTGGCACGGTGCAGTTCGTGGCCATCGGCGTCGGCGTGAACGAGACGCCGGCCTCGATCAGGCGCCACCTCGCGGCCCATCCCTTGCCGTTTCCCGTGTTCTTCGACGCGAGCGGCGCGGCCGTGCGCGCCTATCAGGCGCCGACGACGTCCTACATCGTGGTGCTGGACAAGGCGGGGATGGTCACCTACACCGGCGCGGGAGCGGAGCAAGACCTCGCTCCCGCGCTCGAGCACGTCGCCGGGAAGTAACGCCGCTACTGCCCTTCGGCCGGCTTGGGGGTGATCCGATCGATCGCCCCTGCCAGGTCCTTGTAGGACTGCGGGTCGATCTCCTTGAACGGCGCCATCGTGTACGCGATTTTGCCGTCCGGCCCCACCACGAACAGGGTGCGGTTGTCGAGCCCATACTTGGGGTTGTTGGCCCCGTACCTCTTGCCGATCACGCCGCCCGTGTCGCTCGCGAACAGGAACGGGAACTCGTCGTCCCGCGCCCACGCCGCCAGCGTATCCGCGGCATCCACGCTGATGCCGATGAGCACCACGCCGCGTCCATCGTGAAACAGCTGTGCGTACTGATCACGGTACGCATGCATTTGGATGGTTCACCCTTTGGTGCGCGCCTTGTAGAAGAAGGCGAGGACGACGGTCTTGCCTCTGAAATCGCTCAAATGAATCGGATTCCGGAGGCCGCCGTAGCGGGTGGCGCCGGGCAGCACGAAGTCCGGCGCGGCGGCGCCCACTGGCAGCGGCTCAGGCGCTTTCGCCTCCTGGGCCGGGGCGGGGGCCGGGGAAGTGACGAGCGCCGCCGCGAGCGGCACCATGAGGGCGAGTGACGGACGTGACATGGCTGTTCCTCTCGAATGCGCGGGTTGATTCAAGCTACACCGGCCCGGCGATGGGCGTTTGTCAGGAATAGGTAGTGCCGCGCGGTTCTCAAAGCGGCCGATAGTCCACATCGAGCACCGCGAGCCGCGCGAGGTGAGGGCCGAGCCGCCGCAGGAAGTCCGCGTAATCCTTGTCCTCCCGGGGCGTCCACAACACCTCCGCCAGCGCGCACGCCCGCGGGAACGCCATGTACTCGACGCGCTTCGGGTCCGGGATGTACTCGGTCCACACCTGACCCTGCGCTCCCAGCACGTGGCGGGCTTCGTCCGCCGTGAGCTCCGCGGGCACGGGCTCGAACGCGTACACCGTGTCGAGCGGCAGAAACCCACCGATCGCCAGCGGCTCGCGCGTCGTGTCGGTGGATTGATAATAGTCGAAGTACGTGTGCGATCCGGGCGCCATCACCACGTCGTGCCCTGCCCGAGCCGCCGCGATGCCGCCCTCGGTGCCGCGCCACGACATCACGGTAGCATTGGGCGCGAGCCCGCCCTGGAGAATCTCGTCCCAGCCAATGAGCGAGCGGTCATGGGCGGTGAGAAACTCGTCCATGCGGCGGGTGAACCAGCTCTGCAGCTCGTCCTCGTCTTTCAGGCCGAGCTCGTGGATGCGCTCCTGGGCCAGCGGGCTCGCCTTCCACTGGGCCTTGGGGGCCTCATCGCCGCCGATGTGGATCCAATGGCCCGGAAACAACCCCATCACTTCCGTGAGCACGTTTTGGTAGAACCGGATCGTCTGTTCGCCGGGGTTGAGGATGTTCTCGTCCACGCCCCACCTGGTCCAGGGGGAAAGCGTGTCGCCCTTGTTCCCCAGCTCGGGATAGGCGGCGATCGCGGCCTGCGAATGCCCCGGCATCTCGATCTCGGGGACGATCGTGACGAACCGCGTCTGGGCGTAGGCCACGATCTCGCGGATGTCGTCCTGCGTGTAGAAGCCGCCGTGCGGCTGCCCGTCGAAGCGCCACGTGGTCGAGTCCCGCCGGTCCGGCCGGCCCACGATCGTCTCCCGCCGCCACGCGCCCACGGTGGTGAGCCGCGGGTACTGCGTGATCTCGATACGCCAGCCCTGGTCCTCGGTCAGGTGCCAGTGGAAGCGATTCATCTTATGGAGCGCCAGGAGATCGATGTACTTCTTGACGAACCGCTTCGGCATGAAATGGCGTCCCACGTCGAGGTGCATGCCACGCCAGCTGAAGCGCGGATAGTCCTCGATCGACACCGCCGGCATCGTCCAGGCGGTGCCGGCCACCTTCGCCTCCCGCAGGATGGCGGCGGGGAAAAGCTGACGGAGTGTCTGGATGGCGTAGAAAGCGCCCGCGGGGCGGGCGGCGCGGATCGTGACCCGACTGCGGCTCACGTCCAAGCGGTACCCCTCGTCGCCCAACGTCCGTAGGGTGCTGTCGAGACCGAGCGAGATCACCGGGACGCCGGGGGGAGGCGCCGACGAGCGCACGACCAGACGAAAGCCCGTCGCGGGGAACAGGTAATCCGCGAGCATGAAGCCGAGCGCGCGGCTCGCCGCGTCCGTCGTGATCACCGTGCTGCCGGTGAGCGTGAACGAGCCGGACTTGGGCGTGAGGTGCACCGGGCGCGGCACGATCGCGAACCCGGAGTCGAGCGCGAGCGCCAATACGAGCGTTGTGATCATCAGGTGCCTACCCGGGTGCGCGGCCCCGCGGACAGATGCTCGAGCAGGTAGCGCGTAAGCAGGGAGTACACGTGCAGCGTGGTGCCCTGGCCCTCGCAGATGCAATGGCTGCGATTGGGATACTCCATGAAGTCGACCGGCTTCCCGAGCGCGATCAACCGGTTCAGCAGCCGCTCGCTGCCCTGATAGTGGACGTTGTCATCGCCGGAGCCGTGCACCAACAGCAGGCGACCGCGCAGCCCCTCGGCGCGATTGATGGCCGACGCGGTCTCGTACCCGCTCTTATTCTCCTGCGGCAAACCCATGTAGCGCTCCTGGTAGATCGTGTCGTACAACCGCTCGTCGGGCACCGGGGCCACGCTCATCCCCACTTGGTACACATCGGGGTAGCGGAAC
>WNGE01016260.1_pt1 | contig 11619 bp, 11 predicted proteins | sample 5400651 | NCBI WGS metagenome assembly WNGE01 (sample SAMN13153370, study PRJNA577476) | soil metagenome | isolation source: 60 cm soil or saprolite under grassland replicate 2 | place: USA:California | collected 2016-06-15 | reverse complement strand
TGACTCTGTAGTGGTCAGGACCACGGCGATGTGACATCGTCGTGGTTGCGGGGGGACCGCCGGGCTGGGCTCCTGCGTCGCGAGCGGCTGATGTGACTCAAGGGGTACGTGAGCTGAGCCGAACGGGCCGGGCGCGTGCCCGGGTCACGGAGGCTGCTCAGGGGTGCCGGGCGTGCCCGGGTCACGGAGGCTGCTCAGGGGTGCCGGGCGTGCCCGGGTCACGGAGGCTGCTCAGGGGTGCTGGGCGCTGACCGAGACGACCTCGCCGGTCATGTAACTGGAGTAGTCGCTGGCCAGGAAGACGATGACGTTGGCCACCTCCCAGGGCTGCGCGGCGCGGCCGAACGGTTCGGCGGCGGCGAGCTCGGCCAGCAGGTCCTCACTGGTCACCTTGGCCAGGAACGGATGGACGGCCAGGCTGGGCGCGACCGCGTTGACCCGGATGCCGTGGGCGGCGACGTCCAGCGCGGCGCACCGGGTGAGGGCCATCACGCCGGCCTTGGCCGCGGCGTAGTGCGCCTGGCCCGGCTGGGCGCGCCAGCCCAGGACCGAGGCGTTGTTGACGACCGCTCCCCCGTGGCCCTGGGCGACCAGCTGGCGCAGCGCCGCCCGGGTGCAGCGGAACGTCCCGGTCAGCGTGACGTCGAGCACCCGGGACCACTGCTCGTCGGTCATGTCGAGCACCGAGGCGGTGCCGCCGAGCCCGGCGTTGTTGATCATCACGTCGATCCGGCCGAAGTGCCCGGCCGCGCCCTCGACCAGGGCGGCGACCTGGGCCCCGTCGGTCACGTCGCAGGGCTGGGACCAGACCATGTCGCCGTGCCCGGCGGCGAGCTCGTCGCGGGTCGCGGCCAGCCGCTTGTGGTGCTGGTCGCTGATCGCCACCCGGGCGCCTTCTTCCAGGCAGCGCCGCGCGGCGGCGCCCCCGATGCCGGTGCCGGCCGCGGCGGTGATGACCACCACCTTGCCCTCCAGCAGCCCGTGGCCCTTCATGAGCGGGGCAGGCCCAGGGCGCGGGTGGCGATGATCTCGTGCTGGATCTCGTCGGAGCCGCCGTAGATGGTCTCGGCCCGGCTGAACAGGAACAGCCGCTGCCAGCGGTGCAGGTCGGGCGAGCCGGGACCGACGATGTCCATGGCCAGCTCGCCGAGGTCCCGGTGCCAGCGGGACCACAGCACCTTCAGCACCGAGGCCCGGGCCGGGTCGTCCGTGCCCAGGGTATCGAGCGCGTACTCGCGGATGATGCGCAGGCCGATCCAGGCCCGGGCCAGCCGGTCGCGGATCAGCGGGTTGCCGGACGCCCCGCTGCGCCGGGCCGCCTCGGCCAGGTCCTCGAAGTCGCGGCGGAACCCGACCTGCTGGCCGAGCATGGCCGCGCCGCGCTCGATGGCCAGCGTGGCCTTGGCGATCCGCCAGCCGTCGCCCGGCGTCCCGACCACGTTGACCGCGGCGGTGCGCGCGTCGTCGAAGAAGACCTCGTTGAACTCGGCGGTGCCGGTCATCTGCCGGATCGGGCGGACGGTGATCCCCGGCTGGTCCATCGGCACCAGCAGGTAGGACAGGCCGGTGCCGCGCCGGGAGCCGGGCTCGGTCCTGGCCAGCACGAAGCACCAGTCGGCCAGGTGGGCCAGCGAGGTCCAGGTCTTCTGGCCGTTGATCACCCAGTCGGCCCCGTCCAGGGCCGCCCGGGTGGCCACGCTGGCCAGGTCGGACCCGGCCCCGGGTTCGGAATAGCCCTGGCACCAGAGTTCCCTGACGGCCCGGATCGGGGGCAGGAAGCGCTGCTGCTGGTCCGGCGTGCCGAACGCGAGCAGGGTCGGGCCGAGGAGCTCCTCGCCCACGATCGAGACCCGGGCCGGCGCGTCGGCCTGCGCGTACTCCTCGTAGAAGATGACCTGCCTGGTCAGGGTGGCGGCGCGGCCGCCGTGTTCGGCGGGCCAGCCCAGGCAGGTCCAGCCCGCGGCGGCCAGGTGCCGGTTCCAGGCCAGCCGCTCGTCGTGCCGCTCGTGCTCGCGGCCCGGCCCGCCCGCGCCGCGCAGGCCGGCGAACTCGCCGGTCAGGTTGGCTTCCAGCCATGCGCGCACCTCGGCGCGGAACTCCTCGTCCTGCGGCGTGAACCGCACCTGGGCCACCTCCTGCGCTCAGGCTCAACCTACCAAGCACTTGCTTGCTTAGCGGGGGAAGGAGGGGGAGGCTTGGCGGGTGCTGGCGGCGAGGGCCGGAAGGTGGGCGGGCGGGGGAGGGTGGGAGGGAAAAGAGAAGGGTGGGAGGGGAGGGTGGGAGGTGCGGTGGAGCTGACGATCCCGGCCGCCGTGGCCCGGGCGGCGAGGGACTTCGGCGACGCGGAGGCGGTGGCGGAACCGGGCCGGGCTCAAGGGTTCCGGCTCAGCTACCGCGAGCTGGACGAGCGGGTGACCGCGGTCACCGGCGCGCTGATCGACTCCGGTGTCGGGCCCGGGGACCGGGTGGCGATATGGGCGCCGAACGGGTCGCAGTGGCTGCTGACCGCCCTGGGCACGCTCGGCGCGGGCGCGGCGCTGGTCCCGGTGAGCACGCGGTTCACCGGGCCCGAGGCATTGGACGTGATCGGCCGCAGCGGCGCGCGGGCCCTGTTCGTGGCCGGGAACTTCCTCGGCGTGGACCGGCTGGGCGCCCTGCTGGCCGCAGCCGGCCCCGACGATCTGGACCGGCTCGGGCTGGTCGTGCGGGTGCCCGAGGAGTGGGACACGTTCCTGCAGGCGGGTTCCCTATCCGAGGCGCGCCGGCGGGCGGGGGCGGTGCGCCCGGGGGACGTCAGCGACATCATATTCACCTCGGGCACCACGGGGCGGAGCAAGGGCGCGATGACCTCGCACGAGCGGTCCCTGGGCGTGGCGCAGGCCTGGGCGGACTGCGCGGGTCTTGGCCCGGGCGACAGGTACCTGGTGGTGAACCCGTTCTTCCACACGTTCGGCTTCAAGGCGGGCATCCTGGCCTGCCTGGTCAGCGGGGCGGCGCTGGTGCCGCAGGCGGTATTCGACGCGGGCGAGGCGATGCGGCTGGCGGAAGCCGAGCGGATCACCGTGCTGCCCGGGGCGCCGACGATCTACCAGATGATCCTGGATCACCCGGAGCGCGCCGCCCGCGACCTGTCCAGCCTGCGGCTCGCCGTCACCGGCGCGGCGGACGTGCCGGTGGCGCTGGTCGAGCGGATGCGGCGCGAGCTGAGCTTCGAGACCGTGCTCACCGCCTACGGGCTGACCGAGGCGGTAGTGGCCACGATGTGCCGCCCGGGCGACCCGCCCGAGGTGGTCTCCGCCACGTCGGGGCGGGCCGCGGCCGGGTTCGAGGTGAAGATCGGCCGTTCGGATGAAATCTTGCTGCGCGGGCCGAACCTGATGCTCGGCTACCTGGACGATGAGGAGGCGACGGCGGCCGCGATCGACCGCGACGGCTGGCTGCACACCGGCGACGCCGGCCGGCTGGACGCGGCCGGGTACCTGACCATCACCGGGCGCCTGGTGGACATGTACATCTGCGGCGGCTTCAACGTGTACCCGGCCGAGGTGGAGCAGGTGCTGGCGCGCCTGGACGGGGTGGCCGAGGCGGCCGTGATCGGCGTGGCCGAGCCGCGGCTCGGCGAGGTCGGCAAGGCGTTCGTGGTCGCCCGGCCGGGTTTCGCGCTGGCTGAGGAGGACGTGCTGGCCTTCTGCCGGGAACGGCTGGCCAACTACAAGGTGCCCCGGCGGGTGGAGTTCCGCGACGCGCTGCCCCGCAACCCGTCGGGCAAGGTGCTGAAGCGAGTACTGAGAGAGGAAGCCTGATGGCGGACGAGGTCCTGTACTCCCAGCGCGACCGCGTCGCGCTGATCACCTTGAACCGGCCGGAGTACGCCAACGCGCAGAACTCGGCGATGACCTACGCCCTGGACGCGGCGTTCGCCCGGGCGGTGAACGACGACGACGTCGCGGTGCTGGTGCTGGCCGGGGCGGGCAAGCACTTCTGCGCCGGGCACGACATCGGCACCCCGGAGCGGGACGCGGAGGTGTCCTTCGACCGCGAGGCCGTTCTGTGGTGGGACCACGTGGGCAAGGACGGCGCGGACGCCAGGTACGCCCGCGAGATGGAGGTCTACCTGGGCATGTGCCGGCGCTGGCGGGAGATCCCGAAGCCGTCCGTCGCCATGGTGCACGGCGCCTGCATCGCCGGCGGGTGGGTACTCGGGCCGCGGTTCGCCAAGGAGGTGCTGTTCACCGGGGGACGGTTCGGCGCCGAGCGCGCCTACCAGGTGGGCATGGTGAGCCGGGTGGTGCCGCGCGGTCAACCAGTGCGAGGACCTGATGGGGCTGCGGCCGGGGATGGATTCGGTGTTCGGCCACGCGCACAACGCCGAGGTGTCGGGGCACTCGCTGGCCGGGCTCGACGCCCGCGGCATGCGCGGGGATCAGAGGTAGCCGAGGCCGCGAGCCAGGTCCAGGGCGGCGGTCAGGTTGCTTCTGGCCGGGTCGGTCAGGCCGGCGTCCCAGGCCTGGGACGCGGCGGTCAGGGCCGCCTCGAGGTCGGCCCCCTCTCGGCTAGCAGGGAGCTGCGCGTGGTCCCAGAGGCGGCGGGTGGCGGCGACGGCCTCGGCCAGGTGGCCCGCCTCCAGGTGCACGGCGGCCAGCGGCCACAGGTGGACGGGACCGTAGTAGAACCCCGCGTCGGGGGTGCCCGCCATCAGCGTCGCGATCTCCTCCGCCAGCTTGATCACGTCGTCCGGGTGCCGGTCCTGCCAGGCCAGCCAGGCCAGGCAGGCTTTGGCCCCGGCCAGGTAGTCCGGGCTGGCCATGGTCTCCGCCTCGGCCAGGACCCGGGGGACCAGGGCGCGGACAGCCGCGGTGTCGTGGCGGCGCAGCGCGGCCATGGCCAGGCCGAGCAGGCTGTAGGCCAGCAGGCCGGTCTCGCCGATCCGTTCGGCCATGGCCAGCGAGCGCTCCAGGTGGTCCTGGGCCTCGGCCAGGTCGCCGTGCAGCAGCAGGAACCGGGCCAGGAAGAACGTGGCGTAGCCGACGTCCTTCTCCTCGGCATCGGCGGCCGCGGCCAGGCTGCGGCGCGCGTTGTCCAGGTCGGTCTCGTCCACCCGGAACCTGTTCTGCGCGACCCGCGCCATGGCCAGGTGAAAGTAGTAGCCGTGCTTCCTGACCGCAGAGCCCCGGCCGATCACCGGGCGGACCGCGTCCAGCGTGGCCAGGGCCTGCTCCACCTGGCGCTCGGTGGTGTACTGACAGGCCCGGCCGTCGACCATCAGCTCCAGCCACTCCTCGACGGTGGCCGCGTCCATCTCCGCCGGGTTCCCGCCGAGCAGATCCTCGGCGGCGTCGTAGGCGGCCCAGGCCGCCTCGAAGCGGCTATCGGACACCTCCAGCCGTCCCAGCCGGGTCAGCAGGTGGGCCCGGCGGAGCGTGTCACCGGCGGGGACGGCGCGCAGGGCGGCCTGGAACGCCTCCCTGGCCTGGCCGCGGCGCCCGGTGCGCCAGAGCACGTTGGCCAGCTTGGCCTGCAGTCCCACCGCGGCCTCGCCCTCGCCCGCGATGGCGAGCGCGGCGCGGAAGGAGGAAATGGCCTCGTCGTTGGCGAAGGACGCGGTGGCGTGGTCGCCCGCCATCTCGTAGTAACACAGCGCCCGGGCCGGCTCCCCGGCGGCGGCGAAGTGCCGGCCGAGGACGGCCGCCACCTCGTCCGTTCGGCCGTCCGCTGTTGCCTCGAGCGCCCACGCGGCGCGCCCGTGCAGCAGGCGGCGCTCGGCGCGCAGCAGCCCGTTGTAGGTCGCCTCCTGGATCAGGGCGTGCCGGAAGCGGTAGACGGGTTCGGCCCGCCCGGCCACCTCGTGCAGGAAGTCCTTGGCGCGCAGTTCGTCCAGGGCGGAGCCGAGCGATTGGCCGGTGGCGCATACCGCGGTCAGCAGGGAGAGCGGGAACTCGGTGCCGAGCACGGACGCGGGCCGGACGGCGTCGCGGGCCGCCGGGCTGAGCCGGTCCACCCGGGACCTGACCATGCGTTCCAGCGCCTGGGGCACCTGCGCGCCCGCGGCCCGGCCGAGCCTCCAGGCACCGTGCTCGCGCACCAGGACGCTGGTCTCCAGCAGCGAGCTCAGCCGCTCCTCGAGGAACAGCGGGTTGCCGTCGGCGCTGGCCAGCACGGTGTCCAGGACCTCGCGGCTGGTGCCGTCACCCATCAGCGACCGGGCCAGCTCCTCTTCGGCCGCCCCGCCCAGCGGGCCGAGCTCCAGCCTGCGGGCATCCAGGCTGTCCAGCGCCTCCAGCGCCGGGGCGGCCTCGGGCCGGCCGGTGGCCAGGATCAGCAGGCGGCGGCCCGCGGCCAGCCGGGCCAGGTCGAGGGTGAGGCGGAGCGAGGTCGGGTCGGCCCAGTGCAGGTCCTCCAGGACGAGCACCGCCGGGCCCGCCGCCACCAGGCGTGCGGTCAGCGTGCGCCAGGCGGCGAAGGTCTGTTTCTGGAGTTCCCCCGGGCCCATCCGGCCCAGCGCCGCTCCCGGCGGCAGGCCCATCATGCGGGCCAGCAGCGGGAACAGGTCGCCGGCCCGGACCGCGGCCAGCACCCGCTCCAGGGCGGGCCCGGTCACCGCCGCGGGCTGGTCCGGGGTCACGCCCGCCCAGTTGGCCAGCAGCTGCTGGTAGAGGCCGTAGGGCGTGGACGAGGCGTAGGAGGCTGATGATCCCTCCAGCCACCGGGTGCCACGGGCCGCGCGCCTGCGGCACTCCTGCACCAGGCGGGTCTTGCCGAGCCCGGGCTCGCCGGTCACCAGCACGACCGAGCCGTGACCGCGCGCCGCTTCGCGCAGGGCCGTGCCGAGCGCGGCCAGTTCGGCCTGCCGTCCGACCAGCGGGCCGCCGGGGCGGAGCCGACGCCCCGCGATGCGCGGCATGGGCGGCCCCAGGTAGGTGCCTTCTGGCTCGGCCGCGCCCCAGGCGAACAGGTGCCCGGCGGCGGCCCTGGTCACCGGGCCGACCAGGGCCGAACCCGGCCTGGCCCGCGCCTGCAGCGCGGCGGCCTGGCCGACGACCTCGCCCACGGCGCCGTACTCGACCCGCGCGCCGCCGCCGATGGGACCGAGCACGGCCGGGCCGGTCTCCACCCCGATCCGCAGGGTGCCTCCGTCGATCGCCGCCACCGCCGTGAGGGCGCGGAAGGCCGCCCGGGCCGCCCGCTCGGGGTCGTCCTCGTGCGCCTCCGGCGCCCCGAACATAGCCTGGAGCCCTCCCCCGGACACCGACGTCACCGTCCCGCCCAGCGCCTCCACCTCGGCGATCACCGCGGCCAGGCCGCGGCCGGTCACATCGCGCAGCTCCTCCGGGTCGGCGAGGCCCGCCGCGGCCACCTCGGCGGCCAGCACGCTGACGGTCCTGAGCTCCTCCCGCGCCGGGGCCTGCGTCCGGGGCGGCCCGGCCTCGAAGGCGGCCGTGGCGTACACCTCCTCCAGCCACGGGGACAGGCCGAGCCCGAGCTCGCCGAGGGCGGCCCGGCAGCGCTCGTAGGCGCGTACCGCGAGCTCCCGGTGTCCCGCGGCGAAGTAGCCCCGGACCAGGGCCGCGGCCGCCTCCTCGGAGGCAGGGTCGTGCTCGGCGCAGGCCGCCCAGGCGGCGAGCTGGGCTTCGGGCCTTGTGTCGCCTGCCCCCCTGGCCCGGTCCCTGGCCAGGGCCAGCCGGGCCTCCTGGCGCAGCGCCTCCAGCCGCTCCCGCGGGCGCAGCGCCCAGTCGGCGTACGGCTCGTCGGCGAGCAGCTCGCCGTCGTCGGCCAGGGCGGTCGCGAGCAGGCCGTCGCGCTCGTGGCCCGGTCCCATCGCCAGCGCGGCGCGCAGAGCCTGCTCGTGTTCGGCCGCGTCGACCTCGACGGCCGGGTTCGCCCAGATGTGGGTCAGGTCGGCCTCGAGCAGGGATGTGGCCGGCTCGCCGAGCGGGGCCAGCGCGGCCCGGGCCATCGACAGCGCCTTGGAGACCGAACGGGCGGCCGCACGCGGGTCTAGATCCCCGAAGAGCTCCTCGCAGACGAGGTCCCGGCTGACCCGCCGGCCCGGGCTCACCAGGACAAGCTGGCAGAGTCGCCGGGCGCTCGGCCGCGGCCACGGGCCCGCGGCGCGGCCCCCGGAGACGACGGAGAACGGCCCGAGCAGCCTGACCCGTACGGCCACATCCCCATTGTCCCGCACTTGTCACGCGCTTTTCCCGCGCCGCGAACCGGCGGGAACACCGCGGGAACAGCGCCTTCCTACTGTTCAGGCAGAACCTTCCGAAAGGGGCCTTCGAGATGTACACGGGGTATCAGATTTACCAGGCCGAGCGGCCCAAGTCCGCTCGGGAGCAGCGAGAGATCGACATAAACCACGCCAGGCTGGCCGCGGCGATCGGCCGGTTCGCCCGGTTCGGTCGCCGGCTGGCCAGGCCGACGCGTCCCCGGCGCCAGACCTGGCGGCCGCACCGCACCGCCCTGCCCGGTAGTGAGGCGACGACGTAAGGTGGCAGGTGACGGTGGAGGGCTAAGGGGCGATCCTGACCAGAAGTGTCCTGTTGGCTACTAGACGCCCATACACAAGTGTCCTACGGTGCTGTCATGACAGCTCGAGGGGGGCGTGTCAACAGTGAGCGAGCCAGTGCCCGGCGATAGGGCGCAGGCTGATCCCGGCGCGGCGGCGCGCGGGCTGTTCGAGCTGCGCAGCGGCCCCGCGAACGAGCTGGCCGGCCAGGCCGACGCGGTCGCGGCGGCCTGCCACGCCATGGCGGTGCGCTTTCACCGGGGCGGCAAGCTGGTGGTGTTCGGTACCGGCGGGGCGAGCACCGACGCGCAGCACGTCGCGGTCGAGTTCGTCCACCCGGTCATCGTGGGCAAGCGCGCGCTGCCCGCCATCTCACTCACCACCGACGTGGCCACCGTCACCGGGATCGCCGAACGGGACGGGGTGGCGGCGATCTTCGCCCACCAGATCCGCTTCCTGGCTGAGCCCGCCGACATCGCCCTGGGGCTGTCCCCCGACGGGAACACCGCCAGCGTGCTGGCCGGGCTCGAGGCGGCCAGGGACCGCGGCCTGCTGACGATCGCCCTGGCCGGCGGGGACGGCGGCCAGATCGCGGCGGGCAAGGTGGCCGATCACCTCATCCTCACGCCCTCCGACGACCCGCGCGTGGTCAAGGAGCTGCAGGTCACCGCGTACCACGTGCTGTGGGAGCTGGTGCACGTGTTCTTCGAGCAGCCGGGGGTGCTCGGCCCGGGGGTGGTGACGTGAGCGAGGGCCTGGCCGCCGGTGGTGAACACTGCGCGAATGACGTCTGCATTACCTGCTCCGACATGGCCGTCGAGGTCACGGTGCTGCGGCTGCTCGAGGACCAGATGGCCGTGGTCGAGGTCGGCCGGGGCGAGGAGACGGTCAGCGTGGCCCTGGTGAGCGCCGGGGTGGGCGACACGATCCTGGTGCACGCGCGGGAGGCCATCGCGGTGCTAGGGGGGCAGCCATGAGCGACGCGATGGAATCGCTGTATCCGTTCCTGTACTCCGACACCAGCGACCTGTCCGCCGTGCTCGACCAGGTGCGGGCGTCGACCGTGGCCAAGGCGGCCGAGATCGTCGAGCTTCGCCGCGCGGTGGGCGTACGGGACGGGGCGCGGATCGCCGAGTGCGCGCGGCAGGCCGCGGCCAGGTTCGGCGCGGGCGGGCGGCTGTTCGCCTTCGGCAACGGCGGCAGCGCCACCGACGCCCAGCAGCTCGCCACGCTGTTCCTCAACCCGGACAGCGGGGCGCGGGAAGGGGGGGCTCCCGGGTGGGCCGCTCCGCCGCTGCCCGCGTTCGGCCTGGCCAACGACACGTCGGTGGTCACCGCGCTGTGCAACGACGTCGGCGTGGAGGTGGTGTTCGCCCGGCAGCTGGCCGCGTTCGGCGGCCGGAACGACATCGCGGTCGGGCTGTCCACCAGCGGCAATTCGGCCAACCTGGTGCGCGCGTTCGACGAGGCGAGCCGGCGCGGCATGCTGACCATCGGGCTGGCCGGCTACGACGGCGGCATGATGGCCGAGCTGGACAGCATCGACTTCCTGTTCGTCGTCCCGTCGTCCTCGGTGCACCGGATCCAGGAGGCGCAGACCACGATCTACCAGGTGCTATGGGAACTGACCGCAGAGGAGGTGTCACATGTGCCTGGGCATACCCGGTGAGGTCATCGAGCTTCACCCGGACCAGCCAGACCTGGCCAAGGTGAACGTGAGCGGGGTGCGGCGGATGATCAACATCGGCCTGCTCTCCGACGACCCGCCGGCCCCCGGCGAATGGGTGCTGATCCACGTCGGCTTCGCCCTGTCCAAGATCGACGAGCAGGAGGCGGCCGCGACCATGCAGTTCCTCGAGGGCACCGGGCAGGCTTACGAGGACGAGCTCGCGGCGCTGAAGGCATCCGTGATCGAGTAGAAGGGCGTGGGCACGATGCGGTTCGTCGACGAATTCCGTGATGCCGGCAAGGCCCATGCGCTGGCCGCGAAGATCGCGGCGCTGTGCGAGCCGGGCCGCCAGTACAAGCTGATGGAGGTGTGCGGCGGGCACACCCACACGATCTACAAGCACGGCCTCGAGGACTACCTGCCCTCCTCGATCACCCTGGTGCACGGCCCCGGCTGCCCGGTCTGCGTGATCCCGATGGGGCGGGTGGACGACGCGATCCACCTGGCCTCGCAGCCGGACGTGATCATGACCTCGTTCGGCGACATGATGCGGGTGCCGGGCAGCGGCGGCTCGTTCTTCGACGCGAACGCCGAGGGCACTCAGATCCGGATGGTGTACTCGCCGCTGGACTCGCTGAAGATCGCCCGGCAGAACCCGGACAAGCAGGTCGTGTTCATGGCGATCGGGTTCGAGACGACCGCGCCGTCCACCGCGATGACCATGATCCGGGCTAAGGCCGAAGGCATAGAGAACTTCTCGGTGTTCTGCAACCACGTCACGATCGTGCCGGCCATCAAGGCCATCCTCGACTCGCCGGACCTGCGGCTCGACGGTTTCATCGGCCCGGGGCACGTGTCCACGGTGATCGGCTGCCGGCCGTACGAGTTCATCGCGAAGCAGTACGGCAAGCCGGTCGTGGTGGCCGGCTTCGAGCCGCTGGACATCCTGCAGTCCATCTACATGCTCATGCTGCAGCTGTCCCAGGGCCGGTCCGAGGTGGAGAACCAGTACGCGCGCGTGGTGCCACCGAACGGCAACCTGGTGGCGCTGAAGGCCATCGGCGAGACGATGGAGCTGCGGCCCTACTTCGAGTGGCGCGGCCTCGGCTTCATCTCGCACTCGGCGCTCAAGGTGCACGAGAACTACGCCGCGATGGACGCCGAGCTGCTGTTCCAGGTGCCCGGGGTGCGGGTGGCCGACCCCAAGGCCTGCCAGTGCGGCGAGGTGCTCAAGGGCGTGCTCAAGCCGTGGGAGTGCAAGGTGTTCGGCACCGCGTGCACACCGGAGACCCCGATCGGGACCTGCATGGTGTCGCCCGAGGGGGCCTGCGCGGCGTACTACAACTTCGGCCGGATGAACCGCAACCGGGTCGCCGAGGCCGGGGTGGCCGGGTCATGAGCAAGAGCTGGATAGACGAGGCCCTGGCCCAATCCGAGCTTGGGC
>WNGE01031607.1_pt1 | contig 11621 bp, 7 predicted proteins | sample 5400651 | NCBI WGS metagenome assembly WNGE01 (sample SAMN13153370, study PRJNA577476) | soil metagenome | isolation source: 60 cm soil or saprolite under grassland replicate 2 | place: USA:California | collected 2016-06-15 | reverse complement strand
TGTTTGTCAAACCACTTGATGGTGCGGTTCAGGTAATCAACCTGATTAGCATAGCCCCAATTACCTTGCCAATGTTCTTCTCCTTCGTATTTCGCATAGGTAACTTCTTTCCCCAGCCGTCTTAAACCGACGAAGACCTCACCCGCTTGGTATGGCGAAACAGAATTATCTTCTCCACCGTGGACGATCAGCAAAGGAGTTTGTACCCTGTCCAAGTAGTATATTGGAGAATTCTCGATGTATCTCTCTCGATGTTCCCAAGGCGTTCCTCCCATAAGTAATGATTCCACAAATCCGAGCCCGTAATTTGCTCCATCTTTTCCCAATTGTCCATATAGAGCGAGCGTATCGCCATAGCCAGCGCTCACCATCGCCGCTTTGAACTGTTTCGTTTGGACGAGCAGGGCGAGCGTGCTATATCCTCCATTGCTATGTCCCATTAGCCCCAGCCGGTCGGGGTCTGCGATACCCATCTCGACAGCTTTGTTCACGCCGGGCATTACTGTCTTCAATAAGTCTGTCATTGGCGATCCCACTTGTACTGGTGAATCTGGAAGAAGAACAGCGTAGCCGCGCGTTGCAAGGATCTGAAGGTTATCCACCGGGGCTCTGGCAAAGCCAAAATTGTTTAGCTCATTAGATGAAAGATAGTAGCCAACGTTGCTGTAAACTTTAATAATGAGCGGGTAACGCTTCCCTTCCTGGTATCCTGCCGGCAGCAGCAATGCTCCCTTCAATCGTTGACCGTCAACACTGATCCACTCGATCAATCTGGCTGCTCCCATTCTGTATCGTTCAAGTTGCGGATTGATTTGCGTTAAGCGCTTTGGATTACGAAAATCAGCGTCGGCGAGCCAAAGGTCTAAGCCATGCTGAGTATCTTGAGACAAATAAACCATGCGCTGACCATCATTCGAGACAATTTGCCCATAAACAGGTGGATATGAATTAAGCTTACCTTTATTGAGAAGCACGGTTGATTGAACGTTTTCTAAACTAACCTTATAAAAACCATCCTGTTTTGTTTCTTCATTGAAAACTCTCACGATCATGGACTTATTTTTATCCATTAACCACAAACGATTTTCACCTTCGGAAATTATTAGTTCGATCCGCTGGTCAGAAATTCTCGCTATTTCAGAAATTTTGCCATCTGCCAGTGATGTCTTCCACAGCGCATTGTCACCGATAAAATAGACGTTCTGCCCAGCGGCATCCCAGAGTGGTGGTTGAAAGCCATATCCGGCAAAATCCGGGTGAGGCACCGTAGTTAAGTTACGTCGCTCTGTGCCCATCGCGGAGACTACAAACACGTCACCTTTCGCCAATTGTCCTGCAGTCCTGTAACTGAGTAATTTCCCGTCGGGCGACCAGCTTACGGAAGAGCCGTCATAGTCGAGTTGTATATTTGGCGCTACAACATGTGACTGACCTTCTGAGAAAGAATAAATCGTTAGGTCAAATAATATTTGTTGTAAGCCAGCAGCTTCAAATTTTTTGGGAGTAGTGTATGCTACGCTTGATCCATCGGGAGACAGCCAATAACGTGTAATCAGACTGCGTTGGACAACACGCTTGACGCGCCCGCTGTCAATGTCAATCATCGCCAAGTCGGCAAGGTAACGCTTAAAACTCCAGGGCGGTGTTTGCGAGCTTGTTGTCTCGGGCTTAACCGAGTTGCTCTGGCTTGCTGCCTTTGATGCGCTATAGATCACTACTGTTGAGCCTATGGTCTTTCTCTCACTTGATGATTGTTCCTGGTTAGCCACCAAGAGACTCGCAGCCTCGTCAAGCGTCATATCTTCCGGCAGCAGCTTAACGATCACTTGCCGCGAATCCGGTGTCCACTGGATGGGATTGCCGAGAGCGCGCACGACTGCCTTGGATACCTGCCAAAGCTTTCCAGTTGCCTTCTCCCATATCCACACATTCGCGTGACCTCCACGATCTGAATAAAAGGCGATGTAGCGACCATCGGGTGACCAGGCAGGCGACCAGTTGCTTCCTTGACCACTCGTTACGTTTTTTGACAGCCCGGACTTCGTATTGGTAATCCAGATGTCGCCTCCTTTGCCGAAGAAGTTCACTCCGGTACGCGAGAAGACGCGGTAACGTGCATCTCCTGATGACTCCTTGCGACGATTATCTTGAAGCGTATAGGAAACCCACTCGCCGTCAGGTGAAACAGTTATCGGGGTATAGTCAGCGAAGGTTCGTGCAGAGAGTATTTCTTCGACAGGAATTGGCTCCGCGGTTGCTTGGGAGTAAGTGTATGTTGGTTGAAATGCAACAACACAGACGAAGGACAGAACAATAAACCTTGGAAGAACTCTAATTCGCATCGTGATTCTCTTAATTCAGAAGCTTCAGGCACGACCTGATTACCGCTCGTTGATACTTGGGTCCTCGCCTTTGACCGGTCTCAAAAGTTTAACTTCACGGCCAGTTGAATCGAGCGCGGTCCACCGCTCTGGTAGAGTGGACTAAACCCACCACCTGCTCCACCACTGCCCAGACTTCTTCCCAACATTAAGGTTGATTGGCCAAATAACGGGCCGGGCAGGAAAGTGCCGTCACGACCCGGATCACCAAAATTAGGATGGTTGAAGAGATTGAAGAAGTCAGATCTAAACAACACATTTACACGCTCTGTTAGGTTAAACTTGCGGCGAACGGAGAGGTCCACCTGGTAAACCGAGAAGCCTCGCAATACATTTCTGCCCAACGTCCCCTGACGACCAGCAGGCGGAATGGCGAACGCTGCTCGATTGAATCGTCTTCCTCCTGCTACATTCGGATCCTCGATGTAGAGCGGAATTCCTACAATCAGGTCTGGGCGAATCAGGGTTTCAACTCCACCTGTAAAGCTAGATCCGGCGACTAAATTCACGGGTGTCGCGGAGCGCGCGGTCAGAAAGGTATCTACCCCCCAGTTACGAAGGATCGCGTTTCCGAACACGCCTGCTTTTGGGGTCGGGATATTGTAGGTTACGGCAGCGCTGAAAGAGTGCCGAACATCAAAGTCTGATGAGCCCCGGTCGAGATTTGGATCCAAAGGGCTGTTGCCGGCAGATGAATCAGCGGAAATATTGTCGATCGAATGAGACCAAGTGTAAGAAGCCAATGCCTGCAACCCCCGCGAAATCCGGCGCTGGAACCGTAGTTGCATCGCGTGGTAGTCCGATGTGGCGATGTTTTGTGTGAAATTAGTGAAAAGCCCGGGCGGGAATAGACGGGAGGTTAGCCGCAGCAGACGGCGACCATTGGCCCCTACGTAAGTAGCTGAAATAGTCTGATCAATACCAAGTGATTGCTCTAGGGCAAGATTCCACTGGTACGTGCGCGGCAGTTTCAGATTGCGGTCGGAAGCGTTAATCACACCTGCTGCAGGAATATCAAGGCTGAATGGCGGAGGCGCGGCCTGATCCAAAGTCGTCAGCGGAAAGGGTACATTAGTCAACCTCCTCGCTCTTGAGTATGGAAAACTAGATGCTGCGTTACCGAGAATACCCGATCCAAGATCATAGAAAATCCCAATTCCACCACGCAGAACCGTTTCCTGGCCCTGCTTTTGAGACAACCGGTAAACGATCCCCGCACGCGGGGCGAAGTTGTTGTAAGTGGTCTCGTAGAGGGGCGTGCCTTGGGGGGCTAGACGTATCGTAGCGGGATTATCCGTGATCTCAAAGCTGAAGAGATCTCTGCCATTCCTGCCTTTAGGGGCTGGGTTAACTTCCCACCGTAAACCGTATGTGAGCGTCAGTCGCCTGCTGATTTCCCACGTGTCCTGCCCATAAGCCGAAAAATTGATATAGATAAGAGGCACGGTTTCACGAGCGGTAACCTGGACGAGCTGTGCGTTTCCGGTTGTTGCGCCGTTAGGACCGGTCAGCCCCGTAAAGTTGACAAGCTGATCGTACGCTCGAGGACCGCTGACAGGTAGCAGTTGGCGATAGTCAACACCGAACTTCAGTCGGTGTTCTCCAGCAATAACAGAAGTATTGTTAACGAGATTGAACTGGCGCTGAAGATTTTCCACATTTCTACCTACTATCAGATTCCTCCCGCCAATAAGTTGGAAAAATATTTGGCTGTCCTGCGACGTGGCAAATGAAGGGAAGAGAACAGCATCAGACGGCGGAATCGCCCCGCCGAAATCGTCCAATTGGAAAAAGCCTGTCCCCTCGCTTTTGGTGTAATTACCTCGGATTTCATTATTAACATTTGAACTGAAGATTTGTGTCACACCAACGGTCAAGGATTGGGTGACAAACTTGGTTACGCCCATATTATTCAAGCTCGAATTGGAGACTCCGCGTTGAGTTGATTCAGAGGGCGAGTAGTTGTATCTGCCGAAAAGCGTTAGCCGTTTATTAAAAGTGTGATCTACCCGGATACTCGTCGCATCTAAATTCACCATATCTGAGTAGGAAGCATTGAACTCCCGGACTGTCGCGAGGCCACCGATGGGACGAGTGTCACCTGCGTCAGCGGCTGGCGCAGGCGCAATCCTTCATACGAGAAGAAGAAGAACGTTCGATCTTTACCGTTATAGAACGCCGGTCCGCCTTCACCGAAGCGCGGTAGATAAAGTGGACCCCCCAACACTCCGCCGAAATCGTTCTGGCGCAGTGCTGGCTTCGGTTGTCTGCGGCTATTGGCAAACCAGTCGTTGGCATCCAGCGCATCGTTGCGAAAATACTCGAACAGCGTCCCATGGAAATCGTTGGTGCCGCTGCGCGTGGCGATTGAAATCTGTGCGCCGGGAGTTCGTCCAAACTCAGGAGCAAACGTTGAGGTTTGGATCTTGAATTCCTGCATGGCGTCGACAGAGACCAGACTGTTAGTACCACCAGAAGCGCCAAATGCAGGCAGTGCGCCCCCGGCTGACTGGACTAAAGAAAAGCCAGCTGAAACACCAGCGTTCGCACTGACTCCATCAACAGTAAAGTAGTTAGCGTTAGCACGTTGACCATTAACGCTGAACTGACCTTGCTCACCAAAAGTTGACTTGGTCAGAACAACTCCTGGAGTGAGCGCAATCAACGATTGAAAGCTCCTGCCGTTGAGCGGCATGTTTTCAACGAATTGCCGGTCCACTACCGTACCCACCGCCGCCGATTCATTAATCAGCGGCGCGTCGGCATTCACCTGAATCATCTCGCTGATATTTCCTGCCTTCAACTGAATCTGAAGCGACTTCTGATCGCCGACATTTAACACTACATTCTGAACCTCTACCGGGGCGAATCCTTGGTTCTCAACTCTCACCTTGTAAGTGCTGGGTGGTAACAAGGTGATCACAAAATAACCTCCGCCATTTGTCGTCGTTTGTCGCTCCAGCCTGGTACCAACGTTAATAACGACGACGCTCGCACCTGGGATTACGGCACCCTTTTCGTCTTCAACCGTTCCACTGAGAGTCGCCGTAGTCGACTGACAATGCGCGATGGAAGGCACGCAGTATGCGGAAACCAGAAACAGCACAATGGCGACGAGCAGATGCCGAACGAAAACTTTGGGCGGAATCATGGTTAACATAGCTATCTCCTTCGTGGGTCAAGAATGGCGAACGAACTATGAATTCAATCGCATTGCTAACTGAAAACCTTCGCGGCCCCTTGGTAACTTACGAGCAGGGAGTCGCTATCGTGCTTTCTGAATCGCAGCGGCCAGACTCTCGGCGCTTTTGAGTAACCCCCAAAACTTCGAACTAATCGTAGCCCCGGCACCACTACCGGAGCTGCTGAAGGCAGCACTAACGGTGTCATCGTTAGCGGAACCCAGATCAAAGAGGCGCATTACTGCGCGAGCTAACTCTTCATCACCTGTAATCGAAGAACCTTCTGGCGAAGCGCCGGCCGGTGCGGACGCAAAAAAGATGGGCTGCAACTCCTGTCGCAAGGCGGCAGTTTCGGCCTGAAAGGCATTCGCGTGAGAACGGATCAGAGCCATCAACTTCGCTCGCGCCTCGGGAGACAATTCGCGCAGATCCTGCGGCGAGAACTGATAGACCAAACGCTTCAAGGCCCCGGCATGCCTCATCGCAACATGCGATCTGTTAATCATGCGCAAAGCAAACCGGCGCGCCTGCTCGTCGTCGCCGCTGAAATAACGTCGCAATTCCGGACCGGCAGACATCGCGTCTCGCTCAGCCTCAACCCGCTCGACAGTTAAGCCTTCCGTTAGCGCGCTCCTGGGATTCCGCCGTTCATTCTTCTCAGCTGCAGCTGTTGCCTCGGCGATTGTTCTGATCTCGATCTTGATGGCCGGATTCTTTGACACTGAACCCAACGCAGCCAACAATTCGGATTTCCGTTTATCCGTATCGGCCAAACCCTGAACTCTTAACTCGCCATCAGCGACGCGAGTGACGCTAATCTGCTCGCCCAAATCCGCGCCGGCCTGGTGCAGCAAAGTCAGAACCTCAACCTCCAGTGCCGCGGTTGCCATAACAGGGGCAGTCGGTTGGGTAATGGCATCAGACGCTTCAGCCTTGGGATTCTTTGTAGGAACAATCGAAGAAAGCAGTTCAGCGTCGGGCTCGAATAAAGCGGGAGCTACCGCGTCAATCGGTCGACGTTCAAAGCGGTTCTCCACAAAGCGGAATTCGATGGCCGCATTGCGTTGCGCTTCGCCAGTCGAACCAGGACCGCTCTTACCTTGGATGAGGACTGTCAATTCAGTCGCATGCAAATCGGATTTGCTCAGCGTGAGCGTGGCCTTAATTGGCCTCGCTCCGCTTAGCTCCGCCTGCTGTTGCGAGTAGCTGATCACATAGGCGTTAGCTGTCTCTTCGACCTGCGCGTTTTCGCTGCCTCCGATGAGCGAACTGAAGTCTTTCGCAGAAGGATTTAACTGCCACACCTCAGAATTTCGAATTGCGGATTGCGGATTGGGAATTTGAAGCTGTGGCTTTGCGCCGTGGTGATAAAGTGTTTGCACTCCGTCAGCTCTGCGCCAGTCACCGGCGATAAGGACGCCACGATCATCGTAGAGTCGTCGCGCTGTAATCTTCTTCTCGCCACTGTGCCAGACTTCGATTCGCTGCCGGGCGACTACTTCACCGGCGAGATTCTTAGCCTCCAGACTGATGGTGCGATGCAGAACTTGATCAGTCCGCGCTGCGAGCGCAGCTTCGGCGGTCATGGATCGGTCGAGCAGATCCGCAGCCGTTGTTGTTGTTGCTGGCGGCGTGCGACGAAGTTGAACGAAGACGAGAACCGCGATCAGAAGCAATGCAAAAGCTGCGGTAACCGTGCCGGGGCGTAAAAGAGACTTCCAGCTGAAGGTTGGCAACCTGGACGCGATCCACTCTCTACACCTGGCTAATGGCGTCACTCTTGGGTCTGCCAGATTCTGAGGGCGAGCCTCTTGATTGATTGACTCGGCATCAGCCTTTGATTGAATTGGCTGACCCGCTACTTCGGCTTCAGCGGAAAATGCTGGATCGTGATAAGTGACATTGATGTTCGGCCAGGCATCGCTGAAGTCGAGGGACAATTCCAAATTGCGCTCATCGCTCAGGCTGGCTACTACCTTCCGTTCGACGGGACCCTCCGGCGGCGGCTCGACTACGCAAAACAGCAGGCGCACCTCCTCTTCGCTGAGCACCTCAACAAAACCGATCTTCTCTTCGCCTTTAGCACTGATACTTAACTGATTCGATTCGGAGTTGATCGTGTGCGAACCGAGGATGAAACCATTGACCGATACGCGCAGCTCTTTTGGTCGATGTTCAAGAACCTGCTTCAAACGACGGCGCGGTTTATCCATAAAGTCGCCTGTCGACGAGCCGTCTCCAGATCCGCCATCGCCTTTATTTCGATCGCGCTTGTCTCTTCCGGTCATCTTTTCCGGCTCCCGTTCTGCCAATAGGGGCAGGCCCAACAATTGATTTACCTGGTCGAGACAGACGGCACAGCAGACGACGTGGGCCAACATCTGGTGATTCACGCGATCAGTCTCTTGGGATTGATATACTTCACGGAGTTGACCGAGAGAGAGACACTCACCTACTCGAGTTGAATAGAGTGCTTGCCTTAATTCAGTCAGTAAGTCTTCGGGTTGTTGACCGAACCTGATTTGTAGATCCGGTGCTTGTTGTTCGCCATGGAGAAAACTGAGTGAGTCCGGGTCCTTCAAGTAGAGGCGCGCTTCGGTGCGCGCTCGTTGCAGCATCTTGTCCACGCCCGCTCGTGTGCTTCCCGTAACGGCGGCTATCTCGTTCGGATAGTACCCGTGGAAAAAACGAAGAATGACAACACTGCCCACTTTCGAGCTGTTTTTGCGGATACTCGCATACTGGCAGATACGACATAGCTCATCCTGAATTTGTACGCGATGAGCGGTGTTTCTCAGCTCACCCTGAACGGATGCGGTTTCTGAAATCGAAAGGATGTCGGCGATTGGAAATGCTGTCTCTCGAACTCGCAAAGCCCGTCGGACTTGCGAGACATGCATATTGCGCAAACTACTGTAGAGATAACCCTCAACGTTCTTCAGTACTGACCCAAGGTCAGGTCGGCTAACCGGTCATTGTTAGTGAGGCGTAATGCCCAGCCCATCAGCCAGTGATAGCGCTGAGCAAAAACCTCTTCATGACTGGAATCGGGCGCAATAGCCCGTGCTCTGGGCCTTTTCATGTCGTCCTATTCTCTATAACGCTTTTGAGAAAGCTAATCTGACATTAATGTCAGATTAGATGATAAATAAAATGCCGATTGGTGGCTTTGAGTAATCTCTGAATACTAAACAAGCGGGAAAGGCAGGTAAGCTGAGAGATGGGTCTGAGATGCAAGAAATCTGGCAAGTCGCTTGGATAGGCTATGGTGTTAACCGCTAGCGCGACCTACCTAATTCGAACGAAGTTCATATCGACCAAAACATTTTTCAGCTGGGCGGGCTTTACACAAATACCAGCCTTATCCAAAGTTCGAACTTGCAGCTTCATGAGCGCCTCTGGTAGCTGACCGTTAAAGCGCGGATGGAGGAAAAGTACCGGGTCCGCAGCGCGTGGAAAGCCGACCTCTGTGTAGGCGAGCACTGCCGCGATTGTTGGTTGCTGACGTCGGCTCTGCCCAAAGATTCCCACCGGCCTGAATCCTTTACTGACCAGGTCACCGTTAAGATTAACCTCTTCATAGGTCAATCCGAAGAGTGCTCGATCATAATCCTCCAGATCGCCGGCGGGCGACGTGCTGATCGCCAGTACGACAGGCGTGTTGGTTTTCTTGACTTGTCTCTTCTTGCGTACGACCGCAGCAACGATTCGTTGCTCTGCATCGTCGGGGCCAGAAGCCACTCCGCGCACTGGCACGGCTCGTCCACGGCGCTCTGGCTTGAGGGTTAAGGTTAGCTCGCCATCAAATAGTGAGTCGGCTTCAATCCTAATCGACCCTTGCTCAAAGCTGGCTGCCGGTGGAAGTTTGGCAAATATCTTCCTGATGGTTTCTTTGAATTTGCGCTTTGAATCGTTTGGACCAAGCTCCGGCAATCGCCACGCATGAACTGACCAATCGTCAGGAATAAGCTCCTCAATGATCTTAATCAAATCCTCATTTGCCGATATCTTCCTGGCGATCACTCGATTAAGTTCGGGTGCGGTCGCTTCCACAGTAACTGTTCCATCGGGAAAGATGGCCTTGAAGTCCGGCTGCTTGTTGGTTCCTACTATTGGCACCTCAACTTCAATCGATGCGCCCAGTATCTGCAGGGTGCGGCCCACAACCAGCTCGAAGAAGACGCTTTGCCAATCTCTGTTCTGAAAGTGTCGATGAAGTTTTGGCTGCCAATCGTTCGGAACTGCCCGAATGTTATGGTTGAGAAATCGGCGACATTCCCTGGCCTTTAGACTAGTAAACCGACCTAGCCAGGCGAACGTTTCTTCGTCGCGACGAGCGATCGAGTCATCTTCGGTCAATGGTTCAGGAAACCACAGAGTTCTTTCTGCATCTTTGCTCATGTTGATTTCATTTCAGCCACGACTTTCATCGCTGCCTCCAAAGTGAATCGGCGTTCGTACAGCGCTTTGCCGATGATGACGCTGTCGATGCCGCACTCGCTGACGGCTTTCAACTGAAAAAGGTCTTCGAGTGACGAGACGCCACCTGACGCAGTGACCTTGAGTCCCGACTCACCCGCGATCACACAGGTCTGTTCAATGTTCGGCCCCTCAAGGAGGCCATCACGCGAAACGTCCGTGTAGACGATCCGCTCGACCCCGATATCCGCCACACGGCGCGCCAGAGTCACGGCGCTTAGAGTCTCTTCCTGCTCCCACCCATGTGTCACCACCTGCCCTTGTTTGGCATCAATCCCGACAACCATGTGGTGGCGCGCATAGCGGACCATTGTCTTCAACTTCTCAATTGGCTCGACCGCGACAGTTCCAATAACTGCGCGAGTCACACCCAGCTCAATGACTTGTTCGATATCTCTGACGCTGCGCAGACCGCCGCCGAATTGAATCGGAATGTCGACAGCCCGGATGATATCGCGCAGTGCCTTGCGATTCCCTGAATTCGGTTCCCCAAACGCACCATCGAGATCCACGACGTGGAGCATCTGCGCTCCAGAAGCTGCGAAAGCTTTGGCCACGTCGACTGGATCGCCGTCATAAACCTTTGCCGAGTCTTTGCGTCCCTGAGTGAGACGAACGCAACGACCATTACGAAGATCAATTGCCGGAAGAATTATCATGAGGAGTTCCTTCGCGAATGAGGGCCATGACCGGATCAAAGAGCAATGCATTGGTGGAAATCGCATTACCTCCATGAATTGTGTTTCGACCTCGCCAGTCGGTGAACCTACCGCCTGCCTCCTCGACAATCGGAAGCAAGGCTGCGCAATCCCAGACATTCATCACCGGATCGAGCATGATGTCGGCCCGGCCGGTGGCTACGAGCACGTGACCGTAGGCGTCACCCCAAGTTCGGTTCGTCGTGCGTTGACACGCCTTTGGAGATCTCCTGCAGCGGCACCGAACCCATGCTGCTCACAGTCCCCAAAGTCGGTACACAGCAACAACGCCTCCTCGAGGGAAGTAGTTGTGGAAACGCAGGCTGGCTCGCCATTCCAAAAACATCCTAACTCCCTTGCCGCATACACAAGCTCGTTAATTGCCGGAAGGTTGACTACTCCGAGAACGGATTCACGATTGATCTCTAAACTGACCAAAACGGCATAGAGGGGCACGCCATGAACAAAGGAATAGGTGCCATCGATGGGATCAATTATCCAGCGTCGTCCGGACGTGCCGATTCGTTCCACTGCTTCCTCTCCCAGAATGCCGTCGTCTGGAAAGGCTTGCTCAATGGCAGTCCGGAGATACTCTTCAGTTTCGCGATCGGCGTTAGTGACCAGTGATTCGTCCGCTTTGCGTTCTGTGACGAATGAACCTTTGAAGTATTGATTAGCAATTTCGCCGGCTTCGCGCGCCAGGCGCACTGCAAAATCGAGCAGCGATTTCCGCTCTGTGGTGCTTCCCTGGCTCATCTGTCGGAGGACGCTCCCTTCGTGCGACGTGAAATCAATTCAACCTTGACTTCGTCGAGTGATACTCCGCGACCTACCAGTAGGACGATCAGGTGATAGAGGAGGTCGGCGCTCTCGGATATCAG
>WNGE01007755.1_pt1 | contig 11621 bp, 4 predicted proteins | sample 5400651 | NCBI WGS metagenome assembly WNGE01 (sample SAMN13153370, study PRJNA577476) | soil metagenome | isolation source: 60 cm soil or saprolite under grassland replicate 2 | place: USA:California | collected 2016-06-15 | reverse complement strand
TCGGCGGGCTCGCGCGCGAGCACATGCATGCGCTTCCCGTCCGCGCTGACGGTCTCGACGCGCAGATTCCCCGCCGCGCCGCCGTAGCAATCGGCCGTCGTGCCCGCGACCACGGCAAGCGTGCCGCCCTTCGGCGACCAGACCGCGCCGACGACGAACTCGCCCTCGCGGGAGACTCGCCGCTTTCCCTTGCCGTTCTCGCCAATCGTGAACAGCCTGCAGTCGTCGATGAACGCAAGACGTCGCCCGTCGGAGGACCAGCTCGGGTTCTGACCAACCGCCAGGCGGCGCTTCCGCCGGCCGTCTGCACGAACGACGTAGACCGAGAGGGAGGAGCCGTCGGTGGGGCCGGCCTGGAACGCCACCTCGTAGCGGGTCGGCGACCAGACGGGGCCAGCCTCGCCGAACCGATTGAACCCGTTCACGTGAACCGAACCCGAGCCGTCGAGACGCATGATCGTCACGGTCCCCCTTCGCCGTACACGTCGATGCCGCCCTCGAAGGCGAGCCGACGGCCGTCGGGAGACCATGCGGCGCCCTCGCCTCCAGCGCGATCTGCTTCAGCCCGCTGCCGTCGGAATCGACCACGAGCACGTCCCAGTTCGAGCAGTGTCGGCAGGCGGTCGCGCCCGAGCCGGCGAGCGCGAGCGCCGCGCTGAAGGTAAACACGACGATCAGGAGTCCGCCGCGCATCAGCGGAGCGGCTGCCAGTCGGGCTCGGCGCCGTCGGTGAGCCGGTAAGCGGCCGAGCCGTCCAGCGGGCAGACCCAGATCTCGCCGCCGCTCGAGCCGGCGAGCGCAGTGCCGTCGGGAGACCAGACGACCGGCCCGGGCGGCGCGGACAAGGGACCGCACGACAGGTCTCGCGGGGTGCCACCCGTGCGCGAGACGACGAGCTCATGCTCGCTGAAGGACGACAACTTGCCGTAGGCGAAGAGCGTGAAGGCGATCGAGCTGCCTTGCGGCGACCAGGTCGGCCGCAAGATCGCCCGTGGTATGCCCTTGACGTGACGACTGTCGAAGAGCGTGCGCTCGCCACCGCCGTCGGGGCGCACGAGCCGGAGCAGCCGCCGGTTCGAGGATACGAAGGCGATCAGGCGGCCGTCGGGTGACCAGGCCGGAGCGGTCGCGTTCGACGCAAGCGGGCGAATTCGGCGCGTGCGGGTGTCGAGGACGGCGATCTCGAACGCACCGCGGTCGCGCCGGGCGAAGACGAGATGCACGTTGTCGGGCGCCCAGGACGGCGAGCTTTCGAATCCCGATTTCGTCAGCCGGCGCGGGTGGCTGCCGTCCGCGTCCATCACGTAGAGGGAGCTCGGGTAGCGGTCGAAGTCGATGACCTGCCGGGCGAAGGCGATCAGGCGCCCGTCGGGCGACCACGCCGGCGTTCACGTTGTCGCGCGTCAGTTGCCGGAGATCGCCGCCTTGCGGCGTGATCGAGAAGAGCTCTGAGTCGTGTGGCGCCACGGTGCCGGCGACGTAGAGGCTCTCGCCGCTCGGCGACCAGGCAGGCCCGCCGCTCAATTCGGGCCAGACGCGCGCCAGGAGCCCTGGTAAGGAGAGGGCGCGCTCCGGACCGTGCAGCGGTTCGACGACGAGCTCCCGCCGAGGCACCTGGCCGTTCGGATTCCGCACGAAAGCGAGGCGATCGCCCGTCGGCGACCAGGCGACGGGGGACGTGACGCCATCGGCGACCGTCTGCAGCCCGGTGCCGTCGGGCCGGATGAGCTCGACGTGGCCACTGGATGGCTCGAGGAAGCCGATCTCCCCGCTGGGCAACCATTGAAGATCGCTCAGCCCCCTGCCGGCGATGTCGGTGACGGTGGTCAGCGTCCGCGCACCAGAACCGTCCGCACCCACCAGGACGAGATCCTCGCCCTCAGCGCGCACGCGGAAAAAGACGAGCTCCTCTCCGTCGGGCGACCACGACGGCAACGCCCCCTCGGGGATGTCAGTGCCTGCAGGAGTCGGCAACCAGCGCAGCCCCGTCCCGTTCGCGCCGATGAAGCCGATGTCCCACCCGGGCCCGTTCGTCCAGCCCACGAAGGCGAGCTCGGATCGGTCGGGGGACCAGCGCGGACCCGCGGTGGGGAAGTCGGTCAGCTCGCGCAGGCCGCTGCCGTCGGCGTCGACGACCCACAGATGGTTCGCGGTGTTCGCGCCGGATGCGGCAAGGAAGGCGATCCTCCTTCCGTCGCCGGACCAGACGATGCCGGGCGTCCCGTAGAAATCGACGTCGAAGAGCCGATGCTGGTCGCTGCCGTCGCGACCCATCACCCAGAGTTGCCGGTGGGACGCGTCAGGGTGAGAGAACGCGTCAGGGTTTGAGATCGGTGCACGCAGAAACGCGACGCGCGTCCCGTCCGGCGACACGGCGAACTCGGTGTCGTCGTACGCGATCGTCCGGCTGAGATCGCGGCTTCGCCCGTTCGCGAGGTCGAGCTCGTAGATCTCGGAGTTGCCCTCGCCGGGCCGGTCGGTGCGTGCGCTCGCGAACACGATCCGCCCGTTGCGGCCAGGGAAGGTGGCGCGGCCCGAGCCGGCGAGCGCGAGCGTGGCGGCGGCCGCGAGCGTGACGATGAGGAACAGTCGGAGCATCAGCGGAGGAGCGCGGAGCCGATCGAGCGCCCGGCCGGCGACTAGGCCGGCCGCATGATCTGCGCAGCCACCGCGTCCTCGACACCCCCGTCGAAGATGGTGCGCTCGCCACCGCCGTCGGGACGGACGACTCGCTAACCGATCGTCGTGAATTCGGTACCGGGCGTGTGGCATCCGAATCAGCGGTCGACGGTTAGCTGCGCGAGCGGCACGAAGATCACGCGGCCGGGATGTGCGGCGTCGTCGGTTGTGTACGAGTAGAAGAGTCCGGCCGATGTCAGTTGCGCGTGCAGGTTCGGACCTGCGCGGATGATGTGTTCGCTTCCGTCAGCGAGGCGGAGCAGGTGCACGTCGCTGCCGGCGAGGTACGCGACGATGCCGTGCTGTACACCTGAAAGCGTTGGAGCGGACGCGAGCAGCGGCCAGGTGTGGAGGAACGCGCCGCTAGCTGCGTCGAGGTCCTCGACGGCACCGGGTTGAAGCACGGCGAGGTCATTGCCGCCTAATCCGGCGTCGAGCGGCGGCGTGCCAACAGAATAGGTGCGCTCTAGCGTGCCGTTGGCGGCATACAGGGCGAGCGACCCGTCCTCGTGGTCGGCGAGAATCTGACTGTCGTCTACGGCGAGCGGCGTCAGCGCGCCGGCGCTGCTGGCGATCTTCACGACCTGCTGTCCGTCGATCCGCCAGAGCGCCCCGTTGCTCTTCGGAGCGGTCGAGCAGGGAAGGTTCTCCATAGAGACGCGGCACGGCCCCCAGGTACCGAACACGAGCAACGGACCGCTGCCGATTGGCCCGATGACCGGACCGTTCACTTCGAACAGGGTCGGGTTCGGAATCTCGAGCGTGCTGACGTGGACCTGCCAAACGTCGGTGCCGAGCCCTGAGTACATGACCGACCAAGCGAGCCGGTCTCCCGCGACCGCGAGCCCGTGCGTACCAAAACCGGCAGGAGCGCTCGCCTGCGGGTAGCAGTCCTCGAATCGGAGAACGGTCGCAGCGGACGCGTCCCATGTCTCCGGGCAGCCATAAGCGCGCCGCACGAGCACGCGCGTTCCGTCTGCGCTCAAGCGCGAGATCGGTTGCGTTGTGAGCAGCGTCGTCCCTTGGACGATCGAGTCCGTCGGGGGCGAGTCCGCTACCCATGTGCCGCTGAGGCGCGCAGCCGGAAGCGAGGCCGGCTGCCACTGCGGGTCAGTGTTGTTGTAGCCGTAGCGCCAGCCTTCTGTCAGCCGTTGCTCACTGGAGCCGTCGGCGGCGACGACCCAGATGTCTGACACGCGCCCGGATAGTTCGGTGACAGCGAGGGCGCGGCCAGTCGGCGACCACGCGAGACCATCTGGTAAGGAGTCTCCGCCGTGGGAGCTGATGCGATGCAAGCGCGACCCGTCCGGGCGCACGAGGAAAGTCCCCACGCTTCCATTGACGCCCTTTACGTCTCCTCCGAGCGCGATCCAACGGCCGTCAGGCGACCACGCGGGAGCGAGGTATCCGGACGTGACGAGCGCCCTCGTTCTCTTTGTGGCGACATCGAGCACCTCGACGCGCTCCGCCGCCGGGTACGGCATCGCCTGCGTCAGCACGATCCGCCGCCCGTCGGGCGCCCACGACGCCTCGTGTACGTCGCGGCCGACTGTCAATTGGCGCGGATGCTTCCCGTTGGGGCGGATGAGCCAGAGGTTCCGAACGCCGAGCGTCGAGCGGAGAAACATGATTGCCGTCCCCTTCGGAGACCACCGCGGCGCAGAATCCTCGTCGCTGTCGGTGATCTGACGCACCTTGCCGGTGCGCACATCGATGACGAAGATCCCCGACCTGCCGTTCACGCGGTTCGAGACCGCGAGGTGCGTTCCGTCGGGCGACCAGGCTGCCGCTCGGATGGCGATGGGAAAGTCCACCGTGGCGAGCCTTCTCGAGCGGCCCTGGCGGTCCGTCACCTCAATAAAGAAGCCCTCGCCATAGGGAACGTAGTGCGTGTACGCGAGCAACTTGCCATTCGGCGACCATGACCCGCGGTCGCTGCCGCTCACGATTAGACGCAGCCGACCGCCGCCAGCGTCAACGGCAAGAAGATCACCAGACGTCACGCTGCTGGGACCGCCGGCGAACAGAATCGATCCAGCCAGCGCCAAGCGGGCCGTCGGTGCGCCCGCCCTAGCTGCTGGGACGACAGCGGCAGCCATGGCGACTAGAAGCGCGGAGACGAGTCGCATGAACGCCTTCCGGAAGAGTCGCCGACGCATCATCGAAGGGTCGCGAACGAAACGATGCGGAGTTTGTTCTTTGATGCGTACACGAGGCCGTCGTCAAGAAAGCGTGCGAACGTGCCGGCCCCGATCACGGTGTCCGCGCCGTCTGCAAGTCGCAGCACGTGCACGTGTCCGTCGAGCACGTAGGTGACGAGGCCGCGTGCCGCATCCTGGAGCACAAGGCGCGGCGCAGTCATGCAACTGACGCCGTTCGGCGTGCCGCACTCGCGGCCGCTGGGAACGTTCGGGAGCGCCCAGGCGTGGCGGAGCGCGCCCGAGCTCGCGTCGTAGTCGCGCAGCTCGCCCTGGACGAGGACGACCAGGTCGGAGCCGTCGAGTTGCGCCACGAGCGATGCGATCGGGACTGTCAGCAGTCGGGCGCCGTTCGCGTCGAGCAGCGCTGTCTCGTTCTTGCCGCTGACGACGACGCGGTTGCTGTCGACGTCGAGCGGAACGAGCGATCCGGGGGAAGAGGCAATTGTCGGGCAGGGGCAGCCGTCGCGTTCGACGCGCAGGACTTGCGAGCTGGTGACGGTACGTGACGCTGCGCCACGGGGGAACGCCTCCGTCAAGGAGCCGAAGACGAGCAGGTCGTGGGCGCCGACGAGTTCGCCGGCGATCCGTTCGGAGAGGGCGACGTCGCCGTTGACGACGAACCCGTCGTCGAGCGGGACGAACGACGACGCTCGCCCGACCGTGAGTGCGGTGAGCGACCAGAGCGGATAGATCCCAGATTGGAAGCTTCCGACTGCGACGCGCGCACCGGCGAGCGCGAGGCTGTAGATGGAGTAGCTGGCGTAAGGACCGCAGTTCGGAGTCAGGGAGGTCGTCAGCTCCGCCTGAACAACGCTCTTCGCCGCCGGTGTCCAGACGAACACGTGCCCGCAGGCGACAAACGCGACGCGGGAACCATCGGCGGCGAGCCGCTCGATTGGCCAGCGCGCCAACAGCCGCTCCTGCGAAACCTTGGCGAGCGTACGGCCCGCTGGCTGCCGGTAGCGGATGCCGCTCGGCGGGCGCGTCCACACGAATGACGAGATCACGCCACCGTATGCGCCGTCGCGCGCCACGAGCGTGCCCGTCTGGCCGGACACCGTCACAACCTTCAGATCGCCGTTCCACCAGGTATAGGCAAGCGAGGTCGCGTCCGGCGACCAGGTCAGGCCAAATGCCTCGCCGCTGGCGATCAGGCGCGTTCGTCCTGCCGCGTCGAGAAGCTCGATGCCGTCACTCGAGCTGAATGCAAGGGTCCGGCCGCGCGGTGACCAGGCGAAGCGTTGCGCCGCGTCGAGATTGCGTGTCGCGCCGCTCGCGACGTCGACGACGTCGAGCGCTGCGCCGATCGCCGCCAGCGAGTGACTGTCCGCCGACCAGGCAAGTGAGGTCACCGCGGAATCGAGCAGCGGCCGCCGGTCAGAGCCGTCCGGGTGCACGAGGTCGAGCTCCTTTGCGCTCGGGGAGCTGTAGGCGAGCCAGCGGCCGTTCGGCGACCAGGCGAAGTCGGACGAACCGCACGAAGAGTCGGCGAGGCGACGTTGGCCGCTGCCGTCCGGGTGCACGACGTACAGGCCGGTGGAGCTGCTGTAGGCGATCCACCTCGCGTCCGCTGACCACGCGAATCGTACCGGACATGGGCCGGCGACTTGCGCCACCACCTGCGCGCGGCGGCCGCGCCGCCAGTCCACGAGCTCATTCGAAACTGCAGTCGGCGAGCGCACGAAGGCGACCGCGCGGCCGTCCGACGACCATGACGGATCGCTGTCGTAGCGACTGCGGTCGACACGCCGATCGCTGCGGCCGTCGGCACCGACGACATGGACGCCGTCTGTCCCCACGAAGACGATCCGGCGCGAGGCAGGCGACCAGGCAGCGTATGGGTCGGCCAACGGCTTGATCTCTCCAAGCCGTCGCCGGTCACGTCCGTCCGCGCGCGCGACGAACAGCGATGCCAGTTTCCCTTCCAGCACTTGATCGCTAAACAACAGATGTCGGCCATCAGGCGACGGGCTCGGGTCGAGATACCCGCACGGAACTTCGGGCCGACACGTCGGCGCCCGGCCGAAGGTCAGCTGGCCGTGGCGACGTGAGGCGGGATCGACTGCGTAGATCTGGCTCATACCGGACCAATCACCGGCGTACACGATTGCGAGCGCGTGCCGCGCGCGGCCCGAGTGCGCAGCCGGGCCGCCGACGCCGACAGCCCCGCTCGCGAGCAGGAGCAGAACGAACAGCCGCGCTTTCGTCATCGGAGGGGAAGCTGATCGGATGGCACGAAGCGGATGCGACCGGGCCAGATCCCGGTCGTGCGATAGGCGTAGAAGAGGCCGCTGTCGTCGAGCGCGGCAGCGGTCGCGCCGGCGATGACGGTGTCCGCGCCGTCGCGCAGGCGCAGCAGGTGCAGCCTGCCGTCCAGCAGGTACGCGGCCACCCCGCGGGCGGCGCCTTCGAGGCATCAGGCGCGGGCTCCCGCATTGCCACATCGGCAGGCCGCATCGACCGCCGAAAGAAACGTCGGGCAGCGGCCAGCTGTGCAGCAGCGCGCCCTTCGCGGCGTCGTAGTCACGTAACGCACCCGGAACGAGCAGGACGAGATCCGACCCTGCGAGCTTGGCGGCCGTCGTCGAGACCGGAAGCGAGAGCAGCTGCCGGCCGTCGGTGTCGAGGACGAACGTGGCGTTGTCGCCGCTAGCGACGATGCGGCCGCCGTCGGCGTCGAGCGGCCGCAGCGGTCCGGGCTCGACGCGCAGCTGCTGGCAGCGGCCGCTCGGCGGTGAGGAGTAACTGAGGCCGGGGCAGACTCCCGGCCAGGAGGGCTCGCGCACGCGCCAGAGCGTCTGCGACACGAGCGGGCGCTGCTGGGGCGGCAGTTGCCAGCAGGTGTTGTTCGCGAACTCGTCGCAATAGGCCCAGGTGCTGAACACGAGCAGGGATCCCGCGCCGATCAGGTAGCCGACCCTGGCTGTGCCACGTGGATCGCCGTTCGTGACCCCTGGGCCGGCTGCGAGAGTGATCGGTGAGGCCGGCGTGGAGAGCGATGTGCCCACCAGGGTGGACCCCTGCACGTTCCCGCCCGAGGCGACGCCCCACGCCACTCGATCGTCGGCGAGGGCGAGGCCGTAGAACTGCAAATAGTCGTCCTGGAAGTTGCAGAGCGGCAGTTCGCTTCGCACCGCCATGACCGTCTCGCTCTCCGTTGCCCAGACGCCGATTGCCCCGCAACTGCGGTAGGCGACGCTGTCGCCGTCGGCCGCGATCTCCTCGACCGGCAGACGGAACCTCAGCTCGCGTCCGACTGGAACGGGGCCGACCGGTTGCGGCGGCCGGTAGTGAACACACCGACAGGCGGCCTCGTCCAGACGGGCGCGGCGGCGTCCGGATAGATGCCGAGCGAACGGACGCGGCCGCGCAGCGAGACCGTCTGGAATTGCCCGAGTTCGCTTTCGCCGTTGAACAGCTCATAGGCGATCTTCGTGCCGTCCGGCGACCACGAGAGCGCGCCGGTCAGACCGGCGGGAGGCGCGACGAGAAAGCGGCGCGTTCCGCGCCTTTCGTCATAGAGCGCGATCGCGGCGTTCTCGACGTATGCAAGCTCTGATCCGTGGGGCGACCAGATCGCGCCGCTACCCGCAGCGACAAAACGGCGGCCGCTGCCGTCCGGGTGCACGATCACGACGCCGCAGCGCTGTGTGCAACCGTCGTAGGCGAGCCAGCGGCCGTCCGCCGACCACGAAGGCGCGCCGCTGCCGCTCGCCGTCGCGATGATCCGCTGCCGACCGTTGCGGACGATCACGACCTGATAGGTAGCTGGCTGATCCTGAACCGTCGTTGCCCGGATGAAAGCGAGCGAGCGGCCGTCGGGCGACCAGACGGGCGTGTAGACGAAGCCATGCACGAGCATCAGGCCGCTCGTTCCGTCCGCCTTGATCAACCGGATCCCGGCGACATTGGAAGCGGTGCCGCTCGTGTAGGCGATCCAGCGCGAGTCGGGAGACCAGGCGGCCGCGACCGCTTCGCGCGCGAGCGGCCGCTGGCGGCGGCCGTCCGCCGACATCAGCCAGAGTTCACCGTTGCGGGTAAACGCGACCCGGCGCCCGTCGGGAGAGGGCACCGGCGACTCGCCGCCGGTGAAAGTCAGCTGCGCGAGCTGCCCGCTCGCAGAGAGCGAATAGATGTCGGGCGATGGCGTAAAGCCGCGCGGCGGCTCGTCCCGCGCCACAACCGAAGCTGCGAAGAGGAGCCACGCTGGCGGTCGCCCGTGAAGGCTGTGCACGTTCGCGATGTGCCCGAGCGAAAGCGGCAACAGCACCAGCGCTGCTGCGACCGCGCGCGCGTCCATCAGCGGAGCGGAAGTCGGTCGAACGCGACGAAGCGGATGCGACCCCGCCACACTCCCGACGCCTGGTACGCGTAGAACAAACCGCCGGCGCCGAATCGCGCAATGCTCCCTTCGTGGAGCGTCACGTCGCGGCCGTCGGCGAGCCGCAGCAGGTGGATCTGGCCGTCGAGGACGTACGCGACCAGTCCGTGCGCGGCGTCCTCGAGCCGAAGCCGCGGGCGACCGCACAAGAGCGCGGGGACCCCGCAGAATCCGCCGCTGGCGACATCCGGCAGCTGCCAGCTGTGCAGCAGCGTGCCCGTCGTGGCGTCGTATTCGCGCAATCCGCCCGGAACGAGCACGACGAGATCGGCGCCTGCTAGCTCCGCGGCCTCGGTTGAGAGCGGCAGCGTGAGCAGTTGCCGGCCGTCACCGTCAAGGAGGAGCGTCGAGTTGTCACCGCTGACGACGATTCGCCCCGCCTCGGCGTCGAGTGGTCGCAGCGGTCCCGGCTCGACTCGCAGCTGCTGGCAGCGCCCGTTCGCCTGCTCGCCACCTGCACTCGGACACCCGCCCGGCCACGACGGCTCCCGGACGCGCCAGAGCGTCTGTGAAGCGATCGTTGGTCCCTGGCCGTAGCTGAGGCCCGGGCACGTTGCCGGCACGACTTCGTCGCAGTAGGCCCAGGTGCTGAAGACAAGCAGCGACCCGGCGCCGATTAGATCGCCGGCGCGTTCGTCACCGCGAGGATCACCGGTCGTGTGGTAGCCGGTGGCGACGTCGACGCGCGTCGCCGGGTCGCCCACGGCTTCGACGGCGAGCGCGTTGGTCTGAACGTTCCCGCCTCGCAGCGTGCCCCAGGCGATCTTGTCGCCTGCGAGCGCAAGGCTGTAGAAGCCGATGTTCGTCTCGCCGCACAGCGGCCGGTCGATCTGTTGCGAGACGACACTGGCGTCGCCAGGCCTCCAAACCGCGATCGTGCCGCACGAGCGGTAGGCGACTCGGTCGCCATCGGCTGCGAGCTCCTGTACCGGCTCGCGCAGCTCGACCAGGTCGCGGGAGACGAGCGGCCCGAGCGGCGGCCGCGGCCGATAGCGAACGCCCACGGCCGGAGTCGTCCAGGCAACGGCGTCGGGCAACGGATACGCGGAGGCTGGAAGCAGGCGCTCGCGGCCCACAAGAGTGACGACGCCGAGCTCCGAGCTACCGACGAGATCCTCCGCCGAGAGAAAGCCGCCGGCGAACGCGACCGCGCCGCCACGCGGCGACCAGGCGAGCGAATCGATGCCGGAGGCCGCCTTTCCGAGCGTGCGCACGCGGCCGCTCGTGGGAGCGAGCACGTTGACGGTCTGCTCGAAGTTTCCGCCGCTCGTCACGTAGGCCAAGAGCAGGCTCTTCGGCGACCAGACGGGCGCCACGACGGCGCCGTTCAGCTCGCGGCGGCGGCCGCCTGCGGACGTGACGACGTCGATCTTTCCTGCGGCTGCATATGCGAGCCAACGGCTGTCGAACGACCAGCCGGTCCCTTCGGTGCGGAAGATGTCGGGATCCCTGACGATCACGCGCACCCGACCGCGCCGCAGAACGTCCAGCTCCCCGCGCCGGTCGAACGCCAGGCTGCGCCCGTCCGGCGACCACGCAGGGCCGAACGTCTCGCCACGCACGAGCAGCCGGTCGCCTCCTCCTACGCCGACGACACGGATCCCGAGACTCTCGTCGACGTCGTTGATTCGCACATACGCGATCCGACGCGAGTCAGGTGTCCAGGCCGGATCGATCGCATTGCGGGCGAGCAGCCTCTGTCCACGACCGTCTGGCCGCATCACCCAAAGCGAGCCGCCGCGTTCGAACGCGACGTGGGCTCCGTCCGGGGAGGGCACCGGATCGGACGAGGGCCGGCTTCCGGACGTCAGCTCCGCGGGGCGGCGTCCGGAAGGATCGATCGAGTAGATCTGCGTCTGACCCTGCGCGACGGTCGCCGCGAACACGAGCCGCGTCGGAGGGACGCGAGCCGCATGTGCGGACTGCGAAAGGGCCCGCGCGGCCTCTATTCGTGCGCCCGCAGCCGGCGCGAATGCCGTCGGGAACAGCCCCAGCAGCGCGGCGACGAGAAGCCGCACGACCCCCACCCTCAACGCAGCAAACCGCCGCATCACACCTCCGACCGGTCGCTCACGAACCTAGACCACCCTCGTTAACACCAGATGGGCACGTTGCAAAGGGTTCGTGACCGGCCTCGCGGCCCGCCCCGGTGTAATCGTCTCCTCGCCGGTCGGCCGACATGGCACCTCGCATCTTCGGCTGTCGTTGACAACAAGCAAGACGAGTGGGCATCGGCGTGCCTCCCTTCAACATGGCACTCCAGAGAGTGCAACCACCCCCTAATCCAGGGCTAACCGGCACTAGCAGCGCCTGTTCCACGCTCCGATCGTCGTCCGCATCGCTATCGCCCGGCTGTCATG